>Ga0247838_1005671_pt1 | contig 12347 bp, 10 predicted proteins | sample LaCruzMarch2015__5_FD_189097 | JGI IMG/M metagenome (GOLD analysis project Ga0247838, IMG submission 189097) | Freshwater microbial communities from meromictic Lake La Cruz, Castile-La Mancha, Spain - LaCruzMarch2015_15m | ecosystem: Environmental > Aquatic > Freshwater > Lake | place: Spain... | reverse complement strand
GTGGATGAAACCAGCTCCACGGGCAAAGATTGAGGCGATTTGTTGATGATGGTATAGGTGTACAGGTTGCTCAAGTGCGTCGAGTCGCGTTTTTGGTACATTTGGCCGGGCGAACGCAGAATGATGGTTTCCACCATGCCCCTGTTGGCCAGCAAAAACACGTCAAAACCGACCAGCAACAACAAGATGGCCGAATACGCCCAAACACGGGGGGTGAAAATGCGGTGTTTGCCCAATTCGATGCCGGTCATGGAATCGTAACGGACAAGACCGCGGGGCCTTCCGACTTTGTCCATCACTTCATCGCAGGCGTCGATGCAGGCAGTACAGTTGACGCATTCCAACTGGGTGCCGTTGCGGATGTCTATGCCGGTAGGGCAAACGGCCACGCACAATTTACAATCAATACAATCGCCCAATGGTTTTGCCGCCTGCTGAATGGACAGCATCGGGTTGTGGGCGTGTTCGTGCTTTTTTATTTTGCCCCGGGGTTCACCACGTATGTAGTCGTATGCCACCACAATGCTGTCTTTGACAAGCAGCACGCCCTGCAACCGACCATACGGACAAATGGTAGTGCATACTTGCTCCCGCATGAACGTAAACACAAAAAAGAAGACAAAAGAAAAGCCCAACATGGCCAAAAAGCCACCCAAATTGGCAGACAAGGGTTGTGCTATTATTTTCAACACCTCATCCATGCTGATGATGTACGCCAGAAAATAGTTGGCCACCACCACCGATATGGTAAAAAAGACCGCGTATTTGATCGTCCGCTTCCTGATTTTTTCCATCGTCCACGGCATGGCGTTTAATTTGCGTTGCGCGGTGGCATCGCCGTCAATCCAGTATTCAATTTTTCGGAAAAACATTTCCATAAAAATCGTTTGCGGACAAACCCAACCACAAAACAAACGGCCATAAACCACCGTAAACAAAATGATGAACACGATGAATGTGAGCATGGCGAGCACAAACAAGTGGAAATCTTGCGGCGTAAACAAAATACCGAAGAGTACAAACTTGCGCGAAATGACGTCAAACAACAGAAACTGCTCGCCATTAACCTTGATGAAAGGCATAATGAGAAATACCGCGAGGAACACCAAACTCACTAAGGTTCGGGCGTTGTAAAAGCGCCCGGATGGTTTTTTGGGATAAATCCAAATGCGTTTTCCATCCTGATCAACCGTGGCAATATGGTCTCGGTACTCGGCAGCATCATCTATAAATTCGTCCAGAAATGGTTGAGCAGACATGGCGTGGTTGGTTTTTGTGTCGTTTAACTCGTTTACTGCGGTTTGGCCAAAGAATCGGCGCTTGCGGCCGCCCCTTCCGGTTGGTAAATGACCCCCTGCGGCGCTTTGGCATTGGGCGGATTGGTGCCTCCGAGGGTCAGGATGTAACTGGCCACCTTCTGCATGTCGGCTGGTTTAAGCTGAGCCGACCAGGCGATCATGCCCTTTTCCGGCACACCGTATTTGATGGTTTTGAAGACGTTTTTAATGCCTCCACCGTGGATCCAGTATTCGTCTGTCATGTTGGGGCCTACGCCGCCCTCGCCTGCCTGTCCATGGCATGAAACGCAACTGTTTTTGTAAATCAATTCCCCTTCGCCCAGCGCGCTGGCGTCGGTCAGTGCCGTCACGTTGGCTTCGTCCACGGCGTTGGATTGTCCGGCTAAGGCAATGGCGATTTCCTTTTTGGCTTGGGCCACCTCTTGTTCGTAGTATTCCACCTGATTGGGGCCGCCACCGCCGAAGTGGTAGTAGAACATGAAGATGGCCGCCCAAATGGCAGTAAGGATGAACATGTTGACCCACCAGGGCGGAAGACTGTTGTCCAACTCACGGATGCCGTCAAAATCGTGGTGTGAGATGATCTGGCTTTCCTGCTCGATGGGCACGGCGTTTTCCCAGTATTTTTTGCGCATGGTCGTCCAGAAGGAATCCGCCGACGATGCCACTGCCATGTCTGGTTCTGGTATAACAACGCCGTTTTTGGCAGCTTCCAGCGCCACGACGCGGCTATACAGGTATTGATTGACGGTTACGACGTAGTACATCGTGATGATGAACAACAAGGCTGCGGCACCGACAAGGATGTAGGCCATGATTTTAGGCAACATATCTGTAGCAACAGGCGCTTCTGCCACAGGTGCAGCCTGGCTCCACAGGGTAGAGCTTGTGGCCAATAACAGTAATGTGGTTTGTACTTTTACCAGGTTCATTTTGAAACAGGTTGACGTTGGAGGAGAAAAATTAGTCCTTTAAAGGCATTTCGGCCATGTACTGCATTTCATCGTTGTGGCTGCTGAAGGCGCGCCAGAGCGCCACGCAGAACACGACGAAGAAAATCAGCAAGGCAGCCGTGCCGAACCATGCAATGCCTTCGATAGATTGAAGCAGGTATTTGTACATGTCTTAAAGTTTATGTGGTTTGCAAGTGGTTCAGGATCATTTTGTTGCTGTCTTTTGAGCTTTGATGTCGGTGCCTAATCTTTGCAGATAAGCGATCATAGCCATCATTTCGGTTTGCTCCATGCCTTCATCTTCCACACCTTGCTCCTTGAGGTTTTGAGCAATTGCTTTGGCCTGTTTATGGGCCTCCGTGACGGCTATGTCCTCAAAATGCTTTGGATAGGGGTGTCCGAGGCTGCGGAGCGCGTTTATTTTCTTGGGCAAAAGGCTGAGGTCGAGTTTATTTTCTGCCAACATGGGATACTGAGGCATAATGGAGCCGGGCGACATGGTTCGGGGCTCAATCATGTGGTTGTAATGCCACGAATCGGGGTACTTGCCCCCTTGTCGGGCCAGATCAGGGCCTGTGCGTTTAGATCCCCAAAGGAATGGCCGGTCGTAGATGTATTCGCCGCTCTTGGAGTATTCGCCGTATCGCTCCGTTTCGGCGCGGAATGGCCTGATTTGCTGTGAGTGACAACCCACGCAACCTTCGCGGATGTAGATATCGCGTCCGGTAAGTTCCAGTGGGGTGTAGGGTTTTACCGAAGCGATTTTGGGTACCTGGCTTTCGATGAACACCATAGGCACGATTTGCACAATACCGCCAATGGCAATCAGAATGGTGCTCCACAGCAGCATTTGCATGGGCCTGCCTTCAATCCATTTGTGCCAGTGTTCTCCGGGAGCCAAAGGCACCACGCGGCGCTCGGGAGCCGTCGCTTCGGCAGCCTCATTGGCCATGAAAGAGCCTTGAGCGGCTGTTTTGAATAAATTGTACACGCCAATGCACACACCGACAAAATACAGGAGTCCACCGACTGCCCGGATGGCGTACATAGGGAGAATTTGCAACACGGTATCTAAGAAATTGCCCCAGGCCAGGGTGCCTTCCGGGGTAAATTCGCGCCACATGAAATATTGCGTCCAGCCCGCCCAATACAAAGGCACTGCATAAAACACGATGCCCAGCGTGCCCAGCCAAAAGTGAATGTTGGCTAAGTTGGTGGAAAAAAGCGTTGTTTTGTACATGCGTGGCCACAACCAGTACAACATGCCAAACGTGAGAAAACCGTTCCAGCCCAAAGCACCCACGTGCACGTGCGCAATCGTCCAGTCTGTAAAGTGGCTGATGGCGTTTACGGTTTTGATGGACAACATCGGCCCCTCAAAGGTGGCCATGCCATAAGCCGTGACAGCCACCACCATGAATTTCAGAACAGGATCCTGCCGAACACGGTCCCAGGCACCCCGAAGCGTGAGCAGCCCATTGAGCATGCCACCCCAGGAAGGCGCGATGAGCATCACGGAAAAGACGGTACCGAGCGACTGTACCCAGTCGGGCAACGACGAATACAACAAGTGGTGAGGGCCCGCCCAGATGTATATAAAAATCAATGCCCAAAAGTGGATGATGGATAGTTTGTAGGAGTATACAGGGCGGTTAGCGGCTTTCGGGAGGAAATAGTACATGACGCCGAGATAGGGCGTTGTCAGAAAGAACGCCACGGCGTTGTGCCCGTACCACCATTGCACCAGCGCGTCTTGCACACCCGCAAACAAGGGATAACTGGCGGTCAGGCTGTACGGCAACTCAAAGCTGCGCACAATGTGCAGGATGGCAACCGTTACCCACGTGGCGATGTAAAACCAAATGGCTACATACAAGTGCGTTTCGCGCCGCTTGAGGATGGCTCCGAACATGTTGATGCCAAACAATACCCACACCACCGTGATAAGTAGGTCTAATGGCCAGATCAACTCGGCATATTCCGAGCTGGTGGTCATGCCTAATGGTAAAGTGAAGGCTGCGCCCAAAATAACAAGCTGCCACAGGTAAAAGTGCGCCCAGGACAGAAAGTCGCTGAACATGCGCACTTTAAGTAAGCGCTGCAGGGAATAGTAAACCCCCATAAACAAACCGTTGCCTACAAAGGCAAAAATAACGGCGTTGGTGTGGAGCGGACGCAAACGCCCGAAGGAGAAAAACGGAATGCCATAAGCACTAAAGTTCAAGTTGGGGTAAATGAGCTGAAGGGCCATGATTAGCCCCACCAGCATACCCACTAAACCCCAAATGAAAGATGCTACGCCAAAGGCGCGCACAATCCGGTTATCATACTGAAAATGTTCAATTCGGCTCATCGCTTGTTTGCGTTGATTGAAGGTTAGTTGTATTGATTGGTAAAATGTCGTCGTCAAATAATATGCGTACCGACGGCGTGTAATCGTCATCAAACTGGCCGTTTCGGGCCGCCCAGAAGTAAGCCAGCAGAAAACCGGCGGCCACTACTAAACTGATCAGGATGAGTAAAAAAATGATTTCCATGCGCTTGTTACCGAGTGTTTTCGGCAATGGCTCAAAGGTCGCCCCTCCGGGTTTGACCGATGGATGACGGAGATCAGAAGGCACCCTGACATCAATCAAGCGCCGCAGTGCGCGTTGTTGTAAATTATGTTTCGAGATATGTTTCTATAATGCCCTAACATTGCAGGAATATTCCAACCTGCTTATGCTCAACGTGTACATCTCCTTCGCCCCTAATGACGCTGCTTACCTTGTTAAGCTGCTGAACTGGCTAAAGCCGCTGGAGGAGCAGTACTTTTTGCGCATCTGGCACAACAGAGCAACACCAAAGGCTCCGGAGTTGCCCGTACCCTGGAACCTGCTGTTCTTCTGGTATTCCCCCCCAAAGCCCAATACACCTTACCACCCCAGCTTGCCCCAAAAACTGGAAGAAGCCCACATTTATCTGTTTTTGGTGAGCCATAATTCCTACATGATCAATTACATCGAAAATGAGGAAATCCCAAAGGCCGTTGAACGTTTTCAACGCTTAGGCAAAGATTACATCCGTGTGTGCCCCATTCCGGTAGCACCGTCCATGTGGAAACAACATTCAAGGCTGGCCCTGTTCCCGCCTTTTGGCCCCAAAAAGTCGCTTAAAGAAACCCAACCCGAAGAAGAAGCATACCTTGCAATTGCCCAGTCACTCCGGCCCATCATAGAAGAGTTGCGGCGCAACTGGATGGAGGAATACAAGCGCCTGGATTTGCCTTTGGATGGTTTTCATAAAAAAGCGCCGCCACCGCCACCGCCGCCCCAACAGTTTGTACCCCTGCCCGGCTGGGCGGGTTGGGTCATTTTGTTCCTGATTTTGTTCTCAGTCGGCAACTGGTTCATCAACTCCTGCGCACCGCGTACCTACCGACGCTGGATGCGCACGCCCCCGCGCTATGAAAAAGCGCCGGTAGAGTATCCGCGGGAAGTGCCCTACACCGCCCCGCAACCGTTGCCCCTGCCCCCGCAAGATACTTTTGTGGATGTACAGGATACCCTTCGGTAAACATTCCCTTAAGCTTTGCGGGTCACCAGAATTCGTTTTTGCTCGTCGAGCAACGTGACGCCAAATAAGTAGACGTCTCCTCCGTCTTTCAATCCCAAACGCTTGCGCACATCCTCTGCACGATCCGGAAACTGACGAACAGCTACATGCGCCCGCCTGTCAGGCACTGCTGTTTCAACCGCTTTTTTATCGTACCGAACCACCTGTTCGAGCCGAAACCGCCTGCCTGGAAACCCGTCAATCGGTTGGGAGGAGGTGTATACATGTGTGTTGGCGTGCAGCTTGTGTAGTCCGAAGTGCTGCGCGACACTTTTTAGTGCGCCAGCCTTCAAAAGTGCAGCGTCTGGATCGTACAGCCAATCGCCGGGCTGTGAATAACCCACAGCCGCCATGCGCTCTTCTTCGACAGTAAAACGAAAATGCAACGCATCTGCGCCTAAACACACGGCTTCTACGGGCACCCGGTCTATTGGACAAGGCAAAGGCCCCAGCTGATACAACACTTCGCGCACTTCGCCCAATACCGAAACCACCCAAACCGAACGAACTGTTTGCAACTGCCGGAGCGCTTCCCGAATGTCGAGCATGGGTGCCGCCTTGAGCAGTACAGTATTGGTGTGGTCAAACAGTAGATCGTGCAACGCAATGACATCAGGGGAGCAATCTTCCAGGCGGAAGACCCTGCGGGCCTGCGCATCTCGCCTCGACGGATCGAGGTACAACAGGTCAAAAGCCTCCGTAGTGTTGCGCAGGAATGTTTCTGCATCTGATTGGTGTACAACAATATTTTGTCGACCCAATACGCTGAAATTGTGCACAGCAGCGGCACGGTATGCCAATTGAGCTTCTACATAATCCACGCGTTCAAACCGATTGCTGAACGCCCAGGTGTCTATGCCAAGTCCACCACTCAAATCGGCCATGCGTTGGCCGGAAAACAACCCGGCCTTGAATCCGGCAGTGCGTTCAGATGAAGCTTGTTCAACACTCAACGAAGCCGGAAAACGGAGGTGCGTGTTGAACCAGGCTGGCGCTTTGATGCGCAGTTTTTGCAAGGCCTCAATCTGCAATACCGCATAAGGAACATCCACCCACGGATACTGTCGGGCGTTGAGCAGTAAGCGATCAAGCTCCTGAGCGTCTATATAGGTGTCAATAAATGCTTGAATATCCAATAAACCAGTAAGTTTTGACTACAATATTCAGATACGTAAAGATTTGGGCACAACGTTTGTTCATTTTCAAAAGGAAATGGTATCCATGATGTATTTTTGTGGTGCTTTTCGGCAAATGTCGAATTAATCCTTCTGCTGCCCTCTATTGCCTGACAAATATTTTCACTGCCATGAATACGCGTATTTTTTTTCTGTTGATGATTTGCCTGTTGTTCAAGAGTGTTACACTGCTGGCACAAACAAGCGAAATAGAGTCCCTGAAAGCCGAAGTGCGCAGCGCTTCAGGCAGAGACAAAGCCACCCTGCTCATCCGGTTGTCTGATGCGTATTACAACGCCGGAAACCTGAAAGAATCGGTTAACTCGGCCGAAGAAGCCGAAAAAACCGCCCGAAAAGCCGGTGCCAAAGATGTTCAGGCCATGGCCCTTAACCGGCAGGCCAAAGTGCTGGAGCGCCGCGGGGACACCAAAAAAGCCTGGAAACGCTACGAAGAGAGCAACGAATTGGTGGCTAAACTGCCGTCGGGCCAACAGGGCATCATGGCCGATAACCTGCAGGCCATGAAAGTACTCGCACCCAAGGTAGGTAAATCTGCCGAATCTGTCGATGCCAAAGCCAATGTGGTAACCCCCGGGGCCACAAATAATCCCGCAGGCTACCCCCCTCCCCTTACCCGACAGGAATTGCGGGAGGAGTTGTCGGGCCTTCAGGAAGAGGTGAGCAAAAACCGGCACATCACCACCCAGTTGGCGCAGAAAGAAGCGTTGCTCCTCAGCGAAAGCCAGGTGTTGCGCGCCCAGTTGGCCGCCCGCCAAAGAGACATTGACCTGATGACCGAGCAACAAATGAAAGCTGCACTGATGGTCATGCAACAGCGCAGCCTGCTGGATTCCCTGGTGTATGAATCTGTGTATGATTCGCTGGCTTTATCAAGTGCCAACGCTGCTTTGGGTGAAGCGCATGCCAACCGCAACTTTTACCTCTCCGCACTCGCAGCCATGTTGTTGCTGGCTGGCGGATCGCTTTTCAGCTTCATCCGCGCCCGTCAGCACGCCAAGGCCCTGGGACAGAAAAACGTCATTATCCGCGAAGAACAAAACCGTTCTGAAAAACTCCTGCTCAACATCTTGCCCGCCTTGGTAGCCGACGAGCTAAAACAGCGGGGGCGAACCGAAGCACGGTACTTTGAAGACGTGAGTGTGCTGTTTGCCGACTTTGTAGGGTTTAGCAAAATAGCCGAAAAACTGAGTCCGCAACAATTGGTGAGCGAACTCGACAGTTGTTTCCAGGCATTCGACGAGATCATCACCAAGTATAAGTTGGAAAAAATCAAAACCATCGGCGACGCATACATGTGCGCTGGCGGCCTGCCCAATGGTGGCGGTGCCCAATTACAAGATATGGTGTCGGCAGCCCTCGAAATGCAACTATGGCTCAATCAGTGGAACGCCGAACGCGCCGCTAAAGGCATGCCCCGTTATGACGCCCGCATTGGCATACACCGCGGCCCGGTGGTAGCAGGCGTAGTGGGCTCCCGTAAATTCGCATTCGATATCTGGGGCGATACGGTAAACATTGCCGCCCGAATCGAACAAGCTGGCGAAGGGGGCAAAATCAACATCTCGGGCGAAGTGTATGAAATCGTCAAAGAATATTACCCATGTACCTACCGCGGAAAAATAGCGGCGAAAAACAAAGGTGAAATCGATATGTACTATGTAAATAACTGATTAACAGTTTTTTGTTTGTATTAAAATTTTTTTTTCATTTAAAGAATATCATTGATCAACCCATTGATCAATCACCCTTACATTTGCTTGAATATTCACCAAATCCATACACACATGAAAAAACAGCAAGTTTCATTGTTCGTCGCTTTTTTAATGTTTGGCGCGCTTGAGTTGGGCGCACAAACCGAAAAAGGCCGGTTTATGTTAAATTTACACAGTTATGCACCCATTTCACCCAATGCCCAGGGGTTGTTGGCCCCCGTCAACTCGTTGGGGATCGGGTTTGGTACCTCTACCATTAAAGTCGATGGCTTTGAAAGCGAAGCCAAGTTCACCAACTTTGGGTTCAACACATCGGCTCACTACTTCATTGTTGACAACTTTTCGGGTGGCATCAACCTGAACTTTTTCAACCAGAGCTTAGAGCCGGATGGTGGCAATAAGTTAACCAGTTCATTGTTCCTCGTTGGTCCAGAAGTACGGTATTATTTCGACCTCAACACGGCGTTCAAAGTGTACGTGAAAGGCGGCGCTTCTTTTGGCCAGGCAAAATTCGATGTTGAAGGTTCAGAAGAAGATACGAGTGATTTGGTGCAGTTTGGCGGTGGTGTGGGCGCGGCCATTTTCCCCACTCGCAACTTTTCCGTCAACATTGGCCTGAACCTCAATGGCTTGAATACAACTTCAGGTGAAGGGAGCCTTGAGAGCACAGACAACTATTTCGGCGGCGGCCTTGATGTCGGTTTTTCTGTCTTTTTTGGCGGCAACCGCGGCGAGTAACCAATCCCTTTTCCTCAACCATCAACGAAAATAAAGAAATACCATGAAAAAAATAACGTTTATTTTGCTCTTTGCCGTTGTGGCAGTGGTTTCTGCGCAAGCGCAAACCGAGAAAGGGCGCTTTATGCTGAATGTGCACAATTTCAGCCCCTTGTCTACAATAGTTACTCAAGAAGGTCGTGGATTAGCGCCCTGGACTGCATTCGGTATTGATTTTGGCACCAATAAGTCTGAGTTTGGTGCCGATGAGTACAAATACAATTATGTCAATTTTGGCCTGGGTGCAAGCGCGCATTACTTTGTAGCCAACAACCTGTCCATCGGTGGCAACTTAAACTTCGCACACCAGCGTATTGAAGAAACAGAAATCAACGGCCAAGAGATAGAAGATGGCGAAACCTTCACCACTTCGCAGTTCATCCTCGGCCCTGAAGTGCGCTACTACTACCCTTTAACAAGCGCGCTCAAGCTCTATGGCCGCATTTTTGCCGGATTCGGATCCCTTAACCTGGATGAAGGCACCGACCCCAAAATCAGGCAGCTTGAAGGCGGGTTGGGACTGGCGTATTTCCTGCACAACAACGTATCCGTCAACCTTGGTGCCAACTACGGTACGGCCTACTACAATTATGAAAACGAGAACACTGAAGTCACCAACAATGGCTTTGGCCTCGACGTAGGCTTTTCGCTCTTTTTTGGCGGTGTCAATGAAGAATAAAGCCTGAACAGTTAGCTTCTGTAAGCGCCATTCTCATCAGAGGATGGCGCTTGTTTTTTACCCCCATGCCAAGTAGGGAATACGCAGCCAAGAAAAGGGAGAGATCGGTTTGTATTTTGCATAAATTAGAGACTGTGAGCGGCTGTGATCGAGGCCGCTCCGGGCAAGAACAATCAGAAAATACACATCGTGCCCTCCCGAGGCTGGGTGATTGTGCGCATGGTCAAAGCCGGTGTCTACGCCTTTAGTCGTTCAGATCAAAACTGGTGTGGAAAAAAAACGCCTGATGAAATAGTGAACCAATTGTCTAACAGCACTACGCCAAATACTGCATGTAATCAAACAAAAATGACCGCGTAGCGGTCGAACACGAATAACCCCGGATGAAATCCGGGGAGAGAGAGGAGAGAGAGGAGAGAGAGGAGAGAGAGGGGAGGAGAGAGAGGAGAGGAGAAAGAGAGAAAAGAAATGGTATATCATAAAAAACCACACAAGGAACAAATCAGGTATCTGGTATTGTTTGGTAAGTTACTTTTGCGTTTTCAAAACCACAACATGACCGAACAAGAACAAATACGGCGCGAGAAACTCCAACAACTGATTGATATGGGCATCAACCCGTATCCGGCAGGCCAATTCCCTGTGAGCCACCTGGCAGCCGATATCGTAGCCCACTACCGGGAAGAAGTTCTCGAAGACGGCACCAAAAACCGCCTCAACTACCAGGAAGTCAGCCTGGCGGGCCGCATCATGGCTACGCGCGAAGCTGGCAAGGCGCTCTTCATGAACCTGCAGGATACCTCCGGACGCATTCAACTATACTTGCGTCGCGAAGAAATTGCACCGGGTGAAGACACGTCCTTTTTTGACACAGCCGTTAAAAAACTGCTTGACCTTGGCGATTATGTGGGCATAAAGGGGTTCGCTTTCCGCACCAAGACGGGTGAAGTGACCATCCACGTCCAGTCGTTTCAGTTTCTGTCCAAAAGCCTGCGCCCCCTGCCCATCGTCAAGCGCGACGCCGAGGGCAACATATATGATGCATTTACCGATCCGGAACAGCGTTACCGCATGCGGTACGTAGACCTGACGGTAAACCCCGAGTTCCGCCAGATATTCATCACCCGTAGCCGCGTGGTGAGCGCGATGCGCCGGTTTTTCGATCAGCACGGTTGGCTCGAGGTGGAAACACCCATTTTGCAGCCCATACACGGCGGCGCAGCGGCCCGCCCGTTTGTGACCCACCACAACACGCTTGACATGCCGTTGTACCTGCGCATCGCCAATGAGCTCTACCTCAAACGCCTCATCGGAGCAGGCTTCGACGGCGTGTACGAAATCGGCAAAATGTTTCGCAATGAGGGCATGGACCGTACCCACAATCCGGAGTTTACATCCATGGAAATATACGTGGCCTACAAAGATTACTACTGGATGATGGACATGGTGGAGGAGTGCCTCGCGGCCATTGTGCTCGAATTGCATGGCGACACCAAGGTAACTGTCGGCGACAATGTCATCGACTTTAAAGGCCCCTACCGCCGTTTGCCCATTTATGAGGGTATACAGGATTATACCGGCCACGATGTGGCTGACATGGACGAGGCGGGCTTGCGCGCCGTATGCCACCAACACCACATCCATGTAGACGCCAGCATGGGCCGCGGCAAACTGATTGATGAGCTCTTCTCCGCCTTGGTAGAGCCGCATCTCATCCAGCCCACTTTCGTGATGGATCACCCTGTAGAAATGACGCCATTGGCCAAAAAACACCGCGATAAACCCGGATTGGTAGAGCGTTTTGAACTGTTCGTCAACCGCAAAGAGATCGCTAATGCATACACGGAGCTCAACGATCCGCTGGATCAACGTGCCCGCTTTGAAGAACAACTCGAACTGGCAGCCCGTGGCGATGAGGAAGCCATGGCACTTGATGAAGATTTCCTGCGCTCCATGGAGTACGGCTTGCCCCCTATGTCGGGCCTTGGCATCGGCATTGACCGCTTGGCCATGCTGATGACCAACCAGACGAGCATACAGGAAGTACTCTTTTTTCCACAAATGCGGCCCGAGTAACGGCGACTTTAGTCGCCGAGCTGCGACTTCAGGTGCCGAGCTGCGACTTCAGGTGCCGAGCT
>Ga0247838_1005670_pt1 | contig 12347 bp, 9 predicted proteins | sample LaCruzMarch2015__5_FD_189097 | JGI IMG/M metagenome (GOLD analysis project Ga0247838, IMG submission 189097) | Freshwater microbial communities from meromictic Lake La Cruz, Castile-La Mancha, Spain - LaCruzMarch2015_15m | ecosystem: Environmental > Aquatic > Freshwater > Lake | place: Spain... | reverse complement strand
CGCCAATGCCCGAACGCAAATCAACAATCTCTTTCAAACCCAGCAGCAGAAGCCCTCAGCCAAGATCGAATTTAAGCGGCAATTTATTCCAGGAACCTTCGACAAGGAGGATCTCCTCAAAAATCCGGATGGGAATCCGGGGTTGGCCTATGAGGGGGAGTCGAGTGTGGATAATCTAGGGACTCAGTGGAATCAGGTGGCCAACCAAACCGATTACTCGGCGCTGCGCTATGATACCTACCACCAGCTACTCTATCCGCGGCAGTATTTTAATTGGCTGAATTTGACTCCGCGGGCGGGAATCCGTGGGACGGTCTATACGAGAAGCAATCTCACGACGAATGGGGCCGTCCAAAACACGGCTGGTGGAGCAGGCTACAACATTGGGAACGATGCCTCTTTAGCGGATACTTCTCTCTTTCGTTACGTCTTCAATTTTGGAATTGATGCCTCAACCAAAGCGTACGCCACTTGGAATGATGTAAAAAACAAGGCATGGGCGATTGATGGGATTCGACACGTTTTCGAGCCATTTGTTCAAGCTGCCTATATCCCCCAACCGAATGTGCGTCCCAACGAGTTTGCGGGTTTTGATAATCGGGTAAACACAACCGAGGCTCAGCCCCTGAATTCCTCGCTCTATAATTCAATCGACTCGATTGATAAACTGCTCATTGTGCGTCCCGGAATGATGAATCGCATGATGACGAAGCGGGATGGCGCCCCTTACGAGCTGGCCAATTGGAAGATTTATACCGATTACCAGCCGATTCGCCCTGAGCTGACCAGCTTGAATTTTCAAAGTGTACAGGTTCCGGAGACAGTCCCCTCTTCCTTGCCTCAATTGTATAATGTTCTGAATGTGATGCCGGTGCCTTGGTGGACCGGAACAGTCGGAGCGAGCACGGCGATAAGCGGGAACGGATTTAACTCGCTCAACTTGGGCAGCCGCTGGCAAATATGCCCCGCTCTCGATCTGTACGGAAGTTACTCCTACCTTGAAAGTTTTTCCTATTTAGACGCTCTGAATAACGAGGTTTTAACCAACACGCAGACAAGTTTAGTGAACGCAACGGCTCATTACCGGCTGAATGAAAGCTGGCTAGTAAATGGAGGAGTTACCTACTCGCTCAATCCTGGACTGGTGCAAGGAGTCAATTTTGGGCTCTGTCGGGATATTGGCGCATGGATTCTTGGGGTTTCCCTTGGGCAGCGGAACAACCAAGGAGCGCAATCGGAAACGATTGCGTTGGCTACACTTACTTTGAAAGCATTTCCGGAAATGCCTTTGGGGTTCAACCAAAATCCAACCAGCACGGGGGTAGGTGTTGGTGGCTATCAGCAAAATATGGGCGGCGGCTATCGTGATGGGAATTCAGGTGCCTCGAATTAGGCGCGTGTCATAAAAACTCGATCATGAAACTTTCCATCATCGGTTCGGGTTACGTGGGGTTGGTCACGGGGACTTGCTTGGCCGAGGCGGGTCACACCGTGATCTGCGTGGATAACAACGAAGCCAAAGTGCAGGAGTTGCGGGCGGGCAAAATTCCCATCTATGAGCCTGGACTAGAGGAGTTGGTTCGTCGAAATGTGCAGCTGAAGCGGCTCTCCTTCACCGCATCCACGAAACAAGCGGTGGCGGATTCGGAGGTGATCTTTATCGCCGTGCCCACTCCGCCGCAGGACGATGGCTCGGTCGATTTGAGCTATGTGGAGGGAGTGGCCCGAGAGATAGCCGAATCCCTGACCGGTTACCGAATCATCGTCGATAAAAGCACCGTGCCGGTGAAAACGGGGGAAAAAGTGGCCGAGACGATTCGCCGATACGGCCCCAAGGGAGTGGAGTTTGATGTCGTAAGCAATCCGGAATTTTTGCGAGAGGGAAGCGCGGTGGTTGATCTGCAAAAACCGGATCGGATCGTGATCGGAGTTGCCTCGGAGCGTCCGGTGGCGGCCATGCGGGCCGTGTATGAGCCGTTCAAGGCGCCGATTTTAATCACCGACCTAAACAGCGCGGAGTTGATTAAGCACGCGGCCAACAGTTTTTTGGCCCTGAAGATCACTTATATCAACTTAGTTGCGGCGGTGTGTGAGGCGAGTCATGCGGACGTGACCCAAGTGGCCGAGGGAATGGGTTCGGATGCGCGCATTGGCCGAGCCTTTTTGCAGGCCGGCTTGGGTTACGGGGGATCCTGTTTTCCCAAGGATGTCAGTGCCTTTATTCGAATTGCCGAGGAGTTGGGCGTGGGATTCGGCTTGATGAGAGAGGTGGAGAAGATCAACGCAGCGATTCCGGAGCGATTTTTGAAAAAGATTCGCGCTTCCCTTTGGAGCATGAAGGATAAGAAAGTGGGGCAGTTGGGCCTGGCCTTCAAAGCGAACACGGATGATGTTCGTTGCAGCGTGGCGGTGGAGATTGCCCGGCGGATGGCCGAGGAGGGGGCCAAGTTGCGTTGCCACGACCCGAAAGGCGGGGAGAAAGCGAAATCGCTCCTGCCTAAAAGCGTGGAGATCGTCACCCAGGCGGAGGAGGTGGCAGAGGGTGCGGATGTGCTGATTGTGGCGACGGAGTGGCCTGAGTATCGCAATCTGGATTGGAACCGAATCAAAAAGTCGATGAGAACGCCCCGAATTTTCGATGGTCGCAACCTGTTAAATCCGGTCGAGATGAGATCGCTGGGATTTGAGTATACGAGTGTGGGCCGATGAAATCTCGCGTGACGATTGTTTTGGGTTTGCAGTGGGGGGATGAGGGCAAGGGGAAGATTTTGGATGTGATGGCATCGGAGGCGGATTGGGTTTTGCGGGCGCAGGGCGGGAATAACGCGGGGCATACGGTGGAGATCGGGGGCGAGAAGTTCGTTTTGCATTTGGTGCCTTCAGGAATTTTGCGGGCGAAGGTTTCCTGTCTGATTGCGGGTGGCGCGGTGGTGGATCCGGCGGGGCTGGTGAAGGAGATTGAGGGATTGGCGAAAAGAAAAATACGCACCCAAGGCCGTCTCTTTTTGGCGGAGCAAGCGCACCTGGTGTTGCCGCAGCATCGGGCCGTGGACCAAGGATCAGAAAAAAAGAGGGGATTAGCGAAGATTGGGACAACGGGTCGGGGAATCGGTCCGGCTTACTCCGACAAGGCCACGAGAGTGGGGTTACGTGCCGGGGAGTTGGCTCTGCCGGCGGCGGAGTTGGCCAGGCGATTGCGGGAGAGGGTGGCGGCTCACAATCGGGCGGCCAGTAGCCAAGGTTGGGAGAAGATTTCCGCGACGAAAACGGTGAGGGAGATTGAAAAAGCGGCCCGTTTTCTGCGTCCTTACTTGGCGGATGGGGTCACGCTGGCGCATCGGGCGGTGGCGGGGGGGAAGCGGATTTTGATTGAGGGAGCTCAGGGAACATTTTTGGATGTGGATCACGGGACATATCCCTTCGTCACCAGTTCGCATTGCACGGCGGGCGGGGCCTGTACGGGCACGGGAGTTCCGCCGACCGCGATCCAGCGAGTGGTCGGAGTTTTGAAAGCCTACACCACGCGGGTGGGGGGAGGACCTTTTGTGACGGAGGACGGAACCTTGGGTCATCTCTTGCACGGGATGGGTCGGGAGTTTGGATCGACCACGGGACGGGCACGACGTTGCGGATGGTTTGATGCGGTCCTGGTGCGGCGGGCGGTGCAGTTGAATGGAGTGACCGAGATGGCCATTACCAATTTGGATGGTCTGGATGGTTTGGAGAAGATCCCCGTTTGTGTGGGATACCGATTCGAAGGAAAGATTTTGCATGAACCGCCGGTGGAGTCCTCGGATTGGGCCAGGTGTCGTCCGGTCTATCGGGTCTTTGAGGGTTGGTGCGAGCCCACCACCGAGGCGAGGCATTGGAAAGAGTTGCCCCGGCGGGCGCGAATTTACTTAGCGGCGATTTCCCAAATGGTGGGGGCAACCATCGGAATTATTTCCGTGGGTGCGGGTCGGGAGCAGACGTTCCGGCATGGCTAAAGAGAAGCCAGCCACGGCCATCCCGCGGCATGTCGCCATCATTATGGATGGCAATGGGCGGTGGGCGAAAAAGCACCACTTGCCGAGGCTGAGTGGACATGAGGCGGGTCGCAAATCGGTCAAGCGGGTGGTGCAGGCGGCGATCGATCATGGGGTGCGGTATTTGACGCTCTACGCTTTCTCGGTGGAAAATTGGCAGAGACCGCGGGAGGAGGTTCAGGGTTTGATGGGGTTATTGCGGGGAGTGATTCGGGAGGAGTTGAGTGAAATGGGTAAGGAGGGAATTCGGTTGAGAACGATCGGACGACGACAGGATCTTCCGGAAGCAGTGCGGGAGGAGTTGGAAAGTGCAATCGAGAAAACCAAGGATCAGACGAGATTGGATCTGATTTTAGCGCTGAGCTATGGGTCGAGGGTAGAGATCACCGAAGCGATGCAGGGGATGGCGCGGGAGGTCAAGGCGGGGAGGTTGGAGCCGGATCAGATTCGGGAGGAGACGGTGGCGGCGCATTTGTATACGCACGGAATTCCCGATCCGGATCTGCTCATTCGGACGAGTGGCGAGATGCGGATTAGTAACTTCATGCTTTGGCAGATTTCCTACGCGGAAATTGTGGTGACGCCCGTCCTCTGGCCCGATTTTCGCGAAGAGGATTTTGCGAAAGCGTTAGCTGATTATGCGTCACGGGACCGCAGATTTGGGGGAATCTAGCGATGTTAGGCTGGCGTCTTTTCTCCTCCCTTCTCTTATGGGGGATCATTTTGACTTTAGTTACCCTGCGCTACATCCATGGAGTTTTTCTGCTGATTGCGATCGTGGGAATCGCGGCGCAACGGGAATTTTATCTTTCGCAACGGAGCGCCGGCAGAACCGTTTTTCTCAAAACAGGTCTTTTGGCGGGCGGCTTGCTTTATGCGGCGACCTACTTTTCCGTGGTGGCTCCTTGGGCAGGGTTTCCGGCGGCATTTTCAGGTGAGGCGATTCTGGTCTTGCTCGTCATCTTGGGAGCCCTGACGAGGCGGGTCTTTCATCCTAAAGTGGAGGGGGCGACCGAGGCGATGGCGCTGACTTTATTTGGATTTTTCTATGTTCCGTATCTCTTAAATTATGCCACCAAGATCCTTTTTACGGGCGATGCGCGTCAGGGAATTGCTTTATTGATCTACGCGGTGGCGGTGACGAAATTTACCGATGTGGGCGCCTACATCGCGGGGAAACTATTTGGTCGTCACAAGATGAGCCCCGTCATTAGCCCGAAGAAAACATGGGAGGGCTTGGCGGGTGGACTCGTTTTGGCACTGGTGACCAGCCTGAGCCTGGTTCACTTTTTCCCAGAGGTTCTCGGGTGTTTCCGTGGAGTCCATTCTTGGGTGTTGGGCTTGGGGTTAGCCGGGGCGAGTGTGATTGGAGATTTAGGGGAATCGGTGGTGAAGAGAGATGCGCAGGTGAAGGATTCGGGCCACTTCTTGCCGGGAATTGGGGGAGCCTTAGATCTGGTGGATAGCTTACTTTTCAGTCTGCCCGTTTTTTACGGGTACATCATTTTAACGGGCCGAGTATGAAGAGAGTGATTCTTTTAGGTTCGAGCGGGTCGATCGGTGAAAGCACTTGCAAGGTAGCGCGGGCTTTGCCCGATCAGATGAAAATTGTGGGTTTAGGAGTGGGCAAGAGTACCGATCGGCTGCTGGAGCAAGCACGGGAGTTTGGGGTGAGTGCTTTGGCGGTATCGGATCCTCAAGCCGCGGAAAAGGTAAAGTCGGCCTTACCCAAGGGGGCGAAGTTGTTTTCCGGGGGTGAGGGGCTGACGCGGATGGTGGAGGAAACGGAGGCCGACATGGTGTTGGTGGCGATTGTGGGAACGGCAGGTTTGGCGCCCGCATTGGCGGCCTTGCAAAGTGGAAAAGATTTGGCGGTGGCCAGCAAAGAGATTCTGGTTTTAGCCGGGTCGGCGGTGATGGCGGAGGCCAAGAAAAGGAAAAAGCAGGTTTTGCCGGTGGATAGCGAGCACAACGCCATTTTTCAGTGTCTGCAAGGAGCCCACGAGAAAGAGGTTCGCAAAGTGATCCTGACGGCATCGGGAGGACCTTTCCGCCAAAGCAGTGCCGACGCGATGCAGAAGGTGACCGTGGCGCAGGCTTTGAAGCACCCAACGTGGTCGATGGGAAAGAAAATTACGATCGATTCAGCCACCATGTTTAACAAGGGATTGGAGATGATCGAGGCTCACTGGCTGTTTGGGTTACCGATGCGACAGGTGGAGGTGGTGGTACATCCGCAAAGCATTGTTCACTCCTTGGTGGAATTTATCGACGGATCGGTCTTGGCGCAGTTGAGTGTGACCGATATGTGTTTTCCGATTCAGTACGCGGTGACCTATCCCCAGCGTTGGCCGAGCGGGCTGCCGCCACTGGATTTGGCGAAATTGGGAACGTTGACCTTTGAGGCCCCTGACGAAAAGCGCTTCCCTGCCCTACGGTTGGCGCGCGAAGCAGGGGAGAAGGGGGGTACGTTACCGGGGGTTTTCAATGCGGCCAACGAGGTGGCGGTGGAGGCGTTTCTCGCTGAACGGATTCCCTTTCCAAGGATTTGGGGCATTGTCGAGGAGGTCATGCAAAAGCACTCCACCCACACCTCCCCTAGTTTGAATGAGATCGTGCAGGCGGATGATTGGGCACGGGTGACGGCGAAAGCGGAATTGGAGAAAAGGAAGTGAACGTTCTGTTGGGGCTACCTTGGGTCGAGATCGTGACCGTAGCGGGCACGATCGTATTGGCTCTTTTTCTCTTTGGGTTGACGGTGGCGGTGCATGAGTTCGGGCATTTCTGGGCGGCGCGGAAGGCCGGCCTCGTGGTCGAGCGTTTCGCCATCGGGTTTGGGCCGAAAATTTATGGAAAAGTAGCGGACGGAGTGGAGTGGCAGGTCAACCTTTTGCCTTTAGGGGGATTTGTGCAGTTGCCGCAAATGAGCCCAGCGGAGGAGTTGGAAGGCAAATCGACACAAGATTTTCGGGACCTGCCTCCAGCGAAGCCGAGTGCCAAAATATTCACGGCCTTGGCTGGGCCAGTGGCGAGCCTTGGCTTAGGGGTAGTGTGTGCGGTCGCGGTTTGGGTATTCGGTGTGCCGACGAACATGACGTATCGGACGACCACGATTGGCTGGGTAGAGCCGGGTACGCCGGCGGCTCGGGCGGGAATTCTCCCTGGGGATGTAATTTTGGCGATCGATCACCAGCGCCCCGATCGCTGGGCGGGCCGGCCGGGTGCAGTGGTCGAGAGTATTCTCCTCGGCACCGATCGCGAAATCCTTTTGGAGCTGGATCGGGATGGAAAAGAGATTGTGACGGCACGGTTATTGCCGGAGCGAGACTCGGAGATGGAAGGGTTGCGGAGGTTAGGGTTTGAAATGTATCCCGCGCAAACGGCTTGGGTGGATCAGGTGGTTTCGGGGGGTCCGGCCGAGCGTGGTGGCATACGAAAGGGGGACGCCATCATCCGTTTGGACGGAAAAAAAATCTGGAATCCGGCGGCGGTGAAGGCGGCGGTCGAGGAGGGGCGAGAGGTTTTGCTTTTAGGAATTCGTCGTCCGTCGGGTGAGGAGGTGGAGGTGAAGATTCGGCCGGAGCAGGCGACCAATCGAAAAGACAAAATGATCGGGGTGGTTTGGAAAAGTGGGGACATTCAAGTGACCCATCCGACTCCGCAGGAGCAGGTGGGTTCGGCGGCCGGGTTGGTTTGGCGAACACTGCGGGCTTTAGTTACCCCCGCATCCAGCGTGGGGTTGCAGCATTTGAGTGGTCCTTTGGGAATCTTCGAGCGGCTGGTTTCTTTGCTGCGCACCGATCCTCGGCTGGTGCTTTATTTCAGTGTGATTCTGAATGTGAATTTGGCGGTTTTGAATCTTCTTCCGATTCCTGTCTTGGATGGGGGGCATATTGTCTTTTCCTTGATTGAGGCGTTGCGGAGGCGACAAATGGAGGCCAAGACGATCGTGCGGATTCAGACCTGTTTTGTCGTCTTGCTGGCGGGGTTCTTTTTGATGGTGACCTACCACGACTCGATGCGCTTAAAAAAGAGGATGGAGAAGCCGGCCGAAAGTGCTGAAATGCCTGTCTTCCAGAAACAAGGAAAATGAAAACCTACTGCCCGAGCCCTTATCATTACCGCCGGCGTCCCACGCGGGAGGTGACCGTGGGAAAAGTGGGGATTGGGGGAACCAATCCGATTCGGGTGCAGAGCATGATCACGTGCGACACGATGGATACAGCGGCCTCGGTCAAGCAGACGCTGGATTTGGTGAAGGTGGGTTGTGAGATTGTCCGAATCACGGCACCGACGGTGAAAGACGCGGCCAATTTGGAAAAGATTAAGAGGGAGTTGGTGGCGGCAGGGTGTGACGTGCCCATCGTGGCCGATATTCACTTTAAGCCGGATGCGGCGATGGAGGCGGCTCAGTGGGTGGAAAAGGTGCGAATCAATCCAGGGAACTTTGCCGACAAGAAAAAATTCGCCGTGCGGGAATATACGGATGAGCAGTATGCAGAGGAGCTCGCGCGGATTGAGGAGACCTTTGTTCCACTGGTGAAGCTTTGTGCGCAAAGAAAGATCGCCATTCGCATTGGGACGAATCACGGCTCGTTGTCGGACCGAATCATGAATCGGTATGGGGACAGCCCGCACGGGATGGTGGAGAGCGCCTTGGAGTTTGCCCGAATCGCCCGGAAACAGAATTTCCACAACTTTCTTTTTTCGATGAAGTCCTCCAATCCCAAGGTGATGATTGAGGCGTACCGTCTCTTGACGGTGGCGTTGGAAAAGGAAGGGGCGGATTGGAACTATCCGCTTCATTTGGGGGTGACGGAGGCGGGGGACGGAGAGGACGGACGGATTAAAAGCGCGATTGGCATCGGATCCCTTTTATTGGATGGGCTGGGGGATACGATCCGGGTGAGTTTGACGGAGGACAGCGTGCATGAGATTCCCGTGGGGCGGGCTCTGGTGAAGTATTTGGAGGAGCGGGCGAGGGGCAGTTTTGAGGCGGAGAGTAAACTTTCCTACGATCCGTTTAGCTACAACAAGCGGGCCACGGCTCGGATGATGATGGGCAGTGTGAAGGTGGGAGGGGAAGAGCCACCGAGAGTGATGGTGACGGCCAAGGTGGAGGAGGCTTTGCGGCCTCGTCTGGCGCAACTGGGGGATCTGGCGCCCGAACTGGTGCATGAGCAAAGCACGGTGGTGGAGGTGGATCCGCGGAGTGACGCCGAGGTGCAAGCTTTAGAGAACAGAAAAGAGCCGGTATTGGTGGCGGTGAAGGATGGTTTGGATTTGAATCCTGTGTCGGCCACGCGGTATCTCGCCGCACGGATTCCGGCACGACATTCGATTTTGCTGAAGGACACCCTTCATCCCCATGAGGCGGAGGGTGGATTGAGTGGTTTAATTCGGGCATCGGTTCATTTGGGCGCGCTTCTTTGTGATGGAATTGGAGATGCGATTTTGGTGCGGGGAGAGCCGGCGCCGGGGGCATGCCTGAGGTTGGGCTTTAATATTTTGCAGGCGGCGGGGAATCGGATTTTCAAGACCGATTATGTGGCGTGCCCATCGTGTGGGCGCACCTTGTTCGATCTGCAAAGCACCACGGCCAAGATCAAGGCGGCCACCCTACATTTGAAAGGGGTAAAAATTGCAGTGATGGGTTGTATCGTGAACGGGCCGGGGGAGATGGCGGATGCGGATTTCGGCTACGTGGGTGGGGCGCCGGGCAAGATCAACCTGTATGTGGGGAAAACGCCGGTGAAGTTTAATATTCCAGAGGCGGAGGCGGTCGATCGGTTGAAGGATCTGATTCGGGAGCACGGCAAATGGGTGGATGCTCCGGCCGGCGGGGTTGCGGTGCCGGTCTAAGTTTTGAGCTGTTGCATTAAGGCGGCATAGGTTTTGGGGCGGCGATGGGAGAGGTCGTCCAAAAGGGAACGGGCGGTACGGCGGGAATCATCCACCCCTAGAGTTTTCAGGACGGCTCGTTCAAATCTTTCGACGAGACGGTGGTGAGGATCCTTTTGGGCCAGCCATTGCAGGGCGGATTGAAGCAGAGTGTGAAGGGAGCCAAGGTCGGCATCGGGCTCAGCGAGTTGTTCGATGATTTGGGAAAAGTAGGTCGCGGCGAGGAGTCGGGGATAGGCTTGGCGCAGACCCGCATGAGTTTCGCGGAGGCGAGCTTCCTTCAGATGATGCAAGGTGGTGCGACGGGAAAGGTCCCAAGTGATGTCACATTCATGGAAAAGGTCGAGGTGTCCCTTGAGGGGGCTGCCTGGTTTGGCAGCTCCCCGGGCGAGGGCGCGCAGAACGCCGTGGTGGCGGGTCAGCCAGACGGTCAGCAGGCTAGTTTCGCCTTGGCGACGCACATGGAAAAGAATTCCCTCATCTTGCAGAGTTTGGCTCAAGGGGAATGAGAGTAGCAGAGGAGGATGGGCGGTCGAAAGTAGGGAAGAAGGAGGGGTGACTCAGGGGTGAAAAATGTGTAGAAAGTCAAAATGGCAGCAGCCAAAGAGACCACCGTTCTAAAGGAAGCGAGCATGACGGGGATTTCCCTGCATAGCGGCGCGAAGGTTCGTTTAACCGTAAAACCTGCGGCGGCGGGTTCGGGATATCAGTTTCGGAGAATGGATTTGGCGGATCAGCCGACGATTCCGGCGTTTTTAGAGAAGGTGAAGCAGGTGGAGCGGGCGACCACCTTGGCGGAGGGCAGCGTCAAGGTGAGCACGGTGGAGCATTTGCTCTCGGCCTTGCGTGGGCTGGAGATTGACAATGCCTTGATTGAACTGGATGCGAACGAACCACCGATTGGGGATGGCAGTGCGGCGCCCTTTCTGGAGATGTTGGCCCAAGCCGGGCGCAAGGAGTTGGAGGCGAATCGGGCCGTTTTTGAGATTCGGGAACCGGTCTATGTGACGACGCCGGATGGGGGTTACATGGCGGCACTGCCGCATGACGGATTTAAGGTTTCTTGTACGAATGCGAATCACACCCACCACCACACGCAGTTTTTGAGCTTAGAGATTGGGCCGGACAACTACGCGAAAGAGATTGGGCGGGCGCGAACGTTTGTGTTTTACGAGGAGGTGGAACCTTTGCTGGCGAAGGGCTTGATCAAGGGCGGAAGTTTAGAAAATGCGATTGTCATTCGGGGGGAGTCGGTCATGAGCAAGGAGCCGCTGCGGTATCCGGAGGAATTTGTCAGGCATAAAATCCTCGATATCATCGGGGATCTCGCCCTATTTCCGATCCCGATTCGGGGCCACATTTTAGCGGCCAAGACGAGCCACGGATTAAATCTTCTCTTCGCCAAGGCATTGTACAAAGCGTATCGGGCGTATCAGTCCTCCTTGATGCCGGTGGAAAATATTCCAGTGGGCGAGCGGGCGATGGATACGAACGATGTGATGAAGATTTTGCCTCACCGGTATCCGTTTCTGATGGTGGATCGGATTCTGCGGTTTGAGGGGGAGACGAAGGCGGTGGGGATTAAACTGGTCACGATTAATGAGCCCTACTTCCAGGGGCATTTCCCGGGGCATCCGATTATGCCGGGGGTGATGCAGATTGAGGCGATGGCGCAGGTGGCCAGTATTTTGCTGCTCCGGAACACGGAAAATGCGGGCAAGCTGGGTTATTTTATGAGTGTGGATAAGGCGAAGTTTCGCAAACCGGTGATGCCGGGGGATTTGATCACGATGCAGGTGGAGTTAACCAAATCGCGGGGCAAGATCGGAAAAGCGGAGGGGCAATGTTTGGTGAATGGGGAGGTGGTTTCGGAGGCGGAGTTGATGTTTGCCATCATCGATCGGTAGAAAGGGGGCAGAGTGGCCGTTCATTCGACAGCCGTGGTGCACTCCAGCGTGGAGGTGGGTGCTGGGGTTGAGATTGGGCCGTACTGTGTGGTGGGGGAGGGGGTGGAGTTGGGGGAGGGCTGTGTGTTACGGCACCATGTAAATTTGGAGGGGCCGAGCCGGTTTGGAAAAAAGAATGTGTTTCATCCTTTTTGTTCGATTGGGGGGAGGACACAGGATTTGAAGTATCGAGGGGAGCCGACTTACTTGGAGGTGGGGGATGAGAATGATTTTCGGGAGTTTGTTACCGTGAATCGTGGGACGGGGCCGAAGGAGAAGACGGTGATTGGAAGTCGGAACCATTTTTTGGCCTATGCGCACATCGCGCACAACTGCGTGGTCGGGAACGATTGTATTTTTTCGAATAACGGGACGTTGGCGGGACATGTGGTCGTGGGGGATTTTGCCGTGGTGGGTGGGTTATCCGCCGTGCATCAATTTTGTCGGATCGGGCGGCATGCGATGATCGGGGGGT
>Ga0247838_1005662_pt1 | contig 12365 bp, 1 predicted proteins | sample LaCruzMarch2015__5_FD_189097 | JGI IMG/M metagenome (GOLD analysis project Ga0247838, IMG submission 189097) | Freshwater microbial communities from meromictic Lake La Cruz, Castile-La Mancha, Spain - LaCruzMarch2015_15m | ecosystem: Environmental > Aquatic > Freshwater > Lake | place: Spain... | reverse complement strand
CATGCCGCCAACCATCACGTTACCAGACCCGGTTGTGTTGGCCGACAGGGCACAAGAACCTGCAGCGGTGTTACGTCCGCCGGATGAGTTGTTCACCAGAGCGCCAGCACCGGCTGCGAGGTTGTCGTCACCGCTAGTGCTAAAGAGCATTGAGTTGATGCCGATAGCGGTGTTGTTGGTTCCGTTTGTGTTTGACCGCATGCTTTGCCAGCCGAAAGCGGAGTTGCTGTTGGAGACTGCGTTGGAGCATAGGGCGTTTACGCCTACGGCGGTGTTGCCGTTGCCGGAGGTGAGTGAGCACAGAGCATTGGTGCCGACGGCGGTGTTGACGGTGCCAGAGCCAATACTAAGAAGGGCGTTAGATCCCAGGGCAGTATTACAGTTGAGGACGTTTATGAGGCCCAAAACAGTACCTGCCACTGTGGGAGTAGCGGCTGAGGCACCGCCAGCAGCGCCCCAGCAAATAGCATTGCTGCCGTTTGACATCAAGACCTGGCCAGCTGTACCTGTAGAAGCAGCACAGTCGATGATACCAGCGCCGGGTTTGATGGCGCCCGTACTTGTACCAGTCAGCCAACAAATTGTGCCTGCACCAATAGCCAACTGACAATTACCCGAGTTACTTACTGGGGAAATACAGTTTCCAATAACAACGTTGTTGCTACCTGTGTCAAGCGCACCAGCACCAGCACCACCTGCTTGGTTACCAACCAGAATATTTCCGCAACCTGTAGTAAGTACATTACCAGCAAAATTTCCAAGAGCAGTGTTTGCATCCCCGGTAGTGTTTTGTAATGCTTGAGAACCAACAGCAGTGTTTAGACCTGCAGTAGTGGACGTAAATAGTGTTTGTTGTCCTAGCGCAACGTTTTGGACACCGGTAGTGTTTCCAAATAGGGCGCCAATCCCAACCGCAGTGTTGGAAGTTCCAGTGTCAGTAGTTGCAAGGGCTCCAGTACCGATAGCAATGTTTAGACTACCTGTTGTTATGGCGCTAAGGATGTTATCTCCAAGACCATAGTTGAAAGCCACGCCATCGGTACAACCGAAGACGATACCCTCCGCAGTTGGGGTTGCAGAAGAGGCACCACCAGCGGCGCCCCAGCAAATGGCATTGGTGCCGTTTGACATTAGAACCTGACCGGCTGTACCTGTAGAAGCAGCACAGTCAATGATTCCGGCGCCAGGTTTGATGGCCTTGGTGGCGTCACCGGTGAGCCAGTTATCGGTGGCAGAGAAACCGATGGAGAGTTGACAGCAGCTGCCACCATTAGCAAATTCAACCTCTGGCCCAATGGCAACGTTCCTGCAACCTGTGGTTATGTTATTACCGGAACAGTGACCTACCGCAACGTTACAACTCCCTGAAGCTATGGAGCAGAGAGAGTATTCCCCAACACCAGTGTTAAAACTACCCGTAAGGTTGCAGGACAGGGCTTGATTGCCGATTGCCGTATTGCTACTTCCAGATGAACTTACACCCAGAGCACCCCAACCCATAGCATTGTTGTAGGACCCTGTAAGGTTTGCACCCAGGGTGCCGATACCGAATGCACCATTAAAATCACCTGACAGGTTACTGTTGAATGCGTTGACTCCTACCGCCGTGTTGTACTCTCCGGTTGTGTTGGAGTAACCCGCAAAATAACCAATTGCAGTGTTAGCTTCACCTGTAGTTGTGGAGACTAAGGCATTATCGCCAATTGCAGTGTTACTAGCACCGCTTGTGAGGTTATATAAGACGAAACACCCAAGACCCACATTGGTATTATTGTCTATGAGACCAACTAAAGTTCCGAAAGCGTCAGGGGTTGCAGGGGTTGCTCCGCTGGACGCAATCCAAGTTAAACCTGCAGTACAAGCTGCGCAAGCAGTTAGAACATATCCGTCGGTACCAACTGCGAGAGCCGTAGGTGTGCTTGCCGCTGTACCAGTAACTAAAGCGCCTTTACCTGTGATTGTGGAACAGGGAATTCCACCACCACCACCACCAGTTGAGGTAATCGTGGTGACTCCCAGGAAAGTTGTCAGAGTGATGCCAGGACCAGCTGACAGAACGTTTTGAACTTCGTTCACAAGCTGAGGCACGGTCGCGCCTGTAGTCAGGTCAATGCCGTTACCGAGGGATACAGGAAAGTATGGTCCGCAGACGTAGGGATTGAGTTCGGAGTAAAAGGGGTTGTTTGGAATGGGGTTGGTTGAGGAGGGTGGGGTGGGCAACACCATCTTACAGTGAGATATCGATGGTTAGTTTTACCCGCGTGTTGGCAAAAGAAAGGGGACCCGAAGGTCCCCCGTGTGTTTATTGAAGTGACCTCAGTAGAGGCGGTTGATGCTAATCATGTTGCCATTAAAGCCCAAACCCACCGATGCTATGACTTGGTAAACACAGCAGACCGGGCTACCGTACTGGATAGTGGCACACTGTGTAGAGCCATGGTTCCCAAAGTTATAAGTGGGTGCCATATATTGGGGGCTTGTGCTAATAGAAAGAGAACATGTCCCACCAGCACAGTATCCCAAGTTACTGATACCACTATTTGCAAAGTACATCGGCACCGTTCCGCTCAGTGTCTTAACCTGGAAGCTACGGTTCCCCGTGGTCGAGAACGCGATGGCGATGTTGTCCATGCAGACAAAAACGCCAGCGTTGACGATTCCGGAGGAAAGAACGCTTGGTGCCTTGGTGATTTCGTACTTGATGCAGGGCAGCATCGCAATGTTGACCGGACGGGTTTCAGTGCCCCCTGTAGGACGAACGGAGCAAGCGGAGGAGTTGGAAGCAGTCGAGTGAGAGAGGAGGGAAGACGAACCCTGCTGACCAGACAGGTATGCCAGGTTACTGCCGTTTGAGGCGGAGAAGTAGCAGAAGTTGTGACCGTGGGTCTCAATTTCGTCCTGCTGTACGCTACCAAACACCCGACCTTGGTCGTAGCCGGAAGCTGTGCAGTTCCAACCCCGAACAAACTGACCACTCAGGTCAGGCAAGTTGAACGTCGAAGTACCGTCACCGGTCCCGTAGGTGGTTCCAATTTTGGCATACAGCGCAGAGAAGACACTGCGGCTGACGGCCGAACCGTCCGCAACCAGCCAACCGTTTGGTGCCGAGGGCATTGCGAAGTACTGCACAGCGCCGACAGGAGTGTCACCCACTGCAGAGACATTGCTTGTCCAACAGATAGCAGAGCCTGTCGAACAGAGGACCTGCCCAGTCGAGCCGATGCAGCCGTTGGCGTCCCTAAGGCCCCCTCCCAACTGAATGTTGCGGAAGCAGTCACCGGTGATCCAGTTGAGCCCGTTGTCATAACCGATGGCCAACTGACAGTTGCCCGTGGTGATTGGCACGTTGACGTTCGGACCGATGGCGACGTTGCGGCATCCCAGTGTCTGAGCCGTTTGAGCACAGAAGCCAAGGGCGACGTTACACCCGCCGGAGACAAGGGTTAGTTGAGCGTAGCTTCCGATCGCAACGTTACCGTTGGAGGTTTGAACACACGGTGAAGCATTGCAACCGATGGCGATGTTGTCAGCGCCGGTGACGTTATTGAGACCTGCGCAAGAACCGACGTAGGTGTTGCCAGCGCTACTTGTGAGACACTTGCCGGCCTGGTGACCAATGGCAGTGTTGTCAAGACCTGTGGAGCAACCGAGGGCCATGCAGCCGAGAGCCGCGATGCGGGTCGATGCAGTGGTGCAACCAAACACGGTTCCATTGACGAGCGGTGTCGCCGCCACAAACACACTCGTGACAGGTGACCAAGTCAGACCGGTCGGGCAGAGGTTGCAGGCGACGAGGAGCGACCCGTTGATGCCCGCGGCCAGGCGAGTTGCGTTGGCAGCGCCAGTGCCGACGACCAGGTCACCGATGCTCGTGATGGTGCAGCAGAGCAGAGGAGCCGGGCCAGAGCCGGCGGCAGTCAGCTGACCCTGAGCGTTGACAGTGAGGCAAGCATTGGTGTAACTACCGACGGTGACGGCGGTGTTCGCCAGGGCGATTGTGCCAGTGCTGGTGATCGGGCCACCTGTGAGGCCGGTGCCGGTGCAGACGCAGGTGACGTTGCCGGTTGCTGCGGGGGCCCACTTCAGGCCAGTTGGACAGCTGCTGTCAGCCGTGAGCACCTGGGTGTTGGTGCCGACGGGGAGGGCTGTGGGTGTGCCGGCAGCCGTTGCCGCCAGGATGACGCCTTTGCCGGTGTATTCCACACGGGCGACATAGGGCGAGGTGATCCAGCAAAGGCCAGTTGCCGACGCGGTGCAGGCAACCAGAACTTGACCGTCGGTGCCGGGGTCCAGTGCAGCAGGGGTGCAGGCAGCAGTGCCGGTGACGAGGGCGCCTTTGCCAGTGATGCAGCCATAGGGGAGGCCACACTGAGCAGGAGCCGTGGTAACTTGCCACTTAATGCAGGGCAGCAGTGCCACGTTCATCGGACGTGTCTCGGTGCCGCCCGTGAGTTGCACGGAGCAGGCGGAGCACCTATCAGGTGAGGGGTGGGAGTGAAGGCCAGCAGTGCCAGATTGACCGGCGATATAATTTAGATTGCCGCCATTCGAAGCAAAGAAGTAGCAGAAGTTGTGGCCGTGAGACTCGATGCAGTCCTGCTGTGTGCTGCCGAACACGCGACCTGCGTCACAGTTGCGAGCGGTACCACCAGCAGCGTCCCAGCCACGAGCGAACATGCCGCGGAGGTCGGGCAGGTTGAAGGTGGTGGTGCCGTTGCCAGCGCCGTAGGTGGTGCCGACGACTGCGAACAGTGCGCCGTAGGTGGCCCGGCTGACGGCCCGCCCGTCCGCAACCAGCCAGCTGGTGGGAGCGGTGGTGGCAGGGAACCAGACGATGGCACCGATAGGTGTGTCGCCGAAGGCAGAGGACCACTCGAGTGCGGTGCCGTTGGAGCACAGGAACTGACCTGAGCCGCCGACGCTACCGAGGCGGTCCTTCAGGCCAGCACCCGGCTGGATGTTTTTGCTGCTGTCGCCGACGAGCCAGTTGTCAGTGGCGGAGAAGCCGATGGCCAGCTGGCAGGAGCCAGTGTTGACCGCCGCCTGAGCGTTGGGGCCGATGACCACGTTGCTGCTGCCTGTTGTCAGGTTGGAGCCGGCGAAGGAGCCGACGAGCACGGAGCCTGTGCCGGAAGTGGACTCACCCGCACCCGCACCGATAGCGACGTTGGAGCTTGCTGTGGTGATCGAGGAGCCTGCGAGTGATCCTACTAGGACGTTGTCGCCGCCAGAGGTGATGCTACGACCAGCACAGAGGCCGACGGCAGTGTTGTTGATGCCGGTTGTGAGAGCAGTGCCAGCGGTGTGACCCAGGGATGTGTTGCCCGCACCTGTCACAGCCAGAGCAGCATTGCAGCCGAGTGCGGTGTTGGTGGCGGTTGTGCATCCGAGGACGATTCCAGCGACCGTCGGAGTGGCACAATTGATCGGGGGTGTGGTGAACCAGCACAGACCAGTGGCAGAGGCAGCACACGCCACGAGGACCTGACCGTCGGTGCCCACTGTCAGGTTGGCAGGGGTGTTCGGTGCAGTTGCAGCGACGAGTGAACCCTTGGCAGTCAGTGTCGCACAGGGGATTGCAGTGCCACCTGTGTTGGTGGTCCAGCAGAGACCCGTGGTGGAGGTCGAACAGGCGACCAGGATTTGCCCGTCAGCACCAACCGCCAGAGTGGAAGGAGTGGAGGGACCAGATCCGGAGATCAATGCGCCTTTGTTGGTGATTGCGGTACAGGGGATTGCGCCTGTGGCAGACGCGGCGGAGGCCCAGCAGAGACCAGTCGAGGCAGAGGAGCAGGCGACGAGGATTTGCCCGTCAGTGCCGACAGCGAGGTTGGAAGGTGTGCTGGCGCTTGACGCAGCGACGAGTGAGCCTTTTGCGACCAGAGTCGAGCAGGGAATCGCAGTACCGCCGGTGTTGGATGTCCAGCACAGGCCAGTGGAGGCCGAGGAGCAGGCCACCAGGATTTGCCCATCCGAACCGACTGGTAGCGCACTCGGGGTGCTGATGCCAGTGGCGGAGAGGATCGCACCTTTGTTCGACAGTGTCGAGCAGCGAATGTAGGTCGCAGCAGCGCCTGCTGGAGTGTTGGCGATGGTGTTGTCGGTGCCAGTGAGTGTCTCGGAGGGAGTTGCCAGACGAACGATACCAGCGACGGTTGTCGACGCATTCTGTGGGTCGAATCCGACGTTGAGGTACTCCCAAGAGCTGCCATTTGACAGGAACCAGTCACCCTGTGTGGTGTTGTAGGGACCGCCAGTGCCAGGGGGATCGTAGGACCCGCCAGTGGTGACGATCACATAGTAGTTGTCGTTGGCGAGTGCAGGGTTGGGCAGAGCACCGCCGACTGTGAATCCGACGGTTTGACCTTCAGTTGTCGCGCTGGCGATTTGACCAGTGGTGGCGTTCAGTGTGCCGGCGAGAGTGATGTTGGACGAGACAGCCAGGTTGTCGATTTGCTGCTGCAGAGCATAGCCCTGAGCCGCAGTGAGCGCCTTGGTGTCATCGTTGGTTGCGGTGTTGTTGACAAGGGTGGTGACGCCGGAGACTGCCGTTGTGGCGGCCGCAACCGAGATGACTGGAGTTGAGGTGCCAGTGGCGACGGCGATCGGTGCAGTGCCAGTGACGTTGGTGACAGTGCCGCCGGGGTTAGAGACCCAGACGAGGCCGTTGCCGCAGAGGGAGCAGGCGGAGAGGATTTGCCCGTCGGTGCCCACTGTGAGAGCGGACGGTGTGGCAGACCCAGTGCCGGTGACGATCGCGCCTTTGCCGGTGATTGTGGAGCAGGGGATGGCAGTGGACGCCGCAGCAGGGGAAACCCAGGCCAGACCCGTGGAGCAGGTCGCACACGCAACCAGCAGCTGGCCGTCGGTGCCGACAGTGAGAGCAGAGGGCGATGCGGATGCAGTTCCCGTGACGATAGCGCCCTTGCCTGTGATGGTGGAGCAGGGAATGGCAGTACCACCGGAATTTGAAGTCCAGCAGAGTCCAGTTGCAGCAGCGGCACATGCCACCAGGATTTGACCGTCGGTACCAACACCCAGAGCAGTCGGGGTGCTGGGAGTGGAGGCGGTGATGATGGTGCCCTTGGCGGTTAGAGCGGAACAAGGGATAGCGCCAGTCGCGGCGGAGGCAGACGCCCAACAGAGACCCGTGGAAGATGCAGCACAGGCGACCAGGATCTGACCATCGGTACCAACTGTCAGTGCTGAAGGTGTGCTAGCAGCGGTAGCGGTGACCAAGGCACCCTTGGCAGTCAGGGTGGCGCAAGGGATGGCGGCGGAAGTGCAGGTGATCCAGCACAGACCGGAGGCAGCAGCAGCACAAGCAACCAACGTCTGACCGTCAGCACCACTCGGCAGAGCGAGGGGGGCACTAGCGCCAGATCCGCTGAGGATGGTACCTTTGCCAGTGATGCAGGCGCAGGGAATAGCACTCGCAGTGACTGTGATCCACTCGACACCGGTGGTGCAGGCGGCGTTGGCAGCCAGAACCTGGCCGTTGGCGCCCACACCGACGCGGCAGACGTTCGACGGACCAGCAGCAGCGAGGAGGTCACCCTTGGTGGTGGCGATGCTGCAGGAGATGGCCGCAGGGCCAGAGGACGCGCCGGTGATGATGCCCAAGGCATTGACTGTAACCGAGGCATTCGAGTAGGACCCGGCAGTTACACCAGAGTTGGGGATGCAGATGGTACCGTTGTTGATGATTGTGCCACCGGACAGGCCAGTGCCAGCAGTGACGGAACAGACGGTGCCGCCGCCGATTGCCAGTGAGCACCAGCGGAGACCCACGGCGCAGGTGGAGTCGGCCACCAGAACCTGACCGTCACCCCCGACAGAAAGTGCTGTGGGGCTGCCGGAAACCGCGCCAGAGATCAGAGCGCCCTTACCGATGATGCAGGCACAAGGGATAGCACCGGAGGCAGAACCAGGGGCGACCCAGGTGAGACCCGTCGTGCAAGCGGCACAGGCGACCAGGATTTGGCCGTCGGTACCAGCGCCAAGGCGAGTGATAGTGTTGGGGGAAGTTGCCGCCAGCAGGTCACCTTTGAGAGTGGCGGTGCAGCAGAGGACAGGGGCGTTACCATTGGAGGCAGCGGTGACCCGGCCGTAGGCGTCGACGGTGACCGTCGGGTAGGTGTAGGTAGCGGCGGCGACACCCGACGTGGCGAGGGCGAGGCTGCCGGAGGTGGTGATGGTGCCCCCAGACAGGCCGAACCCAGCAGACACGGAGGTGACTGTGCCACCGGAGGGGGTGTCCCACTTGACGCCAGGAGTGCAGGACGCATCGACGGTCAGAACCTGACCAGAAGTGCCGAGGGCCAGTGTGCCGGCGGTGGAGGTGGCGGTGCCCACGGCGAGAGCGCCCTGACCAGTGAGTTTGGCGAGGGGGATGTAGGCCGCGGCTGCAGCAGCAGGGGTGACCGCGAGTGTGCTGTCGGTGCCGGCGATGGCTTGAGCGGACGTGGCGAGTTGGACTGTGCCAGGAGTGCCAGTCGAGGCGCTCGGGATGGCAGGACCCACGTCGAGGTAGGACCACTGGGTGCCGTTCGACACGAACCAGTCACCTTGAGTGACCGTGTAGGAGGTGCCGCTGCCTGTGGGTGTGTAGGTGCCGCCAGTCGTGGCGATGACGAAGTAGTCGGTGTTGCCGGGAGCAGGCGCAGGAAGCGCGGAGGCGACGGTGAAACCAGCGATGGCACCCTGTGTTGTAGTGGTGAGCATCAGGCCGTTTGACGCATTCAGCGTGCCAGCCAGCGTCAGGTTGCTTGCGGCTGTGATGCCAGCGATTTGCTGCTGCAGCGCGAAGCCTTGGGCGGCCGTCAGGGCCTTGGTTGGGTCGTTGGTGGTGACGTTGTCGACCAGTTGAGTGGCGCCAGGTGCGATTGTGGAGGCAGTGGCGATCGAAACTACTGGGATGGTGGTGCCAGTGGCGACCGAGATGGGTGTGGAGCCGACGACGTTGGTGACGGTGCCGGTGCAGCCAGCGGCCCAGGTGACGCCCAGCGCACAGGCTGTGCAGGCGCGAAGGACCTGACCGTCGACACCGACCAACAGGGAGGAGGGGAGGTTCGTTGCAGAGCCGACGATCATCGTCCCCTTGGCTGTAATGCAGGAGCAGGGGATGCCGGAGGCGGGACCGCTTGAGGCTGCGTTGGGCACCCAGCAGAGGCCGTTGGGGGAGAGGGCGCAGGACGACAGAACATATCCGTCAGTGCCGGACGGCACAGCAACAGGCGAGTTGGGGCCGGTGCCGGTGATCAGGCTGCCCTTGCTGACGATGCAAGAGAGGGGAATGCCTGCCCCGCCGCTCGAGATGGCAGTGACGATACCATAGCAGTTAACGGTAACGTTAGCATTCGTGTATGGACCTGCCGCGAGGGCTTGAGTTTTGAGGTCCAGACTACCGGAGGCAGTGATGGGCCCACCAGTCAGGGCGTTACCGCTGCCAACAAATGTGACAGTGCCGCCGGTGACAGGGGCATTAGCCCACTTCATGCCTGTGATGCAGGTTGGGTCAACCGTCAGGATTTGTCCTGTTGCCCCGATTGCCAGAGCAGTGGGGGTGCTGGCGGCTTGGCCGGCGAGGAGTGCGCCTTTGGAGGTGACGCAGGAGCGGGGAATATAGGTTTGGCAAACGCCAAGGGGGGTGACGGCAATGGCGCCATTCGTGCCTGTTTGTGTCTCAGCAGTGGTTGCGAGGCGGACGGTGCCGGGGGCTGTGGGCGACGCGAGTGGTGACTGGAAGCCGACGGCTAGGTGTTGGTAGACGACCCCGTTGCTGAGCAGCCAGTCGCCTTGGTTGACTGTGTAGGGACCGCCGCCGCCAGGGGGGCTATAGATGCCGGCTGTAGTAGCGATTACGAAGTAGTCTGTATTGCTTACGTTGGGGGCGGGCAGACCGCCACCGAGTGCGAACGGGGGAACAGCGGCGAGACCGGCGGTGGTTGTCGTCAGCAACTGGCCGGTTGCGGCGTTGAACGTGCCGGCGAGGGTCAGTCCGCTGGAGACGTTGAGGGCGGAGATTTGTTGTTGAAGGACGGCGCCCTGAGCAGCAGTCAGCGCCTTTGTGGCGTCAGTTGAGGCGAGGTTGTCGACCAGCTGGGTAACACCTGTGCCAGTCGTAGAAGCATTGGCGATGCTGATGACAGGCGTGGTTGCACCGGAGACAACGCCGATGGGGGCGACACCCGTCACGTTGGTCACAGTACCACCAGCCGTGGCGACAGACACTGTCACGTTGCCGGATGTGCCACTGACAACGATGCCAGGGCCCGCTGTGATGCCGGTGACGCCAGTGCTGCTAACTGTGACCGTACCGGTTCCAGTCACAGGGGAGACGGCAACACCAGTGCCCCCGATAACACGGGTTACACCGGCAGTTCCACCGCCACCTCCACCACCAGTTGAGGAGATTGTGCCAGATGCGTAGTCGACCGAGAGACCGGACCCTACGATGAAGGGGCCGTACTCACCCTTGATGTAGTTTGATTCGGGAGAGTAGAAGGGGTCGTTAGGGATTGGAGCGCCTGTGTCGCTGGGCTGTCTACGGTAAATCGCCATTTTACACCTGAATGTGAGTGAAAGTTTCGTTTAAGAACGTTGCTCGTTGAGTGGTTTTACCCGTTGCTGAAGGGGGGTTAGACTGAAGTGAATTGGAAGCGAATAAGGAAAGTTAGCTCAGCGGAGTTGCCCCAGTATCCGCTACTGATGGCTCGGAAAGATCCGTCTCCAACACTCGTCGTGAGGAATCTCCAACGGGTGGTGTTCCAAACAGCCGCACCAGACCCGAACTGAGACCCGTTTGACCCGCCTGTAAACGCGACTTGAGACACTGAGGGACCGGGAAGAATGAAAGCTCTTCCAGCATGAGAGCCCCCTAAAACGTTTTGCTGAAAAATCGGCTGCCATGCGAGTGTTGTATCAAACTGTAGTCCACCGGGAAGACGAAAGAGCCAGTCCCCACTTCCAGGGTTGTATCCACTCGAGGAGGCAAACACATAAACCACTTCCCACTCCTTGGGTCCTACTTGACGGTAACTAACGTTGTTCCGTGAAGAGGTTCCAAGAGTCGGTGCAGTCGTTGTCGCGCTAAGTCCCACAGACTGAATAGTGCCTGCGTTAATCCACGGTCCCACCGCACCAGTCTGCCACTGCAGTCCTGTGGTGCATGCGGAGTTGGCAGCCAGGATTTGGCCGTTGGTGCCGACAGTCAGTGCAACGGGGGTTGAAGGTCCCGTACCTGAGATCAGAGCGCCTTTGCTCGTCACGCACGCACAGGGAATCGCGGCGACACCACCCGGCGCTGCCTTCCATGCGAATCCGACGGTGCAGGCGGCATCGGCGGTCAGAATGTATCCGTCTGTTCCGACGGGCAGGGCAGAGGGGGCCGAGGCGACGGAGGTCCCAGCGACCAGTGCTCCTTTCGTCGGATAGCAAGCGAGGGGGACGTAGGCAGAGCGAGCCGCAGCAGGAGTCAGTGCGGTGATCGTGTCAGTGCCGGCCTGAGCAAGAGCATTCGTAGACAGGCAGACAATACCGGCAACCGCCGTCGAGGCGTAAGCGGGAGAGGCCCCAACGTCGAGCAACGACCACTGAGTGCCATCGGATAGCAACCAGTCGCCAACTGTAATGGTGAAAGGTCCGGACGGCCCTGGTGGATCGTACGTCCCAGGTACTGTAGCGATGACGAAGTAGTCGAGGTTGGCCGGTGTTGGGGACGGTAAAGGTGCACCTGCACCAAAGCCGGCACCTGTGCCCGCCGAGGTGACCGTCGCCATCAACCCTGTAGTAGCGTCGAATGTGCCGGCGAGGGTCAGACCTCCGGCGGATGTCAGTGCATTGATTTGATCTTGCAGACTCTTACCTTGGGCGGCAGTCAGTGCGAGAGCGGTCGATGTGCTGTTTGTGCCGTCATAAAGTTGCACAGCGCCAGCGCCAGTTGTTGAGGCGTTGTTAATGCTGATGACCGGTGCCCCGAAGCCAACCACGTTGATCGGCGAGGTTCCCGTTACCGAGGTGACTGCGGCTGGGCCAGAGGATGCGGACGTGACCCTGCCGGTGCTGTCGACCGTGATGTTCGCGGTGCTGTAGGAACCAGCAGTGACTCCCGACGCAGCCAGGGACAGGGTTCCTGTGCTTGTGATGGGGCCGCCGGTGAGGCCAGTTCCGGTGTTGACCTGAGTGACGCCACCGCCGCCACCGCCACCAGTCGCGCTGATGACTCCGGTGGCACTGTCGATAGACAGACCCGACCCTACAATAAAGGGGCCATACTCGCCCCTGATGTAGTTAGTTTCAGGGTAGTAGAATGGGTTGTTTGGAATGGGGTTGTTAGGGTTTATTGGAGGGAGAGGTAACGCCAT
>Ga0247838_1005658_pt1 | contig 12372 bp, 10 predicted proteins | sample LaCruzMarch2015__5_FD_189097 | JGI IMG/M metagenome (GOLD analysis project Ga0247838, IMG submission 189097) | Freshwater microbial communities from meromictic Lake La Cruz, Castile-La Mancha, Spain - LaCruzMarch2015_15m | ecosystem: Environmental > Aquatic > Freshwater > Lake | place: Spain... | reverse complement strand
TGCCAAAGAGGCGATGGTGAGCTCGACTACGCCTGCATCAACGATGGCGACCATACCGATTCCGGCGTTCCAGGTCCGCTCCATATCAGCCTGCGGAACGTTGGCGATCTGCGCCAGATATTGCATCTCGTGAGGAAGCGACCAGGTGCTGCGATCGTAGGTGGCGGTTAAGCCATCTGGAATTACGCGAGCGGTGTTATCTGCAAGTCCCCCACCTGTGATGTGTGAGAAGGTGCGCAAGTTTTCTTTGAGACTTCTGATCAGCGCCAGGCAATCAAGTGCGTAGATCTCGGTTGGTGTTAAAAGTACTTCTCCAAGAGTGCGACCAAAATCTGCGTTATGTGCAGTGATATCAATTTTCTGTGTGGCGATGATGTGGCGCACGAGAGAGAAACCATTTGCGTGGATACCAGATGCTGGCATGGCAATTAACACATCGCCTGATTTAACGCGATGTGCACCAAGTTGCAGGTGAGCATCGACAACACCTGTGGCAGCACCTGCGATATCAAATTCATCTTCACCAAGGAGTCCTGGGTGTTCGGCGGTTTCTCCACCAACTAATGCGGTGCCTGCCTTTTCACAACCGCGTGCGATTCCAGCAACAATTGCCGCAATACGTTCTGGGATCACTTTTCCAACAGCGATGTAATCTGTCATAAAGAGAGGTTCGGCGCCACAGACAACTAAATCATCGACAACCATGGCAACGAGATCTTCACCGATGGTGTCGTACTTGCCAAGAATGCGCGCGATCTCGGTTTTTGTGCCAACGCCGTCGGTCGATGTGGCAAGAAGTGGTTGTTGCATGGACTTCATCGCGCTAGCATCAAAGAGTCCAGCAAAGCCGCCGATGCCACCGATTACTTCTTTACGTGATGCTTTGGCAATCGATGCCTTCATTAATTCAACGGCGAGATCACCAGCATCAATATCTACGCCTGCATCTTTATATGTGCTCATGGGTTTTGATCCAATATCTCAAGGCGCAATTTACCGTCAGAGAGATCTGTCGGGATTGCAATCGGATAGTGCCCTGTAAAGCATGCTGTGCATAGCTTTTCGGCAGGTACATGGGTGGCATCGATCAGCCCTTCAGCGCTGACATAACCAAGTGAATCAGCACCGATTGATCTGCGGATCTCTTCAACTTCAAGGCCGCTGGCGATCAGTTCGGCACGCGTTGCAAAGTCGATGCCGTAGAAACATGGCCACTTCACAGGTGGGCTGGAAATACGTACGTGAATTTCAAGTGCACCTGCCTCACGCAACATACGGACGATGGCGCGTTGAGTATTTCCACGCACAATCGAGTCATCGACAACAACAATTCGTTTGCCTTCGATGATTTCGCGCAAAGGATTGAGCTTGAGACGAATACCTAATTGTCTAATTGTTTGCGATGGTTGAATAAATGTGCGACCGACATACGAGTTCTTGACAAGTCCAAGACCGTATGGAATTCCAGATTCTTGGGCGTATCCAATTGCTGCAGGTGTTCCAGATTCTGGGACTGGGATGACAAGATCTGCTTTAACTGGTGCCTCAATTGCAAGTTTCTTTCCGATGCGCACACGTGTGGCATGAACACTCTGTCCGGCAATTGATGTATCTGGGCGGGCTAGATAGACATATTCAAAGATGCAACCCTTAGGTTCGGGTACTGACCACATCTGCGAACGAATTCCATCTTCATTGATAATTAAGAATTCACCAGGTTCAACTTCACGAACAAATGCAGCGCCGACAATGTCTAGGGCGGCTGACTCTGATGCAACAACCCAGCCGCGCTCAAGTTTTCCAATAACAAGTGGGCGAACACCATGGCGATCGCGTGCGGCATAAAGCGTGCGCTCATCCATAAAGACCAGTGAGAAAGCACCTTCTAGTAACGGCAGTACAGCTAACGCGCTTGCCTCGACGTTTTTCTCATGCTGCAAACCAATTAACGCCGTCATGATTTCGGTATCTGTTGTTGCACCGCGTTCATTCTTGGCAGGCGGTTCTAGTTTTGCCACCATCTCGGCCAGATCGCCAGTATTGGTGAGGTTGCCATTGTGGGCTAAAGCCAGTGTGCCGTACTTAGTTGGGCGCAGGGTCGGCTGGGCATTAACCCAGGTGCTCGATCCCGTGGTGCTATATCTCGTATGGCCTATAGCAAGATCGCCCGGCAGGGTTGCAAGATCTGATTCGGTAAAGACTTGTGAGACTAGACCCATATCTTTAAAGACAACAATGCGATCGCCATCTGATGTTGCAATACCAGCAGATTCTGTTCCGCGATGTTGCAGAGCGTAGAGACCATAAAAAGTTAACTTGGCAACTTCTTCATCTGGCGCCCAGACACCAAAGACTCCGCATGCATCTTGTGGACCTTTATCATCGCCCGGATAGTTGTGATTAAGTAATCCATCAGCGCGGCGACTCATGAGGAGATCCTATTCTGCAGTGGCAAGAGCGCTGATAGATCGGCGCGCGCACCGGATGCGTTAATCAAACCTTCACCGAGTGCATCTGCCCAACTTTTTTCTCCGCGAACAAGTGCCAGCCAAGTATCTGCATTCATCTCAATCACATTGGCTGGGGTTCCTCGGGTATGAGTTGGACCTTCACCACACTGCACAGCCGCATATGGCGGTATCCGAACTTCAATGGCACGGCCAGGAGAAAGGCGGACAAGTTCTGCCAATGATGTCTTAACCTGTTCGAGGATGATGGGATCGCGCATGATTAACCAAATAGTTTCTGGAAAGTCGATGTGTGAGCGGTGCGAAGTTGCGATAGTGGAATCTCAACATCATTTACGATAAGTGCATCTCCACCTGTTGTTCCAAGATAAGTCAACGGAATATCCCCCGCTGCTGCCTTTAACGCTGCAGCTTTCGCTGGTTCGATTGCGACAAGAACGCGTCCAGGAGTTTCAACAAGTAAATTCATTCCAGTATTTTCGAGAGTAATCGCTGCACCGATATTGTGGCGCAGAACCATCTCAGTCAGTGTTGCGGTAAGTCCACCTTGGCTTAAGTCATGAGCTGCCGTAAAAATCTGATCAGTGCGACCTTTTACTAATAGCTCAATAAGGCGCATTTCACGCTGTAAATCTGCCGTTGGTGCCTGTCCCCCGCGCAAACCTTGAAGGTATGCCCACTCAGAACCTGACAAGTTCTCATCACTTGCACCGATTAAGTACAGTTCTAATCCAGCGCGATCAAAACTCATTGGTGTGCGAGTACGCACATCATCAATCACACCAAGAACACCAATGACAGGTGTTGGCAAGATTGCAACATCACCAGTCTGGTTATAGAAGGAAACATTGCCACCTGTCACAGGAAGTCCCATCTCAAGACATCCATCTGCAAGTCCGCGCACGGTCTCTGCAAATTGCCACATCACACCTAGATCTTCTGGAGAACCAAAGTTGAGACAGTTTGTTACTGCAAGTGGAATCGCACCAGCTGTTGCGATGTTGCGTGCCGCCTCTGCCAAGGCAAGCTTCGCGCCTTCATATGGGTTTAAGTACGACCAATTTGCATTGGCATCTGTGGCTACTGCAACGCCAAGGTGTGACTTCTCATCGATGCGGACCATTCCAGAATCATCTGGCTGTGATTGCACTGTGTTGCCCTGAACGTATCGATCGTATTGATTAGTGACCCAACTCTTATCAGCCAAGTTAGGAGTTGCTGCCATCATCAGAATCGCATCTTTAATCTCTTGCGCCGTCTGTGGAATGACAGGGTTAATTACTTCGGCGTTAACGCGCGCAATATATGCCGGCTCTGCAAAAGGACGAGAGTAAACCGGACCTTCATGAGCCACGGTGCGCGGCGGGACATCAACAATAAGTTCGCCATGCCAGGTAATTTCAAGGCGATCGCCATCTGTAACTTCACCAATAACGGTAACTGTCACATCCCATTTCTTGCAGATTTCTAGAAAGCGATCGATCTTGCTTGGTTCAACAATTGCGCACATACGCTCTTGCGATTCAGACATCAAAATCTCTTCTGGAGATAGCGTGGCATCGCGCAGTGGAACGCGGTCTAGTTCGACCTTCATTCCCCCGCTGCCGCCTGAAGCTAACTCGCTAGTGGCACACGATAAGCCTGCCCCGCCTAGATCTTGGATGCCTACGACGAGATCTTCAGCGAAGATTTCAAGTGAACATTCAATTAGTACTTTCTCAACAAAAGGATCTCCCACTTGTACCGCAGGGCGCTTTGCAGGGCCAGTTGCCACAAATGTCTCTGAAGCTAAAACAGATACGCCGCCGATTCCATCACCGCCGGTTTTTGCGCCATAGAGCACAACGAGATTTCCAGCACCGGCTGCCTTCGCCAATTTAATGTCGCTATGTTTCATCACACCGACGCAGAGCGCATTTACAAGTGGATTTCCTAAATAGGTTTCATCAAAGACAACTTCGCCACCAATATTAGGAAGACCTAAACAGTTTCCATATCCGCCGACACCTGCAATGACACCAGGCAAGACTCGGCGCGTATCAGCAGCATCTGCAGGGCCAAAGCGAAGTGGATCCATAACAGCAATTGGTCGCGCACCCATCGTCAAAATATCGCGAACGATTCCACCGACTCCGGTGGCAGCTCCTTGGTAAGGCTCAATAAATGATGGGTGGTTATGTGACTCCACTTTAAATGTGACTGCATACCCTTGTCCGACATCAACAACGCCAGCATTTTCACCGATACCTACAAGGAGCGCATCTGATTTAACAGCCTTGTCACCAAATTGCTTGAGGTGAACTTTTGATGATTTATAAGAACAATGTTCAGACCACATCACTGAGTACATCGCGAGCTCAGAAGATGTCGGACGACGGCCTAAAATCTCTTTGATGCGAGCGTACTCATCACCTTTAAGGCCAAGTTCTGCAAAAGGTTGTGTTGTGTCAGGGTTTGCTGTGGCAATTGCAACGGTATCTAAAGCCATTACTTCACCATCGCTTTCAACACTGAGGTGAAGAATCCAAGGCCATCAGTACTTGGCCCTGTCAGAGTTTCGATTGCATGCTCTGGATGAGGCATCAAACCAACGATATTTCCACGCTCATTTGTAATGCCTGCAATGAGATTGCGTGATCCGTTGGGATTTTCACCTACATAGCGAGCAACAATGCGTCCTTCGCCCTCTAACTTTGCCAGCGTCTGATCATCGCATTGGAATGAACCTTCACCATTTTTTAGCGGGATAACAATCTCTTGACCTTGGGTGTAATCAGAGGTCCACGCGGTTGAGTTGTTTTCAATAACTAGCTTCTGATCGCGGCAGAGAAAGTGAAGATCTTTATTGCGAGTCAACGCTCCAGGCAATAAATGTGCCTCACACAGAACCTGAAACCCATTGCAGATTCCAAGCAGTGGCATACCGCCATTAGCGGCATCGATAACTTTTTTCATGACAGGCGCAAAGCGACTGATAGCACCACAGCGTAAATAATCACCGTAAGAAAAACCACCAGGCAAGATCACTGCATCTACACCTTTGAGGTCTGCATCATCGTGCCAGAGCGAAATTGCTGTCGTTCCGGCAACGGAAGCTGCACGCAGCGCATCTCGATCATCGAGTGTGCCAGGAAAAGTGATAACTCCTACCTTCATGCCTGCACCGTAACAACGTAGGTTTCGATGACAGGGTTGGCAAGAAGTGTTGCTGCAGCTTTTTCGATATCTGCCATCTGTGCAGCAGTCGGGGTTCCTTCAATCTCGATTTCAAATCTCTTTCCTTGGCGCACACTCTTGGCGAAGGTGAAGCCAAGTCGGGGAAGGGCGGCACCTACTGCAACGCCTTGTGGATCTAAAATCTCTGGCTTGAGCATTACTTCTACAACGATGATCGCCATTGTGATTCCCCTTAGAACTTATTTCCGGTGATTGTGTAAAACGCTTGGTGGTATCGCTGCGCAGTCTTCTCGATGATCTCTGCGGGCAATTCTGGTGGTGGGCTCTCCTTATCCCAGCCTGATGATGTGAGGTAATCACGGACAAATTGCTTATCAAATGAAGCACCTGGGTTGGCTGCATCCCAGAAGCGAGAAGAATCAGGTGTCAGGGCTTCATCTCCGAGGGTAATTTCACCGCGATCATCGATGCCGAATTCAAATTTTGTATCGGCCAAAATAATGCCGCGAGATGAAGCAAAGTCCGCTGCCTCTGAATAGAGCTTAAGCGTGTAACTCTTCAGAGCCTCTGCGTGATCTTTTCCAACAATTACCGATGCTGCTTCGAAATTAATGTTGATGTCGTGATCACCGATTGCAGCCTTTGTCGCTGGGGTGAATATCGGTGTTGGTAACTGTGAGCCATCAACTAGTCCAGCAGGTAATTCAATACCGCAAACTTTCCTATCTACCTGATATTCCTTAAGTCCACTTCCGGTGAGATAACCACGGGCCACACACTCAATCTCAAACATTTTCAGTGGTTTAACGATCACAGCTCGATCGCTGACAACATCAGGAACATCATCGCTAATGATGTGATTTCCAATTATGTCCTCGAGTAATTCAAACCAGAAAAGAGAGAGCTGGGTAAGGATTGCACCTTTATCTGGAATCGTTGTTGGAAGAACCCAATCAAATGCGCTGATGCGATCTGAGGCGACAAGAAGTATTTCGCCAGAGCCATTTGTGTAGAGATCGCGAACTTTTCCGGTGCGCAGATGATGCCACCCAGGAACCTGTGGTGCCGGCGGTGGACCGGCAAGGCCGAAGCCGCTCACCGAATAGAGCCGGGTTTGTACTGCGCTGCGGCAGGATGCGCGGATGTAATCGCCTCAATGCGACTGACAACTCGAGCAATGTGCTGGCGAGCATCGCCAGTAAATTCAAGTGGTGCACTAATCAATAGATCAAGTGCTTTTCTATCAAGTGGAATTCGCGCATCAGCGGCTAGCGCATCAAGCATCGTGTTTGCTTGGCCTTCGCGCATGGCAAGAGCAGCTTTAACTGCATGCTCCTTAATTACTTCGTGTGCGATTTCGCGACCAACGCCGGCCTTGACCGCTGCCATCAAAATCTTTGTGGTTGCCAGAAATGGCAAGTAACGCTCGAGCTCTGCGGCAATTACTGCAGGAAAAGCTCCAAATTCATTAAGGACTGTAAGTGTTGTCTCAAGTAGTCCATCCATGGCATAGAAGGCATCTGCAATTGCTATGCGACGTACAACGCTGCATGAGACATCGCCTTCATTCCATTGATCGCCTGCAAGTTCAGAGACCATAGATGAATAACCACGCAGAATTACTGCAAGGCCGTTGATACGTTCACACGAACGTGTGTTCATCTTGTGTGGCATGGCAGAAGATCCGACTTGGCCTTGCTTAAAGCCTTCAGTCACAAGTTCGGCACCTGCCATCAAGCGAATTGATGTTGCAAGCGATGATGGTGAAGCTGCAAGTTGCACCAACGTTGTTAAAACATCGTAATCAAATGATCGTGGATAGATCTGACCAGTTGAATCTAGTACGCGAGAGAATCCTAGTTCGGCAGCAACTTTCTGCTCGAGTGAGTGATGCGCCTGCGATGAACCTAAGAGATCAATTGAATCTTGTGCGGTTCCGACTGGACCTTTAATTCCGCGCATTGGATAGCGCTCTTGCAGCGCAACTAAACGCTCGTAGGCAAAGAGAAGTTCTTCGGCCGCACTTGCAAATCGTTTTCCAAGTGTTGTGATCTGTGCCGGAACATTATGTGAACGTCCTGCAATTGGCTGATCGGCATAGAGCGCAGCTTTGGCTGCAAGTGCTGCCAGCGTTGCAATGACTTTATCTGCAATCAGATCTAAACCATTTTTAATTTGAAGAGCTTCAATGTTTTCGGTGAGATCACGGCTTGTCATTCCGGCGTGGATTGCTTCATGTCCTGCAAGTGCGTTGAATTCTTCAATGCGAGCTTTCACATCGTGACGTGTGATTTTCTCGCGAGCATCAATAGATGCCAAATCAACCTTTGTAACTACCTTTTCGTATTCAGCGATTACAGAATCGGGGATTGAATGGCCAAGAGCTGATTGGGCACGTGCGACTGCGATCCAGAGCTTGCGCTCTGCGATGATCTTCTCTTCAGGGGCAAATATGGCGCGCATCTGCGCAGATGCATAACGGTTAGCTAATACGCTCACTGGTGCATTCTCCCTTACTTAATTCTCTACCTGGGCTAGCGACGCAACAAGGGCGATATCACTTCGATAAAACGAACCCTCGAGGCCGATGGTAGAAATCTGTGTGTAGGCGCGATGGCGAGCAGATTCGAGATCGTCGCCGATTCCAGTCACCGTCATGACACGACCACCAGTTGAGATCAGAGATCCATCTCGTTCAGCGGTGCCAGCATGGAAGACGATCGTTGAATCTTGAGGTTGCCCTTGGGTTATCGGTAATCCAGTGACTGGAGATTGCGGATATCCCTCTGATGCAAGAACAACGGTGACAGCAGATTGATCTCTCCAATGAAGAACGGTGTCATCAAGATCGCCTGTTGCAGCCTTGTAAAGCAAATCTGCAAGTGGTGTGACCAATCGCGGAATCAATACTTGAGTTTCAGGATCACCAAAGCGGGCGTTGAATTCAATAACCTTAAGTCCACTCTTTGTGAGCGCAAGTCCTGCATAGAGAAGACCAATAAATGGTGTTCCGCGGGCAGCCATCTCTGCAACAACTGGCGCCAAGACTTTTTCATATGTCTCTTCCACAATATCTGCAGGCGCCCATGGCAGCGGTGAGTACGCACCCATTCCGCCAGTATTTGGCCCTTGGTTATTATCGTGGGCTCTCTTGAAATCTTGTGCTGGCTCCATCGCCAAAACATTTCGGCCATCGCAGATTCCGAAGAGTGAAATTTCGGGGCCATCTAAAAACTCTTCAATGACAACACGATCGCAGGAGAGGGCGTGTGCAAGTGCCTGCGCGCGATCGTTAGTGACGACAACACCTTTTCCAGCAGCTAGGCCATCATCTTTAACGACATAGGGTGCGCCAAATGAATCAAGTGCGGATTCAATCTCAGATTGCGATGTGCAGGTAAAACTCTTTGCCGTCGGAACACCGGCATCGCGCATGACACCTTTGGCAAAATCTTTCGATCCTTCAAGGGCGGCGGCGGCCTTTGATGGACCAAAGGTTGCAATACCTGCAGTACGCAAGAGATCTGCCGCGCCATTAACAAGTGGAACTTCTGGACCAATAATTACAAGATCGACGCCAAGTGATTGCGCCAGGCTAAGAATTGCCTTGTTATCTGTGATGACGAGTGGATGTGTGGCAGCTATCTCTGCAATACCTGGGTTTCCTGGTGCAACATGTAACTCGCTGCACTTTTCATCTTCCTTGAGTCCTAGTGCGAGTGCGTGTTCGCGACCACCGCTTCCGACTAGGAGGATTTTCATGGTTTAGATGAAATCCTTTACAACAATTGTCTGATCTCGACCCGGCCCAACACCGATTGCACTCATCGGTGCACCCGAGATTTTTTCAAGGAAAGCGATATAGGCCTGAGCATTCTTTGGAAGATCGCTGAGCTTGCGAGCAGCGGAGATATCTTCACTCCAACCCGGGAGATATTCATAAATTGGTTTTGCATGGTGGAAATCAGATTGCGATGATGGAAGTTCTTCCACGCGCTTTCCATCGATCTCATATGCAACACATACTGGAATCTGCTCCCAACCGGTAAGAACATCAAGTTTGGTAAGGAAGAAATCTGTCAGACCGTTAACGCGCACCGCATAACGAGCAATCGGTGCGTCATACCAACCGCAGCGACGGGCACGTCCTGTAGTTACGCCAATCTCGCCGCCAATGGTGCGAAGTTTTTCGCCATCTTCATCGAAGAGCTCAGTTGGAAACGGTCCAGATCCCACGCGAGTTGTATATGCCTTAACAATTCCAATCACGCGACTGATCTGTGTTGGTCCGATTCCAGAACCTGTGCAGGCACCGCCTGCGGTTGGGTTAGATGATGTGACATATGGATATGTTCCATGATCAACATCGAGCAGAGTTCCTTGTGAACCTTCAAGAAGTACGCGCTTTCCAGCCTTGAGCGCTTGATCAAGAAGAAGGACGGTATCTGCAACGTATGGGCGCAATATCTCTGCGTATTCAAGGTACTCAGCTAAAACATCATCTACTTCGATGTTTTTGCGGTTAAAGACCTTAATCAGAATCTGGTTTTTATCACGCAGCGCTGCTTCAAGTTTTTGACGCAAGATAGATGGATCAAAGAGATCTTGAACGCGAATACCGATGCGGTTGATCTTGTCAGCATAGGCAGGTCCAATTCCGCGACCTGTTGTGCCGATCTTTGATTTACCAAGGAAGCGCTCAGTCACCTTATCGATGGTGCGGTGATACGGAGTGATTAAGTGCGCATTTGTTGAGATAACAAGTTTTGAACAATCGATTCCGCGATCGGTCAGACCTTTAATCTCTTCCAGCAGAACACCTGGATCAATCACAACTCCGTTGCCGATTACCGGCACAACGTTAGGAGAGAGAATTCCTGATGGCAGAAGATGGAGCGCATATTTCTGATCCCCAATAACAACAGTATGTCCTGCGTTATTGCCGCCTTGATAGCGAACTACATAATCAACGCGATCGCCGAGTATGTCGGTAGCTTTACCCTTGCCCTCATCGCCCCACTGTGCTCCCAGCAGAACTAATGCAGGCATGGTTAAAACCTTTCCCCTTGTTTAGAAAGCAATATTACTTACGAAGTGACGTTCCTGTAGAGCGAAGATCTTCACACGCATGAACGACACGAGCAGCCATTCCGGCTTCAGCTGCTTTGCCCCATGCACGTGGGTCATACGCCTTCTTATTTCCAACTTCGCCGTCGATCTTCAAAACGCCGTCGTAGTTCTTAAACATATGCTCAACTACAGGACGTGTAAACGCATACTGTGTGTCGGTATCGATATTCATCTTGATGACACCGTAATCAAGTGATTCGCGGATCTCTGAAAGAAGTGAACCTGAACCACCGTGGAAAACAAGGTCCATAGGCTTACTTCCGGCGGCAAGGCCAAGCTTTGCTGAGACTGCTTCTTGAAGTGTCTGCAAGATCTTTGGCTGCAAGACAACGTTGCCTGGCTTATAAACACCGTGAACGTTTCCAAATGTTGCAGCAACCATGTAACGAGCAGCTGGATCATTTCCAAGAGTTTCTAGTGTGAGCAGCGCATCTTCAGGAGTTGAGTACAACTTGGCATCATGCTTTGCCTCGATGCCATCTTCTTCTCCGCCGACAACGCCGATTTCAATCTCAAGAATTGTGCGAGCTGCTACTGACTTTGCAAGGAGTTCTTTTGCAACCTTCATATTCTCTGGCATATCAACTGCTGAGCCATCCCACATATGTGAGTTGAACAGTGGCGCTTTGCCATCTTTGATGCGCTGTGCGCCGAAATCAAGAAGGGGGCGCATAAAGCCATCAAGCTTTTCAGCTGGGCAGTGATCTGTATGGATTGCAATGTTGACGTTGTAATTCTTTGCAACAACATGTGCGAACTCGGCGAGGGCAACTGCGCCATCCACCATGTTCTTTACTGTGGAGCCTGATGCGTATTCGGCACCGCCCCAAGAAAATTGAATAATTCCATCTGATTCAGCTTCGGCAAATCCGCGGATTGCGGCGATGACGGTCTGTGATGACGAGACGTTGATTGCAGGGTATGCAAATGCGCCAGCTTTCGCGCGATCTAACATCTGGCCGTAAATTTCAGGGGTTGCAATAGGCATTGTGACTCCAGATTGTGCTCGGTTGCTCGCGCCAAAATTGATTGCGAGTTGTAATCCTTCGCCGAGCGCGTCATTGGGTCGACTTCGGGCTTACGGCTAATCCAACCACTTCCCTGGGGGGTAAGAAAAATCGCCATGCGCCAGGGAGGCCATTCCCTGGGCCACATGGCGATCTCTACGCTCAACCGCGGCTAGATAGGTGCTTTTACGGGTGAAGCGTCTTCTGAAGGAAGGCGATGAAGGCGGCCAACATGGCTGGGCTCGCCAAGATCTTAAGCAGGATTGCGAAGAAAGCTGTGAACATTTTTATCCATTCTGTAGTCATCGGTAGTTGGAATAGGTGGGCAAAGATAGAGAGTGCGAGTAATCTCAATGGTTATGACGACTTCACCTGTTGATGGATCTGGCGATTCGATTGAAAATCTTGGCCAAGAGAACCGCCACTTTCCACCAAGTGCAGAATTTGCGGCGCAAGCCAATGCCAAGGCTGATATCTATGCGACAGCCGATGCAGACCGTTTAGCTTTCTGGGAATCACAAGCGCGCGAATTAACGTGGGATCAACCTTGGAGCGCAGTCCTTGATTGGCAAGTTCCTTATGCAAAGTGG
>Ga0247838_1005653_pt1 | contig 12379 bp, 11 predicted proteins | sample LaCruzMarch2015__5_FD_189097 | JGI IMG/M metagenome (GOLD analysis project Ga0247838, IMG submission 189097) | Freshwater microbial communities from meromictic Lake La Cruz, Castile-La Mancha, Spain - LaCruzMarch2015_15m | ecosystem: Environmental > Aquatic > Freshwater > Lake | place: Spain... | reverse complement strand
GCAAGCCGCCTGCGGCACCGCATCGGCTGTCTGGTCGCCGACGAGGGGGACCTGTTGCGCAACAAAGGCACCGCCCAGACGGCCGCCTTGTGGAAGCTCGCGGCCAAGCGGCGCTATGCGTTGTCCGCGATTCAGGTTATACCCAAAAAAGACATGCTAACGCGCAAGCGAGTGAGTGAGTGGCGTAGATAATGGCCGCGTAGCCCATCGCACACCGACATACATCCGATGTAGAAATACATCGCAATACATCGGAACTCGAACGCGCCGGTCTCACAGTGCCGGCGCCATTTTTTCGGGTATGCGTAGTTGACCCTCGCCGCCTACCCAAGCAACTTCCGCAGCCCCCTTGCGAAGCCCTCCTGGAACAAGGTGCGACCCCGGTCGTTCAGGATCTCCCCATGGGTGCCCTCGCGCAGCCCTTGCTCTTCAAGGTAATCGTGGGATACCGCTTTCTCCAACGCCTGACGTTCTGTCGGAGTGAGCCGAGCGGCCGGCGACAGCACGGTCACCTGGCTCCCCTCCGAAGCGCCGCTCGCCGCGCCCACCGAGGACCGCCGATCGACGGTCACCTGGCATTGGGCCTTCAGCGTATTGAGCTGCGCCTTGAGCTTGTCGCGCTCGGCGATGATCGCCTGCATGATCGAGCGGATCGCCGGGTCCTCAATGCGCATCAGGTAATCGTGGCTCGCCAGGGCCTTCGGCGGTGTCGGGTCGGGCGGCCCGGCGTAGGCCGCCCAAGCGGCGATCAGCGCCCGGTAATCGGCGGACGCGGCGTTATACAGCGCCCGCCCCTTCATGATCCCGTCGGCCTCGGCGAGCTTGCCGATCGTCGCTACGGAAAAGTCCCGCGACCCGGCCGCGTGCTGCGAGCGGCAGAGGGCGTGCATCCGCTCCAGATTAGCACGCCGGTTCGACCGCACGCCCTTGGCCAGCAGCGCCTCTAGCACCGCGTCCGGATGCACGTCGGAGGACGCCATCAGTCGTGCCCCCGCAAACGACGCTGCCGCTCCGCGGGAGAGGCCACAGGCCCTTGCGATTGCGGCAGCCACGCGGACAGCTCGACCCCGAAGTAGTCGCTCAGACTCGCCCCCGCATCGATCAGCTCGATGACCTGGCGCCGCCCGAGCGCCGGGTTCTGCGGGTTCATCTGCCGCGCCAGGTGGCGCATAAAGGCATTGCCCGCGAGCAACTGGTCCTGCTCGCTGAGCAACATGAACAGTGGCGGCAGGTCGTCGCGGTAGAGCACGGCATCCATCAACTGACTGCGGCGGAAGATCGCCTTTCCGGGCTCCAGGTCGGGATAGACCGCCACGTCCTCGCACACCCCGGCGAGCTGCAGCAGCTCCGACTCCACCTCCTCGAAGGCCAAGGCCACATCCGCCGCCTCGCCAACCGCGACCAGCTGCGTCCCGTCGCCGCGCTCGGCGTCCCAGGCCGCCTTGCAGCGCTCGAGCAGCCGCCAGGAGGCCACCACGTCCTCGGCCAAATCGCTGAAGCGCTTCATGGCCGTTTCCCACAGCCGCGTGGCTTGGAGCAGATCGTCGGCGAGCAAGAACGGCTGCCCCGCGTCCTCGGCATCCAGCCGCTGCCCCTTGAGCGCCTTGAGCGCTTGCTCGCGTGCCAGGCAGACGTTGCGGGCCTCGTCGAAGTGGTAGGCCAGGGTGTTGAAGTGCGCGGCGAGGGCCGGCAAGAAGTGCGGCTCGGTGACGAACCAGCGGCAGCGGATGCAGTTGCGGTTGCCGCCGGGGACGGGGGCAAACTTGCGCGAGCTCTCGCCTCCCACCTGCGGCCCACCGTTATAGCAACCGCCGACAACGCTGTTGCCTTCTACCTCGCTGGTATTCCCCCCCGCTAGGCACAGCCCATGGTGCATCGGCATCCAGCCAACAGGATTGCGCGCGGCGGGATGCTCGGGGATGGCAGCTATGAGGGTCCCGACATCGTTGCAGATGGCCTTGCGCAGCAGTTCGTCGTGCTCGGTATCGCTCAAAAACCGCTCGATGCTCTCATGCTTCATGGCATTTATGCGCTCTTTCGCCGCGAGCAATTCCGCGTTGATGCTGGTCGCTCCAGGCTTAAAGTAGTAGAGCGTCATCAGTAGCCGGCTATGCCCGACCAGCTTCTGCAATATGGAAAAAGGCACTTTTCCTTCCAACGCCAGGGCCGTGATAAGGGACACGCGCAGGCTGTGCAGCGGGAAGAGTGTGGTGTCGCTATTTGGTTTTCGGCTTTCAAGCGGAGACAAGAAGCGAATGGGCTCCCCGTTGCGCTTGGTCTCCCCGCGTCGCGCCAAGCGCTGCTCCAAGGAGGCGAGGAGTTCGAACCAAGAACGGTCCAAGGAGTTGGCAGTGAGAGGCAAATGGCGCTCGGCCTGGGATCGTGCCCGATTGCGGAACAGGAAGCAGGTATCCGAGTACGCCGCAAGCTGCACGGCACTCTTTGGCGGGATGTGGCGCCCGTCCAGGTCGGTCCAAGCAATGCGCCGGGTGATCGGGTTGTATTTTTCCTGCCAGTTCCGGAGTTTCTCCAACCAATAGAAGGCGTTCTGATGCAGCTCGCTGCCGTCGTACCAGGGCATGTCGTAGCCCATCTCCGAGCCGGACTTGTCAATATCCGCGGTTTTATTCGTATTGATGTGCAGGACGGAAGGCAAGTCTTTACCGTCCAAGAGCGCTTCGGCACGCCTAAACACTCCTTGCTCAACTGGGCGAGCGACGCTGCCCCGGGCGAGACGGTTCGGGTTCGATACCCATAGTCCCCCTTCATAACGCCAAGTATCAGCCTCGCCGGAATCGAGCATGCGGACCTGGAAGGTGCGCAATGGCAGGATCAGCTTGATCAGCAAGGCGACCCAACGCACGGGGCACCACATCTCCAGGACCTGTTTGAGGCGGTAGCTCGTGCGGCGAATCTGGCGAACGCGCCACACGCAATCTGGATCGTTGTGGTTGATCTGGTCCTCGCTTGCCCGGAACCAATCGGGCGCGCTATAGCCACCGTGTCCGATGCTCGCCCCCAACGCCGTCTGTGCCCAGATCCAGTCCCGGAAGTGCGGCCCTTGGGCGAGCATCTGACGAAGCTCATCGATATAGCCGTACGGAAGGGGGGACGGCTTGGCCTCATCGCGCTTGGGCAGACCGCAGAAGGACAGTAGCGGGATCGGATTGCCGAAGGCAGGCAAGACCACGGGCGCTCCGAAGTCATCGGGCTCGCTGCAGCGCTCCTTCAAGACGAAGTCGAGGAAGGCGCGCACGAGGTTGTTGTACTCGATCCCCGTTTGCGAAGTCGGGCACGCGATCTGGTAGTAGTCCGGCGTAGTCGTGGAACGCTGCAGTAGAACGGTTGGATCGAGCGGCAGTCCTTGAGCGATGAGGTAGCGCTCGAAGAACACCGCCAGCGACCGGAGTCGAGTGCCTATTCCGCGGGTCTCGCCCGCCATCCACGCCACCGCCAGTTCGCGCCACTCCGCCAACTGCGGGTATTTCTCTAAGACCCAAGCCATGTTCTGGTCGTTGGTCTTCCAGAGACCTGGCGCGCGTCGAGGATTAGTGCTCTTGTTCTTCGCCATCGGTGTCCTCCTGGTTCGTTGCGGGCATTAATCGATGCCGAAGGGCATCGCCGATGACGCTAACCCACGTTGCCCGACATGCAAGCGGCCAGCGGCGGCCTGCAGCGCCGCCATGACCTCGCCTAGGTTCGGCTGGGTGTAGACCTCCTGGCTCTCTAGGGCGGCGTGGTGCAGGAAGCGGCGAATCAGGGCGCGATCGACGCCCGCCCGGTTCAGGCGGCGTCCGTAGGCGTGCCGATGGCCGTGGGGGGTGGTGCCCAAGTCCTTGCCGACAGTGAGCCCGATGCGCTTGCAGGCGGCGGCGTGGGCCTTGTTGTACTGGGCCAGGGTGTACATGGCCCCCTTGGGCTCGCGGGCGAGGTTGACGAAGGCGAAGGGGTGCGGGCGCTCGATGCGCGCGACCTGCTCCAGGTAGCGGTACCACAAGGTCAGGAACCACTCGCCGTACTCGGGCAGGAACCAATAGGCCTGCTTGTACCACTGCCCGTCATGGGTGCCGCCCTTCCAGCCCGCATGGCGGCGGTCCATCAGTACGTCGCGCGGGGCCAGGGCGAATTCGTGGGCGAGGTAGTCGGCCCGGTTGCCCGCCTTGCCGTCGGGCCTCTTCCATCCCCCCGGGGCGGCACCCTGGCTCGGATGGTGGATCAGGACCTTGGCCTGCTTGGGGTCTAGGGGATCGGGGAAGACGTCGCCGATGTACAGGTGGAACGGCTCGGATTCGCGGAATCCCGCGCCGTGGAGCAACAGGGTAACAAGCATGCCGCGATAGTCCGGCCGTCCGCCGACCCGGAAGCCCTTCTTCAGCAGGTCGACGAAGCGCTCCTCGGGGAAGGCCGGCGGCTCGCGCCGCTCCGCCTTCGGAAGGCGCCGGGGGCGCACCCGGTGCCCGCTGTCGGCGGGCGCATTGGCCGCCCAGGTGTGGCCGAGGAATGCCCGGTTGCGCCGGTACTGGTAGGCGGCCTCGTCGGTCTGGCGGTCGTAGGCGCTCCCGGCATAGTGCGGATTGACCTTGGCGGCCTCGGGGCGCAGCGCGCCGAGCCAGTCGAAGAAGTCGGTCAGGTTGGCGACGATCTTCTCCGCATCGTGCGGCGAGCGCACCGGCCAGCACAGGCCGCTCGGGTCGAGCCCCGTCGCGCGCTCGAAGGTGCCGGTATAGAGCCGCTGGGCGAAGTTGCGGAACAGCCGGTAGGTGTCGCGCTCCCCGGGGTTGACCTGCAGGTACTCGAGGAACATCCGCACCGAGCGCACCACCTGGTTCATCCACGACAGGCTGCGGTCGTGGCTGCGGGAGAGGCAGTAGTCCAGCAACGGCTCCAGCACCCCGAGCGGGGTCAGCAGGACGGGCAGTTCCGAATAGGCGCCGGTGTGGTCCGTGTAGACCCGCGCCTTGACGCTTACGAACATGCGCTCACCCCGGCCAAGCGTTCGGCGAGGAGGGCGCCGAGGGCCACGCACCTGCGGTCCGCCTGCCGAGGCCCGAGCGCCGCCGCCCGCGCCGCCTCGCGGTCGCCGACCAGGATGACCTGCTCCTCGGCTCGCGTGAGCGCCGTGTAGAGCAGGGCGCGGTCGAGGAGGCGGGTGCGCCGGATCGGGACGATGACTCGCCTGAACTGACTGCCTTGGGCCTTGTGGACGGTGATGGCGTAGGCCTGCTCGACGTTCGGCTGGAAGTCGGCCGTGAGGGCGCGCAGGCGCCCGTCGTCCCAGCGGATGTGGGCCACGATCCGGTCCGGCGCCAGGTCGGCGCTCGGGGGCTCGACCGACTCCAGGGCGCCCAAGGAACCGTTCTGGAGGTCCTGGTCCCAGTCGTTGCGGGTGCAGATGACCGGATCGCCGCAGTAGAGTCCCGCGCCATAGGCCTGGTCGTGGTCCTGGCTCCACAGCGTCAGCTCTTCGGCGCCCGCATTAAGGGCGCGGCAGCAGAGGTCGTTCAGGGCCTTAACCCCGCCATGGGCGGCGTTGCGCGTGGCGCCGAGGATCTGGCTGCCGGCGCGGTCGGCATCGTAGAGCCCGAGCACGGCGTCGTTGGTGGCCTCGGGGGCGCACGGCACGAAGGCGATGGGAGCCTGCGGGTCTTCCGGCAGATCGGGCCATCGACCCTGGCGGATCGCCGCCGCGGCCTCGGCGATAGCGCCCCCGTAACGCTTGACCACGGACAGCTCGACGCGGGGCACGCCGTCCAGGTGGGCCAACTCGTGCAGGAGCAGGCCGGGACCGACCGGCGGGAGCTGGTGCGGGTCGCCCACCAGCACCAGGCGGTAACCCTCGGGCAGGCGGCGGATCGCCCGATAGGCCGACGGCAGGTCGACCATCGAGGCCTCGTCGACGACGACGATGGCGTTGCGCGGGGCGTCGTCGGGGTCGAAGCCGTGGAGGAATGCGGCGACGGTCTGGGCGGGATGGTCCGTGGCCTCGCGGATGCGCTTGGCGGCGCGGCCGGACAGGGCCATGGGGTAGACCTTCAGCCCCGCGGCCGTGGCGATGCGGATCAGCCCCCGCAGTACGGTGGTCTTGCCGGTGCCGGCGCCGCCGGTGATGACGGCGACGGGGTTGGCGTTGACGAGCCGCAGGGCATCCGCTTGATGGGCGTTGAGCACGATGCCGGCCTCGTGCTGGTAGTCGCGGATGACCTGACCAAGATGGGTAGGGGCTAGGAGGGGCGCGGGTTCGACCCGGGCCGCGATGGCATCGGCGACGGTCCGTTCCATGACTAGGGGGCCAGGGGCATGAAGCCGGCTGTCGTGCTGGACGAAGCGGCCGAGCTCCCTTGCCTCGGCGATGGCCCATGTTAGGGAAGCAGGCTCGGGATCGCCCAGTAGGCGGCACAGAGCGCGCTTGAAATCGGCTTCGGGCAGGTAGGTGTGTCCGGCGTCGAATGCCCGGTAGAGGACTTCTTCGATGGCGCCGGCATAGCGGCGGGGGTCGTCGCTAGCCAGGCCGAAGGTCTGTCGGGCCAGGGTGTCGGTGACGCTCCAGGCGCCGGCGAAGCTGATCAGTCGGTAGGGGTCGTCCTCGATCTTGCTCGCGGTGTCCCGACCATAGAAGTCCAGGAGCTTGCGGCCCAGGGAGACCGGGAACCCCTTCGACTGGAGCCACTGCAAGGAGAAGGTGTCGCCCCAGCGCTGCCAGGCGGCGACGAGGGTGTCCGCCAGCGGCTCCGGCAGGACCTCGATCAGGCGTTCCCGCTCCCCGGCGTCGAGGATGCCGTAGAGGGCTTCGCCGAACCGCTCCCACAGGCGGCGGGCCTTGACCGTACCGATCCCTTTGAAATCCGGGCTGTCGGCGAGGAGCCGGACGATGTGCTCGCCGGAGGGGCGCAGCAGCTTCATCGCGGTCGGTTTGACGGTCGATTCGGTGAGCTTGAAGCCGTTAACGACGATGGTGTTCGGTTCGGCTTCGCCTTCGATCCGCCACAACTGGCCGGGCTGGACTTCGGTCAGCAGCAGCCAACTCGGGGCCAGGACGACGTAGTGGGCCGCGGCGTCGCGGCGCAGTCCGTCGGCGTCGAGTTCGACGCCGGTGAAGATGGCCCCGCCCTTGGCGTAGCGGTTAGGGGCGCGCACGGCGGCGACGCGCAGATCGAGGCTCAAGGCGCTCACCGGGGAAGCCGCCCGGTCGCGCCGAGCACGTCGTCCATCACCCGGTAACGGCGCAGCCTTTCCCGCAGATCGGAGAGCTCGGCGCGCAGCGAGGCATTTTCCGCCTCCAGGCGCTTGAGCCGGGCTTGATCGGCGCCGGCACGGGGGTTCGGTGGGGACGTGGGCTTGGTGTCGCTCGGGTCGCCCGGGGGCGGGAGGACACCCCGAGCTCGCAGCTCGTCCTCCAGGGCCTTCAAGGCGGCTTTCACCCGGGGGTTCTGGACCAGGACGGACTTGGCGAAGCCGCACACGTTGGCAATCTCCGTGCGCGAGAGCTGGCCGCGCACGACCATGTCGCGGAAGGTCCCGTCGCCCTGGCTCGCGGCCCAGGACCGGAAGGTCACGAAGTTCTGTTCCGCCCGCTCTTGGCCGTTCATAGAAAGGCGCCGACTGTGCATCGCATGTCGCGATAGGGTATAGCATACACTGTCGCTGGCCAAGAGAAAGCCCTCTTGCGAGGGCTTCTAAGGGGATTTATCGTCGAATCCAGCCATTTTTATGTATCGCGGCTGGGGGGAATAAGGACGCCGCTCGGGAACTATCCGCGCGATGCCTTCGCGGTGCTCGCCTTCACCGGGGGCGATGCGACGGCCGCGCAGGTGTACGGGATGCACCGTTGGTATCTGGACCCGGCGCTGCGGCAATCGACCCGCGACTGCGTGCCGGGGGTCGATCAGGTGCGCGAGCAGTTCGTTACCTTCGAGTGGGTGACCAATGCGTTCAAGGACACCATGACCACCGGCGCCAAGCGGGAAGTCCCGAAGCTGCGCAACCTGTCGGCCTACCGGGCGGCCCTCGCCCACCACGTCAAGCGGCGCGTGGCCCAGGAGCCGGAGGTGATGCGGCACCTCCAGATCCCGGTACCAGAGCGCCAGGTGGCCACCCTGGACTGGGACCCGCCGCACCTGGCCCATTACCTGCGGGTCGCGGAGGACTTCCGCCAGTGGTACCTGAAGGGCCAAGCCAATTCCCGCGAACGCAACCTGATCGCCCTGCTGGCGCGTATCCAGGCGGTGCAGATCGCGGCGGCAATCCCGCAACGCCGCGCGGACACATCGCCGTTCGTCTACGACGGCGGACTCACCAGCAAACAGCGGTACGTCATCGACCGGTTAGTGGGCTTGGTCGAGGGCGGTCACAAGGTCATCGCCTACACCGAATGGCCCGAGTTGCTGGGGGTCATCGGACGGGCGTTGGATCGGTGCGGCATTGAGCAAGTGACCATCCATGGCGGCAAGCCCATTGCGGAGCGGGTCCGGGAATTGAACACACGCTTCCGCGCCGGCTCCGCCCCGGTGCTGTTGGCGAGTCTGGGGGTCGCGCAGAAGGGGTTGAACATCCCGGAGGCCGATCGGGTGCTGTTCCTGACCCGCTCCTGGACCGCCAAGACAGAGGACCAGGCCGAAGGCCGGGTGCTGCGGCCCCAGCAGACCCGGCCCGTAACGACCAAGTTTGTCCACTTGCGCGGGTCGATCGACGACTACCAGGGGCAGATGGTGGCGCATAAGCGCGATGCCATCAGCGCCGGACTGGATTGGGGTACCCCGGAATTGGAGGACGTGGAGTTCCTCCACTTGGATACCATCCTGGGGCGGTTCGTCGCGGACTTGGCGGGGCTGATGGAGTGCCGGACTCATGAAGTCCGGGACCGACTGGCGGCATAGGGGGGAGACAACGAGCGCTATCGAGGTTGTCATTGGTGACGGGTCAGTCACCATCCGCCGCTCCGGGCGTTCCGCGCCCATCGTGGCGCAGGTCCTGGGTCTTGATCGGAACCCGGACGGTGAAGTCACCCGCATTTGGCTCGATCGTCTGGTGCATCGGCCGGGGGAGACCTGGACGGGCACATGGTCCGTCTATGGGGCGGTGAGTTCGATCATCGAGCGCGTTGGCATCGGCGCCGTTGGCGCGTTCAAGCGCTCACCGGACGCACCATGAGCGCCCACGGAGCGACCCGCCAACGCGCCTTCCAGACCGCCTGTACCCTCGCCGCCGCCGGCAAGCGCCCAACGATCGCCGCCGTCCGCAAGGGACTGGATGGCAAAGGCTCCCAGCAGGCGATCGGCGCCGGAATCGACGACTGGCTCGATGAGGCCGCCCGGCGCTTTCAGATCCCTGGCATTCCCGAGGCGCTGCGCACGCAGGTGGTCGAAGTCTGTGACCAGGCCTGCCGGTTGGCCGGCGAGCAATGGAGCGACACGAAGACGGCGCTTGAGGCCCAGGTCTCGGCGCTGGACGCCCAGGTCGCGGCGGTCACTGGGCGGCACGACGCGGCCAGGACCGAGATCGAGCGCCTGGCCGCCGAGTTGAACAGCCAGGGCACGACGCTGCGGGAAACTCTGGATGCCCTGGACCTGGCCGACATAGACGGACCTTGAAGCCGCACAGGCCGTTGGCGGAACAGCTGCGCAACTCGGTGTCCGAGCGCGACGGCCAGGTCGCCACGTTCATCGCCACGGTCGAGGCGGAACAGCCGTGGGCGGCAGTGGCTGAGGCCCGTACCCGGGAAACGGCGCTGACCGAGGAGAAGAATACCCTGACCCTGGAGGCGCAACGCTCGCGACAGGATCTAACGCCTCCTCGGAATCAGATCGGCCAAGGTCGGCAAAAACGTTGCCGCTACAGGCCTGTACGGGGATGTCTTGTTCATCGATCATAACGTCCGGACAGTACTTCAGGGCTTGGCGGATGTCTTCGTCTTCCAACTCCGGGTACTCGCGCTTGAGCTCTTCGCGATCGGGGTAGAGGGCGACGGCCGCGACCACGCGCCTGGCGGTGAGACGCATCCCGCGGATGCAGGGCTGGCCGTTCATGCGAGCGGGATCGCTGGTGATGCGGTCGAATCGGTGGGCCATGGTCGCGTACTCCAAATTGGCGGCAGGATCTGCAAGAGTATGCCCGATGACGGTCAGGTTCCAGTGGATGGACAGGAGCAGGGTGCGGCCCTGCGCCGACCGCCCGCGCAGCAGGTCGACCAACGCGCGCACCTGATGTAGGTTGAGCCCTCGAAGGGTTCGTCCAGGCTCAGACCACCAGCGCGTAGCCGAGCCCGGCCAAGGCGCAGGCCCCGATCACCGGGATGACGCCGATCTTATAGCGCCACAGGGCGAGGAAGGCAGCGCCCATGACCAAGAGCGAGAACCACTCGAAGCGCCCCGCGAAGGGCGCCGCGGGCGTCTGGCCGCTGCCATAGCCCTGATCCGCTCCGACATCCGAGAACGCCACCCATGGGATTCGTTGAAGACCACAAACCGGCCGCCATCACCCGGCAACACCCCACCGGTGCGCGCGTCTTTCCTGCGCACCACGCGCCGCTTGGCCAAGGCACGATCACCGCTCATCCGATCGACGCCAACCCCGATGGCACCCGCATCCTCCCCGGTCGGCCGATGACCGCCGCCGCTGCGCGCGGGCTGCTGCACGCCCTGCGGGGGGAGCGGACGGGTGCGTTACACTGACCACCGGAGCACCTCCTGGCCATGGGTGATGCGTCGCTCGCCTGATCTGTGCCGGGCCGGGTCCGGCCGATGCGCTTGCGGTTCCTTCATGAGGATTTCCGGGGGAACCTGGCCGATCGGCAGGACCGGGGCGAGACCAGTGACCGCGAGTAAGTGTGGTTCTGGCGCGCGCCGGCGCGACCCAAGGCGACCCGGTGTCCCCATGCGACCCTGGTGTCCATGGCAGGTCGGCTTGCGCTGTGCTTGGGGTTGGAGCCGAGCCGCTCAATGACTGCGGTACCCTGTCATCAACCGAATCTGCGTGGCCAACCGATGCTTCGCCCCCGTCAGATCCTGGAAACCTTCGGCCAACGCCACCCCGGGGCCTGGCGGGCCCTGGACAACCTGCGCGCGGAGCGCGTCGGCACCTGGCCGGTCTATGTCTATGCGCCGCTCGACCTGGCTGGGGTGGCGCTGGCGACCGCACAGCGCACGGCGGGACGACCGCTGCCGTCGCACACGTGGGAGATCATCGCGCCGGCCCAGCAACTCGCGGGGCTGGCCGCGTGGCGGGTGACGCAGCAGGTGTTCCGTTTCGACCCCGACCTTTACCAGGCGCTGTTGGAGACGCCCATCGCCGGGATGATCCCCGGCGAGCATTTTCGCCGGTTGCCGGCCTGGGGTATCTACGTGGAGACGCCGGGGCTCTGCGCCCCCCTGGTCGGGGGCGGTGAGACGCCGGTGCATGGGACCTTCGCCTGGCTCGACTGGCGCGCGGACCGCCGCGAGGACATCCTGACCCTGGGTCTGGACACGGACCTTCAACTGGCCGTCGGGTATTTCCCGTTGGTCGGGAGCCTGGATGAAGGCCTGGCGCAGGTCGAAGCCGACTGGCGTGAAGGGCTCGCCGCCGGGGTGGCCGACAGCGCTGTTCCGGACGGCTTTGCCGCTGCGGCCCGCTCGGTCTATGGACGGCTCCTGTCGCTGCTCCTGTACCTGTGCGCGGACGATGCCGACTACCAGCGCCCACCCTGGCCCGCGCCGCGGCGGACCAAGAAGGGCCTGCGCCTGTTCCCGCCGGATCAGCCGTCGATCTGGACCGTCGGGGAGCGCATCGGGGCCGTGTTGCGGCATGCCACGGACCCGCGTGAACCGGGGACAGCGGCGGCGGACGGTCACCGGTCCTCACCGCGCGCCCATGTGCGCGCCGCCCACTGGCATTCCTTTGTGCAGGTCGAACCTGTCACGCCGCTTGCTTGAGGTTCTGCCAGTACGGGGACCACCGTCGGCCAAGCACCCCCCGTGGGTGCCTATAGCCTCGCGCCTTGGGTTCGGCATTGGTAAGGATCGCCGGACGTTCATAGGCAGGGGTGAGCGCGCCGATCATGACTGTTGGGGCGAGGTACGCGCCCCAACACGCCGCGCCACCGATCTCGCGTTGGGCGACACGAACGAACCCAAGCCCATAAACCGACGATGCGGCTACTCTCGAGCCTCGACCCGTAGCGTGATCGCTACTCCGGCAACCGGCTCGCGCAGGGCTTGTTCTATGCTCGGCACCAGCGCCAGGAGATCCGCCAAGCGATTGGTCCGCGCCTGGAGCACCAGGACGGCGATGGTGAACGCCGGCAAGTGCTGCTGAAAGGCCAGGTTGCGATCGACCGTGATGAAGACGTCGAACTGCCGTGCCGCCGCTGCCAACAAGGCACCGTCCTTGAGGCCGGACCAGTGCA
>Ga0247838_1005639_pt1 | contig 12401 bp, 10 predicted proteins | sample LaCruzMarch2015__5_FD_189097 | JGI IMG/M metagenome (GOLD analysis project Ga0247838, IMG submission 189097) | Freshwater microbial communities from meromictic Lake La Cruz, Castile-La Mancha, Spain - LaCruzMarch2015_15m | ecosystem: Environmental > Aquatic > Freshwater > Lake | place: Spain... | reverse complement strand
CCTCGGGTGCCGTCGGGTGCGCCTCGCGCCCGACATGTCGAAAATGCCACCGGCCTGCGGCCGCATTTTTTTCAACTCAGCCCGCGGGGGCGCGTGCTGGTGCACCCGAGGGCGGGCGCGCTCCCAGAGACCAGGGCGCTGCCGCGCCGGTAGTGAAGTGGATGGAAAGGCCGTTTGTCGCACTGGCGTGGAAAGCTCACCGATGAGGAATCCAAAAGTCCCGGGGAGCGCGCCCGCCCTCGGGTGCCGTCGGGTGCGCCTCGCGCCCGACATGTCGAAAATGCCACCGGCCTGCGGCCGCATTTTTTTCAACTCAGCCCGCGGGGGCGCGTGCTGGTGCACCCGAGGGCGGGCGCGCTCCCAGAGACCAGGGCGCTGCCGCGCCTTCGACTCCCCCATCGTTCCCCCAAGGTAGGGGCAGATCGCCGAGATGCCCGAAGCTTCAGGCGCGCAGCGCCGTTTCGAGGTCTTCCGCAGCGCCGACGGGACGCGGAGGGGAACCGGATGATCGCCGTTTTGCACAGGAAGCCATGACGGTTCAAAGATTAGCAACGATCTAGGACCGATGGGATTTTTTTAACCGCGAATAGAACGATTTTTCAGGAATGGGGAAGAATACAAATGCTTATCCGCCTTGGCTTTTATTCGTGTGCATTCGCGTCATTCGCGGACAAGGGCGGCTTTGCCGCTGATTTGGGTCGTTTCGGCGAAACGACCCTACCCTTGGGTTTTCGATGGGCTCGGCCAGCAGAGCCTCTGCCAGGGCGGCGGCGTGGAAACACCACCGGAAAGCGGGATAGAGGAAGATGAACATTCATTGGGATTTGAACAGAGTGCGGGTGAAAGATTGTGAACACACCCGATGCACGACGCGATTTCGTCTATAGTTCGTTTGAACTACTGCACAGCAATCCGAGTCGTGCTATTAAATCTCACTGTGTCTTTGCCGCTCTTCCCCCGTTATCGCACCTGCAGGTGCCTTGCCGTGTTGGCGGTGCTTTTGATGGCGCCGCTGGCTGGCATACTTGGGGAGCCAACATCGCCGGCAGAGGAGAGACTCGAACAGCGAACCTTCGAGGCCCTGGAGCGGCGGGGCCAGGAGATCCGGAATGAATTCAGGAAGCTTTCTCTGGAAAACATGGTGGGTGGAATAGGCTCGGTGGGGTTCGAGTCGCGACTGCATCGCAGCCCGCAAAACAAGGAGTGGGTGCAGGTGGATTGGGAGAGGCCGGTGCGGATCGACCAAGTCGTGCTGGCACCATTGCTCTGGCAAATGGGGAGACTGGGATACACGGCGAGCGGGTTCCCCGAGGCATTCCGCGTGCTGGCAGGAACGGCTGAGGACCGGGTGGGAAAGGAGATCGCTTCCTTCCAAGACAAGGACAAATTCCTGCCGAGGAGTGCCCCGCTCGTGATCCCGTGCGACACGACCGCCTCCTGGGTGCGGGTGGAGGCCTCGCTCCTCTCGAAACGCATCCAAGACCACCAATACAGCCTTCAATTTTCCGAGATTCTTGTCTTCTCGGGCCAGGACAATGTGGCCCTGAACGCGGCGGTCACCTCGTCGAGTGTTGGGATTCTGGAAGGCACCCGCCGCTTTAGCAGGGCGCTCACGGATGGCTACCTGCCCTACGAAATGAATGTGCCGGGCGATAAAAACAGCATCGCGTTCCTTTCCACACCCAAAGACGGAGAGCGTTTCTCGCTACAGATCGATCTGGGAGAATCGATGCCGATCAACCAGATCAATCTCTTCGCGATCGATTCCAATTCCACCTCCCCAAGGGACTACGCGGGAGACTACGGGATTCCCCACCGCTTTGTGATCGAGGGTGCCAACCGCCCGGATTTTTCCGACGCGGTCGTGCTGGTCGATCGCGAAAAATGGAACTTCCTGGATGCCGGCCAGATTCTCATGCTCCGCTTTCCGGAAAGTCGGCAGCGCTACATCCGCCTCATTTCCCTGAGGCATCATGAATCCAAGAATGTGGTGGGCTTTGCCGAGGTGGAGGTTTTTTCCAATGGCCGGAATGTGGCCCCGGGAAAACTGGCAAGCATCACCGGTGGCACCTTCACAAAGCGCATCGAGTCCCTCACCGACGGTCACAACCTCAACGGCCGGATTCTCCCGATTAAACAATGGCTCGGAGAACTTGCCCGCCGTCATGATCTGGAAAATGAGATGCCAAGCATCCACCAAGCAATCCAAGCACGCCTCGCGCAGCAAAAGAAATACTTTGCTGTCTTCGGCTGGGCCGCTTTGTTGGCACTTGCGGGAGCAGCCATCGCCGTCCTCCTGCTACAGCTTCTCAAGATGCGGCAGATCGCGGAATTGAGGGTGCGCTTCGCAGCCGACTTGCACGACGAACTCGGCGCGAACCTGCACTCCATCGGCCTCCTCGCCGACATGGCCCACGAGGACCTCCGCTCGCCGGAGAAATTGGAGATCACCGTGGAGGAGATCAAAAACCTCGTCGCGAGCACGAGTGCCGCCGCGCGGTATTGCATCGAAAAGCAAACGCATCCGCTCAATCACAACCTTCCCGAGGACATGCGAAATATCTCGCGCCGCATCCTGGCCGATATCGATTGGGAGTTGGATATCCAGGGCGAGGAACACCTGCGCGACCTCAAGCTGACCTTCCTGGACGACCTTTTTCTTTTCTACAAGGAATGCCTGGTGAATATCAGCCGCCACTCGATGGCCACCCGCGTGCGGGCCTCACTCCGCGCGGATGCCAAACGCATCGAACTCCAAGTGGAGGACAATGGCAAAGGCCTCGATGGCCGCACGCCAAAGTCATTGCACCGCCGCGCCCGATTGCTGGGCGGCCGCGTCTCTGCGGAACAACGCGATGCCGGGGGATCCAGCATCCGCCTCCTCCTACGCCGACCACGCCCCTCGCTTTTTTCCAAAGCCAAAAAAACGACACCATGACCGATTCCGCCAAACCCGTGAAAATCCTGCTCGTCGAGGACAACCCCCAATACCGCCGGGCAATCGATTTGGCTTTGAAGCGCCGCCCGCGTTTCCAACTCCTACTGGCGACGGGAACCGCCGAGCGTGCCCTCGAGGTGCTCGGCCGGGCGAGGGATGCGGAGGAGCGCCCCGACCTGCTCCTGCTGGATTTGCATTTGCCAGGCATGGGCGGCTTGGCGGCCATCCCGCGACTGCTGGAGACCGCTCCCGAAATGAAAATCCTGGTGCTCACCCAATCCGACAAGGAAGCCGATGTCGTGAAGGCCATCACCGCCGGCGCCTCGGGCTACCTGCTGAAATCCTCGGACATGAAGCAAATCACAGAAAGTATCCTGAGCGTCATGGAGGGCGGCGCCGCGCTGGACGCCAAGGTCGCGCAATACATCCTCCATACGCTCCGCGAAAAACATCCCGCCACCGAAGAGGGGCACCTCATCACCGGGCGCGAATTGGAAATCCTCAACCTCCTCGCCGAGGGCCTGGTGAAAAAACAAATCGCCGACCGCCTGCAAATCAGCCCCTTCACCGTCGCCGCCCATGTGCGCAGCATCTACAACAAGCTCCACGTGGTGAACGCCCCCGCCGCCGTCCACCAGGCCTACCGCAAAGGCATCCTCCCGATCGCCTGACCGTTCGGGAGGATTCGCCACTTTCGCCCGGCCTCGGTCTTCTGGATCGGGTGAGCGGCGCAGCTGCTTCGATTCTGTAGCGGAACTCGGAACGAGTTTCGAGCGCTGGCGTGGAAAGCGCATCGATGAGGGATCAAATGGTCTCGGGGAGCGCGCCCGCCCTCGGGTGCCGTCGGGTGCGCCTCGCGCCCGACATGTCGAAAATGCCACCGGCCTGCGGCCGCAATTTTTTCAGCTCAGCCCGCGGGGGCGCGTGCTGGTGCACCCGAGGGCCGGCGCGGTCCCCGGGACCAAGGCGCTGCCGCGTCGGCAGCGCGAGGGGATATCGGAGTGTAGCGCTGGCGTGAAAAGCTCACCGATGAGGAATCAAAGGATCTCGGGGAGCGCGCCCGCCTCGGGTGCCGTCGGGTGCGCCTCGCGCCCGACTTGTCGAAAAATCCACCGGCCTGCGGCCGCATTTTTTTCAACTCAGCCCGCGGGGGCGCGTGCTGGTGCACCCGAGGGCGGGCGCGGTCCCCGGGACCAAGGCGCTGCCGCGCCGGCAGCAAGAGGGGATGTCGGAGTGTAGCGCTGGCGTGAAAAGCCCAGCGATGAGGAATCAAATGGTCTCGGGGAGCGTGCCCGCCTCGGGTGCCGTCGGGTGCGCCTCGCACCCGACATGTCGAAATTACACCGGCCTGCGGCCGCATTTTTAAATCCAGCCCAAGAGGGTTATGGGCACAACATCCGAGGCGGGCGGCGTCGAACTCCACAGGCTTTGTTCAGGCCAGAAGAGAGACTGTTTTCCTGTCGGACTGGAAGACAGGTTTAGCCTTGCGGGCATTTCTGGCCATGGCTTCTGCGGCTTTTTCGGCTTGGGCGTCGGCGCGGTTAAGTGCTTTGGATTGGGACTCCGAGGGCGCCTCGCTGCGGCTTTGCACGGCAAAGCGCCTGATGTCGGCTGCCACTCTCAACGGCTCCGAGGGAGCTTTTGGAGATTCGCGAATGGCTTGGGCCAAGACAACCTTGGTGGGCTTGGTGGGAGCCACGGCCTCACGGGTCTGCTTGATCGTCTCCTTGGTCTTCTGAAAATTCGCTGCTTGAGCGTAGCTCATGCTGACGGAGCGGTAATACTCTGAAGCGATATTTTGGGCTGCCATGCTCATAGGGTAAGGCAAACATTGTCACCGATACTCTGAACTGCAAGAGATTTCAAAAAAAAACCGAGCAGCAGCATTTGCTGCCACTCGGTTTCCACCTAACCATGAAAGGGGATTAGGCAGGGCACTCGGCCTTGGAGCGTTCCTTCTTACTTAAGGCCCTGCGAAGTTTGTTGAGGGCGATGTTTTGAAGCTGACGGATCCGCTCGCGGGTCACCCCAAATTTTTCACCCACTTCCTCGAGAGTCTTGAGGCGCTGGCCGTCGAGTCCGAACCTCGAACTGATGATGCGGCGCTCGCGCTCGTCGAGGACGGCCAGAAGATCACCCACCTCATCACGCAGATCCTTGTCGCGCAGAACCTCGTAGGGATTCATGGCCTCCTCATCGCCAATGATGTCTCCGAGTGCGGTGGAATCTTCGTCATTGATCGGTTGATCGAGCGATGTCGGACGGATGGCTGCGCTCTTGAGAGCAGCGACCTTCGAGGCTCCCATGCCGACCTCTTCGGCCAATTCTTCATCGGTGGGTTCGCGGCCGAGTTCCTCGGTCATCTGATTGGAAACGCGACGGAGCTTGGCGATTTTATCCACCAAGTGAACAGGCAAGCGGATCGTCTTGCTCTGGTTGGCGAGCGCGCGCTTGATCGATTGCTTGATCCACCAAGCCGCATAGGTGCTGAGCTTTCCACCTTTTTTCGGGTCAAAGCGCTCGACGGCTTTCATGAGGCCGATGTTGCCCTCCGAGATGAGATCGAGGAGCGGAAGGCCGAAGTTGCTGTAGTCGCGCGCGATTTTCACCACGAGGCGAAGATTGGCGCGAATCATCGTGGCGCGCGCCTCTTTGTCGCCGCGTTTGATTTTACGGGCGAGCCTCACCTCCTCTTGGACAGTGATGAGGGGATATGCCCCGATTTCGCGCAGATAGAGTTGAAATCCGTTGTCGTTATCTTCAAATGCCATTGTTTATGTTTTATTGAGTTTACGAGTTGAAAGTGAGTATCGATGCGTTGGAGGTTGTTTAGGCGACACAATACGTCTCAGCGATAGACCGCTCTGCTATCGATTCGTTCAAAAAAAGAAAAATACCCGTGCTGGACTTCGAGGGCAAATTGTGACAGGAAAGATTGTGGCTGTGTCCGAAACATTCCATGGACCAGAGGCTCCCCCGCTTTCTGTAAAGAACTTCGCAGGCATCAGCACGCTGGGTGTTTTTTTCGGGACCTGGACGGCGTTGGTGATGGCTTTTCTCTACATACCCATCGCTTTGCTGGTCGTTTTCTCGTTCAACTCCGCTCGGTTAAACATTCGCTGGGAGGGCTTTTCCACAAAATGGTATGAGGCCTTGCTCTCGAACCATGTTTTGCTCGGAGCCTTTCAAAACAGCCTGATTGTGGCTTCGGCAACGACGGTTCTCTCCACTTTGCTTGGCACACTCGGAGCTTGGATGCTTTATCGCTACCGATTCCCGTTCCAAGGCGCCCTCGGATTGCTGATTTTTATTCCCATGGTCATGCCGGAAGTCCTGATGGGTGTGAGCCTGCTTGTTCTTTTCGTGCAGCTGCTTCATATGCCTCTGGGATTTACGACGATGATTATCGCCCATACGACATTTTGTTTCCCGTTTGTGCTCGTCGCAGTGCAGGCGCGCTTGCAGGGGCTCGATCCCTCCCAGGAAGAGGCGGCTATGGATCTGGGAGCGACGCCTTTTCAAGCATTCCGGAAGGTGATTTTGCCCTACCTCATGCCCGCGATTATCTCCGGAGCTTTGATGTCGTTCACCTTGTCATTGGATGAATACATCGTCAGCGTATTCACCACGGGCAGCCAATCGCAAACGCTTCCCCTCAAGGTCTACGGAATGGCCAAAGTCGGCCTCAACCCCCAACTCAACGCACTCAGTGCGATCTTCATCGCGGCGACATTTGCTTTCGCTCTCGCGGTCCATTTTTTTGGAAAGAAAAAGAATCTATGAAAAAAACAACCCTGCTCCTGTCCGCGCTGGCCGCATTTGCGTTGATCGGCACGACACACGCCGCCCCGAACAAAAACCTGAATATCTACTGCTGGTCGGAATACATTCCGCAGGCGGTGATCGATCGCTTTGCAAAAGAAACCGGCACGAAGGTGACCGTGGAAAACTATGCGTCCAACGAAGAGATGCTCTCCAAACTCGCTGCGGGCGGCGGTGCCTACGACATCATCCAGCCCAGCGAATATGTCATGGAAGCCTTGGTGAAGGAAAAATTCCTGCATCCCATCGACCGGGCGAAGATTCCCAACCTCAAAAATATCGCGCCGCAGTTTTTGAATTTGGCCTTTGATCCGGGAAACAAATTCAGCGTCCCGTTTATGGCGGGCACAGTCGGCATTGTGGTGAACACCGATCTCATCAAAACCGAAATCCGAGGCTTTAACGATGTCTTCAAGCCTGAAAACAAGGGCAACATCGTCGTCTTGGACGACGCCCGCGAGATCGTCGCCTGGGCGCTGCTCGCGAACGGCATGGGCGTCAATCAAATCACGGACAAGAACCTCAATAAAATCAAGCCAACCCTCGAAAAATGGTTGCCGCTTGTGAAGGTGTATGACTCCGACAGCCCCAAGACCGCGCTGCTGAACGGAGATGTCGCCGTGGGAGTCGTCTGGGGCGGCGAGGGCGCGATTTTGCTGAATAAAAACAAGAAGTTCCGCTGGATCATCCCCGCCGAGGGCAGCCACATGTTTATCGACAGCCTGGCCATTCCCAAGGCGGCTAAAAATGTCGAGAGCGCCGAGGAGTTTATGAACTTCATTCTCCGCCCGGAGATCAGCAAAGAAATCTCGGAGGAATTCCCCTATTTGAATCCCAACCTCGCCGCCAGGGCACTCATGACAAAAAAGGAGCTGGAAAATCCTGCGAGCTTTCCAACGGACGAGGAGATGAAAAAAATGCAACTCTTCAAGGACATCGGCACCCAGGCATCCGAGATCGAGGAGATCGTCACGACGCTGAAGGCCCAATAGAATGGCCGGATTCGCCGCGCCCACAGGCGTTGCCCCTCCGCCTGGAGGGCATCACCGCGCTCCGGGCCTGTTGGCGTGGATTATCCTATCCCCTCTCCTGCTCTGGCTCTTGCTTTTCGTCGTTGCTCCCACGCTCATGCTCACGGCCGTGAGCTTTGCGGAGAGGGATGCCTTGGGCCGCATCGTTTGGAATTTCAGCCTTCAAAACTATTTCCGGGCCTTCGATTGGGTGTGGTTGAAAATCCTGTTCCAATCGCTCTATTACGCCTTTCTGACCACGCTGATCTGCATGGCGGTGGGATATCCTGCCGCCTATTGCATTGGCCGGGCGCCCGAGCGCTGGCGGGGGATTTTGCTCATGCTGGTGATGGTTCCTTTTTGGACGAGTTTTCTCATTCGCACCTATGCGTGGATCACCATTTTGAGCAAGGAGGGCATCGTGAACAGCCTGCTGATTTCGGCTGGAATTTTCACCGAACCGGTCTCCCTCCTCTACTCGCCATTCGCCATCGTCCTGGGCCTGGTTTACAATTTTCTCCCCTTCATGATTCTTCCGATCTACACGAGCGTGGAGAAGCTGGACAACGCCATGATCGAGGCGGCATACGATCTCGGAGCAGGCCCGCTGCGCGCCTTCTCACAGGTCATCATTCCCCTCACCCGCCCCGGCATTGCCGCAGGAGCGATGCTGGTTTTTGTGCCATCCATCGCCATGTTCGCCATCACCACGCTTATGGGCGGCGGCACAAACCCCATGATCGGGGAGGTCATTTTCAAACAATTCACCTCGGGGCGAAATCAACCCTTCGGCGCCGCGCTGGGCACCATCCTGCTTCTTGTTTTCATCCTCACCCTCTGGCTGGCCCGCAGCCAACGCATGAAGGAGGAGTAGGGACGGAATGCGTCGGTCTCCGCTGCTCTACACAGCGACTTTTTTGGAGATGTAGTCGATGACTTTTTCCAGGCCTTCTTTGATCTCTGCGCAGACGGGAATGACCTTCAGTTTCGGAAAGCGGGTTTTGAAGGCCTTCAGGTTTTCGGCGGCTTCCAGCAGGTCCATTTTATTGGCAATGATGCAAGCCGGCTTCGAGGTGAGGGTGGGATCGTAGAGCCGGAGTTCTTTGCGCAGCGACTGGTAGTCTTCGACGGGGTTGCGTCCTTCACTGCCCGCCATATCCAGAACAAAAAAGAGAGTTTTACAACGAACAATGTGCCTCAGGAATTCGTGCCCCAGACCGCGATTTTCGTGAGCTCCCTCGATCAAGCCGGGAATATCCGCCATGGTCACGCGACCGTATTCGGGGAGTTCGATGACTCCCACGAGCGGGTGCAGCGTGGTGAAGGGATAAGGTGCCGTCTTGGGCTTTGCCGCCGAGAGTTCGCGAAGGAGGGTGGATTTTCCAGCGTTCGGATACCCCACAAGCCCGATGTCCGCAATCGTTCGCAACTCAAAGACAAACCAGCCCTCTTCGCCGGGATAGCCTTTGGTGACCTGACGCGGAACGCGATTCGTGGAGGACTTGAAATGCGTGTTGCCCTTGCCGCCGTCGCCGCCCTTGCTCAAGATAAATTGCTGCCCGGGCTCGGAGAGATCGGCGATGGGTTCTTTTTCCACCTCATCCCGCTGGGACTGGCCCGCGCGGTAAATCACCGTGCCGATAGGAACCTTGATGTGGTTGTGCTCGGCACTGCGGCCATGCTTGTCCTTCCCTTTCCCGTGACCTCCCCGCTTGGAGCGGATCAGTGGCTCAAAAAACAGCGCCACCAGGCTGTCGACATCATGGTCAGGCACAAGAATGATATCGCCGCCTTTGCCGCCATCACCACCATCCGGGCCGCCACGGGGAACGAATTTTTCCCGGCGAAAGCTGCAGCAACCATTTCCCCCATCGCCCGCCTTGGCATGCACGCGGATTTCATCGACAAATTTCATGCAAGCAAAGTGGCCGACATGAGTGGACAAGTCGAACCCGAATTGGAAACGAGGGCGTTTTGAATCTGGAAGCGCGCTCCATCAGGTGCTATGCTGCGCGCATGAGCACCAGCCCCTCGATTGAATCGCTGCGCGACTTGGACCGGCAATACCACCTGCATCCCTTCACCAATCACTTGGACATGCACGAACCGGGCACCCATTTGATCAAGTCTGGCGAGGGATGCCACCTCATTGATGAAAACGACCGCCGTCTGCTCGACGGGCTCGCCGGCCTCTGGTGCGTGAATGTGGGCTACAATTGCGCCGCCATCGTGAAGGCCGTCGAGGCCCAGATGACCAAACTTCCCTTCTACCCTTCCTTTTTCAATACCACCACCGAGCCTCCGATTCGTGTGGCCGAGTTTCTGGCAAAAAAAGCCCCTGCCCGAGTCAACCGCACGGTCTTTTCGAACTCGGGCTCCGAGGCAAATGAAACCGCCCTCAAGCTCATCCGCTCCTACCACAAGCTGCGCGGCCAGCCTGCAAAAAAGAAAATCCTCTCCCGCACCTTCTCCTACCACGGAGTGACGCTGGCCACATCGAGTCTCACCGGCCTGCCGACTGTCTATGAGCCCTTCGATCTCCCGCTGCCCGGCTACATCCATGTCCCCGGGCCGCACCCGTATGGCTACCATTCGCCGATGGACGCCGAGGCTTTCGGCCGCTGGTGTCTGGAGGAAACGGCTCGCATCATCCGCGAGGAAGGCCCGGAGACGATTGCCGCCATGTTTGTCGAACCAGTTCAAGGCGCGGGCGGGGTCATTCCGCCACCTCCCGGCTACTTGGCTGAACTCCGCGACCTCCTCCGAAAAAACGGCATTCTTTTCGTAGCCGATGAAGTCATCACCGCCTTTGGTCGCCTCGGCGACTGGTTCGCCAGCACACTCTGGAACTTGGATCCCGACATCATCACCTTGGCCAAAGGTATCACCAGCGGATACCTCCCGCTCGGGGCCACCATGGTTAGCGACGAAATCGCCGAGACTGTCTTCAAGGGCGGCTACTTCGCCCACGGCTTCACCTACTCCGGCCACCCCACAAGCGCCGCCGCCGCGCTCGCCAACCTCGAGACCATCGAGAACCTCGGCCTCATCGAACGCGTCCGCGATGATGTGGGTCCCTATTTTGAGAAAAAACTTCACGCCTTCGCAGCGCACCCCGCTGTCGGCGAAATCCGTGGCCACATGCTCATCGGCGCCATCGAACTCCTGCCCAGAGGCGGTCGCGAGGCCATCACACCAGCCACCTCGCTCGGCATCCCCGCCGCAGCGCACATCCGCCGCGAAGGCTCCATTGTCCGGGGCATCCGCAACCTCATCGCCGTCGCCCCGCCGCTCATCATCACCCACGCCGAAGTCGACGAACTCTTCGCCAGCATCGAGCGCGGATTGGAGAAGCTTTGGGAGTAAAGAAAGACGGCATTTTGAGAAGCACCACCGACACGACACATCCCATCCGAACAGCCTACAGCGCGTCCTACTTTGCAAACACCAGCACACCCTCGATGCGCAAGCTGCCGCTTGTGGCTCTTGGTGCCGTTGAAGCGGGTTATGCCACCCTTTTTGATCCAACGCCAGTGACCGCTGCGGAACTCGCAAAAATCCACACCCCCGCCTATGTGGAAAACATTCTCACCGGCAAGGGCCCGCTCAGTCACTGTGCGTTCGGCTTCTGGAGCGAGGATTACCGGGATGGCGTGCTGGCCATCAACGGAGGCAACCTCCTGGCCGCGCGCATGGCCCTGGAAAACGGCATCGCCGCCAATGTGGCGCAGGGTTTCCACCACGCGTCTCCGCGAAATGGCGGGGGATTCTGCACTTTCAACGGCCTGGCACTCGTGGCGGCCATGCATCCCGAGTTGGACATCCTTGTTCTGGATTGCGACGAACACGGCGGCGACGGCACGGCCGAGTTCACCAAATCGCTCCCCAATCTTTTCAACTTCTCCATCTGCGGATCCACCATGGGCGCGTTCGAGGGGCCCCGCTCCATCGTCCGCAAAGTGCCTCCAGGCGATGAATCACAGGCGTGGCTTTACCTGAGCGAGGCCATGGATCTCATCTCGGAAAGGCGGCCGCACCTCGTCATTTATCAGGCCGGAATGGACCCGCACCGCAACGATCCCCTCTCCCGCTCCAAGATGTCCGGAGAATTCCTCGCCAAGCGCGATGAATTCGTAATGGAAAAACTCCTGCTTCATCTCTCGATTCCCTTTTTCTTCGTCCTCGCCGGTGGATATCAGGAACCGATGGAGAAAAAACTCGTCCCCTTGCATGTGCGCACCTTTGAAATAGCGGCAAATCTCAACAAGCGGGCCAGATACGAACAAGGTCATAAGCGAGTTGAAGCCACTGTGATTTAGCGCCTGTTTGCAATGTTAAGTGATATATTCCGACTCTTCGCCAGAACCCTAAACATGGCGCAAGCGCAAGATCTGAGGCGCCGACCTGAGAAATACACTCGTCAAACTCCGCAACCGTGCAAGAGTTCGAGTCACATTTGTTACCAGTCCGGCACCACTCCAAAACCCGCAGAGCCTTTACCAGTGCGGCTCAGAAAGGAAAATGAGGCGAGGGTCGGAATCGAACCGACGAATACAGCTTTTGCAGAGCCGTGCCTTACCACTTGGCTACCCCGCCGAAAGAGGACGACTGATACAGCGTCCGAGGAGGTC
>Ga0247838_1005622_pt1 | contig 12439 bp, 9 predicted proteins | sample LaCruzMarch2015__5_FD_189097 | JGI IMG/M metagenome (GOLD analysis project Ga0247838, IMG submission 189097) | Freshwater microbial communities from meromictic Lake La Cruz, Castile-La Mancha, Spain - LaCruzMarch2015_15m | ecosystem: Environmental > Aquatic > Freshwater > Lake | place: Spain... | reverse complement strand
TGAAGTTGCTTTTTTTCTTCACTCATTACTTTTTCAATTGCTTCTTTCCATTTTAAATCTGCCATATTTTCTGTCTATTTATGTTGTTTATGTGAGTCGTCCTAAACTGACCGCTAACTACCTTATATCCGAAACTTCGTTTCGGATATAAGGTCAAATTGGAGAGCTTGCCGAAGGTTTGTTTCATTTTTGGCAAATGTAATTCAAAATTATAAATCGTCGAAGGGACTCTTAATTTGCTGTATAAATCTTGTACTTACATGGGTGTAAATTTCTGTTGTTTTACTGCTTTTGTGACCTAAAAGCTCCTGAATATAGCGCAAATCGGTGCCGCTCTCTAATAAATGTGTTGCATAACTGTGACGTAACCAATGCAAGGTAGCTGGTTTGGTGATGCCAGCTTTCTGCAATGCTTGTTTTAAAACTAACTGTAAACTCCTTTCGTCATAAGGCATTCCCTTGGTTTGACCTTCAAATAAATAGGTTACTGGCTTAAAATATCTGAAATATTCGCGCAGTTGCTCTAAAATCTTTGGACTCAATGGTGTAATCCTGTCTTTTTTGCCTTTCGCGTTTTTTATGAATACTATGCCACGCTTTGAATCAATATGTTCTGGTAGTAATGACAACAGTTCGCCACAACGCAAACCGCAACTGTATATTAAACTTAACATTACCCTATGCTTTATATTGCTGTGCGCTTGTAAAATAGCCTTCACCTCCTGCTTGCTCAACACATTGGGCAATTCTTTTGCGCGTCGTGGACGGTGTATTTTATCTAATTCTATAGTGGTGTCTTCGCAAGCTTTGTAGTAAAGTTTTATTGCATTTATGACCTGATTTTGATAGGATGCCGATAACTTATTCTTTATAATATGTTCGTTGTTGTATTCTATTATATCCTGATTACCTAATTCTGAACTAGGACGATGGGCAAAAAAAGCAAAAAACGATTTTAAAGCATCTAAATATGTCTTTATAGTGTTTACACTATAACGCCTAGAACTTAAAAAACTCTTAAACTCTTGGAGTTGCTGCTGACTCTCAAAATTAAGTAAATTATTGTCTTTAGGTGGTAACCTAAACTGAATGCGATATTCTTCGGTATCGGGCAAATGCCAGGCTCCAAGTGATTGGCTCCAACGAGAACCTGCTAATTTTACAATCCGGGCATTGAGCTCGGCACTATTTTCAAAGTATACTGCAATTCTACTTTCATTCTGGTGCTTAATAATGGCGGCTTTCCACATAAATAATGATAATAAGTATGATAGTAATATTTATAATAATGCTTAATAATATAATAGATTGTTAAAGTATATAAAATTTAAATACGAACCTTAATACAAATTGAAATTTTTATTAACCTGAGTGGAATAAAGAATTACAGTACTGATTAACAGCAATGTACATCCGCGCCCCTGATTGAGCGTAATACCGCCCGAGGTACGAGGGAGTATTAGCGAAAGCAGGAATTGGCGCCCAATAAAAAAAGCTGCTCTAATTTCTTAAAGCAGCTTTATTATGCGTGTTTGTGGTTACTTATTTTATTGATATTCTTCTTACGCTTCGCTCCTGCCCTGCTGTTACTTCTATTAAGTAAATTCCTTGGCTGAGTTGGTTTCTGTAGTCTAAAGAGTAGTTATTTAAACCTTGTGATACTGTTTTTTGCTCTGTAACTAGCACTCTACCTGCTAAATCTGTTAACTTGATTTCTGCTTTGCCTGCTGTGGCGGCTGTAAATTGAAGTGCAAATTGCCCACTGCTTGGATTTGGAAATGCGGTCAACTTTAATTCATCTATTTCTGCTATAGCATTAGGATTGTCTATTAAATCGCCCAAGGTGTATTGGAAGTAATAAACCATCATTTCATCCAAAGTGGTTAAGCCGAAGTAAACGGTCTCTGGTCCATTGTTTTGAAAGGTTGCCTGCTGTATCATTCCTAACCTGGGATTTAGTTGATAAAGCGGATCGAACTGGCGAATTGGTGGGTGACTAAAGTTATAATACCCTTGATTGAAGGTGTAATCTATGTCATAAAAGCCCTCGTAAATCTGCTCTCCTTGCTGACCATTGGCGGTTCTTGTAAACAAATCATAATCTTTACCATACTTGTGTGTATGCGATGTTAATTGCCATAAATTCCAGTACCGACTTTCTGATGGTAAATAATTGGGCGCTGTAAAGGTCACAGGTTGGTTATTGTTGGGTATGGCAATGTTTAGGTTGGTAACCAAATCTGAATACATTATTGCATCGTCTGTAGTGTTTGGAACGGTATATACATTTACGTAAACTTCTGATGCCAAAATAGAATCGGTACTGTAATTTCTTAAATGGAAGTTCATATCGAGCACGCTCCCTGCATCCCATTTATAGGCTGTTCCTGTGGGCAAATATGTATCGTATGAAATTTGCCAAGCATTTACCATGGTGTTATAACCCGATGAGGAGCCTTCGCCACTTAATGGATTCTGCAACCTTAGACCTTCTGGAAAAAAATTAACGGCGTTGGGCATTAATTTATACAAAATAAAATGATGGCTTTGTGGCGCCATGTGCAAATCTAATCTGTTTACTCTTATAAAATCGGGCAATTCTAAATCGTATTTGATAAAGTATTCTACTTCTGTTTGCGGCTCCAAAAATATCTTGCCTAAATGCAACTGAAAAGCTCCTGGTTCTGTTGGCACTGGTGGTGGACTAGGAACGCTGTTTATTCCGCCTTCTGTATAAAAAGTGTTTATAGTATTGATGTTTACTACACTTCCAGTTTCTGGCGCACCTTTGTAAACCCATTGACGAATCAACTCAATTTCTTGCGGCTGCATGGCTGGTTGCGGGTAACTAGGCATAGGCGCCCCTAAATCAGCTGCGTCTATTCCTGCATTTTGATATAAATTGTTATTGCATTTACGTAATAAAAAACTTCTATCCGGATAACCTGGCTTGATTCTTTTCCAATTACGGGCTGCCGCTGCCGGATTTGTGGGCGTTGCATTTACTAAACGCTGATAAACCTCCGCATCTGTTCCTGTTAAATCTAAGTTCCCAGTAGGGTCCGTAGCATTGTGACAACCATTGGTGCAATTGGCGGTAAAAAGTGCTCTAACTGAACTAAATGTAGTTTGCGAATTCCCCACAAAAGCAAGCATGGTAAAGATAATGGCTAAAAATTTTGGATGATGGTTTTGTTTAATCATAAGATTCAAATTTTATCTGTTTTTTATCGTGAACCAATGTTTGTAATTTTTCTCTGGCCTCTTTGAGCATTGCCGACCAACCGCAAAGATAAAATATTGTATTACTCGGTATGTTAAAATATTGTAAATAAACATCATGCACATATCCTTTAAATCCTTTCCAACTTTCGCTTTCTTCTCTGCTCAAAACGGGATAATAATGGAAATTTTCATTTTCTAAGGCTAACTTTTCGAATTCGTCGCGGTACGATAAATCTTCGGCTTTCCGCGAGCCCATAATGAGTGTAATAGACTTAAATGGTTTTTTGTGTAGAAAAATTTCCTGAATCATAGCCCTGAATGGAGCTACTCCGGTTCCGGTACAAATAAAACACACATCTGTTTCTATTGGCTCAACTAGTGTAAATTTCCCTAGGGGAGAAGATGCCTTTACAATGCTGCCAACTCCAATATTGTCGAACAAATGAGGTGTACCGAGTCCTTGTGGATTTAAGACAATCAACAGTTCTAGCCAATTTTCATCATTACAAGCACTTGCAATGGAATAACTTCGGTTGGTGTATTTGCTATCAATTGGTAAATCGAGCATAATAAATTGCCCAGCTTTAAATTCCAACTTATACGTTTCGGGGTATTTTATTATAAATCGCTTTACTCCGGGCGCAGCGCCAATAACGTTTATTACTTCGCAATCATGATATTGGTAGGCCATGCAACGAAGGTAAAAAAAAAACAATATCTCAGCTTTTATTTAAAAATAAATTTATGCTGGGCGTGCCCCGAAATATTTGCAAACCAAACACTTGGTTCTAACATTATACATTTTATAAACCAGTAAATCCATTTCGGGGTCGTGCTCACTTCAATCTTGCAATTCGTGCCTCATTGCAAGGATTTTCGTTGCTATCAATCACGCAAGCTTCGTTTATTATTTGGCATATAGATTGCGCAAAATAAAATACCTTTGCAATCTACTTTTATTAAAAAAATGAATCAATCAAAACGAATGTTTAACCACTGCATGGCCTTTTTTAAGGTTTTTGTTCTGGCAATATTCGTGGGTCATATTGCTTTAGCATCTGCAGCAGTTGGATTTTTTCCTAAAGTGGAAGCTCGGCAAAAAGCTAAAATCACCTCCATCGCAATAGGAGATTCAAAAACTCCCCTTTCTTCTTCCATACCTCAACAACTTAGTTTAGAAGAACTGCTTGTTTTTGACGATGATAATGAAGAAAACGAGCTAACTTTTTCTACATCACATTCTTCAAATTTCTATTTATTTGAAGTCTTATCAAACATCGAAAAAAGTGTTTTCGTCTCTTAGAAATCATTTTTTACAAACATTCCCCTTTACCTGCTTTTCAAATCCTGGAAAGCATTTCTCTGCTAGAAAATTATATTGTAACTACTCTTTTATCAAAGAATAGTCTGTACATTTATTGAAACATACGTTTCAATCTTTTCTTGATTCTAAAGTCTTAGCAATCAATTAAATCCTAATTCTTAGGACAATAATTTTCATTAAATTTTATATCATGAATGAAAATAAAACCGTATTCGATGAAATATCGGTATTAAAACATTTGAGGCATTATTTGCCTCACCAATCTCCGCTCAAAGATTTTATTCACCACAATACATTACATGCTTTCCAAAACAATTCATTTCACGAAGGCGTGCAACAAGCTGCTGAAATTTTTGGTTACCGCGTTTACCTCGAATTAAAGCAGTTTCGCAAATTATTCGAGCAACAGAAAATTAACAAAAACATTCTGTTAAACATTATTGCCGACAAAAAAGGAAAAGACCAAACAGATATTTGGTTCACCAAAATGTGTCACCACAACTACGACACAAGCATCAAAGGAAAGCTTGGGAAAATAAGGCAATTCTGGAGAAAATCGGTAAGTATAAATCTCGACAAAATGGTTCACCCTTTGTTGTTTCGAATTTGCGGTGCATATCTCGACCAAGGCATTTCTATTTGGAAATTCCCTGTTCATAAAGATGGTTTTTTAGCTTCCATTCAACAATTAGAAACCAGCAGCTTAAGAAGCCTTATTAAAAGTAAACGTGCTATTTCTTTGCTACTTTCGCCCGAAACAACCATTGCAGGATTACTGCACATTCTTGTAGGCAATGAAGCCTTGTTCGAAAACTATTTGTTCGATCAACAATTCGCACATCCTGGCTGGTCGGGAATGGCAGCCATTTTAGAACATCAGCCCGAAGGCTTGCTTGATTATCGTAAAATCTCACTACGCGATTTTATCTTTTTCGAGCTCATCCTCGAAATCGAATACCTCGATAGCATTATTGGCACCGAATGGAAACCATTGGCGCAACAAGCAGAAATAAATGCTACTCAAATCTTCGAAAAACCAGCATATTCCGAACTGTTTGATGTGCTTTCTCTTTGGCAAGAAGCCATGGAATGGAGTTTTTATGACCCCATTTTAAAAGGACTTCAAATAAAAAGAAATGAAACTCCATTTAAAACGCCATCCTTACAAGCCATTTTCTGCTTAGACGATAGAGAATGTTCAATTAGGCGACATGTTGAAAACACCATAATTGGCGCTGAAACATTCGGAAGTGCTGGTTTTTTTAACGCCGAATTTTATTTCCAACCCGAACACGGAAATTTTTACACAAAAGTTTGCCCTGCTCCTTTAACTCCAAAATACGTCATTAAAGAATCTGAAGCCCATGTGCGACATAAAAAAGACGCCATCTTTGGTCAACGTTCACATGGTATTTTAGGTGGTTGGATTTCAGCCCCAACCATGGGTTTCCTCTCAGCTTTTAAATTGGCTTACAACATTTTTATGCCTGCCGAAAGTCCAGTAATGGTTTCATCCTCCAAACACATGGACAAAAATGGTAAGTTAAAAATACAAGCTGCCGAAAAACCAACAATTGAAAATGGCTTGCAAGTGGGTTATACCTTATTAGAAATGGCCGATAGAATTGAAGGCTTATTCAGAAGTATTGGTCTATTAGAAAGCTTTGCTCCCATTGTATATGTTGTTGGCCATGGCGCCAGCAGTGTAAACAATACCCATTATGCTGGTTACGATTGTGGAGCTTGTAGCGGTCGTGCAGGAAGCGTAAATGCACGTGTTGTTGCAGCTATGGCCAACAATGCAGAAGTTAGAAAATTACTGGCCGAACGTAGAATTCACATTCCCGATACAACTCAGTTTCTAGGTGCTTTGCACGATACTACTAAAGATGAAATAGTATGGTACGACTTAGATGTTTTAAATCCAGACAATAAATCTTTGCATGCTAGCTACAGCAAATCTTTCCAAGTTGCCCTCGACTTAAATGCCAAAGAACGCTCACGTAGGTTTTTGTTAATGGACACCAACGTTCCCGCTGCAGAAATTCATAATAAGGTAAAAAAACGCGCTTTGTCTTTGTTTGAGCCTCGACCCGAATGGAACCATGCAACAAATGCCATGTGTATTGTGGGTCAAAGAAAAAACAATAAACACTTGTTTCTCGACCGCCGCTCTTTCTTAAACTCTTACGATTATTCTAAAGACCCAAGTGGAAAATACCTTCAAAACATTCTAAGAGCGGTAGCTCCTGTTTGTGGTGGGATAAACTTAGAGTACTATTTCTCGCGGGTAGACAATGCCCGATTAGGTGCAGGAACAAAATTACCACACAATGTAATAGGACTTTTTGGTGTTGCAAACGGCATGGACGGCGATTTAAGAACTGGTTTACCAAGACAAATGATAAATATTCACGAGCCTTTGCGCTTAATAGTAATTGTAGAACACTTTCCTGAAATTGTGCTCGATGCCATTCATACAAATGAAGCAACTTACGAATGGTTTAAAAATTCATGGGTGCACTTGGTGGCCATGCATCCTGAGACCAAGCAAATGTTTCATTTTAAAAACGAAGCATTTACTGCCTATGAGCCAATTGCCGATTTTCCGAAACAAGCCAAAAACTTAGACGAAATATTCAAAAGTTCTTCAGAAAGCTTGCCTGTTTAGGAACTTTTAAATGCTTAAACAATGGAAGTAAATTATTTCATCCTCAGTTTTGTTTTAATTCCATTGATTGGATTTATAACGAGTTTGTTGATACCAGAGAAAAAGGAGAATTTTATTTCTCGATTGGCTTTTTTGGTTGTTTTATTTCAGCTAATTTCTGTAGTGCTATTTATTTCTTTTTGGGTTTTCTCTGGTGCCGAATCATTCAACATCAAAGAAATTGTATTGTATTCATCAAAAGAATATGAGTTTTTAATTGATATTTATTTTGATGAAATTACAGCTGTATATTTATTCGTTGGAAGTTTTGTGAGTCTCTTAATAACGCGCTACAGTGCTTATTATATGCACATGGAATTAGGTTTTAAGCGGTTTTTCAACACCATTTTACTCTTCTTTTTAGGATATAATTTCACCGTATTATCTGGCAATTTTGAAACGCTTTTTATTGGCTGGGAAATATTAGGAATTTCGTCTTTCTTGTTAATTGCTTTCTACCGCGACAGATATTTACCAGTAAGAAATGCAGTGAAGGTTTTCTCTATTTACAGAATCGGTGATGTAGGAATTTTCTTAGCAATGTGGGCAAGTCACCACTTATGGCACGAAAACATTACATTCTATAAATTACAAAACTACGATTTGGTGCATGAACATTTAAGTGGACATAGTTTAATTGGTATTGTAATTTCATTAGGAATATTAATTGCGGCAAGTGCAAAATCTGCCGTATTTCCTTTTTCTTCCTGGTTACCAAGAGCAATGGAAGGCCCTACTCCATCGAGTGCCGTATTTTATGGTTCACTTTCGGTGCATTTTGGCGTATTTCTCCTTTTGAGAACATTTCCATTTTGGGAACATCAAATTTCTGTTAGAATACTAATAGGTTTAGTTGGTTTAGTAACTGCACTAATCGCTTTTCTAATCACAGGTGTGCAAGCAACCATTAAAACAAAAATAGCCTATGCATCTATTGCACAAATAGGAATCATGTTTATTGAAATAGCGCTTGGTTTAGAAACACTTGCTTTGATACATTTTACTGGTAATGCGTTTTTAAGAACTTACCAATTGCTGGTTTCACCATCTATTGTAAGCTACCAGATTCGCGACCAGTTTTATCATTTTAAAACTTACCAAAATGTAAAATTTCCGAAATTCTTAAAAAGATTCGAAAGTACATTTTATATACTGTCTCTAAAAGAATGGTACTTGGATAGAATTATGCAAAAATGGATTTTCTTCCCAGTAAAAAGAATAGGTAAATACTTGCAATTTATTACCATGAAGAATGTGTTTTTTATATTTATTCCTATTTACATTTCAGGAATGATTTTACTGGAAAATCAGCAAATTATAAATGCAGAAATTCTAGGTTTTCTGCCTGGATTGTTAGCATTTATGGGAATGTTGATGGTGTTTAAATCTTTTTCAGAAAAGGAAAATCCATTTTTGGCTTGGTTATTAATTTTAATAAATCATTTCTGGGTAGCGTTGGCTGTTTCATTTAACGAGCATTTCGAATACGCTGAAACATTTATCTACCTCAGCGGAATTTCTATTGCTGCAATAATTGGTTTTATATGCTTATTCACCTTAAAAAAGCGGGAACCTGAATTTTTCAACCTCAAAATGTATTTTGGTCATGTGTATCAATATCCTATTTTAAGTTTGGTATTTTTAATTTCTTCTCTAGGTATTATGGGCTTTCCCATAACACTTTCTTTTATTGGTGAAGACTTAATTTTTAGTCATATCAAGGCTTCTCAGTATGCATTAGCATTCTTTTATGCTATCAGTTTTGTGTTTGGTGGTATTGCTGCAATTCGCATGTATGCAAGGCTATTCTTAGGCCCGCATTGCAAGCCTACTCATGAAATATCATTAAAATCTTCTTAAAAAAATTAATTTCAAAATATTCAAAATAATGAAAACAATTCAAAATATTATTCCATCCTCTGGAATTAAAGGATTAAAAGAATTTTGGAAATCAGATATTGTAGCTGGATTCTTAGTATTCTTATTGGCATTGCCTTTAAGCTTAGGTATTGCCAAAGCAAGTGGATTCCCTCCAGCAATGGGTGTTCTAACAGCAATGATTGGTGGTTTATTTACCACATTTTTCAAAGTATCTGTATTAACAATAAAAGGTCCGGCCGCAGGATTAATTACCATTTGTGCTGGTGCAGTAATGGAAATGGGCGGCGATGAAAATGGATGGCACATAGCCTGCGCAGCAATTATGGTGATGGCAGTAATTCAAGTGCTATTCGGTTTTCTAAAATTCGGTGCGCTGAGCGACAGTTTTCCTCACTCTTCTGTACATGGAATGCTTGCAGCCATTGGCCTGATTATAATTGCTAAACAAGTTCCTGTGCTGCTGGGCGTTGACCCAACCTCTTACAAAGGCGAAGGCCCTGTTCAATTGTTGGCAGATATTCCTCGTTTTGTGCTATCTGCCCATTGGCATATTGCGGTAATTGGACTTTTAGGATTGCTTATTATGGTGATTTTTCCATTGTTAAAAATAAATTTTCTTAAAAAGGTTCCAGCTCCAATGATTGTGCTTTTACTGGCTATTCCACTTGGTATTGTTGAACATTTAAAAGAAACAGAGCCTGCTTATACCATGGTGAAAATTGGCGATTTCTGGTCGAATGTTCATTTCAACGCAAATTTCGAAATGATTGGAACTTTCATCTTCTGGAAATATGTAATCATGTTTTTGTTTGTGAGCAGCTTGGAGTCATTGCTCACCGTAAAAGCTGTGGATGGTTTAGATGAACACAAACGTGAATCAGATTATAACGGAGATTTAAAAGCCCAAGGTGTCGGTAATTTCATTGCAGGAATGTTAGGTGGATTACCTATGATTTCGGAAGTAGTTAGAAGTAGCGCAAATGTTGGTTTTGGCGCAAAAACCAAATGGTCTAATTTCTTTCACGGTTTGTTTTTGTTAATTGCAATGTTGCTTTTAATTCCGCTAATAGAAATGATTCCAAATGCAGCATTGGCAGCCATGTTGATTTTTGCTGGTTATAGATTAGCAGCTCCAAAAGAATTCTTTAAAACCTATAAAATTGGTAAAGAGCAATTGGCCATATTCTTAGTAACCATTATTGTTACTTTATTGGAAGATTTATTGTTGGGAATTGCTGCTGGAATAATAGTTAAATTTATTTTTCACCTATACCATGGAGCTACATTAAAAACGCTTTTTAAAACAAATTACATCGTCGAAAAAACTGGAAATAAAACCATTTTCAAAATTAAAGATGCTGCAATTTTTTCAAACTTATTAGGTTATAAAAACGCATTAAAAAACCTCGAAAAAAACCAAGAAGTAATATTCGATTTAAGTGCCTCCAATTTAATTGACCACTCATTTATGGAATTTATTCATCACTTCGAAAGAGAGTATAATATTGCTGGAGGTAACTTTAAAATTATAGGATTAGATTTACATCGTTCGCTTTCTGAACATCCTTTGGCCACGCAAGTTTTAAGAAAAAGTAAATATGGAAAATAGCCTAAAAATTAAATTTTTAACTTTAATTTTTGCATTTTTTTCTGTATTTTTTTTTAGATTTAAGTGAAATTAAATCTCAAACAAATTCAGTTTACAATAATGGAGAATTAAAATTGAAGTTAAATGAAGATGGTTCGCATTATATTAAAAGGAACTTTTGCCAACCAAATTTGGCTAAGATATACTGATAATAATCCTGGAAGCACCGTTTTCGGAGTTCCTCAAAAAGACGTATTCGACATTGGTATTAGAAGAACGCGTTTTCAGTTATATGGACAAATTACCGACCGTGTATTTGTTTATACCCAATTGGGCGAAAACAATTTTACCTATTTAAGCAAACAGTTCAGCGGGTTCTTTCTGCATGATGCCATTACAGAATATACAGCTGTAAAAACACATTTAAGCATTGGAGCCGGTCTAACAGGTTGGACAGGACTTTCTCGTTACGCATCGCCAGCAATTGGCTCTATTATGAGCTTAGATGCGCCTTTGTACCAACAAAGCACGAATGGTGTAAACGACCAGTTTTTAAGGAAATTGAGCGTGTATGCCAAAGGAAAACTAGGGAAATTAGATTATCGCCTCGCTTTGGCAAAACCATTGGCTGTTCAAAATGCTGTAGTTCCTGGGAACGCCATTTCTGAAAATGCTGATTTTTCTTTAAATCCTTCTAAAATGCAAGCGCAAGGTTATTTTATGTGGCAGTTTTTAGTCCCGGAAACAGATGTAACTCCATACATAACAGGTACCTATTTAGGCAAAAAGAAAGTTTTTAATATTGGTGCTGGCTTCATCTATCAACCAGATGCCATGTGGAGAAAAAATAGTTTTGGTGATACTTTAAACAATGCCATGCAGCTCTTTGCTGTTGATGTATTTTACGATACTCCTCTGAACAAAGAAAAAGGAAATGCCCTCACCATTTATGGAGCTTATCAACATTTAGATTTCGGAAAAAACTATGAACGAGCAGTGGGCGTAATGAATCCTGCAAATGGTGTAAATAAAAATGGAACCGTTAGCGGCGCTGGTAATGGTTTCCCAATGATTGGAACTGGGGACGTTGGCTATTTTCAGGCGGGCTATCTGTTTAAAAAAGGAATACTTCCCAATGATGGACGCTTGCAACCTTATGCAGCTGTTCAAATTGCGAATTATAGGAAGTTAAGCAATTCCATGATTATGATGGAAGGTGGCATTAATTGGTATATTCATGGTACACATGCTTCTAAAATTACACTCAATTACCAGGACCGTCCTGTAATGGAACTCCAACCTGATAACAGAATTATTACCACTAAACACAAGGCAATGATGCAGTTGCAGTATCAGATTATGATCTGATTTTAAATAGCCCAGGATTTAAATCCTGGGCTGTTTAAATTAATCCATTTTTTATTAAATTATGTCTAACAAAAACATTTCCATTCACTAGTGTAAAAAAATGTTGGGCAAGTTTTTTATAAACAAACTTTTGAAGCACATCCGGAGCATCCTTATTATTTACAACTAAAGATAAAGAAATTTTGATGGATTGTATGCAGAAATAAATCATACTATTATCTGTTACCAAAATTTACAAGCAAGCTTAAAATAAGATCTAACGAACTATTATGACATCGAATTTTAAATGTACTAAGAAAAAAAGAGGGGGGGGGGGTGTTTTACACGGGTTGCACTTGAGTGT
>Ga0247838_1005612_pt1 | contig 12459 bp, 7 predicted proteins | sample LaCruzMarch2015__5_FD_189097 | JGI IMG/M metagenome (GOLD analysis project Ga0247838, IMG submission 189097) | Freshwater microbial communities from meromictic Lake La Cruz, Castile-La Mancha, Spain - LaCruzMarch2015_15m | ecosystem: Environmental > Aquatic > Freshwater > Lake | place: Spain... | reverse complement strand
CTTTTCCGGTGCTTGTCAATGATCCATATTATATAGGTGTGTTCGTGACGCTGTTGCTTTTGAATTTTCCGTTTATCCTCCTGTTGGTGCTCGATCAATATGATCGGGCGGGTATTCCGGAATATGTGCATTTAGCGGCTACTTTGGGTGGTAATTTGGCCCAAATACGGCGTAAAGTGATCCAGGCCATCCTGATACACCGGGTTTTACCCACCTTGGTCTTGTACACCGTGTTTTTATTTGGAGCTTATGAAGTGCCTTTATTACTGGGTCAACAATCGCCCGCCATGATTTCCGTGCTGATTAGTCAAAAATTCAGCAAATTCAACCTCGCGGATGTGCCGGTAGCCTATGCGTGTGCGGTCCTGTATGCGGGTGTGCTGCTGGTGTTGATCGCCTGCTTTTGGCGTTGGCATTTTCGGCAATCTCCTAACTCCGAACACGCATGAAAAAGGCCCTGCTTTACTCCATTTGTGCCCTGTTTGCCCTGCCGTTTGCCTATTTGGCCTTGTTGTCGCTGGCAACGCAATGGTTTTATCCGGCACTTTTACCCGATGGGCTCACCTTCGTGCATTGGACTGGGCTGCATGCAGGTTTTTTTTCGGCGCTGGCATATTCGGGCATGCTTGCATTAACCATCGGTATCCTCAGCACCCTGGCCGGTTTTTTGAGTGCGCAATACATCGCCTGGCATCCCTGGCGGCGTTGGGCCTTGGTATTGGCCTATTTACCCTATGCTTTTTCACCCGTGATTTATGCGCATTGCATCAAGTTTTTCTTTTTAGTGAGCAACCTTGCCGGACAAGTTACCGGGGTAATGTTAGCGCAGTTCATCTTGTGTTACCCGTTTGCTTTTTTGCTCTTTTTTCGGCATTTTGACGCGAATTTACGGGCAATGGAAGATTTGAGTGCTACTTTAGGGGCTTCCCGGACTGCCACTTTTTTCCGAGTGTTGCTGCCCGTATCCAAAGATGCCCTCCGTTTGTGTTTTGCCCAAACCTTCCTTATTTCCTGGTTCGATTATGGCTTAAGTTCGGTAATTGGATTGGGACAAGTACGCACCCTAACTGTTTTAACCTATCAATACATCGGAGAAGCCAACACGTATTTGGCCGCGGTAACCGCCTGCATGGTTTGTTTTCCGCCCTTGTTGCTATTGTGGCTCAACCAGCGTTTTGTATTTCGATCTGAAACCCTCCAAAGTGAAACTGCCTGAATATGAAGTTGTTATCTGTTCAAAAACTCCATAAGTCCTTTGCGGGAAAAACCATTTTATCGTCTGTTTCCTTTGACTTGGAAGCGCACAAAACCCTGGCCGTGCTCGGTAAATCAGGCTGTGGCAAAACGACCCTGCTGAAAATGATTGCCGGATTGCTGGATGGCTCGGGTGAAATCCAGTTAAACGGAAACTACGTACATACTTTGCCGCCCCAGCAACGTGGCATCGTGTATTTGTACCAGGAGGCCCTGCTTTTCCCGCATTTGAATGTATTTGAAAACATCGCGTTCGGCCTGCGTTTGCGCAAAATGCCTGAACCAGCCCTGCGTGAAAAAGTAGATAATATGTTGGAAGACTTGGGTTTAACTACCCAAGCCCGCAAAATGCCCACCCAATTGTCGGGTGGACAAAAACAACGGGTCGCTTTTGGCCGCGCCCTCATCATTGAACCGCGCTTGTTGTTGCTGGATGAACCCTTCGGCAATTTAGATGTTGAAACGAGGGCCAACATGCAGGATTTTTTTAAAAAAATGGCGCAACAACAACAAATTACCGCCATGCTGGTCACCCATGATTTGAAAGAAGCCGTACGCATGGGCGATCAATTGGGTTATTTAGACGCCGGGAACCTCCATATTTTTGATCATTTACGCGATTTTATCGCAGATCCACGCACGGGTATGCTGGCCGAAAGCGCATTTTGGCAATCGATACAAGACGCTGTTTAATATTAAAATAAAAAATAATGGCAAATTACAACCATTGCGAATCGCTTTATTGGGTGTTTACCCAACTTTGTAACGATAAATGTGACCACTGCTACAACCTTTCGGGGCCGCAAGGTGCGCGTATCAGCGAAGAGGAGTGTATGCAAATCATAGACAATATGCCCGACCAAATTGACCGGCTCATACTGTCCGGCGGTGAACCGTTGGCCGATAAAAAACTGTTGTACAGCATTTTAGATCGCATTTGTGCGCGTTACGGCAGTTCCACCCAAATTATGCTGCAAACCAACGGCGACCTGTTAAACGGTGAAATATTGGATACACTCATTGAAAAAGGCGTATCACGGTTCGACATCGCCAGCATAGACCGTTACCACAAACATTCCGGCACGCGCTTGATGGAATTGGCCGAACTGTTTGAATCGCGCGGGGTAAATGGGGAAGAAAAGGACCCTTTGATTGAAAAAGATACCTATTTAGTCACCGAACATCCCCTGTCCTGGGGCTATTGGGGCGCAACTGAAGATATGTGGCTGGGCGGAAACTGGGCACGCGGTCGGGCAACGGAAAAAAACATCTGGCTGCGCGACCCGAACCACAATTTTTGCAAAGTATTGTCGGGCGGTATTGGCTTTTTAAGCGGCGCGGAAAACATCCCCCAGGAAATTTCCATTCAGTTGTGGCGCATCAATCCGTGTTGCCCGGGTACCTACAAGGCGATGGGCGATGCCCGCAAAGAAAAAGTAGCTGATGTATTAACGCGTGTTGCACAATCGCCTGTATTTCAAAAGATTAATGAAGGCGATCCATTGGGTATGGGGGAGTCGGTCGGTATTTCACGGGAATTTGCTGCCGCGCGCAATGAAGATTTGCAAAATGTATGTCTTTGGTGCGATGAATTTTTCCGGGAATATTTTGATGTGGAAACCCTTACATCGAAGTTTAACACACCCGTTTAAGCGCCTATTTCAGTTATTTGGCCACAAAATCTGCCATTTGCAAAAGAAATTTGACAAGCCTTTGATCTTATTTTCAATTAGGCTGTTGACCTTTGCAAGATGCAACAAGATAACAACGAAAGTACCCGTCCGAAACTGACGCGCGAGAGTTTTCGCGAGGCGCTCAAAATATTTGCCTTCATCCGGCCTTACCGCTGGAAATTTATTTTTGGCTTGGTGTTGCTGTTTTTGTCCAGCACCATTTTTATGGTTTTCCCTTATACCGTGGGCTTGATGCTCGACGTGGCGCAAGGTAAAACGGTGATGGCCAACCTGAGTTTGCCCAAAATTGCGCTGGGTTTGATCATTGTACTGAGTTTTCAGGGGGTGGTTTCTTATCTGCGGGTGATGATGTTTGCCGAAGTGAGTGAAAAAGGCACGGCAGATATCCGCAAAGCCTTGTACCAGCGTCTGATTTCTTTGCCCATTGAGTTTTTTGAAAAAAGCAGGGTGGGGGAGTTGGTGAGCAGGTTGACCAACGATTTGGAAAAACTATACAACACCTTATATTTTGTACTGGCAGAGTTTTTCCGTCAAATCATTTTGCTGGTGGGCGGCGTGATTTTTCTTGCCTGGCAGACGCCCAAACTAGCTTTTATCATGTTAGCCACTTTCCCGGTGATTGTGGTGGGCGCTATGATTTTTGGCCGCTATATCCGCAAATTATCCAAACAGCGCCAGCAAATTTTGGCCGAAAGCAATACCATCCTCGATGAAACGCTGCAAACCATCCATGCGGTGAAAGCTTTTACCAATGAGGCTTTTGAATTAGGAAGGTATAAAAAAACCAACGATTCGGTCATTTCAGTATCCATGAAATACGCTGGCGGCCGGGCTATTTTTGCCGTTTTCATCATTACCATGTTGTTTGGGGCCTTGTTTTTTGTCATTTGGACGGGTATGCGCATGGTACAAGCTGGCGAAATTACCGCAGGCCAATTGATTTCATTTGTAACCTTTACAGCCGTTATTGGCGGTGCCATCGCTGGATTGGGTAATTTTTACTCCGAATTGGTCGGCGCAATCGGTGCAACAGAACGGGTGCGCGAAATCCTGAATTCGAAAAGCGAAGTGGATGGTCGCCCACAAACCAACCTGAAAGCCGGACGATTCGCGGGCAATATCCAATTTGAAAAAGTACATTTTTCGTATCCAACCCGCCCCGATATGGAAATTTTGAAAGGCGTTAGTCTTGAAATTCCATCGGGTGCCAAAGTGGCCATTGTAGGACAAAGTGGCGCCGGAAAAAGTACCATCATGCAATTGTTGTTGCAGTTTCATTTGTTGAATGAGGGCACCATCAAAATTGATGGACAAAATATTTATGATTACGAACTGGAATCTTATCGCCATAATTTCGCATTGGTGCCGCAGGAAGTAATTTTATTTGGCGGATCTATTCGTGAAAATATCCTGTATGGAAAACCGGATGCCCAGGAAGATGAAATTATCGAAGCGGCGAAAAAAGCCAATGCCTGGGACTTTATCAGCAGTTTTCCGGAACAATTGGACACGGTGGTGGGCGAACGCGGGATCAAATTGTCGGGCGGTCAGCGCCAGCGTATTGCCATTGCACGCGCGATTTTGCGTAATCCTTCCGTGCTGTTGCTTGATGAGGCGACTTCTTCCCTGGATGCCGAAAGCGAACGCGTGGTACAAGATGCCCTCAATAACTTGATGGAAGGACGTACCAGCATCATTATTGCCCACCGATTGGCGACCATCCGCGACGTAGATCGGATTTATGTGTTGCAAGGTGGTCATATTATTGAACAAGGTACCCATGATGAATTGTCGGCGATTGAAAATGGCGCGTACAGCAGTCTGGCCAAGTTGCAGTTTGATATGAGTACCTTAAACGTGCCGATTGTTTAGCTGGGAAATTGTTTTTCAAATCCCTTCTAATGCGTATTTTTTTGATTATAAACTACTTGCATGTCCAATACTGCTAAAACAGGAATTCTGATTGTCAACCTGGGCACACCCGATGAGCCCAAACGTTCGGCAGTGTACCGTTATTTGAAACAATTTTTGCTCGATCCGCGGGTCATTGACATCAATCCAATTGCCCGAAATTTGCTCGTGCGGGGTATTATTGCGCCTTTTCGCTCTGGTAAATCGGCCAAAGCATACCAGGAACTCTGGACGGAAAACGGATCGCCCCTCAAATATTATGGTTTCCGCCTGGTAGAACAAATTCAGCAATTGATGGGTCCCGATTATATCGTCGAACTGGCCATGCGCTACCAAAGTCCGTCGATTGAAACGGCGATTCAAAAAATGATGGCAGAAAAAGTGGAGAAAATCGTGGTATTTTCCCTGTTTCCGCAATATGCCAGTGCCACAACGGGTTCCGTACACGAGGAAGTGATGCGGGTGCTCACTAAACAACAAATTATTCCGTCGGTCGATTTTATCAGCAATTACCCGACCTGGGCGCCCATGATTGCCTTGTATGCGCAAAATGCCCGGAAGTTCGACCTGGCTTCTTACGATCATATTTTGTTTAGCTACCATGGATTGCCGCAGCGTCAATTGCGCAAAGGCGACCAGTTCAACCATTGCCTGAAAAGTGCCGATTGTTGCCAGACCCTGACGCCTACCAACCAGTTTTGCTATTCGGCCCAATGCTATGCCACCACCCAGGCCATTGCAGCCCAACTTGATTTGAAGCCGGAACAATATACGGTGTGTTTTCAATCACGCCTCGGCGCTGATCCATGGACGCAACCATACACCGTCCGCACCATTGAAGCTTTGGCCAAATCAGGTGCCAAACGCCTGCTCGTTTTTTGCCCTGCTTTCACAGCCGATTGTTTGGAAACGATCGTGGAAATTGGCTCGGAATACAAAGAGGATTTCGAAAAATGGGGCGGGGAGCATATTGATTTGGTGCCTAGTTTGAATGATGCACCGGGTTGGGCTTCTGCTATTGCAAACCGACTTGGGAGTGCATAGAAAAAAGGGGGGCTAGGGAGAAAAAAGGGTTCCACGGAGTAGCTCGGAGTAGCTCGGAGGAACGGAGTTTCACAGAGTTTTTATTAGTTCTGTGTCTTTCCTTTCCCTCCGAACTTCTCATGGAACCCTTTTTTCTCCGTGTATCTCCGTACCTCCGAGCTACTCTGTGGAACCTTTTTTCTCCGTGTATCTCCGTACCTCCGAGCTCCTCCGTGGAACCCCTTTTTTCTCTCCCTAGCCTAGGAAGCCTTAGACCCAGCAATATCCACTTCCCGGCGCTCGACCGCAGGAATATTTCTAACCACCATTTGCAGGGTATTCCGAATACGTTCCTCAAACAACACCATTTTACCTTTTTTCAAATTGGCAATGGTCTCTTCATTATAGTGGCGAATGGTGAGTAACTCCAGTCCGGATTCCATTTTTACTTTGAATTCGTCTGACACATCCTCGATGAATTTTTGGAGACGATCAGGGATGTTGGGCACGCAAATGGTAAAGCTGATGGCTGTATTTTGCATCATGTTGACAAACAGGCGCAAATCGGCGGCTTTACCAAACAAGCGTGCCATGTGGTGTTCGGCCACAAATGAATAATCGAGCGTGCTGATGTGCAACAAAGCCTGGTTTTTTTCCACCACAATAATCGGCGGATAAGTTTCCTCATTGTCGCTGCTGATTTCTGTTCCGACACCGTCTGGATCAATAAACGACTTCACATACAAGGGAATATTCTTGTTTTGAAGTGGTTTAATGGTTTTCGGATGGATCACCGAAGCACCGTAATAGGTCATTTCAATGGCTTCCCGGTATGAAATCCGGTCCAGTTTGATCACATGCTCAAACAAACGCGGGTCGGCATTCAACACCCCCGGAACATCTTTCCAAATGCTCATGCTTTCGGCATCCAGGCAGTGTGAAAAAATAGAAGCCGAATAATCGGAGCCCTCGCGGCCGAGGGTAGTCGTGAAATTTTCGGAAGTTGAGCCAATAAAGCCCTGCGTAACCACAAATCCTCCTTGCGCCAACATGGGCGGCACGATTCTTTGGGCATTTGCCTTCGTTTTATCCCAAATTACCCAGCCTTCGCGGTAGGTATTGTCGGTCGCCACCACATCGCGGGCGTCGAGCCATTGGGTTTTCAAACCGGCCTTATTCAAGTAAGCCGCCAAAATTTTGGAAGAAACGAGTTCGCCCACGCTGACCAGCTGGTCGTACATATAATCGTAATTGTCGGACGGAGCCTCTTCCAACACCCATTCGCCTTCCACAAACGTGTCGTTTACCGCCGAAAAAACCTCATCGTTGGCATCAAACAGGGCGCGGCAAAGGTCATAATGGCTTTCCTTGATTGCATCGTATAATTCCTGGGCCTTACCGTCCTGTTTGGCATGGGAAGCCAGCACCGCCTCCAGGGCATTGGTGTTTTTACCCATCGCCGAAACGATAATGACCAATTGTTCGTCCTGAAAACGCTTCAGAATCGATGCAACATTTTGCAGACCTGCGGCATCCTTTACACTGGCGCCACCAAATTTGAATACTTTCATGCTCAATTTGAAAAAGTGAAGCCGCAAAGGTACGATGCTGCAAGAAAATAGCGGGTAATTAATTTGTCATTTGAACGCGATTCCGATCGCGAAATACGGTTCTGCGTCCAATTGTTGTACACTATATTGGTAGCGAAACATCGTTCCAATATAAAAGTTATCGCCTTTCTGGGCACTGCTGGTGTTATGACGGCCCTCAATGGTCGTGCGCATCGTTTGGTACTGCGCTTCATCGGAAAGCAACAACATTACCTGATTGGCGCTGCTGTTCCAGAGTAGTACTTGTTCGTACCGTGCTTTTCCGGCATTTCCTTTCCAGCATTTGTTGAAACGGCGCATTTTTTTGCCGCCCAGCACAAAATCACTGTGTAAATCGAAGCCCTGGGCCAGTATTTTGGCCTCCTTTTCGGGCCCTTCCGTGCGTTGTATTTGTTGGAAGGCACCTAATTCCAGCACAGGACACTGTGCAATGAGCACATTTGCCATTAAAAGGCAAACAAGCATGGGTAAATAATGCGACATAAAAGGCGGTGTTTGGATTGAAAATTAACAAGTACTTCTTATTCGGAACGTACCTTTGATCGGTTAAAGAACGCCGAAACGGGGCCTTTTTACCCCGGTATAATCCGAAAAAACCTATAACTGTGCTTTTAATCAATTTATTATAGTTGATATAAATTTATGTCAACTTACCCACCGTAGGTTTCATTTACCCTTTTTCATGCCTTGCAGTGTACCACGATTAAGTTACGGCTTACCCATGATGTATAAAATGAAGTTTTTTTTGCTCTGTTGTCTTTTTTATTGCGCATCCATCCCGTTTTTGAACGCACAAATGGTGGTTGGCGCAGATACCTTGTATGGCAATGAATGGATTCGGTATTCGAACGCTTATTTGCGCATCAAGGTGGCGGCAGATGGCATTTACCGAGCCAATGGGACGCAATTGGCAGCGGCGGGTATTGCAGCAGGAACCACGGGTGCCGATTTGCGATTATACTGTAATGGCAAACAAGTGCCGATTTTTACCACCACAGAAGGCGTTATCGGCGATCAGGATTTTATCGAATTTTGGGGCCAACGCAACCGCGATGAAGTGGATCGTTTTTTATTTACCAATGCCGCAGCCGAAAATGTGAACCCCTGGTACAGCCTGGTGAACGATACAACTACTTACTACCTTACCTGGCAGGATGGCAGCGCGCCGTTGCGTTATGCGCCGATTATCAACGATTTAAGCAATGTTCCGGTTAAAACGCCCTGGTGCTGGTTTACCAATTTGCAGTTTTTTACCAATGGTTATTTTAAACGAAACATCGAGACACAAATCCGCTATTCCTATTATAATGGTGACGGGTACGCAAAAGTAAAGGCTGCCGAGACGTTGCTGGATATACCCCTCACAGAACAATTTGCCGCCGGACCCGATGCGCAACTCTCCATGCGTGCCATACATGATTTGGGCGATCACAACCTCGAACTCCGCCTCAATGATTCCCTTTTTTATACTCAAGCCTCTAGCGATTTCAACATTGTAACGCCCACCGTGCAAGTACCGCTTTCCTTGCCCAACGGCTTGCTCAAGATAAAACTGAAATCTACCGCCAATGCCGACGACCGACATCTATTAAGCGGTGTAGCACTTCGGTATCCGCGCAATTTCAACTTTCCTGCCGCCGCCCTTTCAGAATTTGACCTGGATGCCGCCACCACGGGTAATTACCTGGAAATCAGTGGTTTTGCCCCGAACAACGGTGTTCCAATCGTCGTGGATCAAACCAACCAGCAACGCCTGGAAGCAATTTTTGACGCCGGTTTACTCAAGGCCTTTTTACCCCCTTCTAACCAGGCCCGGCATCTTGTTGTGTTTAGTACCTCGGCCGTCAAAACACCCGTACTTGCCGGCACCGTTCAGTTTCGCAATTTTTCCCAGGAAGATGCCAATTACATCCTGATTACCACCAAACGCCTAACTGCTGATCTCTTGGCATCGGGGGCCAACCACGTGAAAGCCTATGCCGATTATCGCGCCAGTGCAGCAGGCGGTGCGTACAAGACGACGGTGGTAGACATTGAAGAACTCTATGCGCAATTTGCCTATGGCGCGCGTTTTCACCCTATTTCGATCAAAAACTTTTGCCATTATATTAAAAAAACATGGACGAACCCGGAATATGTGTTGCTCATAGGTAAAGGCTTGGATCACAATACGTTCCGAACTTCCGCGCAGCAAAATATATTGAAAGATTCGCTGTTTTTCCTGCCCGATTATGGCGTAGTGGGTTCCGATTTGTTGTATGTACTGCCGGGCAACCGCATTGCTGAACCGGCACTTTCAATTGGCCGTTTACCTGTAGTCAAACCCTTCGAAATTGCTTATTACCTGGAAAAAGTGCAGCAACACGAACAGGATCTTGCCAACCCCGAACAAAGCATCGCCGCCAAAGCCTGGCACAAACGCGCCTTGCACATTAGTTCTGGCCTGACCGACGACCAATCCACCATCGCCAATTATGTGGAGGATATGCGCGCCGAACTGCAAAACAACGCAATCGGAGCCGAGGTGACCACGCTGTACAAAACCTCCAATGATCCGGTTCAATTGCCGCCTTTTGAACAAATTTCGGCCTCTTTGAATGCGGGGGTATCCACCTGGATGTACTTTGGCCACACTTCACCTTTTGTGTTGGATTACGACATTGGTTTGGTAGAAAATTATCAAAATAAAGGCAAATACCCGCTCATGCTGATCATGGGCTGCTTCACCGGGCAGTGTTCAAACCCGGCAAAAGGCCTGGGCGAGCAGTTTTTATTGGCCCGCAATAAAGGTGCGCTTGCCTATTTGGCTTCCGTTTATTACAGTTATACCGATGGACTGCACGCTTATGGCAAGCGATTTTACGAACGCTTGGGCGGACCAGCGTACGGAAAAAGCCTCGGAAAAGCCATTAATGCCACCATCGCTTCCTTTCCAGCCGATAATTTTGAAAGTTTGACAGCCGTTTTACACCAAATGCAATTGATCGGCGACCCGGCGGTACACATCCACACCGCACAAACCCCCGATTACCTGATTGACCGAAACAGTGTACGCATCCGTCCGAATCCCATAAGCATCGACCAGGGTACCTTTCAATTGGATTTTGATGTGGTTAATTTGGGTAAAAATGTGCCCAACCCGGTGGATTTGCGGTTTGAACTGCGCGATGCAAAAGATAGCCTGCACTTGCTGAAAATAGACAGTATCGCCGGGCCAGGTTTCCGGCAAAAACTACAACTTGATTTGCCCACAACCGGGTTGGCGCCCGGGTTGGGACGGTTGCTGGGTAGGGTAGACCCTGCCTTGAAAATTGACGAACAACCGCTCGCCGCCGAACTCAACAATGACCTTACCGATGGCCTCGGACAAGCCGGGGTGGAAGTGTTCCTCTATAACAACGACGTGCAAGTGGTGTATCCGCCCAATTATGCGCTGATCGACACCAATGTAGTGCATTTACAGGCTGCCGCGGTGACCGCTGCGGGTGCAAATGCGTATTATCGTTGGGAATTGGATACCACCCGGACCTTCTCCAGCCCCTTTTTGCAACAAGCCCAAACCATCGGAACCGGGGGAACTTTTTCCTGGACACCCAACTTATTGCCCACCGACAGCACCGTGTATTATTGGCGTATCACCCGCGATAGCCTCGTGAATGGTGCTTATGTGTGGAAAACCCAATCGTTTACCCATTTGGCAAAATCTGCGCCCGGTTGGAGCCAGTCGGACAAAGGACAATTTAACGAAAATACCCTGTATGGCCTGCAAATTGACTCCCTCAACGGGCAGTGGAAATTGCAAAACGGCCTAGCCTATGCCTATATGCGCATCGCATACCGCATTAAAGAACCCGTAATTCCGATGATTTTGGACGCCTACTCTAAAGGCCCCAAAACCACGTTTCAATGGGGCGACAATTATGGTGTCGACCGCGGATTGGTGGTGGTGCAGTTTGACCCAGTAAATGGCAAAATTATTCCGGTAAGTGCCAGCCATCCATACAGCGCCATCACGGGCAAAGAGTCTTTATTTTATGAATTTGATGTCAAAGATTCGATCAAAAGGGTCGCTTTGATGCAATTATTGCAAAATGAATTGACGCCCAACGCCATTGTAGGGGTGTTGTCGGTGTATGCCAACTCGGATGCAACCGGATACGCACCCAAAAAATGGGCAGCCGATTCCATTTCTTTCGGCGCTAATTTGTTTCAAATCCTGGAAGCGCGCGGCGCAAAAAATGTACGCAAACTCACTGCAGCCCCAGGCGCGCCTTATCCTTATGGATTTTTGTTTCAAAATGGAAACTCCAATTTTCCGGCCCGCGATACCTTTGTGACGAACAAAGATTCGATCCTCGAAATCAGGCATTTATTTCCCATCAATTGGCCCAGCGGTACCATTACCTCGGCAAAATTTGGTCCGGCAAAAAAATGGCAGTCCTTACATTGGAAAACCGCAGCACCCGACCAAATCACCGATGCCGTACAATTGACCCTCAAAGGAATTCGGAGTAATCAAACAGATACGGTTCTTTATCAATCATTCGTGCCTGGAAATCAGATGCTTACCGATATTTCAGTGCAGGCGTTTCCATATTTGCAATTGAGTTATGAAACCACCGATACCACCGGCCGAACCCCCACGCCCCTGCATTACTGGCGGGTGTTGTACGATGGCTACCCGGAAGGCGCGCTGGTGGGCAACGGCGTAAGTACCTGGTACGCCGATACTTTGGTTGCGGGCGACACCTTGCGCGCTACCATCCCATTTGGCAATATTTCGTTTCAGGCCATGGATTCGCTGTTGGTACGCTACCGCATTGAAAGCGACGCGGGTATTCAAAAACAGTTTGTCCAGCGCATTGGGCGCTTGCCGATCGACAATACCCTTTCGATACCGATCCGCATCGGCACAGGAGGACTGGGTGGTGCCTATCGCCTGGTGGTGGATATTAATCCGAACCAGG
>Ga0247838_1005602_pt1 | contig 12485 bp, 11 predicted proteins | sample LaCruzMarch2015__5_FD_189097 | JGI IMG/M metagenome (GOLD analysis project Ga0247838, IMG submission 189097) | Freshwater microbial communities from meromictic Lake La Cruz, Castile-La Mancha, Spain - LaCruzMarch2015_15m | ecosystem: Environmental > Aquatic > Freshwater > Lake | place: Spain... | reverse complement strand
AGTCCCCCGTCTTGCAGTCCGTGCAGTCCGTGCCATCGGGCGTGAAGCAGGTTATCTCAACAGCGTCAACGTCAAAGCGCACATAAGGCTCCGGGCCGAGGGACTGAATGAAGAAGTTTGGAGAAGCTCCCGGAAGAGGGGACGAACCCGCTCCGAGGGGATTCAAGATGATAGGCAAAGAATACCACCCGTTGCCCGTAATGTCCACCCTGTTCAACCCAACGGCAATAGCACTACCGTAGGTTACGGACTTGGTGTTGTAGGTGAAGTTGGAAACCCTGAACTTCAGCAGGGCATAATCGCACTCGTTGCGAATGCCGTAGTCCACATAGACTGTGGCGTTCGGTGGGCCAATAAACGAAATGGTCTTAGCGTAAATCTCGTACTCGCAAGAGGTGTCCTCCAACTCGGAAAGTTCGTAGAACTCGTAGAACACCGAGGTCGTACACGCGCTCGTTACTGAAGGGCTTGCGGGAGTCGCGCCATCGTAGGTTGCTCTGGCATTAAACCTCTCCCAAGGGGTCATTTGGAAATACCCTGGATTGAAGGGATAGCCGGGAGAGTAATAGGGGTCGCTCAAAGGAATGGCCCCGGCTGAATCGGCCCGGCTGTTGTAGAGCGACCAAACCGTTAAGCCGTTGTAACCGCCCCAAAAGGTCAGCTTGGAAGCCGACAAAAAGGCCGCAGAGCCAACGATTCCGTAGTAATTTGCGTTCGTGAGAGCATCAAAGGGAGCAATGTTTCTCCCTTCAGTAGAGGGAACGCAGACAATAGGCTGGTTGGGACTTATCATTCTGTTAGAAGCTCAAAGTTAGTCATTCCTGTTTTAAGATTATGCTCAACGCTCATAATCCACCCGCGAGTGCCATTCACAACGATGTATTTGGTCGGGTTGCTGTTGACTTGATTGAACTCCGCTCTGCTCAATGGGTATTCAAAGGAGAGCGACTTGGCTATTTTAATGGGTAGATTGTTGACCAACAAGTACCCGGCATAGCGCAGGCCACTTGGTGCGCGAAATAAGAAGTTTCTTGCAATAAATGGATGGATGCACGATCCGGCATAGGTGAATGCTATTGGGTCGGTGATTAATGCGTTTTGTTGATATATGCTGCTAATGGTTCCCGTTTGAACCATATTCAATATGGTTTTAGGGGTCGTTAAATTATCGGTGTCTTCTTCAAACAATAGCCATTTGTTCTCTTGGGTTGACACAAATCCCTTTGAAAGACCCCCGGCAGGCTTCGGGTTGGACACGATTCCATTGTAAGAATCGTTTGGTATAAGGAAGTAATTAGACACCCCTGCCTCGTTTTCTGAACATTCATTTGAAACATACCCTGCGTCTTGATAAAACACGGAGGTATTGCTAAGAGTTGGGTTTGAATAATTAATAGACGAGAAGGCCAATGGATTCTCGGTTTTTAGCATTACGTCTTTAACGCTTGAAAGAGATACCGATTCGCTGTTGGAAAAATAATATGGTTGATTTTCAACCCTTAAATAAAGATTCCCGCCAACCCTAAAAAACGACATACTCAAATTGTAAAAGGCGTGAAGGCCCAGAAACAAGTTTGACAAGGAAATGGATGGCATTGAAACCGCTGGCTCTATCATAGAGACATTGGTTGCGTAAAGGTTTTTTGCCCCATAAGTAACGTCAACCGATGAAACAAGCGTGACCGTGCTTGGCCCACCGAGGCAAATAATGCTTATGGATGTTTTGTGGTAAAAATATATGTCCACAAAATGCTCCACATTGCCCGTAATAGGGTCAATCTCAGAGTCCGTTCTTGCTGCATACGGAAATACAATGTCCTGATAACTGTTCCCCCCTGAGTCCGTAAATACTTGTTGGTTGAGCATTGTGGCAACGGCCTGAGCGTATGTTGCGTCATCAACCACCGAAAGAAGAGCAGGGCCACCTAATGTTCTTACGATGAGATTCCCGTAAGGGTCGTTCCAGGTTGCTTGAATGGGGAATCCGTTTGTGTTAAAGCTGCATTTTACTCTCAGTTTTTGTGGGCGATAATTTTGCGAAGTCAGAAAGTCGCTTACCAAAGTGACATCATTATCGGTTATGTACCTTAAAACGTATTGAAGTAAATCAAAGACATTAAAGGCAAACCTGTTTCCGTAAACGCCATTTGTGTTAAACTGATGGCTTGTGCAATTTGCCAAAGACCCTCCATTAATCGTGCTTTGATTAACGGAGTTAATTGGAACCAATGCGTCTTTAAGTCTAAGTATTCTCCCTTGGGCGGTGTTGTCCTCTACGGAACAGGTCGCAATGCACTTATAGGAATTGAACTCAACGTCATTTAGGTATATTATCCCGTCAAAATCAAGCCCATTGTCGCAGTCTTCAATAATTCTACAATCAATTCTAACGCATAAGTCATTGTTTGAATAAAAAGAGTAAAGGATGTCATATCCATCGCCCCAAAACTCCAGATCAGACACCATCGTGGTGAACAAGCCCGGAAAGTCCTCATTTCGTTGAATGGAGATGGCAGCATCTTGCAACCCCATCGGTTCGTTGGTCAAAGTCTGACCATCCAGAATAACGGTGAAACCTGCCATTACCAAGCCCTCCTTCTGTAAACCTTGTGGGCCGTTTTCGGCTTGCTCATAATCCTGCTGAAGTCATCCCAATTCGCAATCTTCACGCTCTTGTTCCTGCGGATTGCGTCAACCATCTCTGCGTTGTTCATGTCAAGGGAGTTGCTAATGTTTTGGGCGAAAGATCCTTGCTCCCGACTCATCGCCATAGCCCCGGTGTACTTCTTCGCCACAAACGCCTCAAACTCTCCATCCCGGATTGCTTGAAGGACGGGTTTGTACCGCTTTGTCTCCTCTGCGGTCATCACCGATTCACCACGCGATAGCCTGGCGGGGATGCTATCGGAGGTCTCCGAACCTGGGCCTTTGAGGTCAATCACACCGTCTTTGAATGCCTGCGGGAATTGAGCGGAGTCAATTAAGCTGATTTGCTTTATGGACATTGCGCCAAGCGCAAAAGCGGCAATCGCCCCACCAACCGGGCCAAGGTCTGAAAATGCCCTCGCAATCGCTGAGGCGGTGTTTATGAGAACCTCAACCTTTTGAGTCTGCTTGTTCTGCTCAAAACGCTTCCGCTCAATTTCGGTGACTTGCGCGTTGTACTCTTCCTCAGAGATAAGCCCTTGCGCAAGTTTGTTGTCAAGAGCAACCTTTTGGTTTTCGTACTCCATCTGCTGAATCTGGGTGAACTGACCGTAGATACCGGCAGCGGTATTCACGAACTTACCGATCTCTTTAAGGTTCTCTTGGAAAATGGCTTTGTCCCTGTTTGCGGTAAGGGCATCAATTTCCTCCTTCGTTCGTCCGTAGAGAAATGCCTCGGCTTTTAGTTTGCCGTAGTATTCACGGATAGCCTTGATTCTGCGTTGCAGGGAATTGCCCTCATAGCCATCCAATCCATCCTGCAATCGCTTGTAGAACTCGGCATAGTCTTCGGCCTCTTTCTGCTTGCCATCGTGAAACTTCTTGTCAAGGTCTGCGATGTCAATGTTGGCTTTGGCAAAGATGGCCTCAATTTCTTTGGCCGTCTTGCCCTGGATCTCGGCTTCCTTAGCGGCAAGTTTGGCCTTCGCCATCACCAACGCCTTCTCCAACTCAAGCCTTCCGTCCGTGCCTTCTTCGTGAAGCTGAATATCGGTTTGAATGGCGGCAGCGCGGTCTTCCAACTGCTGCTTCGTGAGGTCTTTAATATCCTTGTCAAGCCTCTCCAACGCCTCTACGCTCGGCACATAAACGCCTTCCTCCACAATGTCGGCCATTTCGGGGGTGAAGGACTGAATCATCTTCTTGGCCTTATCCAAGTCTTTGTCAAGCTTCGCAATGTCAAGCCCCATTTGGTTGGGCGTTCCGGCCTTCTCAAGTTTCACCAAGTCCTTACGGGCCTGAATGACCTTTATGAGTTGGTTGTAATACGCGGTGGTTCCTTCGGTGGTTTTGAGCAACAAGGTCTCCTCCAAAGCGATGCGCTCTTTGGCTGCTGCAATGGCTTCTTTCTGTGGGTCTGCGCCCCCTTGCCCGGCAGGGCCACCTTGAGACGCGGCAATGCGTTTGGTCTTTATCAAGTCAAGGGTGGCTTGGTCTTCTTCTTTTGCCTTTTTTATGGACTCAAGAGACAGCTTTATCTCTTCTCTTTTTTGTTGTAATTGCTTATTGAAAGCGTCAAACACAGCCTTTCCACCGCCCGTTCTTTCGTGTATTTGAGCGCGAACAACCTTCTCCCCGGCATCCACATACATATTCCACTCCTCCCTTGTTGCGCCTATGGCCTTGCCGATGGTTTCGTACAATTCTTTTATGGCCCTTGAGTCGGCTGAGAGTTCTTGCATATCCTTGTCGGATAACGTCACCCTCATTTGAAGCTCATTTTCAAACCTTTCCTGCTCAATTTCTCCGAGTTTTTTGTAAATCTCGTATTGCTTCTCCGCTGACTTTATCAACTCGCTCTCCCTCTTGGTTTGGTCTTCGGTTCTTTTCTCGGCCTTTTTTGCCGATTCTTCCAATACCCTTTGACCATCAAGGTAGTATTGCGCAAGAAAGCTCCCTTGTGCAGCGAGTTTTTTGTTTTTCTCTATTTCAAATGCGTTAAGCCTCGTTCCGGCTCTCATAAAGCCATCAACTTTCTCCTTAAACGTAAGCTCCTCGTTGGTCATTACGTTGTTGATGTCCGTCAAAAACGTAGCCAACCCGCCAAAGGCGTTTTTTATGAAATCAAGGTCTGAGAGGTTTTTCTTGAACTCAATAAACTGATTGCTAATCCTCGTTAAAATAGCGTCAAGAGAGTTTTTCTTTCCTGAAAGCGCAGGGCCAAATTCCTGCTCCAAAACCCTTGCGAACTCAGGAAGTATCTCCGCAGAAATAATCTTGCCCTCCTCAAGCATCTTGGTGAACTGTCGGTTGGTCAGCTCTTGGCCGGGATGCAAGCGGTTGTATGCCCTTGTCATCAAGTCGGACGCACCGGGCAAGGCTTCACCCAACTGCCTGCGCAACTCCTCCGCTGCCACAACTCCTTTGGAGAGCATTTGTTGCAAAGCGTAGAAGGCTCGTTGGGTCTGCAAGGATGAAGCTCCGGCAGCGCGAAGGGATGTCGCAACCTTGGAAAATATCTCTTCGGCAGCTGCGCTTGAAAACCCCGCCATCTTCGCGGCAATCGCAAAGCCTGAAAAGCCTTCGGTTAATTCCCGAATGCCAATACCGAGTTCATTAGCGGTTTTTTGAAGCCTGCCGAAAACAGCCTCACCGCCCGTGGTTGTTCCTGCGACAAAGTTGATTCGGTTTTGAAGAATCTCAAATTGCCTTTCTACATCTACGAGCGACTTGGTGAAGTCTATGACGGCATTGATGCTAAACGCGGCAATCATTCTTGTCGTAAGCATCTGAAAAGCCCTCGTCAACAAATCCGAAGAAGCCCTAATCCCACCTATGGCGTTGCTTACTCTATTGGATAAATTAACCGTGTTGTTCAGTTGGTTATTGACCTGGCTCAAGTTGGTGTTTACCTGCGCCAATACGTTCACCGTTGTGTTGAACGAATTGTTGATATTGTTTATAGTGGACAGCCCTTGGGCCGAGGCAATGTTGGATAGAGCCTTGGCCGCTGCGGTCGCGTGGGCCGCAAGCTCCTTGTTCTTAGCAATCAGTTCATCAAGCTTCCTCTTGAGGTCATCTACATTCGCATCGTAACTTACGGATATCCTATCAGCCATTGTGGTTTTGTTTAGCCTTGCGTTGCCTTTCCTCTTGGAAGTGCTTGAGCAAAGTTAAGACATCCTCAACGGATGTTTTCATATACTCCTTGTATAGAAAGATATCGCCATCCGCAAGGAAGACGAAGAACTCACGCCAATTTAGGTCGCTGAAGTAGAGTTCCGAGCCGATAGCTCTGACTTCAGGAGTTCCTGGGTCGCTTCCAGCCGGGAGGCCGCCATCTCCCAGAAGATTGTCCAATCTTCTTCTAAATGTGCGATATTGGGAAAGTATTGACTCAGCCCGGCTAAAACGAAAAAATCATACAACTCCTTGCCCTTGTAGGCGTTTTTGAAAGACTCCACCTTCTTCTGCTCAAACTCCGCATTCCACTCACCGGGATTCTGGTCTTCACGAATCAATACCGCCCCGGCTAACTCCATCATCACCTCCGGGTGAATCAGCATCTCCTTCCTCTTGCGCATCTCCCCGACCAAAAAGCCGATTTGTGCCAGGTTCTTGACCGCTGCGCCCGAAACAGAGGCGTTCAGCGCGTTCTCCATATTCTCCAAGAAGATGTCCATCTCCTCCCGGCTCACCATTCTCTGCAACTGAATCACCAAGTCTTGGATCCGTCCCATCCGCTCAATGGGGATGTCAAAGATGTTCGGGTAGATGTAGAACTTGTGGCCCTCGCAGACCAACGCGAATTTCAGCCCCTTCATTGTGTCGGGCTTGTAGGTTTCGTCCCATACCATTTGGGTCAACTCCTTTTTGAAGAGTTTGTAAGCGATTTTGTGTATCACGACAGTTTGATAAAGATGAAATTGAGAGCCACGCCCATAATCATCACCACGGCCATCTCAAGGGGGTGGAAGCCGAAAATCGGGGCGGTGAGAAGGTAAAAGATGCCTCCCCAGAACGAAGCCATACACCCCACGCATCCGTACACCGGTTTGTGGAGCATTGGGTACTTGTTCGGGGGGAGAAGGAGTCGCAGTCGCTTTTGCAGACCGTGCAGGAGTTGTTCGTCCTCCATAGAGATGGAGAGCGACACGACCATCAGGCTCACGACCACGGCCCTAAAGAAAGTCTCCAAGGCGAAGTAGTCGGTCATTGGGGTTTGAAAGAAAATACGATGTGCTTGAATATCAACGAGATACCAATAAACCTCTCGTTCACTTCCAATCCGAGGAAGTGGTTTTTGTGGCCAAGGGTCAGCCGGATAAATGGCCCGGTGATATTGCCTCGGACATCTTCGGGTTTGTAGATGTGCAGTCGTTTGGGTTGGTTGCTCATTGGTTTGGGGGGTTGAGCGGGGTTGGAAGGCTCTTCAACAACTTTGAATTGTTTGGAAGGCTTCGGCCCTTTGCGGTCTTTGGATGTCATCATTAGGATAGGCGTTCAAATTGGAAGGAGAAGCAGAACTCCGCATCGGGGTGCAGGTCGTTTGTCATTGCTTGGGGATCGTTGGAGTCGCAGGCGTTGTCGGGGTAGATTCTGACCTCGTAGGTGCGATTGGGACTATAAATGCCCTCGTTGGGGGATAGGGTGATATTGCCACTTGCCCCGGTGGTCAAGTCGTAGGTGGTCTTGGAGTTCAGGCTCACATCGGTGATTACGACCTTGTAGGTGGTGGATGGGTCGGCCTGGGCGAGGGTGACGCTATCGCAGCAGATGTCAAAGGTTCCTACGGATAGGCAATCGGTGCATTCAAGGCAGCTCATAATTGGTTCGTTTCAGGGATGAAGTTAGGCCCGAACTTGCTGTAACCATTTCGCTTGAGGTGTTTGATGTACCACTCGTTCAGGAAGCTGTTGCAAAGATACCGAAAGCAGTCGGCAAAGTCGGACTGCTGACTGATAATAAATCGGTTTCGCTTAATAATCGTGCCGCTCGCATCGCAGGCCACCATCTTCATATCCCGCGCCATACCGGGGCAGTTTCTTGGGTTCACCTTTATATCGGGGTGGAATTGAAGGAGGTAGTTGCATTGCGCCCGGCTGTTCTCGTGCTTCGGGTTGGGGACAATCCGTATCTGCCGTTGGCTTAGACCTAAGCCTCTGGCAAGTTGTTCGTAGTAGTTCGCGTTGTCCCTCTGCGATAGATCGCCCCGCTTGCCCATCGCGTCTCCGGTGATTTGGCAGGAGAACAGGAATGGGGCGTACTTGGCCTTTATCGTATCAACCATTTTAGGGATAGAGCCGTCAACCACGTTGAACTCATCCACGATATGCAGGTGGTCTCCATCTTCATCGCTCCACATCTGGGCAACGATGCCGCAGAATGGCTGCAAGTTGAAGTCCAGGGAGATGTAAATGGGGAGGTTGGTGCGGAAGGTGGGTTGGAAGGATTCGTGTCGTTTGGCATCATAGGATATAAAGAAAGGGTTTTCGGGTTTCTCCTGCACCTCCCAATCGCCCTCTACGAATCGCTTGTACTCGTATTCGGGCATATTGTCGCGCAGGGATTTGAGGTAGTCCTCCGGGATGTGGGGGTTGTCGGTAATCTTGGAGGGGATGTAGGCCCAGGTGGATGGAAGGTTGTTCTCCTTCCATTTGTCATACACAAGTTCCTTCACCCAATTATTGCTCGGATTGCAAGTACCCATCACGACAATCGGCGGTCTGCCCTCGGCATTGAGCCACGAACCGGCACGTTCAAGCACCTTGTAGAGCAAACCCTCTTGGCACTCGTTGATTTCGTCAATCCCCGCACCGTTGATCTCAAGACCTTTGAACCTATCAAAGTCTTTGTCGGTGTCGTAGTTCTCGCCCATAAAGAGCAACTCGGATCCGTTCTTGAAGGTCACAATCTGACTCTGCTTGTCCCACCCGGCAACGTGCGTCCCAAGCCCTTGGTTCATTAGGGATGTGAAGGTGACTAAGGTTGTTCGTTGGAGCGTGGGCATACTCTGCCTGATAATCACCCACCTACTGCGCGGATACTTGGAGCAGAGGGAGATGAAGGTTAGAAGGAGGCAATATGTCTTACCGCCTCGTCACCGGATGGCACCACCGAAGAGAATAAACTGCTTCTCCCCGGATAGCGCCATCCTATACGCTTGCGTTTGTCTGGATGTGAGTTTCATTATTGTTGGTTGGTGATTCGTCTTCCGTTGGTTCGCTGAGTTCAAGCACGAATGGCCCCGTGTCGGGCGCGGTCTGCTGCTGCTGTGGCTTGCCGTACAAATAAGCCAAGGTCAATTCCATCGCCCTCATATTGCCCCGTATCGCTTCAGTCACCATCCGGGCAATCAACGCATCCATCCGCTTCACCCCGCCAATGGTACGGTCAAGGTCGGCTTCCAAAAGGTCTCTGATGTCCCTTCTCGTGACATTCTTCGGTGTCCGACTATTGCCCTTCAGCAATACAGGAACAACGGTCTCTACGGGCTTCTCTGCAAGCGTGGGAGCATCTTCCGCAACGCTCTTGTCCTCATCCACTACGACCGCTTCAGCCTTCTTGCGCTTAATGAACTCGTGCTTAATGGGCATTGCACAAAAGTATGCACAAATTGCACAAAAGTAGGGATAAAGACCAAATTTTACCCAAAGTCGGTTTGAAATCGTCAAAAAAAAAGGGGGGGTAGCCCTATTATTCAGAAAACCGCATTTCCAGCAGATGGCAACAAATCGTAGCCAACTCAATCGGTTACAAACCGTAACCTGTACGAATAAATCGCACAACTCACCCTTTTTTCAACAAAAGCACTTTTTTATTTATTCTTCCTTATATATATATATATATAGATAACTATACATATAGACATCTATACATATAGACATCTATACATATAAACGTCTATACATATAGACATCTATATTAAATATAACCATCTATATCTCTTTCGCTCAATCTTACTTTTTTGAGCCAACTTTCAGAGGTACGCAAAGACTCTAAACACAGGCCGTTTAGAGCCACTTAAACTCGCCCAGGCCTACACAACAACCAAGGTCGTGTCAAATTGTGTTAAGGCGGTTCGTGGAGTGGGAGTGGAGGAGAATGTGTTTACCTTATGAGATATGCGCGGGTCTCTTCTATCCTCCGCGCTGCTGCTCCTTTGGCCGGGTCTCGGCCTTCATTCCTGCAATTTACCTGCATTCGGGCCGCGTTGCAGGGTCACCGGTGGCCCTGACGATTGACGGGTCCGGCCTGACGATGACAAAAAAAGGACCCTTTTTTTATTACCCAAACTTTGGTCCTCCTTCAATCTCCCTGGTTCCCGGTGTACTTCTTCGCGGTCGTTCCGCGTCCCGGACCCTTTTTTTATGGGGGAACATTCCGGGCCATCACTCCGGGTCCATCGGTAAAAATGGCCCTTTTTTTATTACCTGTACTTTGGGGACGTTTCACCCAAAGTTAGGTTTTTTGGGCGGTCTGGGTGTGGTGGGACCCTTCCCCTCCTTCTCCCCGGTCCCTCATCCCTTATCCCTTCACCCTTCACCGGTCAAAAGTGTAAGCAATAAAAAAAGGGACCTTTTGGGTCCCTTCTTGGTGGTGTTGGTGTTGTTTGTTTAGTTGCGGTATGTGTACCGTTCAACTATTCCCAGGGATTCGTCCCCGTTTGTGTCTGGTTCCCAGGCTGGCGGGTTTTGTTTGGCCTCTTGGTATTCCTTTTTTGAAATTTGAGCTCCGTAAAATCCGGTCTCGTAATCGTCAAAGCGTTTATTAAAAACGTCTTTTCCGTTGATTCTGCGATGGGTTATCGTTATTGTTTCCATATTGCGGGGGTTTGTGGTTGTTTGTTGAATCAAAGATAAAGTAAAAATATATATATGCGACCTTTGGGTTGAATTTTTTTTTAGATTGGCACAAAAAAAGGGACCTTTTGGGTCCCTTCTTCGCGGTGTTGGTCGTTTGCCTTTACGCTGTTGTGCCTTCGGTTCGTTCCTTTACGTCCTTGGCCTTTTGGTAGGCTTTGTTGGCTTTCTCTGTTGCCTGTTCCCGGTCCTGTTCCCAGGTACCGGACAAATAAAGGGGCATTATCCCGGCTCGGCCGGTTCCGTGTTCCTCGGCGTTTACATATTGTGCCATTACGGCGCGCGTTGGTCCGCGTAGCTCAAAAATCAGCGGTCCGGCGTTTAGTATGCCGCAAACCTTGGCTAACTTTTCAGGGTCTAGGCCTATTACTGCGGTTCCTTCGGGTTCCGCTGTTGGTAGTACGTCCGGCCATTGCGGGAAAAATCGCGCGTGTTCCGGTGTAATGTAGGGAACCGCGTCTAATTGCTGACCGGTTTTGTCCCTGCTTATGATTTGCCCGGGTTGGGCGAAATCCAAAAATTGAACTTTAGGCCCTGTGAGCTTCTTGTATTGGTCCGCCTTTATCAGGACTTCAGGACCGGGAACGTTTTGAAGGTCGGTAATATGGTCGGCCAAGTTGCAATAAACGAGCGTATGGGCGTCTGTTGCGGTGGCGTAGATTCCGGCCGGTCCGTATGTGCCGGGCTCGTTGAACGTCTTAATTTGTACGTATTGGAATTGTTCCCGGAGTGGGTCCTTACCTGCTGTAAGGTGTAAGAATGGGAGGCGGGCGGTAATTTGTGAATAATTCATAGGTTTTTTGGGTTTAGGGGTTTGGTTTTGGTTTGGGTTAATTGGTTGTTTTGGTTAATTATCTGTAATATCCGGATGCAACACGGCGCGAAAATTCACGGCGAAAATAGGCGCGTAAGTCGTGGCCGGTCGTTAGTTCCGGGTGCGTCTCTCTGGTATGGTTCCAAAGTATCTCAACGAGTACACGGCAGGCGGCTGGGCGGTATTCGGTGGCGAAGTATTGCCCGGTATGATATCCGAGTTTCCCGGATTCATCCATAAAAAGACGGCCGGACGTGTTCCTCAAATTCTTTTCTATCGCTGCATCTAGGGCCTTCGGGCCTAATTTGCGAATGGCAAAAGTAAACAGTTGGTAAAAATCGTTTCGGTCCCTGGTAACTTCGGCCGATTCCCGGCGGTAATCTTTCCAGGACCCGTAATTTATCGGATCCATTCCGGGCCTTTGGTCCACAAATTTACAAAGTAGGTCGGCCGGGCCTAGGCTGGTTGCGGTTGGTTGGGTGTGTCTGTTCATTGGTTAGGGGTTTATAGGGTGGTTAATTGGTTAGGGTTGTTTATTTGTTGGCTGTTAATTGCTCCATTACTTGCCCGGCCTTATCGGGGCCAAGTTCGTATATTAGGTCTGAATGCAGGCGGTTTAAATCGTCTATGGTTAGGTCTTGGACGTGAAATAATTCGCACTCGTTATGCGCGTAAATTTCCCGGGATTCCGGGTAAATTGTGAAGTCCTCTAAAAATACGGGACCGGGGCCGGTGGTGGTGGTTTGTGTGTTCATTGTGTAGGGGTTTAGGGTCTGGCTTCATTGCCTAGGGCAAAGATAAAGTTAAAAATATCTATTTGCATCCCTTGCCTAAAAATAAATTTTTCAGGCATCCGGGCGCATACTGTATGTTACCTTTGGCCGGTCCTTTGGCCCTGGTTCCTGGTCCCGGTTTATACCTTTGGCCGGTCCTTTGGCCGGTCCTTTGGCCCTGGTTCCTTTGGACCTGCTCCCGGTCCTGGATCCCTGCTTCTGGATCCCTGCTTCTGGCCTTGACGATTGACGATTGACGATACCTTGACGATAGGTTGACGATGGCTTGACGATAGGTTGACGATGGCTTGACGATAGGTTGACGATGGCTTGACGAATGGTAAAATTATTTTTATTGACGATGGTGCAAGTGCTAAAAATAAATATAAC
>Ga0247838_1005590_pt1 | contig 12508 bp, 8 predicted proteins | sample LaCruzMarch2015__5_FD_189097 | JGI IMG/M metagenome (GOLD analysis project Ga0247838, IMG submission 189097) | Freshwater microbial communities from meromictic Lake La Cruz, Castile-La Mancha, Spain - LaCruzMarch2015_15m | ecosystem: Environmental > Aquatic > Freshwater > Lake | place: Spain... | reverse complement strand
ACGCAGTTTGTCAGCTCAAACACATCCGCCAGGCGTTCTTCGGGTGTCTGTCGGCGTGCGCGGAGGATTTTCTCCCGGTAAATGGAATCCTGCATCGCCTTGAGCTCGGAAGCGGCGCGGTCAGGTATTGAGGATTCCATGTTCGGCAAGATATCCCCACCAACGGCCAACTCAAGCTTCGAGAACCTGAAACTGGTCACCTCTTACGCGGATGCTAGCGAGGAGTGCTCCGGGAGGCATACCCTACCAATTCGTTCACGCCTCCGTGTGATTTTCCCTTCTGGCGAGCCACCCCTTTCTTAAGGGTCTGGCCCGAGATCCAAGTGCCATCGGTTAGCACGGTCATTCTTGCCGCCGGTATTCCCCGTTCGTTGTGGTTGAGCTTTTCTATAACGAGGCGAGCCGCCATTGCTCCAATTGCGGGCGCGTCCTGGCAAACTCCGCTGTAATTCTGATGGGTAGGTAAAAGGTTCAAGTTCACTAAGCCCACGTCGTCCGCCACGCGCAGCTTCATCGCCTTCAGGGATTCTTCAATGTGAGGAAGCAGGAAGTTGGAGGAGATTACCACCTGTGGCTTCTCTCGTTTGAACCAAGCGCGAAAGGATTTGGCGTCCCATTTCGGGATCAGAAGCGGGTTCAGTGAGGCCATTCCGGTGTCGCGTTCCTTGGCCAACGAGTAGGCGGCGCAGAGCAGTCCCTCGTTCCGGTCATCCACGACTTGCATGAGTGCAACTCCCATTCGCGTGTAACCTCGCTTGCGGCACTCCCGGAGAACGGTGTTCATGGTTTCGTAGCTGTTAGTGACGACTCGATCGAAGGCTGGCTCGGTGAAGGAATACTCGATGACGACGGTGGAAAGATGCTCCCAAGCGAGGGTGAAATGTCCGTGGGCTTCCGGTAAAGGCCCCAAAATGATTCCCTGAATGCCTCGCGCGACAAGGATGTCGTTCAGGCGGGACTCACTGAGTTCCGGCCCAATCTCAAAGACGTCCACTTTATATCCCCGTTGTTCAGCCGCCGCACGGACCCCCGCAAGATGTCCGCCTGAGAAACCTGCTTTTGTAATAAATGCGATGGCGATCTGGTAACGAACCGATGCACGCTGGCGGCGGAGCGTCCCCAAGGCAGAAAGGAGGGGGTTGAGTCGGTAGCCGAGGCGCTCAGCGACCTCACGGACCTGTGTCCTGACAGCCTCGGTGATGCGGGGATCGTTGCGCAGAGCGCGGGATACGGTCGTCTGATGGACGCCTGCAGCGATTGCGACATCCCGCATGGTGGGAACCAGAGTGGCAGAAGGAAGATTAGCGTCCATGCATCAGCTAGCACATCTTGTTCATCGCCCTTCAACAAGCAATATGTGCTCGCCAGACGAGTCAACCCTCGGTGCTGGCGTCGACTCTTGATGGCGCAAGATGCCCTCGAAAATTTTGAGAAGAAGCTTCGGAACGTGCATCAGTAAGCACGAGGAATCAGTTGTTATCTCTTCCGGAAAGTCCAATCTTCACTCTCGATAAGACCCACGCTTCCACCAACACACCTACAAAAAAATATGAAAACCCTCCAGCACTCCACCATCCGCCTCCTTGCCATCTCCATTCTCGTCCTCGGAGGAAGCCGCCCGGCTTCCGCTGCGGATATCAGCTGGAACAAAACCTCTGGAAGCAATGCCTGGACATCGAACAGCAACTGGACAGGCGGCGTTGTGCCAGGGTCGCTGGACAGGGCGCTGATTCAGAATACTTCCAATAGCACCCAGACGCAGACGATAACCATGGCGACAGATATCGCTGTCGATCGGATTCTGGTCAATTCACCCGGAGTCTTTACTGGGATTGCGAACGCCACGTTTTCCGGGGCGAACACGCTGACGATCAACAGCAATTTAACAGTCGGTTCGGCGACGGTGCCCTCCACAGTCACGTTTGCAACGAACCTGACCATGGCAAACGCAGCGTTTACCAGCAGAGTCATCGGCGCAAATGGGGCCTCGGTCATTAATTTCAATTCGGGCTACACCATGACGGGAGGCTTCTATGCGAACCAATCCGGCACGATCAATTTGAACTCATCCGTTCTGAATACAGGTGCTAATGCCATTGCTTTGAGAATCGATGCCGGAACGGTGAACTGGAATGTCGGAACGTTCACTTCCAACGCGACGACCGCCAACCTGATTTCTCTGATCGGGCAAAATGGAAACACGCCGGCCACCGCGGCAACCCTGAACTTCGCCACGAGTTTCAGCTCAGGCGGCGGCTTCACTCTGGCGCACAGCGCCTTGAACACCAGTAACAACGTGGCGATGTATGGGACGGCAAACGGAGTCACGATAGCAGGTAACATTCTCACCAACGGCGCAGGCACAGGCGGAGCAGCGGTCAATACGATCACCCTTGGAGCGAATGATACTACTGCCACATCCGGCAGCCCAAGCACGATAACGTTCACCGGCAACTACAACCCGACCGATACCAACGCCCGCACACATCAATTCTCCGCAGCTGCGGATAACACCGCCGTGTTTTCCGGAATCATTTCGGGGGGCTCGGCAGGCAGCCTCTTCAAAAAGATCGGGGCGGGCACCGTGACATTCAGCGGCGCTTCGGCGAACACTTACAACTCCACGATCTCGACAGAGGTGGTGGCCGGAACGCTCTTGCTGCAAAAGAGCTCAGGGAACGCTCTGACCAGCAATTCCGTGACAGTGGACAGCGGGGCCACGCTGAAACTCGGCGCATCCAATCAGATTTCGAATACCTCCGCTCTGACCCTCTCTGGAGGCACACTGGCCGCACAATCCTTCGCAGATACGCTCGGCACGCTGACCCTGTCTGGAAACTCCTTCATTTCGCTGTCTGGCGGAACGCTCGCTTTTGCTGACAGCTCGGCGGTCACCTGGGGCTCCTTCACGCTGGATATCTCCGGATTTGTCTCGGCGTCATCCCTTCGCTTTGGAACAAACAGCTCGGGGCTGACTGCCGACCAGCTCTTGAAATTTACGGCCAGCGGATTCAATACGTTCGGCCTGAACTCCAGCGGCTACCTGACCGCCGTCCCCGAGCCGGCTACTTGGGCGCTCCTGGCTTTCTCTATGACGACGATCATGGTCATGCGTCGCCGCCGTTGCCGCAACTGAGCGACGCTTCGGGAGAGTTCATTACAGTTGGGGGGAAATGAGGGTGCTTGGAATTTCCGGGCACTCTCCCGCAGCTGCGGAGGCAGGACGTCTCCGTGGCGGCGGTCCCCGGTTGCTAATAGACCGGTCTGACCTCTGAACCTACTCATGAAAAGACTTACCACGTATGCGATTGTCGGCCTGGGCGGACGCTCCCGGATGTATTTGGAAGCGGTCGCCAAAACCTATTCCACAACCTCCCGTTTGGTTTCGTTGTGCGACCGCAATCGGGGGAGACTCGAGTTGGCGGCCTCCTTGCCCTTTGTTGCTCCCAGCGCTCCCGGTCTGTATTCCGATCTTGAATTCGAGCGGTTGATTTCGGAGACAAAACCCGACGTCGTCATCGTCGTCTGTCAGGATTCCTCCCACGACTCGTATATCTGCCGGGCGATGGAACTGGGATGCAACGTGATCACCGAGAAGCCGATGACCATCGACGCGGAACGGACGCAGCGCATTCTCGATACGCAGAGGCAGACCAGCCGCAGTGTGCGGGTCACGTTCAACTACCGCTACTCGCCGCCGCGCACTCAGGTTAAGGACCTACTGATGTCGGGGGTGATCGGGGATGTGCTTTCCGTGGATTTCCAGTGGATGCTCGACACGGTTCACGGGGCCGATTACTTCCGGCGCTGGCACCGCAACAAGCGGAACTCCGGTGGGTTGCTCGTCCACAAATCCACGCACCACTTCGATTTGGTGAACTGGTGGCTCTCCGCAATGCCCGAGGAAGTCGTGGCCACCGGCCATCGCCGTTTCGCCACACCACAAACAGCGCAAAGGCTGGGACTCAACAATCCGGGCCCGCGATGCACCGGATGCACCGACCGGCTGGCCTGCCCGTTTTTCTTGGACCTGGCAGGCAACGAGGAATTAAACGCGCTCTACCTCGCGCAGGAATCCCATGACGGCTACCATCGCGACCGGTGCCTCTTCAGCCCCGACATCGACATCGAGGACTCGATGCAGGCCCTCGTGAACTACGACAACGGTGTGACCTTGAAATACAGCCTCAACACCTTTTGCGCCTGGGAGGGGTATGCCATTCAGTTCAACGGAACAAAGGGGCGGTTGGAGCACAAGTGCGAGGAGACCGTCTATATCAACGGCGATGGCACGGTCCCCGGCGCGCTCAATAAGGAAGGAACATTCATCCGCATCTACCCGACCCGGCAGCCAGCCTATGAGGTTCCGGTCTGGACCGGCGAGGGCGGTCACGGCGGCGGCGACGACCTGATGCTACGCGATCTCTTCGCGCCGGAAGGATCCGATAAGTATCTGCGCGCGGCGGACCACCGTGGCGGCGCGGCCTCGATCCTGTGCGGCATCGCGGCCAACCGCTCGATCGCTGAAGGCGGCTGGGTGAAAACCGGTGGAATCCTCCACGGCCTCGACCGCCCCGATTATCCCGCCATGCCCTCGGGGACCACTCCGTTCACGCTCCCTTTGCTGTCCTAAAACGATCCTAAGATCTTATGAAATCCATCGGACGCCCGCTACAGTTCCGCGCGAGCCATTTCGTGACGAAAGGCCTAGTTGCGGCCGTCACGGCGGGTTTCTTCATGATGTTCCCCGCAGAGGCCGGGCTGATCAATGGCGGTATGGAGGCGCCGTTTGTGCCTGTTGAAGCCAAGCCCGGCAGCACGTCGAAATCAACGATCGGCGGTGAGGTGGCTTCTGGTTGGATGGACAATTCTGCGTGGGCAGATGTGGACGTCCACTACGAACGGGACACGGAAACGGTCAAGGCGGGCTTATCCAGCCAGCGCATCAAGATCGGTTCCGTCCGTGAGGGCCAGGTCAACTTCACCCAGCGTATCAGTGTGCAAAAGAACCACGCTTACAAATGCACACTCTGGTTCAAAGGTTCCTCCTTCCGCGCTGCCGAACTTCTCGTGCGCGAACGCGATGAGCCCTGGAAGAGCTATCTTTCCAAAAGCATCCTCATTTCGCCCGAGTGGCGTTCCTTTACGCTGAGCGGGATCGCACCCAAGACGGGCGAGGTTTTGCTGATGCTCAGTTTTCCGGGAAAAACGGAGATCCCCGTGACCCTGTGGTTGGACGAGGTGGAATGGAAAGACATGGGGACGGCCGAATCCGATGCCCCGCCCACCGAAGGAAATCTGCTCGCCAACAGCTCATTCGAGGCCGGGCTTGGGGGCGGTTGGAATGTGGCCCTGCGCGAGTTCCGCAGGCTGGGCACGGCGATCCGGTCGGAATTTGCCGATCACCAACCGGTCACGGACTCGGCGGATGCCAGCGATGGAAAGTCCTCGATTCGCGTGGATATCCCGGATGCGCGGGCGGCGATCATCACGTCGCCTTGGGTGCCGTATCATTTCAACCGCGCGCACACGGGGTCTATCGCCATGAAGGCGAGCACGGACGCCGAGGTGGAGATGTATCTGGAGGGCGCGCCGCAGAGCAACAAGCGGGTCCAGGTGGGCACGGAGTGGAACGTCTATTCCACGAGTGCCGTGCTCCCTTATGGCGACAAGACGCGGCTGGTCGTAAAGTGTTGGCCCGAGCAGCAGACGGTTCTCTGGTTCGACGCCGCCCGTCTCGAAGAGAGTGCCAGCGCATCACCGCACTACAGCGCGCCATTTCCTGTCGAACTCGCATTTCGTCCGACGACGCCAGGCGGCATCGTTTTCGATGGCGAAGACGCCCGGATCGGAGTCGAGGTTGCCGGGAAAATGCCGGAGGGGGCGCGGCTGCGGCTTGAAGTGGATGATTTGCTGGCCGGCGTGAGCCAATTGCCGGATTCCGTCTTGCCGGTGCACGAGCTCACGATCAAGCCGGATTCCAGCCGACCGCGCGGAATCTTCAAGCTGCGGGGGCAGGTCGTCAGCACCGACGGCAAGCCGCTCTCGGCGCCGGTTGAAAGAATTTTTGCCCGCGTTCCCCGCCCCAGAGACCTCAGCCCGGAGAAATCATTCTTCGGGACGCATACCCCTTTGACCCCGGAGCTTGTTTCCATGGTGCGGGCGCTCGGGTTCCGTTGGGTCAGGCTCCATGACGGAAGCAACCCCACCAAGTGGCGGTATGTCGAGGAAAAGCAGGGGGAATTTCAGTTTTGTGACGAAGGTGTGGACGCGGCCAAGGCTGCGGGGCTTTCCATCCTCGGCATGCTGGACGGGGCACCTCCGTGGGCCAGCAAAAAACCCAGAGGATTGCTGGGCTATGAGTCCATTTACAACCAGCCGGACAAGCCCGGTGCTCTCGACGCCTGGTCGGAGTATGTCAGGACAACGGTCTCGCATTTCAAAGACCGCATCCATCACTGGGAAATCTGGAATGAACCCTGGGCGGCGAATTTCTTCAGCGGAACCCCGGAAGAGCTTGGGGAAATCATCAAGCGGGGATATCAGGCGGCCAAGGACGTCGATCCGCAATCCTATATCATCAGCGCGAACTCGGTGGCGCACAGTAACGCGAGCGACACGTGGACGCCGGCGGTTCTCAAATCCATCGGAACGGAATTCTTCGACGCGCTTTCGGTCCATGACTACAACCCTGCGCTTTATGGTGGAAAAACTTCCCCGCCGGAAGCCACCGTGGCGAAGTTTTCGGCCATGATGCGGGAAGTCGGCCAGCCCAAGCCGATCTGGAATACGGAGGGCGGCCCCGGCGAATCGTTGTCATGGTATTGGGCCGACAAGGAAAGCCTCCCGCTGGTGAGGCAGCAGATGGCCCACATCGTGCGCTTTGACGTTACCCAGATAGCGGCCGGCGTCCCGCACTTTTTCTACTATAGTTTTTACCACCCGAATGAGATTCAAGTGAAAGGCTTCGGCGCCTTGGAACAGGATCGCTCGGTGCGCCCGGTTCTGGTGGCCTCGGCTGTTCTGGCCAGCCTGGTTGACGGGGCCAAGTGTCATGGTCGTGTCGAGCTACAGGAGGGGATCGAGGCCTATCGCTTCAGCCAAAAAGACGGATCCAACGTGACTGTCATTTGGAGCGCGGATGGAAAGAAGCGGGAGGTGACGATTCCCGGGCAGGTCCGGGCCATGGACATCGCGGGAAATCCCGTGTCTGGAGAAACCCTGGAGGTCGGCGACGAGCCTTTCTACCTCGTCTCGGAAAAGCAGGCTAGGAAATCGGAATGAATTCAAACCTCATGCAACGGCAAGCACGAATGCCCGATTGTTTTCATCCGCGAGTGGCCCCAATTTGCTCCCGATGAAAACATTCCCTCCCCGCTGGCTTTGGCTGCCGTGCATTGCTCTTTCGTCTTCAATCGTATCCGCCGTCGAGCCGCTCCTGTTTTTTGATTTTAACGCAGGGACGGGCGAGTCCGCTTACGGCGCAGACTCCAACCCGGTGGAACTGCTGATGTTCGGCTCAAACCAGGAAGCCCTCAGCCTTTATGGAGAGGCCGGCAGCGGCTTGACAGGCAAGCCGGGAGACTTCGCACTGGACATCGGCAAGACGACTGAGGCGATGGGATCGAAGGGTCAAAGCGGGGGCTTGGCCAGAGTCCCATCGGGGAGCAGCGAACTCGGTGCCATGACCTCATTCACTGTCACAGGCTGGTTCAAGGCTGCCAGCCAATTGGATGGAGCGGCCCGGATCGTGGAATACAGCGACCCCACGGTGGCGGGATTTATGATTTTTGCGAATGGCCCGGGAATGCTCACCCTGTCTGTCAACCAACAGCAGGCGGGCATCCCCCGTCAGTCGGCAAACATTTTGGGTGAGGGGGGTGACGGCCAGTGGATGTTCTTCGCGGTCACTTATGACGGCAGCAAGACAAACGCGAACGCCATCTTTTACGGGGGCACGACCACAAGCGAGCCGCAGATCATCACGACGCAGGATCTGAATGTCGGACCGATTGCGAAACTTAGCCGCCATGGTTGGCTTACCATTGGCAATAACAACGATGGGATCCGGCCATTTCACGGGATGCTCGACGATATCGCGATTTACGCTTCCGCCTCGGATGGAAGCGGCGCACTGAGCGCGGAGCAGATCGCGGAGATTTACAAGGCGAACCTCGCCGCAACACCCTCGAAAGCGAGTAGCGCGATGCCTAGTCGTCCACTCAAGATCGCGATCGTCGGTGATTCGACCGTCTGCGATTACCCCGACAACTCGCTCCTGCGGGGCTGGGGTCAAATGCTCCGCGAATCAGCGGCACCCGGCGTGATTTATCTCAACGAGGCTCAGGGTGGAAAAAGCAGCAAGACTTTCCCCGCCGACCGGTGGCAGAAAATCCTGGCGGCCAAGCCCGACTTTGTCCTCATCCAGTTCGGCCACAACGATGGCCACGCCGCGGACCAACCGGAATCGACCGATGCCGCCACCGACTACAAGGAGAACCTGCGCCGCTACGTGAACGAGGCCCGCGCGGCGTCGATCACGCCCGTGCTAGTCACGCCGCCCCACCGCCGGCAATTCGACTCGGGTGGCGTCACGAAGGAACTGGCCGCCTACGCGGAAGCGATGAAGGCTGTGGCGGCGGAACTGACAGTGCCGCTTATCGACCTCTATGCGCGAAGCGGAAAGTGGCTGAATTCGCTCGGCGAGCAGGGGAGCGCATCTTTCACGGTAAACCGCGGATCCAACCCTGCGGCAGACGACCGCAGCCATTTCACCAAAGACGGGGCCTCCGCTCTAGCGAAGTTTGTCGTGGAGTCCTTCCCGGAGATCGATCCGCGGCTGGGTCAAGTGCAGCACGGTCAATGATCCGGATCAGCCATTTTCATTGAACGCTTCGTTTCCATTTTTTCAGCGCGTTAAGCCGGTTCCTAAGAACGCGGGATTCCGCATGGACGGCTACTGGGTATGGTGTGGATCGGTGATCGCCGGCCAGGACGGGCGTTACTACATGTTCGCCTCCCGATGGTCCCGCGCCCTGCCGATGTTCAGCGGCTACATCCTGAGCTCCGAAATCGTCCGGGCCGTGTCCGACACTCCGAGCGGCCCCTACCGCTTTGTGGAGAAAGTTCTTCCGTCCGGAAACCCGGACTCGTGGGACGGGCGGATGGCACACAATCCGACCATCCACAAATGTGGCGACACCTATCTGCTCTATTACATCGGGTCCACCTTTACCAACCCCATCGAGAGGGAATCTAAGGACGCGTGCGAGGCACAGTGCGGCGAAAGCTACTCAAAGATCCGGATCGGCCTGGCGACCTCCCACTCCCTCGACGGGCCTTGGAAAACAATGGATCAACCGGTTCTGGAGCCGCGCCCGGGAAAATGGGATTCGCAAATCGTGACAAATCCCGCTCCTTGCGTGCGGGACGACGGCCGGGTGGTTCTTTTTTACCGCTCCAACACCCCGGAGGGGCTGCGCATCGGGGTGGCGGCGGCGGATCATTACGCAGGCCCTTACCACCGCCTTTCGGACGATCCCATCCTGCGGTTCGAGGGGGGGGATTTTGTCGAGGACCCGTTTGTGTGGTGGGAGAAAGACCACTACGAAATGCTGGCCAAGGATATGTTGGGTGGGATCACAGGGGAACTGCATGCGGGTGCCCACTTCAGATCCAGCGACGCGATTCATTGGACGCCAATGGAGCCTCCCAAGGCGTATTCAAGAACGGTCGCCTTCGAGAACGGCGAGGAAACCCAACTCGGGTGTCTGGAGCGGGCACAGCTCCTCTTCGACAAACAAGACCGCCCCATCTGCCTCTTCGCAGCGGCAGCCGATGGCCCCGGCGGATTTCATCACGCTCTCAATACCTGGAACATCGCGATTCCGTTGGGCGCATCGTAAAGATGCGTCGACTTTAATACTCCCCGATTTACAGATCTTTAAAAATCCGTTCGGGCTCACTTTCATCCTTAGAATGACGGACGTTCCCAGATATCCTGATAGTGCATCGCTAAGCATGCACAAGAGATTGTTTGTCCCGCACATTTCGTAAATGATCATGCTGCCCCTAAAACAAATGAGCACGCGAAAAGCATTCACACTTGTAGAACTTTTGGTAACGATTTCCATCGTTGCGGTATTAGCTGCATTGGTCTTGGCGGGTTGGAGTTCTACGCGCAAACTCTCGCTGCGCACCCACTGTTTGCAGAATCTCAAGTCTGTTGGTCTCGCAATTAATCTCTATACAGGCGATCACGATGGCATTTTGCCAGGGCCGACCTATTGGTCACAGAAATCAATGCCTGATGACAGTCGTTTTCTTGCAGCCTACCTCGGCCCCTATCTTGGATATACCATATCATTAACAGCAGGCAACCTGTCGAAGGTCGACACGTTCCGGTGCCCCTCAGCGACCTGGAGTGAGCTTTCATACATCGCATGCCAGCAAATCAAGCGAGGAACTATCCCTAACAAAAGTCCTTGGGGGGATCTATCTTCAGGTGCTCCTCCGGAAAACCTGATGCCTCTCAGGATGGCGATGCTATCCTCTCTGGGAATCAACCTTTCAAGCCAGTGGGCCATTCGTGACTCCTATGGGTCGCCACCCGCTGACAATCCCGGGCTTGGAATGAGAGGCCCCTCCCGGCATGGAAAGACCAGCGTGCTCTTCTTTGATGGACATGTTGCCGCCGAGTGAGCGTCATCACCCATATTCCAAAATCGGAACGCATCCCGCTTCTCCAGAAGCTAATGTTTAGCGCGGGCATAAATATGGACTATGCGGCGACCGGGTTGTTAACCGGGGTGCTATGGATGCCGTATTTCAATATCGGCATGGGAATCAGCCCGGCGACACTGGGACTCGTGCTGATGATTCTATTGGCATGGAATGCCTTTTTGGATCCCGTCATCGGAAACCTCTCAGACAACGTGCGCACACCTTGGGGGCGACGTCGTCCATTTATGGCGGCTGGGGCGATATTAACCGGGTGCGTGTATCTGATGTTCTGGCATATGCCGTCGGGGTTGCAGGATACAGGCAAGGCACTCTATCTGATTGTTGTGGGCATTGTATTCTTTACGAGCTATTCACTCTGGTCGATGCCGTATTACGGGCTCCAGTTGGAATTAACGCCAAATTATGACGAGCGAACTCGTCTGGCCGGTTGGATGGCATTTTTCGGCAAAGCCTCTTCGCTAGCAGGCGGCTGGGTGCTAGCGATCGTAACGGGAAGATTGTTCATCAATCCGGCCACCGGCAAAGGAGATATTCTCATCGGAATGAAGTCGGGATCCTGGGTGATCGCGGGCGTGATTATCATCTTTGGCTTGCTGCCCGCGATCTTTGTTAAGGAGCGCTACAATTGTCAGTCACAGAAGCTCTCCGACCCGCTTTGGAATAGCATAAAAGAGTCCTTTCAATGCAAGCCGCTTTGGTCGCTAATCGGGATCTCCTTCTTCCTGGTTTTGGGCTCCGTCTCGGTCGGTAGCCTCGGGCAGTATCTCAGCATTTACTATATCTTCGACGGGGATCTGCCTGCAGCCTCGATTGTTGGCGGTTGGAAAGCCACGGTGCTCGCCGTTACAGGCATCCTATCAATTCCAGTCTGGGCGTGGCTGGGTGAGCGCTTTGACAAAAAGATCATGGTCATCAGTATGCTAATATTTAGCATGGTCGGCCACCTGATGAATTTCTTCTGCATCAGGCCCGACATGCCGTATCTCCAAATTGTCCCTGCCGTATTCGAATCCGGCGCGATCGCCGCAGTCTGGCTTTTCATCCCTTCCATGAAGGCTGACACCGCCGATTACGACGAGCTTCGCACCACCCGACGGCGCGAAGGGTCGATAAACTCATTCTATTCGTGGTTCATCAAAGCTGCGCTGACGTGCGCAATGGGGTTGGGAGGAGTCGTTCTCGAAGTATCGGGCTTTACTTCGAAGCACATCCATCAGCCTCCAGAGGTTCTCAGTCGCATGTTCGGATATTATCTGACCTTGCCGATCGTAATCTGGGGCATTGCGTTGATTTTCGGATTGTTCTATCCGCTGAGTCGTTCTCGCATGACTGAAATCCGCATAGAACTGGAGGTTCGGCGCGGGAGAATCTGAGGCTTTTCCAAGATGGCCACACTAGCAATGGAGTGACCCAACAGAACGCGTTGTTCGCAATTCGCGGGCTCAATCATGAAATCTTGCGGTGCCTATATAGGATTGCAGGGTCGTTACGCTGCGGTGGAATTCACGGCACCTTTTCAAACACCCGCCGGCCTTCGGGATTGGTTGAGACTGCAAAAACATCCGTTTGGTCTTTCCAGGAAATCGTGAGGCGGGATTTGTCGTCGTTCCATGTGGTTTTCGGGAGTTCGTCGCCGGAACGATGGGGAAAGAGCATCATGACGAACTGGGGTTCGACGCTGCGCGAGCCGACCACCACTTGGGTGCCCATGCCGAGGCTGCGGCCGGTGAACTGGTGCGTGTCGTCGGTCTTTTTGTATTCGATC
>Ga0247838_1005572_pt1 | contig 12546 bp, 5 predicted proteins | sample LaCruzMarch2015__5_FD_189097 | JGI IMG/M metagenome (GOLD analysis project Ga0247838, IMG submission 189097) | Freshwater microbial communities from meromictic Lake La Cruz, Castile-La Mancha, Spain - LaCruzMarch2015_15m | ecosystem: Environmental > Aquatic > Freshwater > Lake | place: Spain... | reverse complement strand
GCAGCAACGGCTATCGTGTGCGGCTCTGGAAGGTCGAACTGCAGAAACTGGCCGACGAACTCGGGATGACCATCCAGGTGTGCCATTTTCCGCCCGGCACCAGCAAGTGGAACAAGATTGAGCATCGAATGTTTTGCCACATTACCCAGAACTGGCGGGGACGCCCCTTGATCAGCCGCGAGGTCGTCGTCAACTTGATCGGTAACACCACGACCGTTCAAGGGCTGCGCATTCAGGCCCAGCTTGATGAACGATACTACGCGGCCGGTATCAAAGTCTCCGACAAGGAACTTGCAGAAGTAGTCATCGAATGCGATGAATTTCATGGCGAGTGGAACTATCAAGTCAAGCCACGCCAATCCGGCGCCTGAATTGCGAATGTACAACTTATTTTTGCTAGGCTACTAAGGTGAACTCCGGATAATTTTATATCCATACCACAGACCGGAGGTCGAGGCTTCAGCCGGACGCGGCGCCGCCCGCTAAAGCGTCGACCTCCGGTCGAGTCGCCTCGCTCACCGCCGGTCGAGCCTTCGCGGTACGAAGTTTGTCGGAAATCGCCCTATTTATGCGACCGTGCCGTGCTCCGACTCAGCGCGCCCCCGCGCCAAAATGGTCGAACCCGGCGGCGTCCAACGCGACCACGGCCCCGGCGGGCGAGCGGCAGACCAGACCGGAACCGGTGAGAACCCGCCCGATCGGGGTCAGGGGACAGCCGCACCGTGCGGCGATTACCGGGAGCCGCTCCCGGTACCCGGCCGGCAGGCAGAAACACAGTTCATAGTCGTCACCACTGGCGAGCGGCAGGCCCCAGTCCCCGGTTTCGCCGACCGCCGCGACCACGGCCCCAGTGAGCGGCAGGGCGGCCAGGTCCAGTTCCGCCCCGGCCCCGCTTGCCGCAAGGATGTGGCCCAAATCCGCCGCCAACCCGTCCGAGCAGTCGATCATGGCACTCGCCAGCCCCCGCAGGGAAAGCCCCACTGCGACCCGCGGCGTCGGCCGCTCCAGCCGCGCCCGCAGGTCCGGCGTCGGCACCTCCCCGGCCAGCAGGGCGCGCAGGGCGAGCCCCGCGTCGCCCAGGGTCCCGCTGACACAGACGAGATCACCCGCTCGCGCACCGGCACGCCGGACCGCCGCACCGACCGGGATCAGCCCATGCACCTGCACCGTGATGGATAGTGGCCCGCGGGTGGTATCGCCCCCCACCAGGGCGACCCCATGCGCCCGCGCCAGTTGTCCGAAGCCGCGGGCGAAGGCCGCCAGCCAGTCCGGCGAGCTGCGCGGCAGGTCCGCCGGCAGGGTCAGGGCCAGGGTCGCCCAGGCGGGCTGCGCGCCCATCGCCGCCAGGTCGCTCAGCCCCACCGCCAGGCACTTGTGACCGAGCGCCTCCGGGTCGCAGTCGGGCAGGAAGTGCACCCCGGCCGCCAGGGTATCGATGCTCACCGCCAACTGCTGCCCGGGGGGTACCGCGAGCAGGGCGCAGTCGTCGCCGACGCCGAGGATGACATCCTCCCGGGTCGAGCCGAGGGCGGCGAAATGGGTGCGGATCAGGTCGAATTCGGACATGGGAGTACGGGAGTACGTCGGGCCTGGGTCAATCGCCCAGGATGTAGGCGAGGTCCAACTCGGCCTCGTCGAAGGGCGGCACCCGGGCCCTGGCCTGGCCCTGGATGGTCGCCGCCACCTTGTAGGCGCCGTGATCCAGTTGATAGGCGATCAGGGCCCGGTCCTCGGGCCAGATGATCCAGTAGTAGGGGACGCGCCGGCGTTGCAGCAGCAGGAAATGGTGCAGGGTGTCTTTGCGCTCGTGACCTGGGGAGACGATCTCGCAGACCCAGTCGGGAGCCATCTCCATGATCCCGGACGGGCGGCTCGGCATCCGTTCCTTGCGCCATCCGGCCAGATCGTGGACCGGGCACTGATGCGCCTCGTAGAGGACGCTCACCTCGGTCAGAATCCACCAGCCGCCGGGGCCGCCGCGCCGGTCAAATGGCCCCAACTCGACGACCGTATGGCTCTGCACCAAGGCGTGCTCGCAGCGCGCCATGGGCCGCTTCACGATCTCGCCGTCGATCAGTTCCACCCGCTCGTCGGGGTCGCACAGCAGGTCTTCGAGGGTCTTGAGTTTCGTTGCTTGCATGGGCGGTAGGGTGTTCGGCGGTCGCGGGGAAAGATTAGCCCCGCGGGCGGCCGGTGTCGACACGATTCGCGCACCGGGGCTCGGCCTTGTTGGGAGCCAATGCGATCTTACGCGACAGGAGCATAGCTGCACGTCCGCTACCCCCGGCCCTTGGTCTCCGGAAGGACGCGGATCGTCATGGCTTCGCGGAATTCCCAGGGTGACTAAGCGATGATAGCGCCCCATGACTCCGCGACTGTGCCCGCGGTATGCTGCGCGGCGGTAACGGAACCCAAGCCCGGAGCAGTTCGCATGGCCTTCTCCACCCCCGCCGGCCTCGGCTTTGCCGACCCCGCGGACCAGTACCACCGCTGGAACCTGCACGACCCGGCGTTGCGCGAACGGCTGCGTGCCGCATTGTGCGGCGACGACCCAGCCTTTCAGCGCGTCATCGAACTGCGCGGTCCCGCCGGCAGCGGCAAGACCTATCTGCTGCGCGCCGGCGCCTTCGATGCCGGGTGGTGCGGCTGGCCCCTGGTCCATGCGGTGCTGGACCTGGACGCGGCGAGCCCGGACGGGGTGCCGGCCGGGGACTATCTGGAGAAGGTCCTGCTCGAGCTGCGCCATCGGCACGGCGACGCCAGCGCACGCCGTGCCGCGGCCATCCGCACCCTGGCGGACGAGGCCCAGGTAACGCTCGCAGTCAACCTCTCCGGCTGGGACCGGCTCGCCTGGCTGCCGCTCGCCATCGAGTTGGAACTGCCGCTCGCCGGGCTGCGCGATCTCTTCTTCCGGCACTGGACCCCGGACCAGGCGCGCCCGGCCCCGGAGCGCTTCCTGGAGACCCTGCGCGAACTGGCCGCGTCGGTCGCCGACCGTCACGGCGGCGGCGGGCTGCTGCTCCAGATCCCGGAGCAGCGCCAGCCCGAAGCGAGCGTGCGCGACCTGCTGCTGCAATGGCTGCCGAGCCTGCCGGGGCTGGTGCTGGCCTTCACCCAGCACGACACCGGGCGGGAGTCCGACTACCAGGACCTCGAGCCCCTGCGCCTGGCCCTGCAACCGCTGACGGCCGCGGACCTGGACCAGCGGCTCACCGGCTGCCTGGGCACCCAGGCCCTGCCGCGCCCGCTGCTCCAGGCCGTGACCACCCGTGCCCAGGGCAGCCCGGGGCTCGCCGCCCTGACCCTGGTGGACCTGGCGCAGCGCGACCTGATCGGCCCGGACCCGGCCGGCGTCTGGCGGCTGCGCGACCAGTCCGAGTCCCTGGCCGACCTGGACCAACTGTTCGGCCCCGGGCTCTTCCGGCCGCTGCACGGGCTGATCGAGCGGATGCGCTCCGACGCCGGACCCGAATCCGCCGCCGACCTGCGCGGCTTTCTGGACCACGGCTGCCTGTGCGGACGCAACATCGCCTTCGGCATCGTCGCCGACTGTCTCGGTCTGGACGAGGCGCGCCGCGACCGGCTGCTCGACCTGCTCGATACGCACCTGGTGGACCCGCAGGCCGATCCGGCGGCTGCCGACCTGAGCGTTCATCCCCTCCCCCCAACGCCCTCCCACGCAGGGGAGCCTGAATCCTTCAACGTCTTCCTCAGCCACAACAGCCGGGATAAGCCGGCGGTGCGGCAACTGGCCCAGGCGCTGCAGGCACGGGGTCTGAAGGTCTGGCTGGACGAAGAAGAACTGGTGCCGGGACGGCCTTGGCAGGAGGCGGTGGAAAGGATCATTCAATCGGTGCACACGGCCGCCGTATTGGTCGGCAGAGACGGCCTGGGTCCGTGGGAGGCCCCGGAAATGCGCGCCTGTCTATCCCAGTGCGTGACACGTCGTTTGCCGGTGATCCCGGTGCTGCTCCCCGACGCACCGGTCGAGCCGGCATTACCGCTGTTCCTCCAGGCCTTCACCTGGGTCGATCTGCGCGCTGGCTTGACCGATGATGGGCTCAATCGCCTGGAATGGGGGATTACCGGGCTCAAGCCCAACGAGCTACCCTCCCCAGGGCTCTCTCCCGCGGTGAGTGGGAGTGAACAATCAACCGGCGACGCGCCCGTACCTGAGCCCCAACTCGACTATCTGGGCTGTCGACACCCGGACTTCCCCGACCAGGAGGTCTTTCGCTTCCGCAACCCACTGCTCGCGCAGCACCTGCGCAACCGCCAGAGCCGCCGTGACCGCCAACAGCGCGCCCAGGCACTCCTGGCCCGGCTCGCTGCCGTGCTGCCGCCGCACAACCGCGGCATCGCCGAACTGCACCTGGCCGTGCTCGACCATGTTGGCGACGAGGCCCGTCGTCGCGCGCTGGACGGGGAACTCTTCTATTGGCTCGATGCCGCCCATGCCCGGTCCGCCGGCCGCGAACTTGTCGCCGATCTCAAGACGCGGCGGGTGTCGCCTGAGGCGGTTTGGGCCGCGATCAAGCAGAATGAGGACCGCTGGCCGGTCTGGCGGCGGTTGGCTTGGCTGGATGCGTATGGCCGGCAGCCGCATGGGGTGCCGGCGGGGATGCGGGGATTTTGGCTCAATCGACTCGCGTTGGCCCTGAGAGACGCAGGTGAGTGGGAGCGGGCACTTGGCATCGCGGAAGAGTGCCTGGCGGCGTACCGGGCGGCGGACGGTGAGAACAACGTGAACGCCGCGGCGGCACTGGAGGTAACGGCGCTCATTCTTAGAGCCCTTGGCCAACCGGGGCCAGCATTGGCAAGACATGAAGAAAGCCTGGCGATTCGGCGCCACGTCCTGCCGGCCGGGCATCCCGATATCGCTCAATCGATCAACAACATCGCAGGGGTGCTCAACGTCCTCGGGCGGCATCAGGAGGCGCTGGAGCGACACGAAGAGGCCCTGGCGATCCAGCGCCAGGCCCTGGCGGCCGGGCATCCCGCTATCGCCACATCGCTCAACAACATCGCGCTCGTGCTCGACGCCCTCGGTCGGCATCAGGAGGCGCTGGAGCGGCATGAAAAGACCCTGACGATTCGGCGCAAGGCCCTGCCGGCCGGGCATCCCGCTATCGCCCAATCGCTCAACAACATCGCATTGGCACTCAAGGCCCTCGGGCGCCATGAGGAGGCGCTGGAGCGGGATGAAGAGGCCCTGGCGATCCAGCGCCAAGCCCTGCCGGCCGGGCATCCTGAAATCGCCGCATCGATCGATAACATCGCAGGGGTGCTCAACGCCCTCGGGCGGCATCAGGAGGCGCTAGAGCGTCATGAAGAGGCCCTGGCGATGTCGCGCAAGGCCTTGCCGGCCGGGCATCCCGATATCGGCGTATCGCTCAACAACATCGCAGTGGTGCTCGTTGACCTCGGCCGGCATGAGGAGGCTCTGGAGCGGGATAAAGAGGCCCTGGCGATCTTTCGCAAGGCCCTGCCGGCCGGGCATCCCGATATCGCGAAATCGCTCGGCAACATCGCGATGGTACTTGATGCCCTCGGTCGGCCTCAGGAGGCACTGGAGCGGCATGAAGAGGCCCTGGCGATCTTTCGCCAGGCCCTGCCGGCCGGGCATCCCTTTATTGGCACATCGCTCCACGACATCGGCTGGACCCTGACGACCCTCGGCCGCCCCGCCGAGGCCAAGACGCACTTGGAGGAGTCATTCGCCATCCGCGCCGCCCGCGCCGCCGACGACCCGGCCGAACTGGTGTCCTACTGTCGCCAATACGCCGACCACGCCGCCAAGCACGGCGACCACCCCGGTGCCCTCTACTGGCTCGACAAGGCCCTTAACCTGATCCCCACCCGGCCCACCGACGGCCTCCCGGACCCGGACGCGCTGCGCCGCGAGATCACCCAACAGCGCGCCGACCTGGCCGCCGACGGCGCCGGGTCCGACCAGGCGTCCGATATCAGCGCCGCGCTGGACCTGGCGCGAACCTAGGAGGAAACCATGGCACTTGAAACGACCCCATGGGATGTCGCCGATTATCTGGAGACACCGGAGGATTGCGCGGCCTATCTGGACGCCTGCCTGGAGGAGGGTGATGCGGCCTTTGTCGCCAAGGCGCTGGGCGACATCGCCCGCGCCCGTGGCATGACACAGATCGCACGGGAAACCGGGCTGTCGCGAGAGAGTCTGTACAAGGCGCTGTCCGGCGAGCGCAGCCCCAGCTTCGACACGGTACTCAAGGTCGCCAGGGCCATCGGGGTCAGGCTGCACGCGCAGCCGGTTTGATGAGACTCTGCGGGCCGGGCGGGGCATTCTGTGCGCGTCCCCCATCCTCTGAACACCGATCCGCTGATCACTGGACGCCGATCTTCCGTTGTCTAGTGACACCGCTACGCGGTGTCACCCATGTGTCAGGCGCTCTGCGCCGGGAGTTCCCGCCCCGGCGTCGGAACCTCGCAAACTGCCGTGGCCTCGCCGCGGCTGAAGCCGCTCCCACGAGGGACTTTCATCCCGGAAAGAGCATGGAAGCGCCGCACCCCGGTGCGGCGCGATCTCGCAAGCGACCGCGGCGTTGCGTGTTTCGGATAGGCCGCGCGCCCTTGATCATAACTCCGGCCACCCTGCTGGACGGGAGGTCGCTGGTCCGCACAGCGGACCCTACGGGCGCGGGGCCGTAGGGTCCGCTGTGCGGACCGCAGACCTCGCAGTTGGCTGATTGGCCGGGATTATGATCAAGGCCGGTGAATCGCCGGACGCCGATATCGCATTGAAAAAGCTTGGCGCCTTGGCGTGAGAACTGCTCTTTCTGGGATGATCAAGGCCGTTCTTCCCCCGGGGGACGCCACACCAGTTCCACCAGGGGATATTCCCAGGTCTCCACGCGACAGGCGTCGCGGTACTCGGCATCCCCGTCGTCGCGACGCCGCCGCAGCAGGGCGACCACCCGCGCGGACTCGACGGCGGGCAGGCGCGGCAGCCAGTCGCCGGCGGCGCGGCGGGAGAGCCGGCCCACAGGCCCGCCCCGCGCGTCGCAAAGCAGGACCGAATCGCCTTGGGCCCGCAGTTGCAGCACAGCGCCAGTGGCAAGTACGGCGAGGCGGCCGTGGATCGGGTCCCCGGGCGCCTGACGCCCGGCATAGCCGAGGTCGATGGCCGCGGGGCTCAGGAGTTCATAGCGCCGCGCGACGATGGCGGCGGGCGGCGCGGCGATCTCGACCCTGGTGTGCAGCAGCCAGTCGCCCTCGAACAGGCGCGGCGCGGGGTTGGCGCCCCCCGGCAGCCGCCCGAGCGTGAGGGTCTCCCGGGCGCGGGTCATGCCGACATAGTAGAGCCGCCGGACCTCTTCCGGGTCGTCCCGGCCGGGGGCGCCGCCGCCGGGGCCGTCGGCGATCAGGACGTGGGGGAACTCCAGGCCCTTGGCCCCGTGCAGGGTGGCGAGCAGCACGCCGTCGCCCAGGCCCCGGTCGCGCCGTTGCTCGCCCAGGGTCTCGTAGCAGAATTCCAGGATGCGGGAGGCGGCGACGGCGCCCTCGCCCGCCTCCCCCCGCCAGTCGTCGATCAGGTCCAGGAGCGCCTGCCGCCAGGGGGATGCGTCCGCGGGCAGCCGGGCCTCGAGGTCGGCGGCCGTGCAGGGCGTGTGACCCAGGGCGGCGAGCCCGTCCAGGAAGGCGGCAATCTCCCGCACCCGGTGCAGGGGCGGCAGGTCGCCGCGCCAGGCGACCGGGATGGCCGCGGCCTCGCACAGGGCACGGATCGGGTGCAGGGTTTCGTGACGGTAGGCGAGCACGGCGAACGTGGACCAGTCCCCGCCGCCCAGGGCGCGCCGACGCTGCATCAGGTCTACCAGGGCGGCGGCCTGACGGCCTGGGTCGGGCAACTCGAGGACCTCCACCCGGCCGCGGCCCTGTGGGTCCAGCGCCTCCCAGCGCCCGCCGGGCGGCTCGCGGCGGCGGCGCCGATCGATGCGGCCCGGCTGGCCCGTCTTCATGCGCTCCCGGTTGTGGGCGATCAGTGCGTTGGCGGCGGCGATGATATGGCCGCTGGAACGGTAGTTCTCGATCAGATAGTGAATCTGCGCCTGATAGTCCTCCTTGAAGCGGCGGATGAAGTCCACGCTCGCCCCGCGGAAGGCGTAGATGTTCTGGTCGTCGTCACCCACGGCGAGCAGGGTCAGGCGCCCCTCGTCCGCGGCCAGGGTGCGCCCGGCGACCGCGGCGACCAGCCGATACTGCTCCGCGTCGATGTCCTGATACTCGTCCACCAGGATGTGCCGATAGCCCGCGAGCAGCCGGTCGCGCAGGGCGTCCGGCTCCAGGCCCGGGAGTTCGGTCCGTCCTTCGAGCAGGGCCAGTGCGGCCTGGATGAGCCCGCTGAAGTCGTTCTGGTCGGCGTCGGCGCCGCGCTGGGCACGCTCGGCAAAGGACCGGCCGGTCAGGCGCATGGCGAACCCGTGGTAGGTCTGGATCACGACCCCGCGGGCCTCGTCCCCCACCAGTGCGGCCAGGCGGCGACGCAGTTCGAGCGCCGCATTGCGGTTGTAGCACAGGATCAGGATGGCCCGGGGCTCCACCCGCAGGACCCGCAGCAGATAGGCGCAGCGGTGGACGATGACCCGCGTCTTGCCCGCGCCGGGGCCGGCCAGGACCAGGCGGTTGGTCTCCGGTTCCGCCGCCACGATGGCGATCTGTTCCGGGTTGTCCAGGGACTCGACGATGCGCCGGAAGGACTCCGCGGTAGTCGCCCGCTCCACGACCTCCTGCCGGTCGGGAAAATAGCGGCGCACGAAGGCCGAGCGTTCCAGGGTGAAATAGGCGACGACCAGCCCGATCGCCTGGGCGATCTTCTCCATCCCCAGACGGGCATAGACGTCCATCACATGGATCTGAAAGACCCGCTCGCCATAGTGCTGGGCCAACGGTGCATAGTGGCCCTTGCTGTAGGGCTTGCCCTTGGCCTCCGGCAGGACGCGGATGGTCATGGCCTGGCGGAACACGCCCACGCCGCCCTGCAGGACGATGACCCCGTGGTCGTGCAGGAACAAGAGCCCCCGCTCCACCGCCGCCAGGGGGTCGGGCAGATTGCCGGCCAGGGTCAGGTCACCTTGCAGGGCCGCCGTCAGCTCGTCGAGCCCGAAGCCGACCAGGACCTCGGCGCCCGCCGGGCTCTGCGGCGGAATCCTGGCGATGAGCGCCTGGAGCAGCACGGCGGCGATCCCCTGGCGCCGCTGGGCGAGCCCATCCAGGGTCGACCAGTCGCGGTGCAGGCGCACCAGATAGTGGTCGCGCTCGCGCTGGCGCAGTTCCAGGCTCCCCCGCGCCCCGGCCAGCCCGCGCCCGTCGCGGGCCAGGCTGCCCAGCAGGTCGCACAGCAGCCCCGGGTTGCTGTCCACCCCCTGGTCGCGCAGGCGCTGGTTGAGCCGTCGGATCGAGAGCGGATACCAGCCGTGATCGTCCGCGTCCGGGGCCTCCTCACGCAGGGCGGCGAGCATGGCCCGCTCCACGGCGCAGACCTGCTCCAGCAGCTTGGTCGAGGGGTTGGCGACCTTGTAGCGGATGAAGGCGCTCTGTTGGGGCCCCTGGTGCAGCAGGCCGCCCTTGGCCATGTCGTAGAGTGTGCGCAGCACCCGCTGACCGGCGGTCTCGCCGCGATCCCAGGACGGGGCCGCGCCCTCGCCCTTGGGTGGGCGGAAGGCCGGCAGTTGGGCCAGTTCATCGGCGGTCAGGCCCTGGTCCGGCTCGCAGTTGAAGAGCGCATCCAGCACCGCCAGCCAGCGCTCGCGCTGCTGCGCGGAGAGGCCCAGGCCCGCGATGCGCCGCTCGGCTTCCTCCCGGTTCGCGACCGTCGGGCGCCCCTGGAAGACACGGGTGCGGTTTTCGTTGCGCTCGACGAACCCGGCGCGCTCCAGCCAGGCGACGGCGGTGCGCACGCGGGTGTCGGCGTCCCGACCCTCCGCGTCGAAGCCCACCCGCAGGTCCCCGTCGTGCAGCAGTTCACCGGCGGTCAGGACCACGCAGTCGTCCTGATCGCGACGCGCCCGGCGCAGGCCGCGCAGGATCTCGGCGATGTCGGCGCGCGAGAGCTGGGAGCCGGCCGCCAGCCGGAACTGCCCCTCGGTGTCCTGCTCGTCGTACAAGAGCACGCAGCGGGCCGGCGCCCGGTCGCGCCCGGCGCGCCCGGCCTCCTGGACATAGTTCTCCAGCGAGCCGGGGATATCCACATGGACTACCAGGCGCACGTCCTCCTTGTCCACGCCCATGCCGAAGGCGTTGGTGGCGCAGACCACCTGGAGGTCCCCCTGGATGAAGGCGTCCTGGACGCGGCGCTTCTCGGGGGCCGCGAGCCCGGCGTGGAAGGCGGCCGCCGCCCAGCCCTGGCGGGTCAGGAAGGCCGCCAGTTCCTCGACCCGTTTGCGGGTCGCGGCATAGACCACCGCCGCGCCGCCCCCGGTCCGCTGGGGCGTGCCCGGTTCGCCCAGGTCCGCGGCCAGGACCGCGTGCAACCGTGACTCCTTCTCCTGGCGGCGCGTCGGCTGGACCTCGAAGATCAGGTTGTCGCGCGCCACCCCGCCCTGAAAGAGCCGTAGGTCCAACCCCAGTTCGGCACGAAAGTGGGCCAGGACCTCCGCGATCACGTCGGTCTTGGCGGTGGCGGTGAAGCAGGCGACGGGCGGCACCGGTACCCCTTGGCGCCCGGCCAGTTCATGGATAAAGCGGGCGGCATAGAGATAATCGGGCCGGAAGTCGTGGCCCCACTTGGACAGACAGTGCGCCTCGTCGAAGACCCAGCAGCCGATCTCCCGGGACTCCAGCACCCGCCGAAAGGAGAGGTTGCGTAACTGCTCCGGCGACACATAGAGGATGGCGATCTCCCCCAGGCGGACCCGCTCCAGCACCTCGCCGCGCTCGGGCGCGGTCAGCAGCCCATAGAGGGCGGCGGCCTGGATGGTTCCGGTCTTACGCACCAGGTTGTCGACCTGGTCTTTCATCAGGGCCTGGAGCGGGGAGATGACGACGGTGAGTTGGCCGCGGCGCAGATAGCGGACCAGGGCCGGCAACTGGAAGCACAGCGACTTGCCGCCGCCGGTGGGCAGGATGGCGAGGTGCGAGCCCTCCGCCATGCCATGGGCGACGATGGCACCCTGGAGGCTGCCCCCATCGGTGTCCTTGGGCTCGGACCGAAACACATCCAGGCCGAACCAGCGCTTGAGTTGGCCCAGGGGGTCATGGGTGGTCCGGCACCACGGACAATCCGGTGCGGCACAGGGCAGGTCGCGCAGCGCGTGCAGCAGGGCCGTGGTCGCGGGAAACCGGTGTTTGACCCAGGGCGGCAGCACCGAGCGGCCCTCCGCCACCTGGAGCCAGGCGGTCGCATAGGCCAGGGCCGGGCGCAGGTGCGGGTCGCTCAGGTAGCGCAGGACCTGGGTCTGGGCCGCGCCCGTGCAGACCCGTCCTTCCCAGCACCGGCGCAGCAGGTTGAGGACCCCAGGCACGTCCGGCAGGTCCACCCCGAGTGCGGCGAAGACCAGCGAGACGCCCGTGCCCCCGGTGGCCGCCGCCTCCAGCCCGGACGCCCCACGGAAACAGAAGCGGTAGATGGCAAGCAGCCCCGCCTCTGCACCCAGGGCGTGGCGGGCGAATTCCGCCCACTGCTCCCGGAACACCAGCGCCGCCAGGCGGCAGTCCGCCACCGGGTCCGCCACCGTATCGCGCACCAGCTTGTAGTCCTTCACCAGGCGGTGATAGGGATTTTCCGGGAAGGCCAGGGGGGACAGAAAGAGGGTGTCGACCACCCGCCGCTGGAGCAGCGCCAAAGCCGGTTGCCGGGCGCGCAGGCAGTGCAGGTCATGACCCAGCAGATTGTGGCCCAGGACCAGCTCGGCACCGGCAGCGAAGCGGTCCAGATCGGCGAGCGCCGCCCGCTCGTCGAAGCGCCCCTGCCGCAGGAAGGTCTCCCCGTCGCGCACCGCACCGATCTTGTGCAGTGCCCCATTGGGGCCGGTCTCCAGGTCGAGCAGGAGGGCGCGGGACAGGAAGTCGTTGAGGCGTGGGTCCACGCCGTGATTATGCAAGAAAGGGCCGCGGTGCGCGTAGGCACCCGGCGTGCGGCTCGGATAGAATCCACACCATGCTGCTTTCCGTCAAACACCGCTTCCTCTTCGTCCATATCGCCAAGACCGGCGGCACCAGCGTGCGCGCCGCCCTGGAGCGGCTGCGCTGGGGGTGCGGCCTCTGAATAATGTTCCTAACCGTAGCACTCAGCCCCAAACTGGTCGATCTTCTGCCAGAACTGTGCCCATCGTCCGGTGGTCTGCGTCAGTGCGCGTAGGCTGAGTACGATCTTGGCCCCTTTGTTCTTCCAGCGCATCCCGGAGGCACACAGTCGTTGCTTGACCAAGGTCTTGCAGGCGGCCTCGGAGTAATCAGGGAGTAATCAGGGACAGACCACGGTTTCCCGAACCAGTCGGCAGCGAAACCGTGGTCGGGGAGTAAGCCGGGTTCTTGTCGTCGCTTAGGCCGAAGTTTGTGTTCTCTGTTGCCGCC
>Ga0247838_1005568_pt1 | contig 12549 bp, 10 predicted proteins | sample LaCruzMarch2015__5_FD_189097 | JGI IMG/M metagenome (GOLD analysis project Ga0247838, IMG submission 189097) | Freshwater microbial communities from meromictic Lake La Cruz, Castile-La Mancha, Spain - LaCruzMarch2015_15m | ecosystem: Environmental > Aquatic > Freshwater > Lake | place: Spain... | reverse complement strand
TCCGTGACCATTCGGCTTATATATTCTCTTTCCGCAATTATGACAATCCGTACCTTTTTCTGTACTGACCACAGTGATGATGTAATCACCGCTTCCATTTTCAAAGGCATCTTCAACTTGGAGATTGGTAGATCAATTAATAACTCCATCGCTTCCTTAAGTAACGTGTTGTTCGGCTCGATGACGTTCCCCAGTTCTTTATAAGATCATGTAATTATTATATATTTTAACCTACTGAGATGCAAGAGAGCCCAAACTGTCCGATCTCCGCGTGAAGACTGAATTTAGGCTGCTCTCGAAAATCGCGCGGGCGTTTTGCAGGTTCTTTTCGGCGTTCGCTTTGGCGGTGGCGATACCCTCAAACGCTTCGTCGAGGATAGCCACGATCCGCTGCTGTTCGCTGAACGGCGCAAATGCCAGGGGCAACGCCTCGATTTCCGATTTGTTGATTGATGCGAAGACCGCTCCTTGCTTGCCGGAAATGACTGGCTGCAAATGCAAGAGCTGGTAATACAAGAAATCGCGATACAGATCAGCGCCGCTGCGGATGGCGGCCAACCCGCGTCCAATGCAGACTCTCCCCGTAGCGAAGTTCACTGGGCCGACAGGCGCACGAACGGACATCAAAATATCGCCCTCCTGAGCAATCTTTGTGGATTGCGTCGTCCAGGTTGTCGGGGCTTCAATGAACTTCTCGCCGAAACCTTTCTTTCCCTGATAGAAAGGCACGCCTTTCCCTTCATCGTTGTAGAACTTACCCTCGGGCGATTGCCCAGCTATGACCTCGCAGAAATCACTGATTTGCCTTCTCTGCCACCCCGCCTTCATAGCAGTTCCCGAATATTCGCCAGCACTTCAGCACTCTCGGCATCAAGCGCCTCAATCTCATCCATGATCGCCTGCGGAGTAAGGTGAACCACCGCCTCACCCCCATTCGGATTTTTCACCGACAGGTCAAAGGTATTCTGGTCAATCCCCTCCGAATCCAGACTCCAACTCTTGGGCGAGTCGGCCCGCGTCTTCTGAAGCAAAACAAACTCGGCGAGATCGGCATCATTGAGCGGATTGGTCTTGCCGAGGTTGCGCCCCGGGTCGAGTTGGTAGTACCAGACCCGGCGCGTCGGCGCGCCCTTCTCGAAGAAGAGGACGACGGTCTTGACGCCGGCGCCCTGGAAGGTGCCACCGGGGCAGTCCAACACCGAATACAGGTTACAGCTCTCCAGGAGCCGCTTGCGCAGTGAGACGGAGGCGTTGTCGGTGTTGGAGAGGAAGGTATTCTTTATTACCAACCCGGCCCGGCCGCCGGCCTTGAGCGTCTTGATGAAGTGCTGGAGGAAGAGGAACGCCGTCTCGCCGGTGCGGATGGGGAAGTTCTGCTGGACCTCCTTGCGCTCCTTGCCGCCGAAGGGGGGGTTGGCGAGGATGACGTCGAAGCGGTCGCGGTCCTGCACGTCGGCCAGGTTCTCGGCCAGCGTGTTCGTGTGGGCGATGTTGGGGGTCTCGATGCCGTGCAGGATCATGTTCATGATCGCGATCACGTAGGCGAGTGACTTCTTTTCCTTGCCGTAGAAGGTCTGTTCCTGGAGGACCCGGTCCTGCGCCGTAGTGCGCCGCGGGTTGCGGTCCTGAAGATAGACGAAGGCCTCGCACAGGAAGCCGGCGGAGCCGCAGGCGCCGTCATAGATGCGTTCGCCCAGTTGCGGGTCGATGACCTGGACCATCGCGCGGATGAGCGGACGCGGGGTGTAGTATTCACCCCCGTTGCGGCCCGCATTCCCCATGTTCCTGATCTTGGCCTCATAGAGGTGCGACAGTTCGTGCTTCTCGCTCTGGGAGCGGAAGCGCAACTCGTCGATATGGTCGATGACCTCGCGCAGATTGTAGCCGCTGCGGACCTTGTTCTTGATCTCGCCGAAGATCTCTCCGATCTTGTATTCGATGGTGTTGGGGCCGCTGGCGCGCTGCTTGAAGCCGTGCAGATAGGGGAAGAGCTCGCGCTCGACGAAGTCGATCAGGTCGTCGCCGGTCAGGGCCTCATTGTGGTCGAGGGTGCCGTCCGCGGCCTTGGGGGCGGCCCAGGAGTCCCAGCGGTAGGGTTCATCGAGGATGTAGAACCAGGTCTTGCCCTCGAGTGCCGCCTCGGTCGCCTTTTCGCTTTCGAGGTCGTCGAGATATTTCAGGAACAGGAGCCATGACGCCTGCTCGGTATAGTCCAACTCGGTCGTACAGCCGGCCTCTTTCCACAGTACGTCATCGATGTTCTTGAATGCCTGCTCGAACCTGGGTCCGATGTCGTCTGCTGCGGCCACGCCTGCTCCCGGTTGCTCTGTGTTCAAGATCAGTGCCCCTGGAGTCCAAGGCGTCAGCCTTGGCGGGCCCCGATCGTCGTCCCGGGCATCTTACGCTGGTCTGGGGCTTAGGTCCGCACCGCGGACCCTACGGCCGATCCGGGGCATTTCGGCGACTGCGCGGTCGCTGGTCCGCACAGCGGACCCTACGGGCGCTCCGGGGCGTTTCGGCGTTTGCGCGGTCGCTGGTCCGCACAGCGGACCCTACGGGCGCTCCGGGGCGTTTCGGCGTTTGCGCGGTCGCTGGTCCGCGCAGCGGACCCTACGGCCTGTTCCTATTTACGTTCATTTACGTTCATTTGCGGACATAGATTCTTCCCGAGATCGCCGCTCAGCCCGCGCCCTCGTCCTCGCTGAGGAACTCCCGCAGCGCTTGGTGAAAGGGCCCCGGCCACTCGATCATCGGCATGTGCCCGCACCCTTCCAGTAGCACGGTCCGGGAGCCGGGCAGGCGTTCGCCCAGGGCGGCGACGCCGCTGGCGGGCATCACGAGGTCGCGGTCGCCGCTCAACAGGAGCACGGGGGCGGCGAGCTTGGCCAGCGCGGCGAGGAAGGCGGGGCTGCCGGCGTCGATCCAGACCTCCAGGGCGGAGAGGGGGTCGGTGTTCAGGAACCCGCGGACCCCGTCGCTGACGACGATGGGGTCGTCCGGCAGTTGCCGCAGGAAGGTCCCGGCGATGGCCTGACTGACGGCCGGCTGGTCACCCAGCCAGTCGAGCCAGGGCTGCCAGTGCCCCGGCCAGGGGCGCGCCAGGGCGAGCCAGGGCCGCCACCAGGGCAGCATCATGGTGAGATAGGAGTGCGCCTGGGTCAGGTAGTAGTGCTCCAGGTCGTCGCGCACCGTGCCCATGCTGGTGAGCACCAGGCGGCGCACCCGGTCCGGCCAGCCGGCGGCGATGGCGACGGCGACCGCGGACCCGAAGGAGTGTCCGACCAGATCGAAGCGCGCAAGCCCCGCCTTGTCCGCGAAGTCGATCGCCAGGCGCGCCAGGGACTCGCTGGTGATGGCCCCCCCGCGCGACGGGGTTTCGCCGTGGCCGGGCAGGTCGATGGCGTAGAGGGTGCGCATATCCGCCAGCGCCGCCAGGGTGCCCTGCCAGTGGTTGGAGGAGCCGCGCCAGCCGTGGATCAGGAGCAGCGGCTCACCGCTGCCCGCCTGTCGGTAGGCGAGCGGGCCACAGGGTAGCGTCAGGCGTTGCAGGGGGATCAAGTCCATCGGCGGCGACTCCGGTTGGCGGGGCGAGGTGGGGGGTGACAAGGGGTCAACCGTGACCGGCCGGCGCGGCGTCGATCAGGAAGCCGCGCACCTCGCGGTGGAAGTGCTCGGGCCACTCGATCATCGGCATGTGCCCGCAGTCGTCCAGCAGCACGGTGCGGCAGTCCCCCAGGCGCTCGGCCAGGGCGGCGACCCCGGCGGCCGGCATGATGAGGTCACGGTCGCCGCTGAGCAGCAGCACGGGGGCGGTGATCTTGGCGAGCGCGGCGTTGAAGTTGGGGTTGGCGGCGTCGATGGCGATCTCCGCGGCGCACAGCGGGTCGGTGTTCAGGAACTCGCGCACGCCCTCGCTGACCACCGCGGGGTCGTCGGGCAGTTGCCGCAGGAAGGACCCGGCCAGGGTGCGGCTCATCGTCGGCTCGTTGCCGACCCAGTCGATCCAGGGCTGCCAGAGGCCCGGCCAGGGCCGCGCCAGGGCCAGCCAGGGACGCCACCAGGGCAGGGTCAGGTTCATGCAGGTGTGGGTCTGGGTCAGCGCCATCTGCTCCAGCTCGCTGCGGGCCGTGCCCATGCTGCTGAGCACCAGGCGGCGCACCCGCCCGGGCCATTGGGCGGCGATGGCGACCGCGACGGCCGCGCCATAGGAGTGTCCGATCAGGTCGAACTCGGTAAGCCCGGACTGGTCGGCGAAGTCAATGGCCAGGCGCGCCAGGCCCTCGGTGGTGATCTGGTGTTCGCGGTGCGGGGTCTCACCGTGGCCGGGCAGGTCGATGGCGTGGACGTGGCGGACATCGGCCAGGGCGTCGAGGGTGTTTTGCCAATGGCTGGAGGAGCCCCGCCAGCCGTGGATCAGCAGGAGCGGGAGGCCGCTGCCCGTCTGACGATAGGTCAGGGGGCCGCAGGACAGGGTGGTCGATTGCAGGGGGGTCAGTTCCATAAGGTGCGGGATTCCGGGAGTGGTGGTAGGTCGTCTTTTCTGTTCTTGGCGTCTTACGTGAGCAATCGCCGATTCTGGGTTCAACGCCCGGGTCCGGTCGGGGGATAGGGCGCCGTGTATTTGGTGGTGGTGAAGACCGCGAAGTCCGCCCCGTCGCGCCAGGCATCCGGGGGCAGGCCGGCCTTCTGTGCCAGGTGGGTGAGCGTCTCCTCCCGGGTCCAGCCCTGCTCGGGCGCGACCTCCGGCAGGAACACCGCCCGGCGCCCGTCCTTGCTCAGGATGATGCCCTGCTCGCCGACCTGGAAGTCTTTCCAGGAGGCGACGGGGCGCGGCGGGGTCAGGACGCTGACCTCCACCTCCAGGTCCTTGAGTTCGGCCGGCGCCACCGGGTCGAAGCGCGGGTCGCGCCGGGCGGCATTGTCGCCGTTTGCGATGATCGCACGATAAAGGGGCTCGCGGGGCTCGATGGTGCCGATGCAGCCGCGCAGCTCGCCGTGGTGCTTGAGCGTGACGAAGGCCCCGGCGGGGGCGCGCAGGTGTGCCGGCAGCGCCGCGACGAGCCGGCGCGCGGCCTCGTTGCGCGCCGGCGAGGGGCCGAGGACGGCCGTGTCCAGGGCGAGGATAGCGAGTTGGTGCAGGGACTTGAGGTCGGATTCCGAGAGTGCCGGTGGCTGCGCCGGGGTCTCGACCGCCGCGGGCGCCGACGTGGGCGCGGGCGTCGGCGCGGAGGCGGCCAGGGGCGCGGCATCCGTCACCGCCAGGGCCGCATAGCTGACCGAATTGGCATAGTCCCCGGTCAGGGCGCCGCTGGTGGTATAGGCCAGGCGCTGCACGGCAGCCCCGGGCCCGAGCATCCGCAGCGCGATGGCGATGGGCCGATAGCCGCAGATGGTGATCCCGGTCTGCGCCTGATAGGCGAGAAAGCCGGCCGCGTCCTTGGCCAGGATGGCCTCCAAGGCCCCGCCGTCCAGCGCGCTCAGGCGTTCCGGGGTCTGGCCGTCCAGGGGAAAGGGCTGGTAGTCGAAGCGCGGCCCGTAGTGGGTGAAGTCGCTGGACACGACGACCAGGGTTTTGACATCCGCCAGCGGGCGCAGCAACTCGGCCGCCGCGCGGGCGTCGTCGCCCGTGAGGTCACCCACCAGGACCGGGACCAGGCGCCAGCCGGGGGCCAGGGCGCGCTGCAGCAGGGGGAGTTGGATCTCGATGGCGTGCTCGCGCCCCCGGGCGTCGCCGTCGGCGCGCACCAGGGGCGAGGCGCGCAGCGTTTTGACCGCCTCCTGGTCCAGGGGCACCTCGCCGAGCGGCGTGCGGTAGGCGTCCACCGCATCGACCGAGAGGCCCCGGAAGCCGGTGTGGTGGGAGGGCGCCAGGATCAGTACCCGGTCGAAGCTCTGGCCCTTGACCAGGGCATAGCCCGCGCCCGCGGTCGCCCCGCTGTAGTCGTAGCCGGCGTGCGGGACCATCAGGGCGCGGATGGTCCCCGCCGGCGGTTGGGCCTGGGCGGCGGACAAGAGGCCGTCCACCCGCGTTGCAAGCCCCGCCGGGTCCGCGGGGTACCAGGCACCGGCCAGGGCAGTCTCACGCACCGCCGCGGCCAGGTCGGCGGCGGGGGCCAGGAGGATCAGCGCGAGCATCAGCAGGGCGCGCAGCCGGGCCTCGATCACAATCCCGGCCTCGCCGCGCGCCAACGAGGGCAGGCGCGGCCCCTGGGAGCGCCGCACCCCAGTGCGGCGCGGCGCTTGCGCCGACCCTCCCGTCGGCGTTGTCCGCGAGCACGGGCCGCACTGGGGTGCGGCGCCCCTGGGGGTGCAGCGCTCCCGGGTGTGGGCCGGGCGCGTGCCGGTATTCGTTTGGATCCCCGTTTGGTTTCCCAGTGTGTTGCCCATGGTGTCATCCTCATCCGGCCAGATCGTGAGAACGATAGAGGTCTGCCTCGCGCAGCGCCCGCTCGCGCGGGCCGGCGACCTGGACTCCGCCGTCATTGCCCCGGGCGGAACCGAACGGCCGCCCGGCCGCAAGCACACCCAGGCCCGAGACCCCGAGCAAGACGGCACACAGCCCGAGGAAGCGCCGCCGGGGCAGAAACCCCGTTGCGCTGACCCAATCCGCTTGCCATACCGCTGATTTGCGTTCATTTGCGTTCATTTCCGCCTCTCTTTAAGGAACGGTTCACCAATACGTTGAACAAGTCCATTAGGGAATGCCTTTGACGCCTTGTCGTCGTCGTTGTCGTTGTCGTCGTCGTTGTCGTCGTTGTCGAGAGCATCGTAACGCCCAAGATTCTCTCGTACCTCGTGACCTCGCTGTTCAAGCTTGGTCAGCATCGTCGCGATCGGAATCAATATCGTCTGACCTTGCGCGGTTTCGCACGCCCAAGCCACGGACCGGACCGAGGGCCTTGATCATAATCCCGGCCAGCGGCGTGCGTAGTCAGGGCTTCCAGCCCTGACGGTGTCAGGCCAAGATGGCCTGACTACGCACCCGGCGAGCCCAAGCGGCCGGAATCTTGATCGACGCCCGGACCGAGGCTCGGTCGACAGCGAGTTGTTCATGATCGAATTGCATCGCTTCTTCGATTACGACAACGATTACGACAACGACAACGACAACGACAACGACCACGACCACGACCACGACCACGATTGTGAACTCTTTCTTGTTGGGCTACTTACCAGACCCCGGGAATCACCTCGTCGCACGTCGGGCAGCGCCCCTGCGCCGTCAGCCCGCGCGCGGTGATGACGTAGCCGCTGCGCCCGATCAGCAGGGTCCCGTCGCGGGGACAATAGGTCGAATTGCCCTGATCCCCCAGGACATTGCCGATATAGACATAGCGCAGGCCGGCGTCCAGGGCCTCGGCGCGGGCCTGTTGCAGGGTTGCGGTCGGGGTCGGCGGGAGGTTGCGCATGCGGTACTCGGGGTGGAAGCGGCTGAAGTGCAGCGGGGTGTCGACCCCCAGCTCGGCGACGATCCAGCGGGCCATGCGCCGGATCATCGCGAGGTCGTCGTTGAGCGTCGGGATCACCAGGTTGGTGAGTTCGGTCCAGACCCCCTCCTCCCGGAAGGTGACCAGGGCGTCCAGGACCGGCCGGAGCGTCCCCCCGTTGATGCGCCGGTAGAAGCCGTCGTCGAAGGCCTTGAGGTCCGCGTTGGTGGCGTCCAGCACCCGGCACAGGCGCCGCAGCGGTGCACGGTTGATGTAGGCCGCGGTGACGAAGACATTGGCGAGCCCCGCGGCGCGCGCCAGTGCAGCGGTATCCTCGACATATTCGTACCAGACGATCGGGTCCGAATAGGTGTAGGCGAGCGAGGTGCAGCCCGCGGCCCGGGCCGCCGCCACCAGGTCCGGCGGGTCGGCGCGATAGACCTCCTCCATCTCCTCCCCGCCCCGCTGCGAGAGCTGCCAGTTCTGACAATTGAGGCAATGCAGATTGCAGCCGGCGGTGGCGATGGAGAAGATCCGCGACCCGGGGTGGAAGTGGTAGAGGGGCTTCTTCTCCATCGGGTCCACATGGATGGCGGAGGGCCGCCCATAGGTGGTGGCGCGCAGCCGCCCGCCGAGATTGACACGGATCCGGCAATCGCCCGCCGCCCCTTCCGGGATGACGCAGGCGCGCGGGCAGAGTTCGCAGGTAACGGCAGTCATCGGGGTTCAACCTGAAAAGAGTATTTGTCCGCAAATGAACGCAAATGAACGCAAATAAAAAAAGAGCTTCCAATGATCTATTTTTGTTTGTGTTCTTTTTATCTTTGTGCGAGCAACTCCCGGGTTATCGATTACGGGTCTCGTCGGAAGTCGCCGGGTGATACCAGGTGGCCTCCCGGTCGCGCAACTCACCGGCATCGATACGCCGCTCCAAGGCCTGGCGGTCGATCACCCGGTGCCCGCTGCCCGGGTGCCCGGCGACCCGCTGGGACTCCGCCACACTGAGCGCGATCAGCACCAGGGACAGGGCGATGAGGGCGAGGAAACGCGCCTCACGCGGCTGCCAATGCCGGGTCGGGTGGTTCATGCCGTCGTTTATTGTCCGCAATTGAATAAAGAAGCGTTCATCGACGCCCACAACAAGTCAATCAGGGGATGCCCGCAGCGTGGGCGTCGTTGTCGTTGTCGTTGCCGTTGTCGTTGTCGTTGTCGTAATCGAGGCAATCGTTGCTTCTCCGATTACGATTACGATTACGACAACGACAACGACAACGATTCCGACAACGACTGTATTCGTTCATCGACCGGAGTCTCCCGTCCCCCGACGCACATGAGTATCGCGCGCCGTCAGGCACCGGTGGCAGCGGATGCAGTCCAGGTCGAAGTCGCCCCTGACCCCCAGGTCGCAATGCTCGAAGCGCCGCCGCGGCCCCAGGCGCTGCAGGAACGCGAGCTTGTTGCCCAGGGCGAGGAAGGCCCCCAGGGGGCAGAAGTACCGGCACCAGAACCGATAATAGACCAGGCAGGCGCCGATGACCGCCCCGGTCAGGCCCAGCATCCACCCGCGCAGTTGACCGCCGAAGGCGTGCTGCATGGGGTTGAAGGTCGCCCAGGCCAGTTCCCCGGTGGTCCAGACCAGGACCAGGAGCGCGGCCAACAACAGGAACTTGAGATAGCGCGCCGCCTGCTCCAGCCCCCGATCCGGATAGCTGCGCAGCCCCAGCCGCCGCCCCAGCCGCGAGACGAACTCCTGCAGGGCGCCGAACGGACACAGAAAACCGCACCAGACCTGGCCTAAGAGGACCGAACTGACCACGACGAAACCGAGCAACAGCCAGCGCTGCGGGTGCTCGGCCGGGGCCGCCGCCTGGCCCTGGCTGAGGTTCACCAGGTCCAGCTCGGTGACCAGGGTATTGAGCCAGAGGCCCAGCACCCCGAGCGCGGCGGCCTGTAACAGGAGCCGCGCCCGCTCGCTTCCGGAGCGATAGACCGGGACGAACAGGAACAACAGGGCCGCCGTGGCAATGAACCCCCAATCCGGCCCGCCCCGGGGGTCCGCGACCGGGGGCGGCACGGGCGGCCCGAAGGCGGCGGCGGTCGCCCGCCGGGCGGCGTTATCGATGGTCGCCAGCACCGCCCGACTGGTCACCGTGGCGCCGCTGAGCCCATCCACCCGCGCCGCGGACAGGGGCGTGCGGGTCAGGTCGGCGCCGGTGAGGCCGGCGAGCCAGGTCTCGATCCCGGCGATATAGGACGGGGTCTCCCGGGAGTCCAGGTAGCGCACCCCGCGCAGCACCCCGTCGTGCCCGACCGACAACAGCAGATGGATCGGCCCCGCGAAGCCGCCGGCGCCGGGTCCGGCGGCGGCACTCGCGAGCGTCACCGTCTCGGCGTCCGGCCCGGTCGCCGTCCGGCCCAGATAGTGGATGAAAGGGACTTGCGCCGCCGTGAACCGGGCGGAGCCGCTGACCTCGGCCAGTCGCTCCTGCTCGAAGCGCACCTGCGGACCCGGGGCCACCTGCAGCGCCGCCAGGTGCCACGCATAGACCAGCAGCACGCCGAAGATCAGCCCCCACCCGAGGCCGGGCCAGGGGAAGAACGGCCGGGCACGCCCCGTCGAGGCCCCAACCGGGAGCAGGCGCGCGACCCCCAGGGGCACCAGGGCCAGCAGCGCCGCCACCGCGAGCACCCGGCAGGTCCCCGCCACCCCCAGGGTCGGCACCATCAGGGCGCCGGTGATCAGGCCGCCGAGGGCCCCGCCCAGGCTGTCCGCCGCCATCACCAGGGCCCCGCCGCGCAACGCCGAGCCGCGCCCAGCCACACCTTGTTCGAGCCCGACGCACAGGGTGAACCCGGCCCCCGCCAGCGCCCCCAGGGCCAGGGTGGCGCCCAGGTAGCCCCATTCCCGGGCGCCCTCGCCCAGGGTCGCCAGGCCCCCCAGGGCCACCGGCAGCAGGGCCAGCCCCAGGGCCGTGCCGCCCAGCAGCCCCATCAGGCCCAGGTCCGCCCGCGGACCGCCCGCCAGGGGCCGCGCCGCCCCGCCGCCCAGGGCGAGGCCCGTCATGAAGAACCCGTTGAGCAGGGCCACCCGCTCGAAGACCAGCCCCACCTGCGCCTGATAGCTGAACAGGAGCGCAAGCTGGCCGGCCATGGCGATGAACCCCAGGACGACCAGGGCGAAGACGCCGGCCGAGCGCCCGCCGGCCCCCAGGCCCCCGCCTTGCAGCAAGGCGCGCAGCAGCCAGAGGGCGACGAACAGCAGGGGCGGCAGCAGATAGGCCCAGGGCCCGAGCCGCTGCACCTGCTCCAGCCAATCGACCATCCCGGAGGCGCTGAACGCCCCCCACAGGACCATGTTCAGGTAATAGGTCACCGGCCGGGCGTCGGTATTGATCAGCCCCGGCGCAACCGCGAGCCGGTCGCGCAGGTAAGCGACCTCCGGCGCCGGCAGCAGGGTCGCGAAGGTCCCGGGCGGCAGGTCGTGCCGCGGCAGGTCGGCGGCCAGATAGCGACGCTTCAGTTCGGCCGGGTCCTCGCTCAGGCGCGCCTCGGCGCCCCCGGCGCAGAACACCTGCGGGTTCCCGGGCACCAGGACGACGGTCGCGAAGACCGCGTTGAGCGTCCGGTAGAGCGAGCCTGCGTAGCCCCCCACCGCCCGGCCCACATAGTTGGAGGCGGCACCCACCTGGGTGCAGAAGACCCCGCCCGGGGCCAGGCGGTCCCGGACCAGGGCGAAGGCCTCGCGCGTGAACAGGCGGTTACCGGCCGCGCTCGCGGGGGTCGCGTCCAGCGACAGGATCAGGTCATAGGTTTGGCCCGATGCGCCCAGGCGCAGGAAGCGGCGCGCGTCGGCGAAATGCAGGCGCAGGCGCGGGTCCTCCAGCGCCGCCCGCCCGGCCGCGTCAAGATACGACCGCACCAGCGCGAAGGCCGCGGCGTCCTGCTCCACCTGATCGAGGCGCAGCAGCGGATAGCGCAGCAGCCCCGCCGCCAACCCGCCCGGGTAGCCGCCCAGGAGCAAGACGCGGGGCGCCGCCGCCCTGCCCGGCGCCTGGACCTGGGCGAGGAAATAGGCCGCCTGGCGCTCCACCTCCAAGGGCTGGGGGAAGCTCTGCTGGACCTGACCGTCCGCCACCACTGAGGTCTGAGGCCCCAGGCGGGCGACGGCCACATGGCCGTAGCGCGTGTCGCGTGCGTCCAGCAGTTCCATCCCGGGCTGGAGGCTGGCGAAGCGCCAGTGTTCCAGGGTCCGATCAAGGGGGCCGGCGACGAAGGGCAGCGCCAACACCAGGCCGGCCAGGGCGAGAGTCACGGGCAGCCAGGACCGTCGGCGCGGACCGCGCGCCGGGGGTGACGGGACCGGCGCCCCCAGCAGCGCGGCAGTCAGCCCCAGGGTTGCCGCCACCAAGCCCAGGGTCGCCACCGGTCCCACCCAGCGGATCAGCACAAAGGTGAACAAGAGTCCGCCCAGGAGCGCCCCCAGGGCATCCGCCACATAGGTCCGGGCCACCGGCCCCACCACGGCGCCGCCGGCGGCATCGCGCCCACCCAAAGCCCGGCAGGTGAGCGGAAAGGCGAACCCGAGCAGCACCCCGCCCGGCAGGTTCACGAGCGTGAGGGCCAGGAACAGGTCACCCAGGGGAATGAACTCACTCGCCGACACCGAGAGGAACCAGCGCACCGAGCGCAGGGCCAGGACCTGCACCGCCAGGACCAGCGGCAGGGCGCATAAAACCAGCCGCAGCGACGCGAGCGCCGCCGATCCGCCGTCCACGCCCGCGACCCCGCGCCGCCCCTCCCATACCAGGGCCGCCGCCGAACCGCCCGCCAGCCACAGGAGCCAACTCCCGTAAAAGGCCCCCAGGCTCACCTCATTGCCATAGAAGACCACCAGCGCCTCGCGGATCAGCACCGCCTGCGCGACCTGGGCAAAGGCGCCCAAGACCAGGATAGCCAGCAGTGGACGGAACGGATTCGGCACCACAGCGACTCGTCGGCACTGGTTCAGTTTGGTTCTTCACTAACCTAATGTTTTTTTTCGTATTTTCATAGGCTGGGCTGCCGAATTCTAAGGACATCATCCCACGAGAGCCCCTGCTCGAGAATTCCCAGCGCCACCGCG
>Ga0247838_1005541_pt1 | contig 12596 bp, 10 predicted proteins | sample LaCruzMarch2015__5_FD_189097 | JGI IMG/M metagenome (GOLD analysis project Ga0247838, IMG submission 189097) | Freshwater microbial communities from meromictic Lake La Cruz, Castile-La Mancha, Spain - LaCruzMarch2015_15m | ecosystem: Environmental > Aquatic > Freshwater > Lake | place: Spain... | reverse complement strand
CCGCCAGCCCAACCCCGCCGGCCATAATTCGCAAGGGTCACGCCTGCTTTGAGTTTGTCCGTAATCCCAAAACGATAAGTGCCGATCACGTAGGTTCCAAGGCGTGTCACCGACCCAAAACTAATATTCGGCGAATCCCCCATGTCCCTCTCATATAGGCTCAAGTGGGGAAAATAGAAAAAGGGTACATCTCCAAAATATCCCACCGAATTTTCGACAATCGTCTTGTCGCCTGGATAGATCGAAACCGATGAGGCCTTCGTTTTCCATCCAGGGGTCTCTCGGTTGTCTGTCGAGTAGTCTCCCCCCGAAATGTCGTAGTGACCTAACTCCGGGCTGTCGATCGACTCCCCCTCCACCATCATCTTTCCATCCAAAAAGCGGAACTTTTCCGACAACATCTTTTTCGTCCGGAAATTGTAAGTCAGCAAATCGCCCCGATAAATCTGGCCCAACATATACAAGCGCACATTTCCCTTGGCGGTCGCCTCTTTGCTTTGCGGATTGAAGTGTACCTCATCCGCCATCAACACATCCCCCCCGTAGGTCACCACCACATTGTCCTTGGCGTAGTAAATTCCACCCTCATATCGGTTCGCCCCATCCGAGGTGATCTGCAAAGGGGGCTCGACCGACTCAGGCGCCTCTTCCGTCTGACCCCAGCCTTCCCCAGTGGACCCCTGCAGGGCCACCAAAGCGCAAAGCACCAGCTTCCATGAATCGTTTATTTGCATAGGATTGCGTAAAAAGTTCTAGCGAAAGGAAGGCTTCTGCCTAGTCAAATCCTTTGCCGCAATCATTCGGATCATTTTTAGATTTATATATCTCGCATTCAATTAGTTGCGACTCCAGTCAAGCATCCGCTCGATGGGCGCTTTTGCCCTTTCCATGACGTCCCGACTCAGTACCAGTTCGGGAGCCATACTCTCCAGCGCCCCCACCGCCTTCGCCAAGGTGTTCATCTTCATGTAGCGGCACTCTCCGCAGGCACAGCGGTCGGTTGGACCCGCGATGAATTCCCGATCCGGCATCTCCCGACGCAAGCGATGCAACATGCCCTCTTCGGTCACCACAATAAACGTCCGCGCCGAAGAATTTCTGCAGTACCCCACCATCTTCTCCGTCGAACACACCTCGTCCGCTAAAGCCCGTACCGCCCTGGTACACTCCGGATGCGCTACCACTTGGGCCTCGGGGTGCTCTTTTCTTGCCCGATCAATCGACCCAGCCGTAAATTCCATGTGCACATAACAGTCCCCATCCCATAAGCGCATCTTGCGTCCGGTTCGCTGCATCACCCAATCCCCTAAATTGCGATCGGGCAAAAAAAGAATCTCCCGATCCTTAGGAACTCTTTGCACAATCTTTTCCGCATTCCCCGAGGTGCAGATCACATCGCTCTGTGCCTTCACCGCCGCCGTACAGTTCACGTAAGAAACCACATACAGGCCCGGGTTTTCCTTGCGATACGCCTCCAGTTTTTCCGCCGGGCAAGAATCCGCTAAGGAGCAACCTGCCCCCAGATCGGGCATCAACACTTTCTTCTCGGGATTCACAATCTTGGCCGTTTCTGCCATGAAGTGAACCCCGCAAAAGAGAATGCACTCGCCGCTCGCCTTCTGCGCCTCATAGCTCAGCCCCAGCGAATCTCCCACATAGTCCGCTACCTCCTGAATTTCTCGAGGCTGATAGTTGTGGGCTAAGACCACCGCCTTTCGATCCCGTTTCAGCTCGAGAAACTTTTGCTGTAAGGAGGTCATTTTTTAACTTTGCCCCAAATTCACTCAGCGCACAAACATCCCCAACCCTGCCCTTGCCACCCAGAAATCTGGTACTGACAAGCGCGATTGCGAGTTGCATGATGACCCCATGGACGAGGCTCGAACAGGTCTGGGACTCATTTTTCTGCTGGCTGTGTCCGCTCTCTGTGGCGGCATTGTTATCTGGTTGATCGTGACCGAAGGTATTCGCCACAACCGTACCGCCTCCCAAGACACCCCGACAAATCACCACTAAATCTAGTTTGCTGCTCGGGTAGCGGTTTTATGGAAGGCGCACACAAGTTGCCCCAACTTTGACCCGAATAGGTAGCTCATAAGCATATAAACTGATGTTGTTAAGGTATTTGCAATATCTGGGAATGTCCCGTTAATACATACATTTACGTTTTTATGCATAAAATTTAATTGACGCTATACCACCTACTGATAGTTTTGACCCAACACAAGGAGTAGTATATGAAATGCCCAAAATGCAATGTTGAAGAAGATAAAGTAATAGACTCGCGCCCATGGAAGGATGGTGCCGTTGTCCGTCGCCGCAGAGAGTGCCTCTCCTGTAACTACCGCTTCACCACCTACGAAGAGATTGAGCGGGAAGACCTTCGGGCCGTCAAACGCGATGGGCGCTACGAACCCTTTGACCGCCGCAAACTCGTCCTCGGCTTCCAAAAAGCGTGCGAGAAACGACCCGTCAGCCCCGAACTCATCGAAAAGACCGTCGACAAGGTCATGGAGGAATTAGAACAGAAGTATGGCCGGGAAATTCCCACCACTGCCATTGGCGAAAAGATCATGGAGTGCCTCAAAAAGATGGATGATGTCGCCTATGTCCGCTTCGCCTCCGTTTACCGCCAATTCCGCGATGCGCGTGATTTTGTCAGCGAAGTCAAAAATCTCGGTGCCCGCTAAAAAACCCATCTCCTCCACGCTCCCCTTAGTCACCCTACCGGGTGGCTCCCCGGCGCGCTTGAGCGAAAATTGGCTCGTTCTCTCCATCGATAAAGCCGCCTCCCAGGCCGGTCACGCCGCTTGGCCTCTCGCCACCGAGGTGGCTCGGGCTGTCCTCCACTACCTCCACCACGATTTTCATCGCCCGAAAATTGAGCGGGAAACGCTCGAACTCATTCTTCGCCGCTCTCTCACCGGAATCGGTTGCCCCGCCATTGCCCGCCATTTTGAACTCATCTCCTTCGCCCCCTCGATCAACCTCGCCACCCTCGCCCAACAAGCCCCTTTCGAAATTCTTTTCTTTCAGCAGCTCGCCACCCTCGTGGATGAAAAAGTCTCCTCCCTCGCCTCCGCCCTTCGCCTCGAAGGCCTCCGCGCCTGCGTCCTTTCCCTCACCGGCTCTGCCTCGTGGCGCAGCTCTTGCCAGCATCTCAGCGACGAGATCGTCCACTTCATCCGTGCCCGCGCTCGCACCTTGAGCCCCTCTCTGCTCGAACTCACCATCTGGTAATTGCTATGGCTAAAACGATCTTCGAAAAGATCGTCGACCGCGAAGCTCAGGCCGACATCCTTTACGAGGACGAACATATCCTCGCCTTCCGCGACCTCGCTCCCCAGGCACCCACTCACATCCTGCTCATCCCAAAAAAACACCACTCCCGCCACGGAGCCGTCCCCCCCGAAGACCACGTGGTTTTCACCCACCTCTTCACTGCCGCCCAACGCGTCGCCCGCCAAGCCGGCCTCGACAAAACAGGGTACCGGCTGGTCATCAATAATGGCCCCGACGCCGGCGAAACAGTTCCCCACCTCCATCTTCATCTTCTCGGTGGCCGGGCCATGACTTGGCCTCCCGGCTAGCCTCCCCCTACAAATCCTTTTGCAGAATCTTCGAATTCCGACCACTCACCTCATAAGATGCCCTTCGCACCGGGGGAAGCACCTCCACCGTTCCCTCAACAAATCCGCCCTTACTTTGCAAATAGTTAAACGCCTGCGTCGACAGCGCTAACAGCTTTTTCATTCCCATCTCCTTCGCCCGATTTTCCGCATACAACATCAGCTTTCGCCCGATTCCACAATTCTCGTGCCCCGAGGCCACAAATAAACAACCCATCTCCGCCACCTTCCCCTCCAAAGGGTGCACCGCCACACAACCCACCATATTTCCATCAATTTCAAAAATGCTGTAATCTCCGATCGCGGCCGCCACCTCCGTCCGTGTCCGCTTGACCAACTCCTCCGCCGCCACGGAACTTCCAATCAACCGCATGATCGACCGCACATCCTTCTTCAACGCCTTCCGAATCTCGGTGTACTCATCCGCATACACCATCGTCCCCACCCCCTCACTCGAGAACAACTCCTCCAATAAAGCGTCATCCGCTAGCCCGTCCAAAATGTGAGCCCGACTCACCCCCTCCTTACACGCCCGCAACCCGTGCTCCAGTTTGGAAGCGATCTCCCCACTCAACTCCCCTTTTTTCTTCTTCAGCCACTCGGTCGCCTCGTCCACCGAGAGCTGAGCCGGTTTTTTTCCGTTCATCGGTAAAGAACCACTCCCCGTCAGAAAAATCAGCTTCTCCGCCTTCAAGGCCTCCGCCACCTCCAACGCCACCCCGTCCGAATTCACCCGGTACGTCCGCCCATCCCCGTCGACCCCCATCGGAGGAATCACCGGAATAATTCCATTCTCCAGTAACGTCTCCAAAAACCGCGTGTCCACCCGCTCCACCCGACCTGTCCACTGCTGGTCCACCCCACCCAAGATTCCCGCCGGATGCGCGATGACCGCGTTCGTCACCGCCCCCCGCAAATCCGCATCCGCCAAATTTTGCAAAATATCGTGACTGTAAGAATTCGACGCCCGCTCCGCCACCTGCAACGTGGCCTCATCCGTCACCCCCAGCCCATCCAAATTCGTCACCTTCACTTTCATCTCCCCCGCAATTTTTTTGATCCGCGCACTCGCCCCGTGCACCAAAACCACCCGAATGTTCAAACTCCGCAGCACGGAGATATCCAAAAATAAACTCGCCGCTCTTTCATCCTCCAAGACCGCACTATCCACACTCAGGACAAAAAGTTTGTCCCGAAAACTCGGAATGTACGTCAAAATTCCCCGAAGATCAGCCGCCTTCATAGTCGAATTTTTACCATCTTTTCCCCTCTTTGAACAAACTTATGTCGTTGGGCAAGTCGCCCGCAAAAAGGCTAAATTCTCCCGATCCTCCCTTTCCCCAGGCGGCAACTCCCCAATCCGTGGAATCCCCGCCCAACTCGGATCTCGTAAAAATGATCGCAGCCCATCTGCGCCGATCTTTCCCACTCCCAAATGCTCGTGCCGATCCACCCCCGACCCACACTCCGTCTTGGAATCATTGGCATGAATAACCACCAGATTCTCTTGGCCAATCTCCCGCAAAACTTCAGCCCGTAATCGACTTCTCCCTTCCTCCGTTCGTAAATCAAACCCCGCCGCAAAAGCATGGGCGGTGTCCAAGCAGGCTGCCCTTCGCTGATCCGGAATGCTCTGGACCAACTCGCCCCACTCCGCCACATCCCGCGCCAAAGCCGAGCCCTGCCCAGCCGAATTCTCCAAAGCCAACTTTACTCTTTGAGTGCCCGACCTCTGCAAAGCCTCCTGCAATCCCTCCACCGCCCTCCTTCTTGCCTCGCTCGGCTCTTTTTCCCCACGGCTCCCACAGTGAACCACCACCGCCTCCAACCCCAACTCTTCCGCTCTCCTCACCTCCTCCGCCAACGCCCGAATCGATTTTTGTCTCGTCTCGTCACTTCCCGCCACGTTGATCAGATACCCCGCGTGGGAACACACCCACAAATCCTGCTCCTTTTTTCCTTTTCGGAATTCCTTTGCCTCCTCTCCATCCAAAGAGGGCATCTCCCAACGGCGATTGCTTTTGACGAAGATTTGCGCCGCCGTCTCCCCCATCTGCTCCGCTCGCACCAACATCTCCCCCAGACCCCCTGCGGTCGAGGTGTGTAAACCCCAACGCGTCGCCACCCCTATCTTTTTCACGGATTTTCCTTCTCTTTCTCCCCCTCCGTACCCCTCAATTTCCAGGTGGGATTTTTTAAAGATCCACTCCCCTCATACTGAAACATCTGACTCACCAAGAAAAAAGGCACCCCCGCCGGCCCCCGCAGATTCTGTCGCATGACAAAATCCTCCAATCGATCCTGCGTCATGTCGTACACCCCTTGCCCCGTCGTCACCACCAGAGTGGATTCGATATTTAACTTCTTCACCTCCAACTTGCCCTTGGCCAAATCAAAATCCATATCCGCATTCTGATCGGTTAAGCCCACCCACTCCGCCGGTGCATTCATCGCCGAAGCAAACGCCCCCATGCCCGGCAACACCCCCTCATCCACCGTCAGCCGACCCGAGCCCACCCACTCTCGCCAATTTCCGCTCGGCCCTCGAAGCTGAATCTTGCCGTTGAACTTCCCCTCGTACCCTTCGAAATCAAAATAGGTTTTCACCAGTTTCGAAAAGTCTACCCCCTTGATTTTCTGAATATCGGTTGTCTGCTTTTTTTCGGCCCCGTCGACCTCCACTGCCACCTCCACTTGGCCGCCCAACACCCGGGCAGGCTTACCCTTTTGCGTCCGTACGATCACCTTGCGTCCCTTCACCTCCACCACCATCTCCATCCCCGTAAAATCCAAATCTTTTCCCGCCACCCGATACCTCATTCCATCCGGAGCCAAAACCGTCGCCTCTAAATTCGATCCCCCCTGCTCCTCCAAATCCACCTCCCCCTGCAAAATTACGGTCGGTCTTCCCTGAAACTGATAAGGCTCCATCGTTCGTTGAAATTTCGATCCAAATACGGTCGAAAATTCCCGAATCGGCAAGGTGGATCGCAGGCCCACAAAACGAACTCTCTCCGGTTGGAAGCCATAGACAAACTCGCCCACTCCCTCCCCGCCCGAGGACTTCACCCGAAAATCTTGCACGGTCAGTTGCCCTCCCACCAAAACCACATTCCCCGCCAACTCTTCCATCTCCACTTTTTTATAGCTCAGATTCTGCACCTCCACTCGGCCCGCCAAGCGGATCAAATCCATGCGCAGACCCGCCCCCGTCACTTCCAGTGTGATCCGGGGCGGATGGCGTAGCTCTAAGCTATTCCAAAAAGGTTTGGCCTCGGCTCCAAACCAAGGCTGAAATCCCTCCAAATCCAGATCACTGCGGATACTTCCCTTCAACTCCGCTTTGCCATCGAAGGACAACTGCGCCTCCAAACTCCCCTCGCTCCCCTGAATCTGAAACCCCTGCACCATCCATTTCGAACCGTCGGTGACCCACGGAAGTGACAACCTCCGATACGCCGCCTTCCCGAGCCGAAACTCCCCCGCCTCCAACCTGCCCTTCCACAAGAACTGCCGATCCTCTTTCCAACCAAACTCCACCTCCCCCCACAACTCAGGCGGCTTCTCGCTCTGCCACTCCTTTAGTCCCACGGTCGCCCCCCCCGCCACCGACGCGAATTGCCCCAGATCCGCATCCGAATGGTACTCCAGCGACCCACGCCCCGAGCCCAAGTTCGCCCTCCCGCTCACTGCCAGTTCCCCCCTGGCAAACTCAATCCGGCACTTTTCTAATCGGGCGACTCCATCCCCCAACGTCGTCCGTATCTCCATCCGGCGTAACTCAACCCCCCGCCACACATTGCTCACCCCCGTCAGTAGAATTTCCGCCTTCGCTTGCTCCGGCTGCCCCACCTCAATGTCAAAATCCACCTGAATTTGCGGAGCAGGCCCCCCCAACTCTTTCAGCCCCTGTTCTGCCCTTTGCCAAAGTTTGGCCCAAATCTCGCTCGGGGCACTCATCTCTCGACCAGCCTCCAACCCCACCCTTCCCTGGACATGAAAATCAAATCCCAGAATTTGCCCGCGCCCCCGCCGTAATAAAATCTCGCTTGGCCGAAACTCCACCACCGCCCCCACTCTGCGCGCGGTCATCTTGACCCCATCCGCTAACGGCCACGCCACATCCGCATCCCGCAGCTCCGCCCCCGAAAGAATCGGCTCACCCTCGCGCCAAGCCCACCAATTCAGGTTCAACTCCACGCGACCGATCCGTAACTGCTCCAGCTTTCTTCCCCGATCCCGGTACACCACCAGATCTCGCGCCACCAGCCCACCCAATGGATCAATGGTCAACTTTCCCGTATCAATCTCCAGACCTCGCAGCGCAAACTCCTCCACCAACAAATTCTTCACCCCTGACGGAACCCCCACCACCCTGCCCCAAACCGCTCCCACCACCAACAGGGCGACCACCATGCCCGCCGCCCTCTGCAGCCATCGCCCAGCCGAGCCCGTCGTCGGGGGACGAATCCGCTGCCGAATTTCATGCAAAATTGGGGTGTTCATCTTTTCCCATCATCGCTACGATTTCTGCTCCTAGAATCCAAAAATTGACCTATGTCCGATAACCGCATGGAAAAAATCGTGGCCCTCTGCAAACGCCGGGGATTCATCTTCCCATCCTCCGAGATCTACGGCGGCCTCAATGGAGCCTGGGATTACGGCCCCCTCGGCGTCGCCCTAAAACGCAACCTGAAGGACAACTGGTGGAAATGTATGACCCAGCATCGGGACGATATCGTCGGCATGGATGGCGCCATTCTCATGAGTCGCTCCGTTTGGAAAGCCAGCGGACACGAAGCCACTTTCACTGACCCCATGGTCGACTGCAAAACTTGTAAAGGGCGATTCCGGGCCGATCAGATCACCACCTCCCCCTGCCCTCAGAAACCCAGCAAAATGGTCCATGCCTGCGGCGGGGAGCTGACCGAACCCCGCCAGTTTAATCTCATGTTCAAAACCTATGTCGGCCCGGTCGAAGATGAGCGAAATCTCACCTATCTCCGTCCCGAAACCGCCCAAGCCATGTTCGTCCAATTCAAAAATATTCTTGAAGTCTCTCGCAAGAAACTGCCCTTTGGCATTGCCCAAATTGGCAAAGCTTTCCGCAACGAGATCAACCCCCGCAACTTCACCTTTCGCTCCCGCGAATTTGAACAGATGGAGGTCGAATTCTTTGTCCCCCCCGCCGATGGCAAGAAATGGCTGGATCAGTGGTTGGCCGACCGCTTGGCCTGGTACGAATCGATCGGCATCCCCCGGAGCAAGATCACCATCCTCGACGTCCCCGAAAAGGATCGAGCTTTCTACTCCCAAGGGACTTATGACCTCCTCTACGCGTTCCCCTTTGGCACCGAGGAGTTGGAAGGCATCGCCTACCGTACCGATTACGACCTCAAACAACATCAGGAGGCCAGCGGCAAACCCCTCGAATATTTCGACGAGGAAACCCGCGAAAAGTTTATCCCCCACGTCGTGGAACCAAGTGCGGGCGTCGATCGCACCACCTTGGCTCTTCTTTGTGAAGCGTATGACGAGGAGGAAGTCACCGATGAAAAAGGGGCTAAGGAAACTCGCGTGGTCCTACGTTTCCATCCCCGCATGGCTCCGGTCAAAGCAGGTATTTTTCCCCTGCTGAAGAATAAACCCGAGCTGGTCGAAAAAGCCCGCTCGGTCACGAATCTACTGCGACAACACTTCTCTGTTTTCTACGACGAATCGGGCGCAATCGGTCGCCGCTACCGTCGACAGGACGAAGTCGGTACCCCTTTTGGCATTACGATCGACTTCGAGACTCTCGAAGGGGCCAAAGAAGGCCCCCTCGCGGGGCAAAAAGATACGGTCACTCTTCGTCACCGCGACTCGATGAAGCAGGAACGCCTGGCCATTGCCGATCTACTGCCGCGCCTTCAAGCCGCGCTCGCCTAAAATTTATGGCGCGTCGCCGCCCTCGCTCCCCTGTTCTGCCCCGCGCCTTTGCCCACTTGGATCTCGCCCGACAGAAACGTCTCGGTGCACCCGAAATCATTTACGGGGCAGGTAAGACCGCCTCGCAAATCGCTGCCATCATCCGTCGCCTCCACTCCGCCCGCCAATCCGTCCTGGCGACTCGGGTCGACCCTGCAAAAGCCCGAACTCTTCGCCGATGCTTTCCCAAAGGCAAGTATCACTCGGCCGCTCAAGCCTTCACTCTTTTGCACGCCTCCTCCCCCCGCCTCTCTTGCCCATCCCTCCGCGTCGCCATCTGTGCCGCTGGAACCTCCGACCACGCCGTGGCCGAGGAAGCATGGGTCACTCTTCAGTTTTTGGGGCACCAACCTACGCGATTCTATGATATCGGGGTCGCCGGCCTTCATCGCACGATTTCCCACTTGGATACCCTCCGCCAACACCACGCCCTTGTGGTCGTGGCTGGAATGGAGGCCGCCCTGCCCAGCGTTTTGGGGGGACTCATCCGCACCCCCCTCATCGCCGTGCCTACCTCCGTTGGCTATGGCGCTCACCTCAAGGGGATCACCGCACTTCTCGGCATGCTGAACTCCTGTGCCCCTGGGATTACCGTCGTCAATATCGACAACGGGTTCGGAGCGGCCTACTCCATTCACCGTCTTGCCCTGAGTCACCATCTCATCGCATCTCACAGAACCTAAAATCCTCACTTTCGTCCTGCTCCGCCTACGAGCACAATCTTCTCTGTGCCTACGATTCTTTTGGCCCAAGAGGATCCCGATGCCGCCTCGCAACTTTCTACCCTCCTCCAAGATTTCTTTCCCAGTGCCAAACTTCAGCTCCTCACCGATTATCCTACGGTAACCAGCACGCTGGCCTCTGGCTCCCGCGCCTCTCTGCTCCTCACCGATGTCTTCTGGTCCGATACCGACCAGTCCAACTCCATCCTCCTCCTGGCGGAGGCTTATCCCGAAATTCCTTTCGGCATCGTCAGTCGATATGACCTCACGCAAACTCTCCCGCCTGCTTTTCCCATTCCTTGGCTGAAAGTCGACGACCAGCTTCCTCTGGCCATGGCCGGCCTGATGGAAAATTTTTCGGGCCGAACGTTTGGCTCCTACACTTTGCTCTCCCCCGCTGGCCCTCACCCCCTCGGTCGCCTCTACTGGGCAAAACATCAACAGCTCGAACGCCAAGTCCAGATCCTTGTCCCTACCGTTGGATCAACTCACTTTTCTAAATCCATCCGGACCTCTGCGCGACTGAATCATCCCTCCGTCTACTCCCTCTATGAGTCGGTTCCCTACGAGCAGCGAATCCTTGTCGCCCTCGAACCCGTCCTTCATCCATCGCTCCTGACCATGCAGAATCAGGAGGCCCATCTTCCCCTGATCGCGGGATCCCGCCTCGCCACTGCCCTCGCCTCCGTTCTTGCCGAGATGGAATCCTCTCACATTCCCGCCCGCCTTTTGGGTGCTTACGATTACACTCTCTCCCCTGCGGGCACCCCGCGCCTTCGCCACCCTACCGCTGGATTCAATACTCCCGAATCGTCTCACCACGAAAATTCTAACCAACTCGCTTCTATTTTAGAACCGCAACTCCCCCCATCGCCGAATGCGACCTCTCTTCTTGAAATTTTGCGAAACCCAGGCACATCGGCGTTCGATCTTCTTCGCCAGACTCGCAATTTCGAGCGCCAATTGGCCGAGGTACAGGATGTTCATGTTCGGGATGAGGAAATCGAAGCGACGAAAAAGATATTCCGTGCCCGCATTCTTCGCCGATGGACCATCGCTCTGGGCTCCCTCGGGGCAGTAGCTTTTCTCGCGCTGGGGACATGGATAGTTCACCAGGCCCTCTTTCGGGATCTCCCGGGGACATTGGGCCATGAAGAAATTCTCGTTCCGGCCGGTCAGGTGATCCTGGCTGATTCCACCAACAGCGTTTCTGCTTTTTATCTCGATCGGCATGAAGTCACCATCGGCCAATACGAAAAGTTTTTAACGGAAATCGCCGCCGAAAAGAATTGGAAGACCTATCTTCCTCCCGCCGCTGCGGCCGGCAAAGCATCTCTGGAGGATCTTGCGCCTCCCGGCTGGAAAGACATTCTCCAGCGCGCCCGAAAGGGGGACAAGTATAACGGCCAAGTGGCCATCACACGGGATACCCCCGTCTTTTTTGTCGATTACCCAAGTGCATTTGCCTACGCCAAATGGAATCAGCGCAGATTACCAACCAAGATAGAATGGTTACGGGCCGCCACCGGAAACGACAACCGCACCTATCCTTGGGGCAACCAAACCGAGGCCCAAGGAATTAACCTCGGCTTAGACCTGCCGAAAAATATTTCACCCGAATCTTACGATCACATGCTTCCGGCCGAGTCTCACCCCGCCGATATCGGCCCCTTCCAACACTACGACCTTGGCGGAAATGTCAGTGAATGGATCGCGTCGCCCAATCCCATGACCCCCCTCTTTGTTGGGGGCAACTTTCTCGACACATTTCCTGTATCCAACCTCAAAGCTATACGCACCGCCCCCACCCCCAAGGGCGCCCCCTGTATTGGCTTCCGCACCGCCCGCTAAAGAGGGGACCTACGACCCCAAATTCGAAAAACTGCCTCGTAAATTGTTGTCCCACAACGATTTATTCGACCTACGACCCCCAATAAGTCGTTGCAGGCCAGGGGGTTGCATAGGCATTTTTTGATATTGGGGTCGTAGGTCAACCCTTTATCAGGGCATCTTTTAACTCGGCGGCGTTCGTGACCGGTAATCGGCAATTTTCCCCCTCACATAAGTATGCCGTGCTGATCTTTGTTCGACCCGCCAATCCCCGTATAAATTCACTCGGGTGATCCTCCCCAGCCACCGTAATCAGTAAATCGGGCCGGTACACCCCCGCCGCTACCTTAAGAAACACCTCACATTCCGGCCCCGCCAAAACCAACCTCGCACGCCTCTCGCTCTCTCTTTGCCAAGCCATCAGTCCGTGCGGCACCGCTTGGGGCAC
>Ga0247838_1005540_pt1 | contig 12598 bp, 8 predicted proteins | sample LaCruzMarch2015__5_FD_189097 | JGI IMG/M metagenome (GOLD analysis project Ga0247838, IMG submission 189097) | Freshwater microbial communities from meromictic Lake La Cruz, Castile-La Mancha, Spain - LaCruzMarch2015_15m | ecosystem: Environmental > Aquatic > Freshwater > Lake | place: Spain... | reverse complement strand
GCTTTCTTCCAATTCTTAAATCCCGTAGTTGCTAGGGCGCTGGTCTTATCTGGCATAAAGCGCTTATCTTCGCGCCACTTAGCTTTGAGCTCGCTCGTATCTTGATAGAAACCTGTTGCAAGTCCTGCTGCATAGGCAGCGCCAAGAGCTGTGGTTTCAATAATTACCGGCCTAATTACCTCAACTCCCATTATGTCTGCCTGCATCTGCATACATAATTCATTAGCGGTTATTCCACCATCTACTCTAATTTCAGTCAGAGCTACTTTGCTATCAGCGCTCATCGCATCTAGTACATCACGAGTTTGATAACAGATTGCCTCAAGTGATGCTCTTGCAAGGTGTGCTTTGGTAGCAGCTCTACTTAACCCCACAATTACCCCTCTTGCATCACTTCGCCAGTAAGGGGCAAAGAGGCCAGAGAATGCTGGAACGAAGTAAACCCCGCCATTATCGTTAACGCTCTTTGCTAGCTCTTCAACTTGGGGAGCTGAAGTAATAATGCCTAATTGATCTCTAAGCCATTGAATCGCAGATCCAGTAACAGCCACTGAGCCTTCAAGTGCATATCTCGCTTTATCTTCACCGAATTTATAGCAGAGCGTTGTTAATAGCCCATGCTTAGATCTAACAATTGAAGTGCCAGTATTTAGTAAGGCAAAGTTTCCAGTTCCATAGGTCGTCTTTGATTCCCCTAATTCAAAACAAGTCTGTCCAACCATCGCTGCTTGTTGATCTCCCAGAATTCCAGAGATTGGAACTTCGCTTGCAAGTGGTCCACTAATCTGGCTATGGCCATAAACTTGCGAAGAAGATTTGATTTCAGCAAGAATCTGACGAGGAATTTCAAAGATCTCTAAAAGTTCACTATCCCAATCAAGGCTCTCAAGGTCCATTAGTAGAGTCCTGCTGGCATTGGTCACATCGGTGTAATGGACCCCCCCATTTACTCCACCCGTTAGATTCCAGAGGAGCCAAGAATCAATAGTTCCTGCCAGCGCCCTTCCATCCTTAATGGCAAGGGCCACCGCTGGAGAGTTCTTAATTAGCCAATTGATCTTGCTTGCTGAAAAGTAGGGGGCGATTGCAAGGCCGGTTTTATAGACGATCTTTTCCTTAACCCGATCACTTAAGGCGTTTAGAAACTCTGCCGTCCTTGTGTCTTGCCAGACTATGGCGTTATGAAGGGGTAGTCCGGTGCTCTTATCCCAGATAAGGGTGGTCTCTCGCTGATTCGTTATTCCAATTGAGTTCAAATCTGAGCCTTGAATACCAGCCCTCTTTAACGCGCCAGTAATGACACTGATGCATGCTCGCCAGATTTCAGCTCCATCATGTTCAACCCATCCAGCTTGGGGGAGAATTTGAGAGTGTTCTAATTGTTCTTGCCCAACAATCTGTCCGCTCTGGTTAAAGATTATGAAGCGAGTACTTGAGGTCCCTTGGTCGAGCGCGCCGATATAGCTCATAGCCCGTATCCTAAGGGGCGTGTCCATATCTACTTCCAGCCTAAATATCGCTGCGCGAGGCTCTGCGATTACTGCTTTGGGCGAGAGTGAATTTGATATTTTGGTAATTGGCGGCGGAGTTAATGGCGTGGGAATTGCCCTTGATGCCGCATCACGCGGGCTAAGTGTTGCTTTAGTTGAAAGTGGCGATTTTGCTTCAGGAACTTCTTCGAAATCCTCAAAATTGATTCATGGCGGCCTTCGCTACCTTGAGCAATATAACTTTCGCCTGGTTAGAGAGGCGCTATATGAGCGAGAGTTAATGGTAACTACTCTCTCTCCTCACTTGGTCAAGCCAGTTTCATTTCTCTACCCACTCCATGAAAAACTAATTGAGAGAACATATGTAGGAGCTGGAATGGCTCTCTATGACGCGCTACGAGGGTTTAAGAGAGCTCTTCCTTGGCATAAGCATTTAACTCAAAAGAAGGTAAGCGAGATTGCACCATCACTGCGCCTTGATGTGATCACCGGAGGATTTCAATACTTTGATGCTCAAGTAGATGATGCTCGCCATACTATGAGCATTGCTAGAACCGCTGCTAAATATGGCGCAGTGATAACAACTAGAACTAGATGTGAAGACGTTATGAAAAATGGCAAGCGAGTAGTTGGCGCAAAGATAAGAGATCTCATAAGTGATGAGGTAATTGAAGTCCGCGCAAAAGCCACGATTATGGCCTCAGGAGTTTGGAGTGATCAGCTCCATGAGAAGTTCGGACTTAAAGCTGGATATAGCGTTCGTATGTCTAAGGGCTCACACATTGTTGTGCCCAAGAGCGCAATAAACTCTCAAAGCGGCGTCATTATCAAAACTGATCTTTCAGTACTTTTCATTATCCCTTGGGGAGAACAATGGATAGTGGGAACAACAGATACTGATTACCAAGAGAGTAAAGAAGAGCCGCTTGCTAGTAGCGATGATGTCTCATACATAATTAACCAAGCAAATCGAGTACTTGAGCCGAAATTAAGGCGTGATCAGGTTATTGGCGTATTTGCAGGCCTTCGCCCACTTGTTTCAACTGATCCTGACTCGCCAACAACTAAGTTATCAAGAGAGCATGTAGTTGATAGCCCTGCTCCTGGCTTTGTTTCAATTGCTGGCGGTAAATACACAACATATCGAGTTATGGCAGAAGATGCTGTTGATGAAGCGGTAAATCACTTGAGAAGAATTGTTCCTGATTCAACAACTGAAAACCTTGCAATCATTGGCGCTGAAGGTTATTCAGTCTTAATCAATAAGATTCCAAAACTTGCTAAAGAGTATGGCCTTGCTGAAGATACGATAAGACATCTCCTTGATCGCTACGGTTCTCTCTTCGAAGAGGTTTTAGCGCAAGCAAAAGATGATTCAACTCTGCTAGAGCCTTTAATTGAAGGTCTGCCCTATATCAAAGCAGAAGCGCTCTATGCCATAACCCACGAAGCAGCTCTTAGTATCGATGATTTACTCTCAAGAAGAACTCGTATTGCATTTGAAGCTAGTGATTCTGGTCTGAGTATTACTAGCTATCTAGGCGAACTCCTTGGCAAGTATGCAGGGCTAGAAAAGAAAGAGATTTCCAAATCTATTAATGAATATGAGCAGATCATCCTTCGCCAAAGGAAGAATTTAGAGAGAGCAATTCAGGTAGAGAGTAAAGTAAGTTAAATCTTAATTTGATTCTTGCAAGAATCAAAAGGCACAACAGGTGTACTTGGTTTTGGCTTTGGAGTTGGAATAACTTCAGGTCCTTGAATTAAATCAATTGATAGGTCTTGGCGAATTTCTAAGTGAGTTCCAGTTTGATCAACAAAGGCGACATATCCTTGAGTAAGACCGGCAGGAAGATTCCTAAGAGTTAAAGTCCAAATTCCTGCTCTATCTCGCACTGGGCTCTGATCAACTCGAACAACGGGGGCGCCTGCCTCAGAAGGGCTTCTCCTAAAAGCCACTGTTCCAGTAACTACGGGCTCTCCATTAGGACGTTTTACTTCAACTGTAATCTTTACTGGTTTATCAGTACTGCTTGCTTTGACGCTGGAAATCAACATCGTCGTCGGCTCCTTTACCGGCAGATAATCGCCAGAAGCAGGAGTCCAGATTCCGCGGGTTAATTGGAGGAATGAAGCGCTATCTCCTCGGAATACATTTAAATCAACTCTTGGCGAGGGCACGCCATACTTCTCGCCGATACCGCAGGATGAGTATTGCCAGATTTGCCAGAGCGATGAGCAGTTAGCAGTTGACCAAGAGTGAACGAAGCAGCCAAACTCTTTTCTCCCTGGCTCTGCAATCGGATCTGCAGGATTAATTCCATACTGCGCTTTCCAAAGCGGGTATTGGCGCAATTTCTCACTTCTAACCATAGCTTGCTCAAGAAATGTTGGATAAGAGTAAAGAAATGGCTTACGTCCAGTTTTTTCATACATAGTCTCAAGCCAAGTCTCAGCCCAGAGTGTGACTACAGACTTTGGGGCATATTTACTACACCTTCCATTAGTGACTTGCACACAGTTATTTTCCAGATCAAGGGCATATGGCAGATCTTTATCGCTATAGCCACCAAGGCTAGATAATCGCCAAATAGCTCTCTGCGCTTGAGCTTTAGCATCAAGTATTACTGCAGCTTTATCGGTGGTGTTAGGCAATAGCGTGTAATGGTAATAACCGGTATAAATCCCAGCGGCTTGAGCTGGATCTCTATCCATCAATAGATATTTCAAAGCAAGTGCATCAGAGTCATCTCTTGTATCAGAGGCTTTAATCATCACAAATCTAATTCCCGCGTTATACATCTTCACAAAATCAATCGGTTTATCTTGGGGATGCTGCCAGCGGCTTACATCGGTGCCATGAATTCGCCCGCCCGGCCCGCTAAGTGAGATTAATTCATCTGGGGCTGAAATTGCAGGGTTTTGCTCAATCACAATTCTTTTGGTCTTTGTAGTAAGTGTTTTTCCTCCGATAGATACCTTAGCTCGATAAGTTGCGTTGGCAGCAAGGGCGGTGGCTCTAGCTTGAATTCTCCAAGCACCACTTGGAGTTGATTTAGTTCTAAGACGGGTATCGCTCCAAACATTGCCAAGTTTTACATCGATTCTTACTACTGCATTTTTTACCTTCGGCTTAATAACGCCATGAAAAGTTACTTTGTAATCAGGAAATGCAGGAGTCTGAGTTAGATTAAAAGATGAAGTTGTTGCCGCCTGCGAAATAGGGGAACTGGTATTTGCTAGTAGCGCCCATATGAGTAAGAGAAGGGATATGCGGCGAGGAGAAGTCACTCGGTAATTATGACGATACTTTCTCCAAAAATCTCTTCTATTGCCTCTTCCAAGGCGTGGCGATGAGAATCCTTTCTCACCTGGGCATAATTATGTGCTCCACTTAACTTCTCAGCATCAATGAAGGAAAGTCTAAGTTCATTGTTATTTAAGCTGACCAATCTGGCATCAAAGAATGCAAGCCAAGCCACGCGATTTTCTCGCTCGAGAAGATCTAAGACATCATTCCAACGAGATTTTATCTCTGCTAACTCCATTTTTATGCTAATTAATGATTGCAAAGATGATTGCAGCAATACCGATAATCCATGTGATGGTTCTACCAAAAGACTTTGCGAAAAGAGCCTTACCAAAGTTTAGGTAGGTCAGGGCAAAGATGATCACACCTGTTCCTGATATCAGCACCGTTTTTAAGATAAGATCGCTAGCGCCAGTTTGGTAGCGCAGATTAATTAGTCCAAGGGCGAAGAGGGCATAAGCTAAGTATCTAAGATATGAAAGTGGGCTCATTTTCTGCTCTCCGTGACATCCTGGCTAGATTGGGATGGAAGTAACCACGCTCTAGATGGATCAAATGAGTACTTAGCTATTTTTCCTACCGGAACGATCTCATCATAAATTGGATCTGAGGCTACTGAGATAATTCTTCCCTCATCAGTATCTAAGGTGTATTCAACGTGATTTCCATAGAAAACAACATTTTCAACCATTCCCTCACCTTTGCCAGGCTTTGAACTTCTGCTCTTAGCGGAGGTGACCAAGATTGATTCAGGACGAACCAATAAGACTGGCTTGCTTGAAGAAAGAGCCTTTGAGTGAGCAGCAACTACCATCTTCTTGCCACTTACCTCGATTTTGGCCTTGTTTGCTGCAGCTTTGCTAAAAGTTTCAACTGCTAAGAAGTTTGAGCGCCCAATGAAATCAGCAACAAATACCGTTGCTGGTCTGCGATAAACCTCATCAGGTGTGCCAACTTGCTCCACAACTGCATTTCGCATAACCACAATCCGATCAGAGAGGCTCATCGCTTCATCCTGATCATGCGTCACAAATATGCTGGTAATACCTAGTTTTTGTTGAATTGAGCGAATCTCAATTCGCATCTGCGCTCGCAATTTGGCGTCAAGATTTGAAAGTGGCTCATCAAATAAAAGAACTTTAGGTCTAACAACCATTGCTCTAGCAAGAGCAACTCTTTGCTGCTGACCACCTGATAATTGATTAGGGGCGCGATTTGCAAGATGTGAAAGACTCATAGAGTTTAAGACATCACCTACCGCCTCTTTAATAGCAGCTGCTGACATCTTCTTTATCTTGAGTCCATAGGCAACATTGTCAAAGACGCTCATATGAGGAAACAGTGCATAAGATTGAAAAACCATTCCCATCGGGCGCTTATCTGGTGTTAGTGAACTTAGATCTTCGCCATCTAGAAGAACTTTTCCACTAGTTGGGGTTTCAAATCCAGCAATCATTCGAAGCGCAGTTGTTTTGCCACAGCCAGATGGGCCAAGCAGGGTGACAAACTCACCAGGATTGATAGTCAGCGTAAGTTCGCGCACTGCCACTACCTTCTCTTTGTCATTACCAAACTCCTTGGTAAGGGCATCAAGGTTTAGTCTTCCTGATTTATTCTTCATTATTTCTCCTTAGCGTCCTGTCACCATGGGGCGTTCTATTGAAACTTGACTTCTGCGTACTAGCAGATTGATTAAGCTGCCAATTACTAAAATAATTAAAATCAAAATGCAGCAGAGGGCAAAAACATTGCCATATCTACCCTGATCTGCCTCAGCCAGAATCTTCTGGGTAAGTATTGATGTATCTGGGGTTACCAGGAAGATGATGGGAGATAGCGTGGTCATCGAGTGGGCGAAGGCGTACATAAGTCCTGATAAGAATGCTCCGCTAATGAGCGGAAGGGTAATTAGGCGGAATGTCTTACCGCCAGGTGCACCAAGTGAGGCAGATGCTTCCTCAATTGAGGGATCAACCTGTTGCAACATAGAAATACCAGAGCGTTGTCCTGCTGGACTAGATCTGATGATGTAGACCATAACAATTGCAATAGAGCCACCAAGCAGAGCAGCCCCGCCTGCAACTTGAGGAAATACTGTTACGCCAGCAACTTTTACTGGATCGTTATAGGTGATGGCATATCCAATACCGATAACTGTTCCAGGAACTGCGATACCCAACATACCTAAGAAATCTAGCGCTTCCGAGCCTCGCTTAACTTTTCTAATAACTAGCCAAGCAATCAACATACCGAATACTCCTGCAAGGGGAGTGGCTATTAGAGCAAGCATCGTTGTTGTCTTAATCGCTCCATTGGCAAAGCCGCCGAGTAGATAGCGAAAATTATCTAAAGTAAATTCGTTATTCACCCCAATGATCTTTACAAATGCGCCAAAGATCACTGTTGCATAGACCATAACAATTAGAGTTGTGAGTAATCCTGTTACCGAGAGCAAGAAGAATTTTGCACCTTTAGATGTAACTAGAGTTGGACGGCCACTTGGTTTTCCAGTTACTGAAACCACACTCTTCTTTTGGGCCCAATAGCGTTGGACCAAAAATACAAGAAGTGCAGGCAATAAAAGCAGCGAGGAATAACCTGCAGCAAGTGAGATGTCGTAATCACCATTAATAGCCATATAAGCCCGTGAGGCAAGAACTGTGTAATTACCGCCGATAATTATCGGATTTGCTAAATCGGCAATTGATTCAATAAAAAGAAGTAAAAATGACCCAGCAAATCCTGGAATTAAAAGTGGAAGAGTCACGGTTCTAAATATTTTTCCCTTATTTGCACCAAGACTTGAACCAGCTTCATCTAGGGCAGGATCAAGGCTTCTTAGCATTCCCAAGAGATTCATATAAGCAATTGGAAAAAATGAGAGAGTTAAAACTAGAACCAGTCCTGGAAAGCCATAGAGTGTTGGGCGCCAATCAAATACCCCTCTAGTGATCATTCCACTTCGACCAAAGAGCACAATGATTGCGGTAGCAAAAGCAAATGGCGGAGAAATGATTGGAATTAAGTTGATGATATGAAGAATTTTCTTGCCTCTAAATTCAACACGAGCTTGGGTATAGGCCATGATGAAACCCAGAACTGTGCCAAGAGCTGCCACCGTAAGACCTAGCTTTACGGTATTCCAAATAATATTTCTAGTGACAACATCGCTAAAGGATCCAGTAATGATGGCGCTGCCTGAAGGCTGCGTGGAATAAATCAAGATATTTATTAGCGGCAGGATTATTAAAAATCCGATGATGAAAATAACCAGAACTAGAGCAATCTTTGTGAAGCTGTCGTATTTCGCTCCACTGGCTTTAACGCTCAAAAAACTGCTCCTTAACTCACATTAGCAGTGAGGGGCTCTGAAAGTTATTTCAGAACCCCTCGAACTACTTTACTTATATTACTAGGTTACTTAGCTGATGAAGTTAGCGCTACTTCCTTATCGAAGCGAGCCTTGAGTGCAACTGCTGCAACTCCTGCTGCCTCTGCTTGATAATCAAGCAAAGTAACTTTCTTCAAGTTGACCATTCGAGGGTCATACTTTCCATTTGGATTGGTAAGAATCTGGAAAGACTCAGCCTTTGCAGGTCCAAGATTTTGTGCTTCAGCCGATAGTGAGAAATCAATATAAGCCTTAGCAGCTTCTGCATTCTTGGCGCCCTTAACTAGAGCAATTCCACCAATTTCAAAGCCAGTTCCTTCTTTAGGGAAGGAGACGACTACAGGATTGCCACGAAGTTTTGCTGCGGTGCAGTCGTGAGAGAAGACCAAACCCGTTGCAACTTCGCCGCGACCAAGTGGACCGGTTGGGCCAGCGCCGCTTCTGGTGTAGCTAAGAATGTTCTTATTTAGTTCCTTCATATATGCAATTGCCGCATCCTCTGATCCAAGGCGCAATACCTGTGACCAGAGTGCGGTGTATGCAGTTCCTGAAGTTCCGGGGTGGGCCATCATGATGTTGCCCTTGAGCTTAGGATCTAGAAGATCATTCCAACTTGTTGGAGCGCGAAGACCAAGACGCTTTAGCTCATTTGTATTTGAACAGAAACCTAGAGCTCCCATGTAAATACCGGTCCAATAACCATCGCTGTCTTGGAACTGCTTCTTGAGCATATTTCTAGTTGGCGACTTGTAAGTATCTAGTACTCCCTGAATTCGACCCGAGATATGGCTGTCATTCGGACCGCCAGTCCAGACATCAAACTCTGGATTATTTTTGGAAGCAATTAGACGAGTTAGAGCTTCACCTGATGAGAGGCGAATAAATTTTGTGGTGATTCCAGTTTTTGCTTGGAATGCCTGTGTCATTGCAACGCACCAAGACTCTTGTGGTGTGCAGAGAACATTTAGCGTTCCAGAGAGTTTACGTCCCTCGGCATACTGCAGAGATCCGCTAACGCGCTCACAGGTAAAGGTAACACCTTTAATCGTTCGAACTAATCCCTCTTGTGCGCACTTACTTCCCTTTAGATCGCGAGCTGCTTGAGCTGGAGCAATCGCTGAGAGAAGAGAGAGTGTAAGAGATGCCAGAGCAGCAAAAGCAATAATTCTTGATTTTTTCATTCTTACCTTTCATAACTTGGAAGTGATGTGGGGAGGAATTCAGCGGGAGCGTATCAGCGCACAGCAGAGAGTTCACTAGCAGGCTCTAGATTCCCCTAAATTCTCAGCAAATAGAGGATGAATGGAGCGCGATTTTTAGGTAACAAAGTGAGTATCGACTCTGATCGAGAGAGATTTAGAACCGCTGCCAGATGGAGCGCCTAGAACCCGCTCTAATCAGGGCGGCGATGAGAGCTCTGCGAAGAGGATATGAAAAAGAGTTTCTTAACTTGATAAGTGGGGCAGGTAGGGCTCGAACCTACGACGACCGGATTATGAGTTCGGAAGCGATGACTGGGAGTAACACGGTTGAGCGTGGTTGACGCAGTCACAACTAACAACTTAAGTTCCGACGTCCCTCCATAACGGCCTCTGTTGGGGGAGCAAGTGCACCAATTGTCCAACAAAAAGCAAGCCCATTTGGAAGTCAGCAAATAGCAATAAAGGGAACTGAAATGCCTCTTAGGTTGGCCAATCAGGGGAGACGACCAATTCATAATTGATCCTCAGCTAATCGAACATTCTCCATTAATTCTCTCAGACTAGAAACTGTAAATGACTCTTTCGTCCAAGCCTCTGTGTAGCCGTCAAACTTGCCCGCTCCTGGCAACTATGCGAGTTAAGTGGGGCGGGTCGGGCTACTTGCTTGAGATTAGATCTTAAGTAGCTTCTTTCCCTTTACTACAGCATCGTTTCGATCGGTGGCGTTTAATTTCCGATAGATACTCTTTAAGTGTGTCTTCATCGTATTTTTCGAGATACACAGATCGGTTGCTATTTGCCCAATTGGCAGCCCTGTACCCAAATGTCTCAAAATGTCAGCTTCGCGTCTAGTAAGTGAACGTGTTGGATCATCGCTTCCGACCATCATTTCATTCAATCTTTCTCCCGCGGCTTTAGCTAATCTCTCATTAAAGGGTGTTGGAGACTCTGCAACGAGTGAAATATATTGCTGAATTACATCTGACCGCTGAGTTAGAAAATGCTTGAAGTACCCATGTTTAGATCCAATTTCCACCGCTTGCCGCACTTCATTGAATTGGCCACGAGGGGAATCAGAGAATATGTGTGCTCTGTACAAGTGATAGGTAAGTTTTTGTCGGGGAATCTGTAAATCAAAAGTTTCAGTTATTTCTAGAGCTTTGGAGTTGTTTCCTTTGCTCATATAAATACCAGCCCTGAAGGCTCGTATCAGATATGAGTTCGGAGATCGAGATAAGAGGTCATCCGCGCGCTTGTAATCCATAACCCAATACCTAACTCGCGCCTCCCAAATGTCCACCGCTTGATGAAGCTCCCTTGAAAGGTCGTTGTCAGTAATCATTTTTCTACTTTGATTGATACAGGACAAGGCTCCCTCAGTGTTTCCAAGAAGAACTTGCTGATATGACATGCGTCCGAGCAGAGTTACAGCCATCGGGAAGTTACTGGCCTCGATAGCTTGATCTAGTGCAGCCTGCAAAAGAGTTAAACCCTTCGGATGATCACCGCTTTCTGCAACGATCATGAACTCTGCTAAGTACCCACCAAACGATGCGAAGAAGCCTTTGTGTTTTTGACCATCAGATTCAAGGGGCACTGCCAACTCATTCTTTGCCTCAATAAACCGACCTTGATGTGCCGCAATTAAGGCGTGCATAGAATGAATGATCGTTGTGTGATGAAGAGTAGCGCTGGTAAAACTCCTTGACTTTAGAGCTTGTGAAATTCTCTTAATTTTTGAATCATCATCTTGGATCACCGCACACCATAATGCCAACTGCAAAAAAGTGAACGTATTCCCTCTCGATAGAAAGAATTCTTTAGCTGGAGTTTCGAAACACTCCATAGCTTTTTCAAAACTTTGATTGAGATTTCCCGTGGCATAAGCGACAATTGATTCATAAGCGAGCAGCTCTCGTTTCAAGCCTTTTACCTCAACGGCGGATCGACCTGATGCAAGCACCTGAAGCGCCTGAATATGTGATTGAGCATCGCGGAAATTGCCAGACAAGATACCCATGTAGAAGGAAATGATTCTCTTCGCCAGCTCTTCAGTTTTCGGCACATACTCAAAAACATCTAGCCAATTCTTTAGGTGATCGATTCTGGATGAAAAAATGGCTTCTTGAATGCTCATGTCTATATTTCGAGCCACCGTCGGCTCCTGAACAATTTTCATCAATTTATCCATCGAACCTAGCTGCAGCAAAATTTTTGTGACCTCACGGATTCTTCCGCCATCCAGTAAATAGGAAATGAGGTTCTCACTTTTAGCTTGGAACTCATCTAAACGCTGATATTCACTAACAAGCACCTTACGGAGCAAAGGATGAATCGCGAATTCAGGTGGGCTGTCATTAGTCTGTGAGACCACCATTGAATCTTGACTTAATAAGGTGAGTATCCGAACGACATCAATATTCCCTGTAAGGGTCAACGCTGTTTTCGCATCAATACTTTCTAGCAACGAAAGTTGAGTAACAATTTCTAGCTCCTCTTGAGCCAAACTCGCCAAGATTCTTTGGGCGGGAACTGTGAATTGATCCTGGCCTTTGTTCTGAATTGAAGAGATTAGGGATTTAAAATCCTTTGTTACTGCCAACTGGGAGAGTGCGATATGAACGCCTAAAGGCCATCCTTGAGATAAATCTTGGATTTCAATTAAATTACTTGGGCTAAGAAACACGCCAGATTGGATAGCTAATTGCTCAGCCTCATCCGATGTGAAGTTCAAATCTGTAGGTGTGATGATTGTGAATCGTCCTGCGCCATGTTCTTGTAAGAAGCTAGTTCGTGGGGATGTCTCGGTAAGCAAAATCAGTTTTATGTGCGAAGGCAACTTGCCGACTAAAAAACGTGCAAATCCATTGTGATCTCTGCGAATTACTTCGGCATTGTCAATGACGATGTGAAACTTACTTTTGTCCTTCTCGATGATCTGCAAAAATTGTGAAAGAACACCATCATCTACTTCCTCAAGGTTTTCAAACTGAGCCAAGCTTTTATTCAGCGCGGGGATACCTTTTCTAATTTCAGAAACGATCGACCCGAACAGATCTGATACTTCAGATGTTGCAAAGCCATCAAACCAGACGATCGGCTCTGACTGAGTTTCTGCCCACTGCCTTGCCAGTACCGTTTTCCCAAACCCGGTTGGTGCGTAGATATAAACAATGTTGTCAGTTGAACTATTGATCGTATTGAT
>Ga0247838_1005506_pt1 | contig 12674 bp, 6 predicted proteins | sample LaCruzMarch2015__5_FD_189097 | JGI IMG/M metagenome (GOLD analysis project Ga0247838, IMG submission 189097) | Freshwater microbial communities from meromictic Lake La Cruz, Castile-La Mancha, Spain - LaCruzMarch2015_15m | ecosystem: Environmental > Aquatic > Freshwater > Lake | place: Spain... | reverse complement strand
TTCGGCGAAACCTCAAGCATACGCACACGCACCCAAGCCAGTGAGACATAACGATGCTTTGCCGCCGCTTTCCCGAGAATTTGGGAAAGGGTAGCTTTGGCGTTAGTGGTTATGAATCTTCGTGGCATGGATTAAAAAAACTTAAGCACGATCAGCTCTGTGTTTCTGCAGCTTCAGAGTTGTTTTTTACTTCATCAATACAGTGCCAAAGTTGGGGATTTTCTAAAAGCAATCGCACGCGTTCCATTTTCATTTCCACCCCTATACAAAAAGCTAACAAAGTCGCGGAGTTTTCGCCGTTTATCTGCGCCAATTCTTGTAACTGAGCGCGTGCATTTTCGAGATGGAATTTGTTTGATCGAATATCTTCCAAAAATTGAATGAACAAGGGAATAAAAAGAGGAGTTAAGAGTTGTTCGAATGCCTCTGGATATTTCACTTGAATTTTCTGAAGCACTTCGAGCAGTCCTTGAGATTGAATTTTGGTTTGGTTCCAAAAGACCTCTTTTGCAGAGGCATGAATTTTTTTAAGTTCATCTGCCAGAATTTGATCTTGAGAAAGTAATTCTATATTTCTGATTCTAAAGACCCACTCGCATACGCTCGAAATGAGAAATGATTCATGTCCAATATCATCTGCGACAAAATCGCGAATCTCGTTTTTTTGTTCGATGAGCTGGCTTAACAATGATTGTTCGCTGTTTGAGTCTAACCTTCCAAGAATTGCTTTGACGACATTTTCAGGATCAAACGCCTGTTGGTGCTCTGCGATGAAAGCAAAGCCTAGTGCATTTGTCATTTTGGTTCCCGCAGCAAGAGAGAGCTTTATTCCATCGTAAAGCATCCATTCATTCCAGACTTCTTCAAATTCCGCATTTCCGATAGGTATTTTTAATTGTTGCGTTTCATCCTCAAGCATGAGCCGATCTTTTTCAGCCGCTGGAAATGTGGAGACCATCGCATCAATTGAGATAACCATTACATGCCCTTCGGGATCAAAAGAATGTTGCGCAGAAAAACTCAACCAATTCGACGACAATTCAACAACTCGATAGTCTCCCGAGTCTTCTAAGTTTCCGTGAGGAGCCCTTACAAAAAGAGCTTTCTGCAGGTTTTTGTCTGCCCGGAGATTGCCCGAAAGAACTCGATTCTTCAATAGACGCACACGCCCCAAGGCCAGAAAATTCCGCCACTCTGCCGCTGAGAGAACCACGAAAGACTCTACGAACTGAGTTTGCTCTAAATCATTCATCTGGAGAATCCTCTTTGAACTTGCGGCTTAAAGGATTCCATACATCCCTTTGGAATTTTATTCAGGACCCAGTGTGGGGTCCCGTGGTAGGATAAGAAAACATTTCGGCGGCTTCGAGTGAGAGCAACAAAAAAATGTCTTCGCTCTTCTAATTCACGACTAAAATTATTAGGCTTTGCATCCAAATTGTTTCCTTCTTTCAGATAGGGCAAAAAGACATTTTCAAAATCCAACCCTTTCGCACTTTGATATGTCATAAGATACACCATCTTAGTTGAATCACTTTGTGGTAGCGAACCATTGTTGCTTCCAAGAAACATCAGTGGACACTTGTGACTTTGAAAAAAGTCATTAAATTCTTCGTAGCAAGTTATTCTTCCTCTGCTGGGAGCTGGTGGCAGTTTCCTGCACAGCTCATAAGCCACCACGGATGCGAACCTGTAGATTAGATCATGGGTCGGAAAAAGGACTGCACTTGGTTTTTCAACTTGCGCTAATCTCTGAGCCTCTCGAAAAACCTGACGAAATTCTTCGTCTTTATTTGTTGCTTCAAACTTCCAGACCCGATGATCACTTCGATTAGACAAAGCAGCACCTTGCACAATTTTTGCCTCAGGAAGTATCTCTTTTGCCACATTAAACAGGTTTTGTCCCAAGCGATGAATATCTCGAAGTGTATGTTTTTTGTGGGCACCTAGGATTTCGCCAATTTCTTCAGGGTCGATTCTGCCAGAAAAAATTGATTGATCCGGATCTCCTGCAACGATGATATTGCGAGCCCTTTTTAAGATATTATTAAGCTGTCTATCCTTAATATCTTGAACTTCATCAACTACAATGTAGTCATAAAAAACATCCTCATTGTTAAATGAGTCAAGAGTGCAGATATCAATCCTCTGAGTTTCAGTTGCTGATATTCCCGATGCTACAAGGTCTTTCAATGCATGTGTGTATGCCATGAAACAAACGCTTTTCCTTGGCGTTAATTTGGCGATCTTTTTCAAGGCATGCGTAATAACAATTGTTTTCCCAGTTCCTGCGTATCCAGCAACCCAATTTTTTTTGGATTTTACATCAGTAATATCCGCAATGATTTCTCTTTGCTGGGAACTAAGCTCGTTTATTGGAATCATCCATTTCATAATGCTAAAATGTTTCTGGCCAATCAAAACGCCGAGCAGATGCGCCATCAAACTTTCCCTCGTAGTAAGTAGTTTTCAACCAATCTAAATCCTCTTCCCATTGGTCGATAGCTTCTGCATACGAACTACAGTCCTCGCGGCCTTTGAAGTTTCTGGCCAACATGGCAATCGTTTCAGCCATTTTTCTCAACCGCGTTGAGCTCTCGGTTTCACCCCATTTTTCAACGATTTCGGAGGCGATATCATTGGAAAACGATTCTCTTTTTATGATGCCACCCAGAATCTCCCGTCTTATCGAACGCATCGCACCTTTTTTTCCAACATGGTAGCCAGAGTAAGAAAGTAACCCCTCATCGCTACTGAATTTGCCATTCAATTTGGCTAAACCCTTAATATCGGTCTCAGGCCAGACAAAATAATCTTTGCGGGCGGTTAGCTCTGGAATTAGTTTAAGTGCAGGGTGCTGGGCTTTATGCTCATCCCATTGATTCGAGAAATAGACACTCCATTCACCAGGAAATTCCTCTAAACGAACGAACAACCCCGACAAAAACATTTCTTGCGATAGTATAACAGGCTCCTTGAGTGCCTTGGATCGCAGAAAAACAACCTCCTGAATGTTGTTAATACACCTCTGAATCCATCTTTTATTAAACACTTCAGACTGATCGAAATTTATTGGAGAAGATAAAATAAACTCCTCCATGAAAAGTGATAAAAAGCCGGATGTGAGATACTCCGAATTGCCAACTACAAACAATGGACTTTGGCCATGCTGTTCGACATTCCAATCTTGAGCTTCAAAGAATGTGTTTTGAATGCCGTAGGAACGAACGAAAGTTCCAAGTTCGCCAGATTCAAATGGCCCATTTCCAATAAACACGATTGGACAATCGAGCACCTGATCCTTGAATTTAAGTGTTTTATCTGCAAACCAGTTACGAATTGGAATGCTATTTACAAAATCGCTGGCTCCCTGAGAATAAAAGCGATGCAAGATACTTTGGATTCGCATCTCCGTCTCGGGTATCCTGGCAGGGCGGAAAAAGAGGGAGTAGGCACCATTTATTTTTTGAAGATAAGCCTGGTTCCCCGTATTTTTTTGCTCGGCAATAAATGCCTCAAGTTTCTCCCAGTCCAACTGCTCCGGAAGCTCCATTTTTCCGTTTTGGATATCGTTCGCAAATTTGGAGATGAGATCAGGAGCGTAGCCGCGATAGGCGGCTCGGAGGAGTTGTTTAATTTCCTCCAAAGTCGGTAATTTCTTTGGGGTTTCCATAAAAAAGCGGATAATGGATTCAAAAAATGCTAAAAATACAAATTATTTTCCGATATGTTTTTGAGATTTTGGTTTAAATGAACCGCTTCGTTTGCTCGCCCTCATCGGCTTGAGGATTTGGGAAAGCGAGGCTTTGTCGTTGGTGGGAATGAATCTTCGTGGCATATAAATGGATTAGATTTTCCGATTAAGTTTGGCTATGTCTTTAGCGGCTTGAATTAGCTTTACCACTTATTCAGTCCACTGCCTTTCCGTTCAATTGTTTTGCAGTAGTAATCAATTTCTTATTTTTTTGTTTGCTTGGTTTCTTTGCGTTTTGTGCGATTGGGAATCGAGTTATTAGCCAGGTTTTTTATATCATTGAACGGCATCAAGTCGCAGGGAGCAGGATATAAACACCGAGGACATCCATCGGGAGGACGGGGTAGACGACGCCGAAGCGTTTCTTTTCAACAAGGGATGAAAATCGCTCGTGAGCTTCGACGAGGTGCTGGCAGCGTTCTTCAGCGAGTTTGTCAAAGGCGGGGCGCAGCTGTGGAAGGGAGGCAATAGCTTCGTTGACCAAGCGGGCACTGCGCTCGGGTGCGATATCGCCGCTTGCTTGCGCAATGGCAAGGAGTTCCTTGGCTTCTTGGCTGGGCAGATAGCTCTCATCCCCCGGAGTGCCTCGATAGCCCCAGAGTAGCATCTCCTCAGCGACAAGTTGGTGACCGGAGGGTTTCAGCTCCTCGATGACATTTCGGCAACGGAACATAAGGAGCGTGGTGGTGGTTTTTACCGCAGCTGTGCGAAGCACGGAAGCACGGGCGGCTTTGAATTTGTCCCTCGAAATACTGTGAGCGAGGACGATCTGGCAAAGCTGCTCTACGAGCGGATGGTTGCGACCGATGTAGATGTGGTTCTCCGGAGTAGGCGACTCGAAGGAAACCTTGAGAATCGACTCTGAGGGCAGCAGAGACTTCGCCGAGGGAGGAAGGTTGAATGTGTAAAGGAGGTAGCCGGATTTTTCACGGTCGATCTGGACGCCAAAGATGGTGCGGAGGCCTTCAACAACAAATCGCTCCACGGCATCGGGAGAGCCGATGGCTTCGTCGTTTTCGCGAAGGTCTTTTTCGATCTCCTCGGCCTTGATGGCGTGTTGAGCGAAGATGGATCTGCTGTGGGTGGCGAGGTCGGCGGCTTTTTTGTATTTGTCGGTGACCTCAATCTCAATCTTGCGGGCTTCGTTGAACTCCTCGAAGTCGAACTCGACTTGGTTGTTATTTTTGCCGCGACGGGTGCTGATCTTGCGGTCGGGGTTGAGGAGGAGCGATTGAGTAATCGTGTCGATGATGCTCTTGCTGTCCTCAGGGAAAGGCACATTGATGCCGGTGGCGCGCTTGATCTCGCGCACCTTGCGAAGAATGACATCAAGGACGACACCATCGACGGCGCTGTCCTTGGAAAACAGAAGGTAGGCTTTGACTTCCTTGGCCCGCTGGCCGAAGCGGTCTACACGGCCCTCGCGTTGTTCCAGGCGATTAGGATTCCAAGGCAGATCGTAATGGAGCACTGCGGTGAAATGTTCGTGGAGGTTGATGCCCTCGGAAAGGCAGTCGGTAGCTATGAGGACGCGCTGGCGGTGGGCTCCCATTTTTTCGATGCGCTCCCTGCGGTCCTCATCGGGCGACTCCGAGGTGACGACTTGGATTTCCACTTTTGGAAATTTCTTGGCAAGCAGGGGTGCGAGCTGTTCACCAAGATAGATGGCTGTCTGGATGTAGCGGCAGAAGATAACGGGATTGTAGTCTTTATTGAGCCATTCCTCCGTGATCATACGGGCGGCTTCGAGTTTGTGATCGAACTTAGGGCCAGTGAGTGCGGCGAGTTCTTTTTCAAAGTCGCGCATGCGGCGTTGCTGGGAGTCCGACCAGCCGGTGCCCTCCACGACTTCGATCGGCGCAAGATCAGATTCATGCCCCTCGGGATGGTCATGAACTGGCTCGGTAGTGTCCTCGTCTTGGATCGATTCTTCGCCCAACTTGGCGCGTCTCGCACGGAGCATCGCAACTCCAGCGGCTGGGCTGGACATGACCCCACGAAGAAGCCCCAGGGCGGTCCAGTAGTGAACTCGTTTCTGCCTGTCTGGTGCGGAGTCGCCAGCTACGAGATTGCGGGCAAAATCGAGAATTTTATCGAAGAAGGCGCGGTATGCTTGGGAAAGATCGTAATCGAACTCGCCTGAGTCCCGCTTCGGAAATGGGGTGTCCTCATTCATCCAACGCTCTACATCCTGCCGACGGCGCTGGATAAAGTGGCGGGCGAGTCGTTGGCGTTCCGGTTGAGATGCCGTGGCGACATTCAGCGTTTCAAACTCGGGATGGAGAAGGCCAAGAAGAGAGCCGAACTCTTCTGGTTTTCCACTGTGGGGCGTTGCCGAAAGCATGATCAAGTGTTGCCCTGGCTTTGCGGAGATTTCGCTGACGAGCGAATGCCGCTGCTGCTGTGAGGTGGATGCGCCTTGGGGGCGCGCACAAGTGTGGACTTCATCGACAATCACCAATTCAGGGCACTCGTTGATGAAGGTCGCACGGCGAGAATCCTGCTTGATGTAGTCGATGGAGAGAACCTGAAACGGATAGTATTGATAGACGGAGGTATCGCCTTGGATTTCGCGGTCGAGCCGGGCTTGTGTGCTGGAGCGGATGACTACTGCCTCCACGCCGATTTTGTCTTGGATTTCCTTCTGCCACTGGTCGCAAAGGTGAGGTAAGCAGACGACGGCAAATCGGCGAATCTTTCGACGGTCCAGTAACTCCCTAACCACAAGCAATGCCTCCACTGTTTTACCCACGCCAACATCGTCGGCGATGAGGAGACGAATCTGGTCCTGTCGCAGGGCCATCACTAGCGGAACCATCTGGTAGCTGCGCGGGCGGAACGAAATCTTCGCCAGCGAACGAAAGGGTCCAGCTCCACTTCGGAAAGCAAGCCGGGCAGCATCATGCAAGTATCGAGCTCGGGCAAAGTCACCAAGGTCGTTTGCATCGGGATTGGGGAACTCGGCACTTTGGGGCTTGTCGGCGGCCTCTGCCAAAGGAAGGAATATGCCAGTCGCTTCTTCATCTGAGCCGCCAAGAGGCTTGATCAGCAGCAAGTCTGCGTCGTCGGATGGCAAGACAACCCAATCGCGGTCGCGGATTTTAACGAGGGTTCCTGGTTGGTGATTAAGTCGATTGGACATTGGTAATCAGCGGACTTTTTTAAAGATGTCGGGGTAGCGGTCTACAAGCGCCGCCAGGTCGTCTTTGTAGTGATAAACGATGACTTCATCTCCTCGGTTTTTTATGGCCTGCCTCTTAGCAAGATCATCAGCAGCGACCTCGGCGTCATCATGCGGCGAGCCGTCGCAGAAAACCCAAGTGTCAGGTGCGTAAAAGAAATCAGGGCAGACATAAAGATCCGGCACGGATTTCTGGGCGGCATCCGGCAAACGAAGCCCCTCTTTGTAAAGGAAGCGCAGGAATGTTTCCTCTGTAGATGAGGAGGCATCCTTTTCCTTCATGAGCCGCTTGAAACGATCCTCGTAGCTCTCATCTGCCATGCCGCCGCGAATTTCGATGGAGCAGACAGCCATTTTTTCCAACGCCTCTTTAATCGAAAAGCGATCCAGCGTGAGATGGTGGGGTTGGTTGTAATAGCTCAAAAGATCATCGTAGGAGGACCTTTCAAGGTAGGCAGGATCATCGAAGCGGCAGAGACGCGTGGCCTCGGCGATGATGCGTTGGAACGCGTCTTTGTTGGTGACGAGTTCCGAGAGAATGCCCAGGCTACCCTCGCTGGCCTCATAGAGAAAAATGTTCGGACACTCATTGCCTCCCATCGGTTCGCCACCAAGCTCGGAGGGCTCGATTTGGAAAATGTTTTCGATAGCGCGCTTCAAGGCATACATGAGCGAGAGGACTCCACTGCGGCCGAGGCCAAGGCTTGTGATCGGCTCGATGTAGAGAGCGTCGGCTGTGGCATGGGTAAAGATGCGGACGGCACGAATTTCCTCCTTCGACGGCTCGGCTTCCGGGTCGCGGTTGTTTGCTTTCCAAAATCCCGTGCTCAGGCCCAAGGGGAAGCCTTCGTCTTTGCGTCCTTTGTCGCGACGGTTGATCTGCACGAGACGGGCGGCTGGAATGAAAGAGAGCGCCAGAAGTGTATCCTCGCCGGAGCGGACGACCGCTTTGCGCACTCGCGACATATCGCCATTGGGAGCTGAGAAATAGGTGCTGATCTCAAATCCGAGTCGGCGTCTCTCCTCCTCTTCGCATGTGATGTATTCCCGAAGCTCGGCCTTGCATTCCGAGAGTTCGACGACATCGGCAAAATCCTCGCGGTTTTTTGAGTCGGCCAAATCAGCATTGGTGAATGGGCAAGTGTTCCGGGTGCTTTCGGATTCCGAAAGCCAGTATCCGGATGTCTTGCAAACCCGCACAGAATGAATCTGGCTGGCGATCTCGGGCTTGATCATTTGAGTAACCCGGAATTTTGAGCCGTTGTGGTAGATGATATTTCCAGGGCCGAACTCACGCAGCGCGACAAGACGCGGGCGTGAGATGTAGTCGCCACCATCACCCTCGGCCACGAAGACGCGAATGGGCAACCGTGTGAAGTTATATCCCGGTAGGAAGCCTTCGGAAGCCAGATATCTGTAAACATAGAACTCGGTCATCTCCGTGCCCGAGTCGCCTTCCCTTTTGTTGCGAAGAAGGGCCAGCTGCATCGAAGCCTGGTCTTGCAGGCGTTTTTGCTGGCGATATTCGTCGCTGCCAAATTTCAGAAGGCCGCTTTCGATTTGTTTTGAGGCGCGGGTGAGAGTTGCCCGGGCTTCTTTGAAAAGAGACCGCCAGCGATCCAGGCTCTGGTCTAATGTCGTGGGCATCGAGCGCAGGTGCTTTTCAAGCCACTCTGGAGTAAACCAACGCTGTGCCTGCAATGTATCGCGAAGTGGCCCAAGAACCTTCAGGAATGCTTGCTCCAGACGCTTGCGGATCGAGTCATCGAACTGAAGTCTCAGATAAACATCCGCCTTCATCCGAAGATCGGGGTGATCCTGCTCCAAGAGATCAAGAACGGAGTCGTGAAGCTGGGGTAGGCCAATCTCGGAGAGGACAAAGGCGTTCAAGTGAGCCTCCACAAGTTCCCTATTTGCGAGATCGAGCCTTGGGGCCTCGACTGAGCCTGAAACCATTTTGGCCCGCTGCTGGAAGTAGTGGCGGTCATGGGGCGAGTAGGCTGAACAGTAGGTGAAAACAAGTGCCGCTTGGCCGCTGCGTCCTGCCCGACCGCTTCGCTGTGCGTAATTCGCCGGATTGGGCGGAGCGTTGCGCATATGCACGACGCTCAGACTGGATATGTCGATGCCAAGCTCCATGGTCGGCGAACAAAAGAGCGCACTGATCGAATCGGTTCGGATTTTTTCAACATCCGGCGAGCCATCTGGCAACTTCCACTCCGCACGAAAGCGTTCCTCGCGCTCAATGCGCGGTTCGTTTTTCAACTGCCCTGTGTGATCCTGCCCGATGAGGTTTTTCAATCCACGGAAGTCGGTAAGGTAAAGTGATTGGAAGAAGTGGTTGGGCTTTGGGGGTGTTGGCCTGTAGCTGCGAAGTTTTACCTCATCGCGTCTGACGGTTTTTTGATCTCCTGCTCTCCAGATGATGCGGTCGAGCTTCAATTGGTAAACTGTGACATCCTCATTGGTGGCAGAACGGGCCTTGCGGGCAGCGAGGTAGTCGGCCTTCAAAAGCGTAGCCAGAAGAGCTTCGAGGAATTGGTTGTAATCATCGCGGCTGATTGCTCCATCCAAGTCTTGAGAGCTCAAAAAGTGCTTAACATATTTTCCAAGCGCGCTGCTGATTCCGAGTGAGGCGCTATGGTTTTCACGGCGATGGAGCTTGCAGGTGCGAAGGACTGCAGGCCGGAAATCGCCATCCGCGAAATTCCAAGGCTTGCGGAGTTTATCAGAAAATTCCTTCTGCGCTTCTGTCAGAATACTTGGCTCAAGAAGGGTCGAGCTTTGAATGGCGTATTCAAGACGGAAGTAATCGAGAACATTCCTTAAAAACTCCTTCCGAACAGCAGGCTTCATTCCGGAGAGATAGGGCACAGACGACCACCCTGGCTCGAATGCGCAGTTCTCCGGAAGTCTATCGTAGTCAACAGTCAGGAGGGCGCATTTCTCCAAGTTCGGAAGAACGACCCGCCAGCCACGACGGAGATCGTATATGGCTTGATAGGTAAGATATTTGCAAAATGTCTCCTCATATTGCGCCCGCACGGTGGGGAAGGGATTCGGGTCGGATGATGTCGAGTAGCTGGCAAAATCGAGGTTGAGCTCTTTGAAAATGGCTTCCCCAACTTGTCGGTAGTTCAGAATTTGACCGGGGGCATTGATGAGGGCACGGGCTATGGCCGCACGGATGCGGACGACGCGGATGAAATCATTGAAGTGCCCGGCTTGAAGAGCAGCGTCCTGACGATTGTCGGTGAAGCTGAGGATTTTTTGATCCCTTAAATGAAAGCCTCCCCGAGACATTTCGCGGAGGACCAGAAACGAGTTAATCGTAGTGGATGTGCTCCTGCCCTCATTCCCCAGCGTGGTGAGTTTTGTGCTCTCGTTGGTTTGCCCATCAAAAAAGAGTCCGGCAGTGGGATCAAAAAGAAGACCCTTGGGTGCGGATCGCATGAACCAACCTATGAGAGGCGACTTCGATTCGCGGCCGACCTCAACATTTCCTTGTGAGTCGTAGCCCATTCGCAAGGGCATTCGCTCAACATATTCCTTCTTTAGCTTCCCTGTTTGCTCATTCTGAATCCAAGAAGGGGGTAGACTTTCCCAATCCTCATCTTCGTTCCAAACTTCATCACCCCCAGGGATCACATATCCGGGAATCAAACTTTCATCTGCTGTTGTCTGGTTGTTAAAATCCCGGGGAAGAAGCCGGGATGACTTGGTGTCGTAGAAGACGCAAATGAATGTTTTTCCTGATGCTCGGCTGAAAACATGAGGGAAAATATGTTGCTCTTGGCCATCCTCCTTGTGGTGCACGCCCGGTTCGAGAGTAATAAATCGAGCGCCCAGTTTCCCAAGTGTGGCATAGACAGCGCCTGTCTGGGCAAGGAATTGATGAAGGCGGAAGGGCAGCAGTGTGTAGCGCTGGCCGGCATCCACCAACTTGCGGTTAATCTCGCTAATCCATAGCAACAAATCGCAGAGATGCTGCTTGCAAGAATCCAGAGATTCTCCACTGGCTGCTGAAAGTTTTTTTGCGATTTCCGAAAGGGAAAGAGGGGTGCCGCGCTTCAATCGACCGCTTGGCTCTGCCTGGAGGGCCACTTCGTTTTCCAGCCACAATGCAACAGGGTGTTCACCAAGCTCTTTTTCCTCGTTTTGATTGTCTATGGATTGATTGACCGCTGCGGAGAGTGTCTCGCGGGACTGGAGGGTCGAAGAATTTGGGAGAGACCTGGAAAGCGTCTCTCCGATGATCTGGCGGGGCGAAATGTCCTCCCCAAAAATTTTGGAGGTGACGGAGGCAACGGTCTCCCTTTGTTTTTCAAAACTTCCAGAGGACGCCATTGTGGCTGATGTGCCAATCAAAGTTAGCTTGGATCGGCAACAACCACGAATGCGGCGGATAAGCATTCCGACATCAGCTCCTTGGCGCCCCCTATAAGTATGCAATTCATCGAACACCAAGAACCTCAGAGAGCGATAGATTGAATCTCGCATCTGCTGTTCCCCATGTCTCGTGAGCAAAAGCTCCAGCATCATGTAATTCGTGAGCAAGACATCGGGTGGCTCGGTCAGGATTTGCTGCCGCAATTCTGAACGCGTCTGGCCTGTGTAAGCCGCGAAGCGGATGGGAAAGGCTGAGCCAGTGGACTCTTCATAACGAGCGGCCAGTTTTTTCAACTCCTCTTCTTGGGAGTTGATGAGGGCATTCATCGGGTAAACCAAAATGGCTTGAATGCCTTTTCCCACGCCTTCGCGAAAGAGGTGATTAAAAACCGTTCCGAGATAGGTGAGCGATTTGCCCGACCCTGTGCCGGAGGTCACAACAAAGCTCTCCAGTTGAGACCCCAGCCGCATGGCTTCAATCTGGTGTGTATAGAGAGAAACGCCCTTGAATACATGGCCCAAGGAGGCATTCAAAGTCCCATCGGCAACGAGACCATCAACAGATCCCGTTTTTTCAAAGGACGGATTGAATTGGATCAGGGGGTCTGGCCAGAGCTTTCCGGAGTTGAGCGATTTTTCGACCTCTTTACGGATGTCTTCGTCATGAATGTCGATGAAGCTCCAGATGTATTCTTTGTAGCCGTCGAGAATCTTGGAGTGTAGCGAAAGGGCGTCCATTTAGGTTATTTTTTAGCATCTAAAAGCTGGGCCTCATAGTTCCCAAGCACCTCTCCTATGACGACCGTGTAGTTGAGGTTCCCGTGGTCGAGGTCCACATCGGGAAGGAAATCTTCATCCAGCGAACCGAGTAGCGCTGGCACATCAGACTCATTCCATCCAGCGTCCTTCAGCAGAATCACGGTTCCAGCAACATTGCCGCTGGCGAGATAGTGGAGATCGACTGCGGCAACATCCTTGCCCTCGCGCTGTGCGAGGAAGCGCTCGGATGAGGCCGTGCGGAGTGTGCGTTTCCAACAGATCATTTTTTGACAGGATTTACAGAATTAACAGGATTAGCGGGACTCGGGCAGGAAGACGGTCAATGATGGATGTTGAATGTTGGATGGTGGATTCATTCAGAATTCAAAATTGCTCATTCAAAGTTTCGCAGCCTGTGCGGAGTGTGCGTTTCCAAGAGATCATTTTTTGACAGGATTTACAGGATTAACAAGATTCGGTGGGACGGGAGAGGATGGTGGCGCAGCTGCTGTTGCGGTCCTCCTACGCGCTTCGCGGCTCCGGCGTGATGCAGTGGCGAGTGACTGGTGGCGGGTTGATGCCGATGGGGGC
>Ga0247838_1005500_pt1 | contig 12688 bp, 10 predicted proteins | sample LaCruzMarch2015__5_FD_189097 | JGI IMG/M metagenome (GOLD analysis project Ga0247838, IMG submission 189097) | Freshwater microbial communities from meromictic Lake La Cruz, Castile-La Mancha, Spain - LaCruzMarch2015_15m | ecosystem: Environmental > Aquatic > Freshwater > Lake | place: Spain... | reverse complement strand
GGGCAGGGTCAGGCACCAGAAGATCAGGGTCAGGGCCGCCCAGGGGGGGCGAAACTCATCGATCCAAGCGGGCATGGGCAGGATGCTCAAGAACAGCGCGACGAGCAGGCTCCCCCAGACCACGGCGGCGCCGCCGCGCCGCGGCTCGCTCATGGCAGGTGCTCCGCCGCCGGCCGCGCGCCGGGCGCGGCCCCGCTCAGGGCGTCCTGACGCTGGTCGGGGCTCAGGGTCCAGACCAGCAGGACCTCCCGGCTGCGGTCGAGCCGCGCCATGGGCTCCGCCTTCACGCTGGTGAATGGGTTATCCGGCGCGTGCCCGACCGAGGTTACCCGCGCCACCGGATAGCCCGGCGGGAAGCGCCCGCCCAGCCCGGAGGTCACCAGCAGGTCGCCGACCTGGATATCGGCGTTCTTCGGGATATACAGCAAGTCCAACTCGTGGCCCAGCCCGGATCCGGCCGCGATGCTGCGCAGCCCGTTGCGATTGACCTGTACCGGCAGGGCGTGGTCCAAGTCGGTAATCAGCAGGACCGTGGCGGAGAAGGGGTTGGTCTGGATCACCTGGCCCATGACGGCATTGGCGTCCAGGACCGGCTGCCCGACGAAGACCCCGGAGTTGCTGCCCTTGTTGATCAGGACCTGGCGGCGATACTCGGCGAGATTCACGGCCAGGATCTCCGCGATCAGGACCCGCTCACCAATCTTGAAGGAGGACCCGAGCAGGTCGCGCAGGCGCATGTTCTCCGCCTCCAGCGACGCCAGTTGCTGGGAGCGCGCACCCAAGATCAGGTTCTCGCGGCGCAGGCCGTCATTCTGATCGCGCAGCTGCCGCGCGTCCGCCAGCCGGTCCTGCGCCTCGCGGGCATAGTGCACCGGCAGGTCGGCCAGCAATTGCAGCGGATAGACCAGCACCGCCAGGGCCGAGCGCAGGGCGCCTAAGTGCTGGTCGCGATGATCGGCCACGACCAGCCCGATGGCCAGGAGCACCGCCAGGATCACGCGGAAGGTGGGGGACGGTCCATGTAGGAACAGGGGTTTGATAGCGGTGCCCCTCGGCAGGCAAGGCGAACTCGGGCGCGCGGCGCGGGTGGAGCGTTGTCGTTGTCGTTGTCGTTGTCGAGATTATCGTAGCGCCCCGAATTCTCTCGCACGCCAAATTGCATCGTTTCTCCGATATACGATCACGACAACGACAACGACTGTGCTGTCTCTAGCTTGTACCGCTCCGACCAAGAAGCCACTCCCGAACGCACTACTCGGTCGAGAAGAGGTCCAGCCCCCGGGTGTCGAGCATATCCAGGGCCTTGCCGCCGCCGCGGGCGACACAGGTCAGGGGGTCCTGTGCCACCACCACGGGCAGCCCGGTCTCCTCCTCGATCAGGCGGTCGAAATCGCGCAGCAGGGCGCCGCCGCCGGTCAGCACGATGCCGCGCTCCGCCACGTCCGAGCCCAACTCCGGCGGGGTCTGCTCCAAGGCCGACTTGACCGCGCCGACGATGCCCGACAGGGGTTCCTGGAGCGACTCCAGTATCTCGTTGCTGTTGAGCGTGAAGCTGCGCGGGATGCCCTCGGCCAGGTTACGCCCACGCACCTCGATCTCCAACACCTCGTTGCCCGGGAAGGCGGAACCAATGGCGTGCTTGATGCGCTCCGCCGTCGCCTCCCCGATCAGGGTGCCATAGTTGCGGCGCACGTAGTTGATGATCGAGTCGTCGAAGGTATCGCCGCCGATGCGCACCGAGTTGGAGTAGACGATGCCGTTGAGCGAGATCACCGCCACCTCCGAGGTCCCGCCGCCGACGTCGATCACCATGGAGCCGCGCGCCTCGCCCACCGGCAGCCCGGCCCCGATCGCCGCCGCCATCGGCTCCTCGATCAGATAGACCTCGCGCGCCCCGGCCCCGGCCGCGGACTCCTTGATCGCGCGCCGCTCCACCTGGGTCGAGCCGCAGGGCACGCAGATCAGCACCCGCGGGCTCGGGCGCACCATGCGCGCCTCGTGCACCTTGTGGATGAAGAACTGGAGCATCTTCTCGGTGACGGTGAAGTCCGCGATCACGCCGTCCTTCAGGGGACGGATGGCGGTGATGTTCTGCGGCGTGCGCCCGAGCATCGCCTTGGCCTCCTCCCCAACCGCCACCACCGTCTTGGGGCCCCCGGCGCGCTCCTGACGGATCGCTACCACCGAGGGCTCGTTGAGCACGATGCCCTGGCCGCGCACATGGATCAGGGTGTTGGCGGTCCCCAGGTCGATCGCCAGATCGGTGGAAAAAATGCCACGAAAACGTCTGAAAAACATCAGGTCTTTACCTTGAAGAAACGGGGGCGCGGCGCCCGCTCGACCCGGGGGCCGGGGTGCATCCGTTGGGGTCCGCTGGGGAATCCGCTGGGGAGTCCATCAGAAAAGAGGGCGGTAATCTAACAACGTAGCGCGCAGTCGGCAAGGCGGGGCGGCGCGGGGTCGGCGCGCCGGCCCGGCTGCCACCGTTCGGGAGGGGGTTTGCAACCCCGTCCCGAACGGTGGTGACCGAGATCCCGGGTACGTTGTCGTTGTCGTTGTCGTGTCGTTGTCGTAATCGTTGTCGTAATCGAACAATCCGACCACGATTACGACAACGACAACGACGCCCGGCGCGTGGGAACGTCCGGCGGGACGGGGTTTGCAACCCCGTCCCGAACGTTTTCCTTCGGTCCCTTGCCGGCCTCCGCGCCTTCGGTTGGCGGGACCCGTGCTAGGCTATGTTGCTAACCGCCACCGCCCCGGGAGACGCCCATGTCGCAGACCGCCCTTGCCGAATCGCATCGCGCACGGCCTGAACCGGCCGGTGCCGCGCCGCCTTCTCATGCCGGCCGCTACGTCTCGGAGGAGGAATACTGGCGCGACTACTACCTCGACTCCGACGTCCACTATGAATGGAACAACGGGCGTCTGGAGGAAAAGCCGGTGTCCAACTACGAGACCTTCCTCGTCTACCAGTGGTTCATGCTGCTGCTGGAGCACTTTCTGACCGCCCGACCCATCGCCAGGATGGTCGCGCTGGAGATGGGCTTTCGGCTGCCGCTGCCGACCGGCACCGTCATCCGCAAGCCCGATTTCGGCGTCGTCTGCAACGACAACCCGCAGCCGTTGTTGCCGCTCGATGCGTCCTATCGCGGCGTTTTCGACCTCTGTGTCGAGGCCCTCTCGGATCAGGAGCGCCGCGACATCCTGCGCGATACGGTGGTCAAGAAGGCCGAGTATGCCGCCGGCGGCGTCCCCGAGTATTACATCCTGCACCGCGCGCCCGAGCAGCAGGCGTTCTTCACCCGCACGGCGACGGGCGTCTATGTCCCCATCGCGCCGGACGACGGCATAATCCGCTCGCGGGTCTTGCCCGGCTTACAGTTTCGCGTGGCCGACCTCTGCCGCCGGCCCGCACACCAAACGCTGCGCGATGATCCGGTCTACGCCGCCTTCGTGCTGCCTGGCTGGCGCGCGCTCGAGGAGCGCGCCGCGGCGCAGGCGCAGGCGCTACGGCAAGCCGAGGGGCTGGCTGCGGCACAGGCGCAGGCCTTGCAGCAGGCCGAACAGCACGCCGCCGCCGAATCGCACCGTGCCGACGACGAGTCGCACCGCGCCGCCGCCGAGGCACAGGCGCGCCGACAGGCCGAGCGGCGCGCGCAGGAGGCGGAGCAGGCACTTGCCCGGCTTCAGGCACAACTGGCAGGCCGCGACGTTGCGCAGTGACCGGCGCCGAGCGGCACGGCAGCGAATACTCCGGGACGAGACGGGGTATGCGCCCCGTCCGGCCCGGGACGCGGCGTCGCAGTCGTAGCCTGGATGGAGCGCAGCGAAATCCAGGTCCCCGCGGCAAGCTGCCGATTTCTCGTGCGTCCGCGGGGCCGCCCCGGATTCCGCTGCGCTCCATCCGGGCTACGGGTCGCTCGCAGCGCTGTAGGTCGGGTTAGCGAAGCGTAACCCGACATTCGCGCCACCCCGCCCCGATTGCCAACCCGCCCCGCGGCGGGTATAAACCCCGGCAACCAAGGCCACCACGGACACCCCGATGCCCCCCGCCGGCCCGGACCGCGACCGCCCCTTCGAGCTCTTCGTCAGCTACTCGCACAAGAGCGAGGCGGTCAAAGACCGTCTGCTGACGAACCTCTCCGTGCTGGAACGCCTGGGGCTGGTCTCCACCTGGACCGACCGCGCCATCCCACCCGGGGCACTCTGGCGCCGGGAGATCGAAGACGCCATCGCCGGCGCCGACGCCGCGCTCTTCGTCGTCTGCGCGGACTTCCTGGCCTCCGGCTTCTGCATGGACCAGGAACTCCCGGAATTCCTCCGCCGCCAACGCGAGGACGGCACCCTGGTCCTGTTCGTGCTGGCCGACCACTGCTACTGGAAGGCGATCCCCGCCATCGCCGAGCACCAGATGGTCCCGCGCGACGGCAAGCCCATCGTCGCCCACACCCCGCGCTCCAAGGCCTATACCGCCGTCGTGCAGGAGATCCACGCGGCACTGGAGGCTCACCGGGCCGAGCATGGCCTGCGCCCGCGCGCCCCGCGGCCCGTCCCGACCCTGCCGACCGACGGCACCCAGGACGCACTGGCCCGCATGCTTGCCGAACTCCCCGGCGCCACCGCCCGGCTCTTCGGCCGCGAATCCGAGCTGGCCCGACTCGACAGCCTCTTCGGCGCCGGCCCCCCTTTGAGACGCGGCGGCGTCCTGCTCTGGGTCGCCCCCGGCGGTGTCGGCAAATCGGCCCTGACCCGCCGCTGGATCGAGTCCCAGGCCTGGCCGGCCGGCACCCGCTTCATCGGCCACTCCTTCTACTCCCAGGGCAGCCGCGACCAGACCGTCAGCGCCCGCGCCTTCCTGCTGCGCGCGCTCGCCGCGCTCGGCGACGCGCCGGAGCCGACCACCTCGGACCATGACCTGGGCCGCCTACTCGCCGAGCGCGCGGCAGCGGCGCCGACCCTGCTCGCGCTCGACGGGCTGGAGCCGCTCCAGCAGGCCGCCGACGACCCCAAGCTCAGGGGCCGGCTCAAAGATCAAGGCATCGCCGCCCTGCTCGAAGGGCTCGGGCGCGCGCCGGGTGAGGCACTGTGCCTGGCCAGCTCCCGGCTGCCCATCCCGGACCCGCTGATCGAGACCCAGCCGGGATTCCGGCAGATCGACCTCGGCGTCCTGCCGCGCGCCGGGGCGGTCGAGCTAATCGCGGCCCGCGGCATCGCCGGCACCCCCGAGCAGCTCGCGGCCATGGCACAGCGCTGCGCCGACCACCCGCTGGCCCTGATCCTGGCCGCCGAGCTGACCCACAGCTTCCTCGGCAACCAGGCCGCCGGCTTCCTCGCCCGCCACTGGCCGGTCCTGGCAGGCGAAGGCCCGGAGCGACATGCGCAGACCGTCATGGGCTGGCTCGACGCCGCCCTGCGCGACGAGCACGCCGCCCTGGATCGCGCACTGGTGCGCGTGCTCGGGCTCTTCGACCGCCCCGCGCCTTGGGGGGCGATCCGCGCGCTCGCGGATCTCACGCCCCCGATCGCCGGGCTGACCGAGCCGCTGCACGCGGCGAGCGAGTCGGAGCTGGATGAATCGCTCGCGCGGCTGCGGCAATGGGGGCTCGCGGACCGCGGCGGCGAGGGGTATTTGGACTTAGAGGCCGACAGGATGTCGGCGCTCCTCGACGCCCACCCGCTGGTGCGCGAACACTTCGGCCGCGCCCTGGAGCAGGAGTCGCCCGCGGCCTGGCGCGCGGCGCATGGGCTCTTGTTCGACTGGTTCCGGGCGCTGCCCGAGAAGGAGCAGCCGGATTCGCTGGAGGGGCTGGAGCCCCCCTATCGGGCCGTCGGGCATGGGTGTCGGGCGGGACGGTATGCGCAAGCGCTGGACGAGGTCTACCGGGACCGTATCCACCACGGCGGCCAGGGCTACACCCTGTTTCAGCTCGGCGCCATCTCCTCGGACCTCTCGGTCCTGTCGGGCTTCTTCCCCGAGGGCTGGTCGCGCCCGCCGGTGACCGGGGACCTGAGCGAGGTCTGGCGCTCCTGGCTGATCTCCACGGTCGCCTTCTGTCTCATGTCGCTCGGCCGACTCGACGATGCGCTGGGGCCGCGGCGGATGCGCCGCGAGCAAACACGCGAGGCGGGGGACTGGAGCAATTTCTGTATGTCGACGGAGAACCTTGTCGACCTGCTGACCCCGCTCGGGCACTGGCGCGAGGCCGAGTCCGTGGCGCGCGAGGCGGTCGAGGCAGCAGGGCGCATCGCGGATCGCAACATGGCCCGGGAGCGCCAGCTCATGGCCCTGTCCTGTCTGGGGCGCGCACGGCACGGCCAGGGCCGGCCGGTCGATGCCGTGCAAGCCTTCGCCGAGGCCGAGGCCGTGCAGGCCCATCTCGCCCCGCACCTGCCGACGCTGGTAAGCCTGTGCGGCTTCGACTACGCCCAGCTCCTGCTGGAGCAGGCCCGGACCCCGGCCGAGCGGCTCGCGGTGCTGGAGCGGGCGCGGGCGTCGCTGGCGTTCGCCGAGTCGGCAGGCCACCTGTTGTCCATCGCACTCGCCCACTGCACCATAGGCCAGGCGCTCGCCGGCCCGGACGGGTCGGTGGCCGAGCCCGACGGCGAGGCTCGGGAGGCCGGCGCCGCACTGGACCTGGCCATCAAGACCATGCGCCGGGCCAGCAAGGTGGATTTCCTGCCGGTCCTGTACCTCGCCCGCGCCCGCCACCGCCGCACCCAGGGCGACCCGTCCGGCGCACGCGCCGACCTCGACGCCGCGGTCGCCATCTCCACCCCGCCCGGCATGCGCACCTATCTCGCCGAGTCCGCCCTGCTGGCCGGTCAGCTTGCCCTGGACCGGGTTGCAAAGGCGGATCGCCCTGCGGGCATCCGCCCGGGGCCGGACAGCGCCGCCGACGAGCCCGGTACGCCGGAGGCCATCCCCCAGGCCGCCGCCCACTGGACCCAGGCCGACCGCCTGATCCGCGAGACCGGCTACGGGCGCCGCGAGACCGAGCTGCACCTCCTGGAGGCCCGCCTCAAGCACCACCAGTCCCGCCCCGACGAGGCCCGCGCCGCCCTGGCCCGCGCCGAGTCGCGCCTGCGCGCCCTCGGCCAGTGGGGCCTGTGGCCGGAGCTCCTGCGGGTCGCCGCCGAGCTTGGGCTGTCCGCTCCGGTCATGGACGGCTGAGCCCACAGACGTCGGTCGGGTCAGGCGCGCGTGGCACGCTGTTTCGTCCTGGCACGGCGGCTTGCCGCGCGCGTAACCCGACATTCGCCGCGCCGCATGTCGGGTTATGCTTCGCTAAGCCGACCTACGGCACTGGTGGCAGGCATTGGGTGCGGGGGGTAAACTCGAATCCGCACAAAACGGCAAGCCAAACCCATACCACAGTGGAAGCCAACCCATGGCCGTCGCTGACCCGCTGGTGACCTCAAGACTGCGCGCGGCGCTCCAGAGCCTTTACGGGGATCGCATCGAGCGCCTGGTGTTGTTCGGCTCGCGCGCCCGTGGGGACGCCCGCGGCGACTCCGACTACGACGTGGCGGTATTCCTCAGGGATCTGCACGACCGCTGGGCCGAGGCCGACCGGATCGCACTGGTGGCCACTGACATCCTGGGAGAGACGGGCGCCGTGATCCACGCGATGCCTTATCGCGCCGGGTCCCACCGGGAGCGCACACCCCTGATGCACGAACTGCGGCGCGAAGGCGTGGACCTGTGACGCCGGAGTCCGCACTGCACCTCGCTAAGGCGCGTCAATGCCTCGCAAACGCGCGGGTGAGTCTCGGTGTGGCGCTGGTGAGCGACGCCGGCCGCAGCGCTTACCTCGCCGCCTTTCATGCCGCTTCGGCCTTCATCTTTGAACGCACCGGAAAGTTCGCGAAGACCCATCAGGGCGTGCAACGCGAGTTCCACCGGCTGGCCAGGGGCGAGACGAGACTCGATGCAAGCTATCCGGCGTTTCTGAGCCAGGCCTACAATCTGAAAGCGGCGGCCGATTATGAACTCGGTCCGGATGCCGACATCTCCGCCGAGCGGGCCGCCGCGGCGATCGAGACCGCGAGGCGTTTTGTGGAGCGGATCGCCGACTTGATTGGCCACTGATGCCGGAAGGCGGATGCCTGCAGGGCGATCCGCCATTCCAGCCCGCGTAGCGATCCGCCGTTCCAGGCACCGGGGATGGCGCAACTGCTGCGCGCGTCCCGCCCTACCTAGCTACCAAGCTCGCTGGTCTCTCCTGGAAGCGCTGCGCGGCCCGCGTGCCTCCGCCCTGCCCCTATGGTACTTTTGCGCCCTCACGCACGCGCCCACCGCCCCTGCCGGCCGGCCGTCTCACCTAAGCCTCAGGACCCTCACGCAATGGCACTGGATCGATCCGACGTCGAGAAGATCGCGCACCTGGCGCGGCTCGCGGTCAGCCCCGCGGCCTGCGACCGCTACGCCCTGGACCTGACCAATATCCTGGACCTGGTGGCCCGGATGGACGCGGTCGACACCACCGGCGTCGAACCCATGGCCCACCCGCTGCACATGACCCAGCGGCTGCGCCCGGATGTCCCCACCGAGCCCGATCAGCGCGACCGCTTCCAGGCCATCGCACCCCAGACCGAGGCCGGGCTCTACCTGGTCCCCAAGGTGATCGAGTGATGCACGACAAGACCATGACCGAGCTGGCGGCGGGCCTCGCCGCCCGCACCTTCTCAAGCCGGGAGCTGACGCGCCACTACCTGGAACGGATCGCACGCCACAACCCGAGCCTCAACGCCTTCATCACCATCGCCGCAGAGTCGGCGCTGGCCGCCGCCGCGCAGGCCGACCAGGCAATCGCCGCCGGCACCGGCGGGCCGCTGACCGGCATCCCGATCGCCCACAAGGACATCTTCTGCACCGCGGGGCTGCGCACCAGTTGCGGCTCGCGGATGCTCGACAACTTCATCGCCCCCTACGACGCCACCGTGGTCGAGCGCCTGGCCGCCGCCGGGGCCGTGGTGCTCGGCAAGACCAACATGGACGAGTTCGCCATGGGCTCGTCCAACGAGACGAGTTGGTACGGCCCGGTGAAAAACCCCTGGGACCAGACCCGGGTCCCCGGCGGCTCCTCCGGCGGCTCCGCCGCGGCCGTCGCCGCCCGCCTGTGCGCCGCCGCCACCGGGACCGATACCGGGGGGTCCATCCGCCAGCCCGCGGCCCTGTGCGGCATCACCGGCATCAAACCGACCTATGGGCGCTGCTCGCGCTGGGGCATGATCGCCTTCGCCTCCAGCCTGGACCAGGCCGGCCCCATGGCGCGCACGGCCGGCGACGCCGCGCTGCTGCTTCAGGCCATGGCCGGCTTCGACCCCCGGGACTCCACCTCCCTGGACACCCCGGTGCCGGACTATGCGGCCGGGCTGGACGCCGATCTGACCGGGCTGCGGATCGGCCTGCCCAAAGAGTATTTCGGCGCCGGGCTGGACGCGCGGATTGACGCGTCCATCCAGGCCGCCATCCGTGAATACGAACGCCTGGGTGCGACGGTTAGCGAGATCAGCCTGCCCAACAGCGCGCTCTCGGTGCCCGTCTATTATGTCGTAGCCCCCGCTGAATGTTCGTCGAACCTCGCCCGCTTCGACGGCGTGCGCTACGGTCATCGCTGCGGGGACCCCAAGGATCTCGAAGACCTCTACAAGCGCAGCCGCGCCGAGGGCTTCGGCGCCGAGGTCCAGCGCCGCATCATGATCGGCACCTATGTGCTGTCCGCCGGCTATTACGACGCCTATTATCTCAAGGCCCAGAAGGGCCGCCACCTGATCGCCGACGACTTCCGCCGCGCCTTCGAGCAGGTCGACGTCATCATGGGCCCCACCAGCCCGACCACGGCCTTCCCCATCGGCGCCAAGATGGACGACCCGGTGGCCATGTACCTGAACGACATCTACACCATCGCCGCGAATTTGGCCGGTCTGCCCGGCATCTCCATCCCGGTCGCCGCGGTGGACGGGATGCCGGTGGGGTTGCAGATCATCGGCAACTATTTCGATGAAGGGCGGCTGCTCAATGTCGCGCACCGGTTGCAGCGGGAGACGCAGTGGCATTTGGGGGTGCCGCAGGGGTTTGAGATCTGAGCAATAGCCATCCACTGAGCGCAACTGCCGACACTGTCGGCAGCGCGAAGACGGAAAAGATCAATTTCTAACTCTACACGCAATACACCACTATGAAAATCGAACGGTTCCAATACCACAACAAGGCTCTGCAATGGGAACTGGAGCCCGTATCTTTTTCAGACTTGACACTTCTCGTCGGCATTTCCGGAGTCGGCAAGACGCAGATTCTTCAGGCCCTTCTTAACTTGAAGAGGATCGCCGAAGGAAAATCGCGGAATGGGATAGAGTGGAATGTCGAATTCTCTACTATCGAGGGACACAAATATCAATGGACAGGCGAGTTTGAAACACAGAATCGAATTTTCTCAGATGAAGTCACGTTCCTGCCTGACAACGATGAAGGCATTCGCGATAAGCCCGCAATCATCGCAGAAACGTTAGTCAAAGATGGGGCTACGATTGTCACTCGAACACCCGATGACATCTTTTTCCTTGGCGAGAAGACTCCTAAACTTTCGCCAAGCAGCAGCAGCATCAGCCTATTGAGCGAAGAGGACAGTATTCAGCCAGCCAGCAACGCTTTCCGTCGAATCATTTACAGTGACCAATCGGTCCAGCGCTCTCTCCGCGTCCTCGACTCGAAATTCGATAAGCTGGCGGCGAAATACGACACACTGACGAAGATCCGCGAAAGCGATCTGGACACACAGACGAAGCTTGCGCTTGTTTACAGGAATCATGAAGAGGTCTTTGGCCGCATCAAAAACCGATTCCTGGATATTTTCCCGCAGGTCACGGACATCAAGATTGAACCGCGAGACAACTCAGAAGACATGCCCGCATTCTTCGCCGACATACCAATATTCCAAATCAGGGAAGACGGAGTAAAAAACTGGATCGAACAAGACAAAATTTCCTCGGGAATGCTGCGGACGATAATTCACGTTGCAGAAATGTACCTGTGGCCGGACGGCACGGTGATTCTGATTGACGAGTTCGAGAATAGCCTGGGGGTCAACTGCATTGACGTTATCACTGAAGATCTACTGCTAAACAACCGCAGACTTCAGTTCATCCTAACCAGCCACCATCCGTACATCATTAATAATATCGGCACCCGCTACTGGAAAGTCGTGACGAGGAAGGGCGGGATAGTGACGGCACATGACGCATCATCCCTTGGCCTTGGTGAATCCAGCCATGACGCCTTTATGCAATTAATCAACAGCGACAAGTACCGGGACGGCATCAACGGATGAACGCCTACATCCTCGTGGAGGGCAAGCGATGCGAAAGAAAACTCTATCCCGCATGGCTATCGGCTATTGCGCCACATCTGCAACAAGTCAAAGACCCGAACAAGATCGCAAGCAATAACTATTTCTTGTTCAGCGGCGAGGGTTACCCGTCAATTCTCGATGTACACCTGGGAAACGCCATCCGCGACATTGAGAAGGTGGGCCGCTTTAATTTCCTGATTGTTGCACTGGACTCGGACGAAGATTCAGCAGCGGCCAGGGAGGAGGCCGTAATTGCAGCCGCAGAAAACGCTACGCCAGCGCTGACGACCGCCACCCTGGAAGTCGTCATACAACACCGTTGCATAGAAACCTGGCTGCTGGCAAATCGTAGGATATTTGTCAGAAACCCCGAGAATTATGAGCTACGGAATTACATTGAACATTACGATGCTCGACAGTTGAACCCCGAAGACATGCCGAAACCACCGGAATTCAACACCCACGCCCAATTCCACTACGCATATCTGCGGGCTATTTTTGAAGAACGAAAGATCAGTTATACCAAGACCCGACCGGGCGAAGCGGCAACGGCAGCCTATCTCGAACAGATCATGAGCCGAGCGAAAGACTGCCCTGATCACATCAAGTCGTTTTCGCGATTTCTGGACATTTGCAGAAAACTGTCCTGAGTCAGGTTTGACACCGCCAGAGTGATGTCATTTCAAGGGCCGCTTTCCGGCCGCCGACACCAATTCCTGGCGTCGGCGACATCAAGTGTTAATCAGGTAAACAACGTCAGCACGCCCGTATAGCCATAAAGCCGATCCCGGGAGATCTCGCCGTTGGCATAGAAGCCCACCAGGGGAAAATCGCCCAGGGTGTCGCGGATCTGTCTCAGCTCGGCGGAGTCCGGGCCGAAGAGGTTGACGCCGCGCCCCAGGCAGGTGCAGTAGACGCCCCCGCGGGGCGGGCCGGTGAGGCGGCCAGCCAGGGCCTTGAGCATCCGGTCCAGGTCCTCGCGGGCGGTACCGGTGTCGCGGCGACAGAAGATGAGGCTGCGGCCCTGCTCCATCAGGTCGCCGACGGCCACCAGGCCCTCGGTGGGGTCCAGGCCCACCAGGTTGCGGACCAGATAGTCACCGGTGTCGGAACCGGTGATCGGCAGCCCCACGAAGATGTAGCCGCCGATGCGCATCAGGTCCCGGGACAGGACCTCGCCGATGTCCTCCTTGAGCACGTCCAGGGCTGGCCGGCCGTCCAGGGTCATGACGATGTTGCGCTGCGCCTTGGTGATGGTGCGGTGGGGGCCGATGGGGGAACAGCCCTGGCTCAGGCGGGTGACGAGCCCGACCCCCTCGGCGAAGAGCACGCCG
>Ga0247838_1005463_pt1 | contig 12757 bp, 20 predicted proteins | sample LaCruzMarch2015__5_FD_189097 | JGI IMG/M metagenome (GOLD analysis project Ga0247838, IMG submission 189097) | Freshwater microbial communities from meromictic Lake La Cruz, Castile-La Mancha, Spain - LaCruzMarch2015_15m | ecosystem: Environmental > Aquatic > Freshwater > Lake | place: Spain... | reverse complement strand
TTTATGGAGATGGATATTGTAGAACAGGAGACGACGATACAGGAAGTCATACGGTGTGTGCAAGAGTTACAGAAGAGTTTTTAGAGTTTACCAAATCAATGGGGAACAATATTGATATGTTGGAACCTGGTGATAAATGGTGTTTATGTGCAAAAAGGTGGGAAGAAGCAAATAAAGAAGGGGTTGCACCTGAAATGATTAAAAGCTCAACAAATATTAAAACATTAGACATAATAGATAGTGATGAACAAGAACTTGATGAATATGCAAGAACACTTAAAAACGCAAGAAGACAGGGTGTTGGGTTAAGATTTCCTAAATCTGCAGTTAAAGCAAATCCTCAAAGATTTAGAAAGTATACAAGAGATAACATTAAAGAATCTGATCCAAAAACAGGAACAGGAAAAAAACCTAAAGGATCTGGTAGAAGGTTATACACCGATGAAAATCCAAATGATACGGTTTCAGTTAAGTTTAGAACAAAACAAGATATTATTGATACATTAAACAAAGATAGTTTCAAATCAAAACCACACAAAAGACAATCACAGATTATTAATTTAATTCATCAAAGAGTTAGAGCAGCATATCAAAACGCAAAAGATCCTGAGGTCAAACAAAGACTTAAAAAGGGTTATGATTATATTACAAATGTCAAAGAAAAATCAAAACAAAAAACCATTAAACTTCAAAAACAAAAAGTGAATGAATCTGACGAATCAAGACAAGAAAGAAAGTTTACAAAGTTATTAAACAACATAGAAGAATATATCAACTCAAATTATTATGATTCGGTTGTTAGAGTTATGGTTGATTACGATGAGGTTATGGACGATGTTATTGTTAATATCTTTTTTGATACTGAGAGAGCTCGTGAATTAGGTGGGGGAATAAACTCTGTGATTAAAAGAACAGGAAAAAAGATCATGGAAGACTTAAGTGTATTTCCATTTGATTTCAAATATCACATACATTTTGAGAAACCACAATTAAATGAGTCAAGAACTAATTCTTCACTAAATAATTTACTTAACATGTTGTTTGATGGGTTTGACGACATTTATTATGATTGGGCCAATTACATGTGTGGAATGGGTGAATGTTGTGATCCATATGCAATCGGTTTCACATTACCTAAAAATCATTATGATGACTACATATTCAAATTGGTTGATAGTGTTAAGTATGATGACGATGGAGACTATCCTAAAGAATTAAGAGATGAATTACCTGAAGTGTGTTATGAATCACCTGATCTTAAAAATCCTGATTTTGATACAATAGTTTTTTATGGATTATATGCTGAAGAAATAGAAGATTATATGGGACCTGAAAGTAATTGGCGTTCAGACTTACTTAAACTAATAAACAAAAAGTTTGGTTGTGAAGCCAAACAAATTATTATAATATGAACCTACAAGAATCCATAAGAAGAATATTAAAGGAAGAAACCGATTCTATTAAAAACCTTAATGAATCAAAAACTTCACAACACTTAAAAATAATAAATAACTTATTAGACCCATTCAAAGAAAAAGATTGTTTATGTGATATAAGAGTTACTTTTGATGTGGAAGATAACTATTACAATGTTTATTTAGTTTTTGGTCAAGAAGAGCTACATGATAAGTTTTTTGATTTATACGGAATTAGAACTTATATTCAAAAAATGATGAATGATGTTAAGACGGAATTAGAATCATTTCTACCTATACGAAATATTTTTATTGGTTACTACACAAAACCAAATTGTGAATGGAGTCCATTAAATGAATCAGAAAACAAAAAGACTGGCTTATTTAGAGCAATAGAAGAGGACGGTTTATTTCAAGTCATGCAAGACACAGGACTATCTCTTCCACAAATCTATACAAAGACAGGAGAACTCCCAAGAGAAGTATTAGAGGGATATATCAAGGACTTTATAAAACAAGAAGGATATTATCAGACAAATGGTGACGTTCAGTTGAGATTTACCGTAGGAATACAAAAAAATATACAAATAGAGACTTTTTATATGAAAGGAGATAAAGTCACTTTGGAAATTTGGGGATATAATGGTTATGGTGAACAAACGGATGGTTACATAGAAAGTCTATCAAATTTATCTGACGATCAAATTTTCACAATAGTAGAAAATATGATAAAGTGGATTACATAATCCATAATGTAAAAAAAAATAACCCTCATCTAACGGTGGGGGTTTTTTATTTAAACTATTTTTCTTATATTTGCTGTATGACAAACCATGCGGTAGAATATTTCCACACCTTAGTAGAACATAAATTCCAAAGAGATCAGTATGAGGTTATTTATACGGAAGGGAAATACCATGTTACAATTCCAATACCATATAAAGGGGATTCTCCAGCATCTTACGATACATATTCTATGTATGAAAAGAAAATGAGACAATGTGTTGAAGGATTAATCAAACCTGAGAATTTTAAACTACAGGTAATACTTCCAATTAAATTAAAAATGTATCACGATCAAAAATACCACGAGAGAATTAAAAAGATTTTAAGAGTAAAAGAACAATGAAAGAATTAAGCAATTATTTAGAGTCAATTTTTGATGGATTTCTTCCAAGATCGGTTGTGAATGTTAAATTCGATAAGGGAAGTTATATTATTAAAGTTGATTTATATGATGTAACAAGCTTGTCCAAACCAGGAAAAGAAAAAATATTAAGAAGTATTACAGAAGAAGTTATTGAGGATCTGCTTAAGACTTATTTTAGGGATGTCCCAAAACATATTAATATAATTAAATTTTATGAGAAATCTTGTCAACTATATTGAGACCTTATTAGATGGAATTCCAGACGTATCGGTTATTATGGATGATAATAAACTAACGATCATTAAAGAGATTGATTATCTTAATAATCCAGCATACGCAGCACACATTGCATGGGACTATAGAAAAAGATGTGATGAGGTTTATACACTAATGGATTTATATGGATTTAATCAAAAAGATTTCAACTATAAAGAAAAGGGGATTAATTTACCTGAAGGATGGAAACTAAGAAATTAGAAAATGTCATAATGGATTACTTTAAGATGATTAATCAGTTGTCTTATAAGGATATAACCGTTCGATTAAATAAAGAAATTGGTGTATGTTTTATTATAGTTCAAACAGAATCACAAAGAGATATGTTTCCTTATGTTACATCAAAAAATGGTAGATCTCCAACAAGTATATATATTTCAGAAATGGGGGGAATGTTTCCATATGATTTTGATATTTTTTTTGATTATAAAACAAACCCTGATGACACTGCAATATAGAGTATACGATTAAATCATTCGGTTCATAGTCCTACATTGCGACGTTAAAATAGATTTGATTTAATTTTAGATTCTCCATTGCGAATTAAAAGATTTTTTTGATTTTATAAAAAATTATTTCTATCTTTATAGGAATATTATAAATAAACTCATTATGACATTAAGTAAATTAGAAGCGGCCAAACTCAAATTCCAAAAATCAAAAAAAATCGATACTAATCAATCTATTATTGATTATATTCTTGATTGTTATATAACTTTAAATCCTTGTTCATATGGTAATAGGTTACAGAATTATATTTGCAACCTATTAAACTTATTTGTTATTAGTAGTCGACTTAACAAAGGGGATTTCATTTATAAAGACACATTCGGTGAGTTCAAAGTTACATATCTCGATCAGGATCTAAATTATCACATTACCCATATCAGACAATGGCAGAAGTTTAAATACTACCTCATTATGTTTATTGATTGTGAAAATGACTTCACACCTGAGTTTTACTTTGTCCCTAAGAATATTATCAATAAGTTTAAGTTAGGGAATATGGTTGGGACTAAAGAAGCCAATGAAGATAATCATAATGTAGATCTTCGTGTTACAATAAAGAAAGGATCTGCAGAACATAAGTTACTCAATAAACATAATTTATTAAAAGACACAACTTTTGATAGTCTTAAAGAATTTGTGGAGTTAAGTGATTAATAAAGAGTATACGATTAAATCATTCGGTTCATAGTCCTACACTCGTTTCACTTCGTTCGGAATTCACCTCATAATTTTATCCTATACTCTTTCCCCCCATTTAATCGGTCTTCAACCTCTCCCATTTCATATCAGACCCCCATTTATGAGTAGACAGATTAGTGATCAGGATGAGGTGTTCATTATAGATGAATGATCAGTTACACTGAACATGTTAAATGACTGAACATAATAGTAGATCATTTAGTTAATAGATGAAAGGGTATTAATCATATCATTCAGGTCAGGTTAAACCTGACTATAGTGATATAAAACGTCACCCACTTATTACCACTTTACATAGTTATAGAGTTGTCTATTATTAGAGGGTCAGATGTTAAGTTGGTCACCTAAAGGGTCGTTGAAATAATGATTTAATATGTCATTTAGTCATACTTATAGCGTCCTAAAGGACTGTCCCTCGCTTCTACACTATTACTATATGTTTTTCGCTGGAAAATATAAGTAGTAAAAAAAGTGGTCTTCTTGATATCACTAGAGGGGTTTTTTTCACTCTCAGTATAGCAACAGGACCAATTGTGGTGGGAGAAAGTGGTAATGAATTGTGGGAGAAAGTGGAGTAAAAGTGGGTGAGGGGATTGTGTGGTGTGCAACAAGAGACTGACTTTTTGTCAAAATCAAGAAAATTAACATATTTATTTATCAACAATTCCCCATTTATGAATGAACTAATAGACAAATTCAAAACAACTATAACGGAAAATAATGGTTCCATTATGGTCAATTATAGACATGACATGCTGACAGGGTTCTGTGAGTATAGAATTGTGGAGGTAAATAATAGATTTAAACAAAGGGCATGGATATTAATCAACACAGACATGGGGGATGTAATAGAGTATATTCATTCTAATTCCCCTCTTTCAGGTGAGGATCTTCAAGATGTTAATAAGTTGATACGCGATCACTCTCTACTTAGAGTTCGAGATCTTCATCGGTGATGACATGTGATCTAACCCAAGAACTTAACTTAGACTTGGGGAATGTCTTTAATATTAAAAAGGATAGAGAGAGGGTAATAAATATGAAACTAAAAAGAATTGAGACAACAACCCCAATGTAAAATAGTGGATCAAACATAACGGTTCTTATAAGTGGGTTCAACAAGTGGTTCACAAGGTAATGGACTTAGAACCATTAAAGAAATCCCCATACTAAAGAGGGGAAGAAAAAGTAGAATAAGAAAGTTAGTCTTCATCGAACAGAAAGGTTTTTAGTTTAATATAAATATCATCCAATGTAGTATTCAATACATTAAACCCCCACACAATAAGAAGGGGAAAGGTGATATATATAATGGTGATCATACCACAAAGATAGACATTATATTTGAGAGGGACAAGAGTGTCCCTTTCATTTCCCTCACTTAACATGGGGGATCATTTATATATTTTATAAAGCAGGTTGGAGTCTACACTCCAAGAGGTGTTGTTCCCCCAGCCCGACTCCACTCGCGTGTCGGTCTACGACACTCTGATCCCTCAACCGTCAATACAAAGATAGAAAAATTAATTGACATAAACAAATAATTGTTTGACTTTTTTTAAATGAATGATATATTTATAATAGAATTCATTTTCCCCACAGAAGGGAATTGGTTGTTCAAGACTCAGGTGGTCTGTAAAGTTCAAGATGAATTTGACAACATAGTTTATTTCTGTAATCCCCTTCATTAGGGTGGGGAATTTTTTTATGCCTAATATATTTTATAAGGCAGGTCGGAGTGTAGCCTCTGCGAGAGTTACTTCCCCCGAACCCGTCTCGATCTCTCATTGACAATACTCCACTGTCGTGTCGGTCTACGACACAAAGATAAGGATTATAATTGAGACTACCAAATATTAGATGAGGTTTTTTAAATGTTTTATTAACATGACAATATGTCCCCCCTTGGATAGTGGCATGGGGGATCCCTTAGATAATACCCCCTCCCCCCCTACCGTATGCCCCCCATAAGTGACATTCTGTCAGTCAAAAGGGGGGTTCAATCCCGCGTGTAACATATTCGTAAAAAATTTCTGGAAAAAAAATAGCCCATTTTTGGAAAGGGGGTTATTATTAATAAAAGTTTTTCTATAAACACGACCCTTATTTTATTTTAATGTTAAATAGTGAAAAAAAAATTTATGAAACATGGATGTATTTATTACTAAACAAATAATTTTATGAAAAAAATAATTAGACTTACAGAAAGAGACTTATCTAAAATTGTTAAACGAGTAATTAACGAAGATATAGAAGAACGGTATAAAAGAGAAGCCAGAATTGAACTTTATCGATTAGGATACACCCCTTTAGTATTATCATTTCTTTCAGCAAAAGAATTGGCCAACAAACTAAGAGAAGAAAACAAAAGAAGGTTTAGTTCGTATGATGAATTGGAGAGACTGGCCGACAAACTCGACAGATTCAATAACTAAAATTTAAATTAACCCCTTCAATTAAGAGTGGAATTTTTTAGAGACTGGTGAAAACTCTAGTATGACCAACCTTTTTCAATATGAGCTTGATATGGTAATAAAATCAAATGAAAGATTAAGAGATGATCTCAATTCATTTGACGAAAGATATAAGAAATAATTTATCCGACATTACTAAAAAGTGGGGGTTTTTTTGAATATCAAAGTATTTATAATAAACAAAAATATTATGAGAAGAACTATGAAGTTAACAGAAAGAGATTTAACTCGTATTGTTAGACGAGTTATTAATGAAGATAGAAAAGAATCGGTTTTAGAAAAGATAAAAAGAAAATTAAAAGGAATCTCTGATGAGAAACTAATGTATAATATGGAAAATGATTTGCCTTGGGATTGGAAGGGGTCAAAAGAAGGGTACTATGAAAAAATGGAACCAAGAACCCGTACTAAAGGATCTAACTAAAAATTTAAATCCCCACTTATAATGGGTGTGGATATTTTTTTAAAATTTAATATATTTGTATATATGGATACAAAAGTATGTTCTGATTGTAAAATAGAAAAAAACAGGGATGACTATTATATTAAAAATAGAAAAACAGGACAAATTGAATCCTATTGTAAAAGTTGTTCAAAAATAAGACGAGTTAAACGAGATCAAAGATTTAGAGAAAAAGGTTTACATAAAAGACAACCCAAAGTTATTGATGTTCTAACAACTTGTAGTTGTTGTGGGGAAAGGAAGTTAACGTTAGAAAATTTTAGAATACAAACTAATGGAATTAATTTTGAGAAGGTATGTAAATCCTGTAAGTATGAAAAAATAAAAGATAGATTATTATCAGACCCCCTATATAAAATGAAAGAATATCTAAGGAGTATGATTAGAAGTCGTCTGAAAGGTAATGGTTATACAAAAAAGTCTAAAACATATGATATATTAGGAATTGACTATTTGGGGTTCAAAGAACATTTTGAGAAATTATTTTCAGAAGGGATGACTTGGGATAATCATGGGGAATGGCATTATGATCATATAATCCCCATATCGTCTGCTAAAACATATGATGAATTAATAAAGTTAAATCATTATACAAACTTTCAACCCCTGTGGTCAAATGATAATTTAAAGAAAGGAACTAAAATTTTGTAAGTATTTTAACCTCCCTTCAATTTAAGTTGGGGGTTTTTTATTTTCTATAAACAAGACCCCCCTTTTGAAAAGGAGTGAAATTGTAAAAAAAAAATTTAGAAAAAAATTTCCAAATTCCATTAAGAGTGGGGTTTTTGTTTTTTAGAATATTTATTACTATATGAAATATGTTATCTCTAAAGATCAGTATAGAAGAGTTCTTTTAAAATTCCTTGATAGTTTTATTGGTGACTTTGATGTTGAAGAATTTGTGAAAGGTGAAACCCGTAGAGATGTTAGAACTTCTAATGGAGATGATTTTGCATATATTTGGTCTAAGGGACCTGCAACCAAAGGTTGTAAAAGAGAATTATCATTAAATAAAGAGTTTACTAATGATTTTGAAAGTTTTATTCCTATTAACAGAAAAAAAGTTTTTTCAGAAGTTATTCTTGAATATTTTTATTTGAAAACGGGTATTAAATGTGATTGTATTGAGTTTGATTATTTTACAGGAAAATACGATGAATTTGGTGCATATGATGATGATGGCATGCCAATAACCGTAACTGATAAAAAATACGATCTCTATCAATATAAAAAACCTAAAAAACGATAATTCTTCCTTTTGATCTGGGGGCATATACCGCGAACCCCGACTTCGTTCGGTTTTTTCGACCGACCGAACCCTTCGGGTTTTATTATGATTTATTTTAATGACTTACTTAAATGATTTTTTCAGAAAAAAGGATTGTTTTTATTATAATGATATATTTATAAATAAAATTAATTATGAAAAGAATTGTAAAACTAACCGAAAGAGATTTATCTCGTATTGTTAAACGAGTTATAAACGAAAATGAAGGTAAAAATGGATTAACACACGCCATGGAAGTAGTTAACAATTTCTTGGAGGATATGGGCGGAACTTTGGGGTCTAGATCTCCTAAAGAAATAATGTCAGATCTTGAACACTTAGAAAGAGCAATCAAAATTGAAAAAAATAATTTGGGTGTTGCAAGTGAAAGACCCAACCCAAGATGGGATATGAATGAGATGGAGGAAGAACAAGAAGTTGTTGTAAATGTTGATGACATCGCACAAGAAGATATGAAATGTTTTTCTGATACCGCAACCCCTCCAGGTGGTCGTGGAAGATACAAAGTAAAAAAGAGAGGTTGTATGACTAAAACAAAATATAGAGGAGCAAAACAAAAATATTCTGGAAATAATTGGTTTTAAACTTTTTTATTTTTAAAGATTTTTCATTATATTTGTATTATGAAAAATATCGTAATCTTTATTTTACTTTTTGTTTGTGAAAATACCTTCTCACAATACCACCCAAAAAACGTTACCAATTACTATAATAAAATTGTAATGAGTGGTGAATATTCCGGTAAATTGGTTGATCCGATTAAATGGACCAAAGACATGAATATTTATGTTGATGGGGAAAACCGAGATTATCTTGTCTCAGAACTCAATGGTATTGTTAAAGAACTAAATGACTTGATAGACCCAATTGAGATTAAGATTGTCAACAAAAAAGAAGATGCCAATTATTTTATATTCTTTGGGTATTATAAAGATTTTAAAAAAACCTATTCGGTTGTAAACCAACACCTTTTGGAAAATAACTGGGGACTTTTTGAAGTTTATAGAAACAATTACGGTATTATGTATGTTGATATTGTTAGAACCGTTAATATTGAAGCTCAAAAACATTTACTTCGTGAAGAATTAACTCAATCACTTGGATTCTTAAATGATTCTTATGATTATCCTGAAAGTATTTTTTATGAAGGGTGGACAACAACAACCAAATATTCATACATTGATAAAGAAATAATTAAAATGCATTATAACAAATAAAATATGTCGGTAATTTTCTATTTCATAATAACGTTTTTAATCGTTGAAGTATTTTCTATAATATTATTTGTGGTTCTTTTTAAAGAAATTGAGTCATTAAAAAATGACTTGACCATAATGGAAAAACAAATTTCAGATCTTTCATTGAATTTTGAAGATGAAAAAATTAAAATAAGAAGGTTGATTTCAGACACAAATAAAGAAATTACAATGGTTGAAAGAACTTTATCTTCTTATATTGATAATAAAATTAAAAATATTTAATTCTTTTTCATTTCTTAAGGTATTTATAAATAAATAATTTTTATGAAACATTTATTAAATAATTTATCTCAAGAAGAGAAAAATAGAATTTTAGAACAACACTCAGGTGGTAGATCAATTGACACATCAAGATTTAAAAAATTACTTGAGTCAACACTTGGCGATGTAAAACCATTGGTAATGGAACAAGTAACTGGAGATACCCAAGCAGGTAGTGGTGGACAAGAATCTGGTGTTCAAGAAGGTTACCCAACAACAAATGCAAGTGAAGCACCAGCACAAGCCAAGGAAAATAAAGCTCAACTTCCAACTAAGTTTTCTGAAACAGAGATTACATTTGTGAAAGGATTATATGATGGTGGTAGACTTAAAACTAATATACAATATACTTATGATTGTGCTAAAAGAGACACCTATTCTAATATTACAGCTTTCACAGGTGGTGACGGTAAGTGGGTGAAAGTTAATGATCAAACTTTACCAGATTGGATTAAAAAGAATCCAGATTCAAATGTTAAACTTGGTCACATGTTAAATACTTTTTGTTCTTATGCCTTACCTGATGGTCCTTTTTACAATGATACAGGAAAATTAAAATATGTTTGTAAAAATGGAAAAGGTTACAGTATTAAACCTTGTTAAATAAAAAATTTTAATTAAATAATTTAAACTCTAAGATTAACCATCACGTCTTCTCGTGGTGGTTTTTTATTTTAACTTATATTTATAATAAAATATTAATATGACAAATGAACAAAAAGGAAAATTGTATTTTCAACTTATGAGTGATCACACAAAAATCCAAAATAAAATCGCATCAATTAAAGGAGAAAGTCTTGAATTAAATTATCAACAGATTCAAGAAATAAGAACTTTAGAACAGAAATTAATTCAAATTGTGAATAACGCAAATAGATTATATTAATATGAAAATTATTATATCAGAATCTCAATATAACTTACTTCTTGAATCCAACTTTGAAAAAAGTTTAAATTAAAATATCCCACTCTATTAAAAGAGTTAAATATTTCATTTCACGTATATTTATTATAAAATAAGTTTATGAAAAGTATTATTATTACTGAAGAACAATTAAGTTATATTGTTAAAAACTCATTTCTATTGGTCATGAATGAAGATAGACCAATGAATAAATTAAAAGAGTGTAAAATATCAAAAAATGGTAAATATATTATCTATAGAGAAAATATATATGATTCTAAGACAGGTGACTTAGTTCCATTACAAGAAGGGTGGTCATTAAGTGATATTCTACATGGAGCGGCAGATGTTGCTTCATTGGCGGCTGATTTTATAATTCCAGGGTCGGGAGCTATCATCGATGTTTTAAACGGATTAAGTTACATTATTGAAGCTCAATTTGTTTCTGCTGATAAGAAAGACTCTCTTTATCTAATGGCGGCAATTACTTTTGCTTTTGTTGTATTACCAGGTCCTTTACAAGCGGTGGCAACTCCTTTGAAAAGGGCAGTTAAAACAGGTGCAGGATTTGCAGGTAAGGCGGTAGTAAAAGGATTGAAAGTTATTGGTAGTGTTTTAGATTCTTTATTATTGAAAATTCCTAGTTATATAAAAAAAGCTCTTAAATCTTCTTTGGCTAAAGGGATTTTAGGTAAGGCGAGAGGTAAGATTAGTAGTTTTTTTCAGGCATTCACAACAAGAATAAGAAAGATATTGGCCCCTTTAAAAAATGCTGGTTCTAAAGAAGGTGCTGAACAATTGGGTAAAAAGGTCGTCCAAAAAGGTGCTAAAAATGTTTTAACGGATATTTCATTACAAACAGCAAAAAAGTTTTTTAGTAGAATACCAAAGTTATCACAAGGAACAAAAATTCTTAGAAAGGCTGGTTTTGCACCGGGATTTGCATACCGATACACATCAAAAAAAGGTGCCGCAACAACAGCAAAAATAATGAAAGTAACGGATAACGGAGTTTTATTAAAATTTAAAGGTGGAAATGAAATGATGGTTCCTGTTGAGACTTTTATTAAAAATGCTGTTGGTGCTCCTTGGATGAGAAGAGGGTTTGGTGCTACCGTTCCATTTTTTATAAAAAGAGTTACGGATATGTTGACTTCAGATGGATCAGATGTTGATTATAAAAAGATAGACCAATTAAAGGATTTAGATCCAAGTCAAACATCTAAAGAGTCTCTTGATTATTTAAAAGAAGAAGTTTCTTCTTATGAAGGAGACGAAGGAAACTATACGGTGTCTACAAATGTTACCGCCTTCCAACAAGCGTTAGAATTATTAGGTTATAAACTTGAAAAGGCAGGAGCTGACGGAAAATTTGGTCCTGAAACCAAAACACAATTAGAAAAATTTCAAAAAGATAATAATTTATCTTCTTCATTAGGTAAAATGGATAGATATACCGCAAGAAGATTGGCCGAAAAATTAAAATCTAAAAATATATCTAATTCTCAAGATCTACAAAATCAATTAAATAAAGTATAAATAATATAACAGTTTTAAATAAACCTCATCTTTAAAAGGTGAGGTTTTTTATTTTACAAAGTATTTATCTTATATGAAAATCATTATATCAGAATCGCAATATAATTTACTTTTTGAATCCAACTTTGAAAAAAACAAAAGATTGGTGGGAAAGATGTGGGATGAAGATATGAATATGGATGAGATATCATCGTTGATTGGTTTAGATAAATCTCAAATAATATCACTTCTTAAAGATAAAAACATAAAAATTGATTGTGGATTTGCTGAAAGACTCACTAATTTACTTTTTTGGAAAACGGACTTTATAAGAAAAGAGTATAGTTTTAATGATGGTGAAACTACACTTGAATTTATTTGGGGTGGTTTTAGTGGAATTATTTATTTCACTTATGAAGATGAAGATTATGAAATAACAGGTATGGCATCTCCATATTGGAATGGTGACTGCTCAATACCTGCGGATTTGGATCGTATCAAGAATAAGTCAACTGGTGATTATGACGACGATTATGGTCC
>Ga0247838_1005460_pt1 | contig 12763 bp, 2 predicted proteins | sample LaCruzMarch2015__5_FD_189097 | JGI IMG/M metagenome (GOLD analysis project Ga0247838, IMG submission 189097) | Freshwater microbial communities from meromictic Lake La Cruz, Castile-La Mancha, Spain - LaCruzMarch2015_15m | ecosystem: Environmental > Aquatic > Freshwater > Lake | place: Spain... | reverse complement strand
TGCCTAGGACACTATCAATTGATAAAAAAAAAACTTCATTCTAATTTATTGTCTACAACATGTAGTCCTACACAATAGTTATTCCTTGAGGGAACATCTTTCTTTTCCACCTGCAAGTCATTACAGATAGAGCAAAGGCCTGAGCCTTACCACTTGATAAGTGTCTTCCATTTGCGGGAACAAGATCGCCAGTATCTTTTTTGTAGTTGGCCTAGATCCGTATTCTCCGTCTCCACCTCAAGCTGCCGTGCGAGTCCGCCTGAACTGTTTCCCTTACTGTCTGCATTCGTGGATGCTTGGCCTGAGGGTACCTCGTCCGCAGGGTAACTCTGGTACCTGTCCCTACGTGTCTTGCAAGGCTACGGGCTGCGTGAAATTCTGCCACCCATAGTTGCTTGTCATTTACAGTTCCTTTGGCCAGTTTCTCAAAGTCCGCAAACATTAGTTGCCTATGGTCTCGTAGAAGTACCCCTGGGTCAGAATCTAGGCATCGATCTATTTCCTCAAGTAGTTGGTTGTGTTCGATTCTGGTGCAACCGTCGATTTTGAGATGGACTGTAGCATTTCGATATGACCATTGTTGGTGGGTCATCTGGAGAAGTCGTCTCATTAGTCCCCTGGCCCAGCTGTCTTCATTTCTTTGCAGTTTCCTTACCCGAATATCTTCTCTTCTTAGTTCGACCCACATTACTGATATGCGGCCTTCCAGAAAGTTGGTCCACCCTAGGGCGTCGTGTAGCAGAACTGCGGCTCTGTATTTTGAGCTTGTAGATCTGTTTGAAAGGAGAGATAGCATTTTCTTGTCGCCATGATAGTTTAGGTACTTGCAAATCAGGTGAGTGACTGATGGGTCAGTCTGTTCGCACTCTAGCCACTTCTTGAGTTCTTTAACCGACTCGCTCCTTACCGCCCTTCTTCCTACGTCGGGGCACCTGTTGATGTGAGATGTTGATTCGTCTGGACGGTTGCAGTTAGGGCACACGTTTTTGATCGTTGGGTCCCGACGGGATAGCTGCCTGTTGGTGCCATTGAAGTGCGACACGTGTTTTGTAATCCAGGTGCGGAACATCACTGGGAATGACCTCATGACTTTCGTCATCCCTTTCCAGTAGATGTGGGGGAACAATTGTTTGTGTACTACCTTCCTTTGATGGAACAGTTCAATTGCTACCCTTTTCCCCCATTCTTCGGTGATTGCGACTTTGGGTGATCCAGATATTCGGACTCCTGATACTTGAATAGATACTTTCTCACCGGGGAAGACGCTTGTTATAAACTTGTTTTCCTCTATTGCTGCCCTTAATGCTTTCCCTACTATCTTGTCGGCGCGATCGTTGATGAGTTGATCTTGGTTCATGTCCTCACGTCTTGTATGTTTGTCGCTGTGGGAGTGGACATGTCTTAGTTTCATGCCGACTCTTGAGGTGCTAATTAGATTCTTCAAGAAGCCCAGTAGATCAGCTTGGCTTTGTTTCTCAGATAATGGGTTCCTGGGTTCATTCCCGTGCTTTACTACCCCCATGTTGTCACACACTAGCACTAATGGCTTGTGGCCTGTTATATCTCTGCCTTCGATTGCGAATTTAATAAGGAGTTGGGTTGCTATTGCTCCTAAAATCTCGCCTCTGTAGTTTGATGCTGTTTTGTTGTCACTCTTTTCAACCCATGTTAGTTCTGCATATTGGTCTGTGCTCACGCAATGTATGACTGCAGATCCTGCACAAATGTCAGTTGCGACTGTCCCTTGATATGACCCGTCGTGCCCTATTACTAGTGTTCCTCCCATCAAGCTCGTGTAGATCCACTCTCCTTCGTCATAACCGTCCATTGTGAGAGAGGACCATAGAGACTTGTTCTCCTGGGCCTTGATGATGTCCATCATGGAGGTGGGTTGTGATGCGGTTCGAGGAGCATTGATTCTGCAGGACGAGTGGTACGACACAGTTGTTCCTGTCCAGTCCTTTGGAGTTACTCTTTTGTCTAGTGTTGGTGCTGCTAGAGGATACTCTTCGAGCATATATTTCGCGCCAAACCTTGTGGTCCGCCGCGCTTGCCTGATTGTATAGTGTTCGTACTCACTAGTGGAAAGCTTGTGATATATGCTGGTCATGGAGTTGTTGGCGAACCATGTGTCTTGATTATGAGGAGGTGTAGTATAATCGCCGAGGGTGATGTTCAGCTTTGTGCCCAACCTACACACAGAGCCCAGAGCTCGAAACCACACTCTAAAGTCATCGCCTATTGGTTGTTGTACTGGGAACTCTCTAGTACTCTCCCCAACTTCCGTCGTATACATTTCCTGCCTTATAGTCCTCCCATCACAGCAAGTTAGGTCTCCGAGACTGGAGATCTTCTTGTGATGTCTTACCCGATTTATTTGGCCAAGCTCTTTACTTGTGAAGATGCTCGTGTCATACACAGCATCCATCATCATGCGGTCATTTGATCGAAGTACTGGAAGGTCACAATTTTCATATATCCTTGGGACCGTTTTATACGTCCATGCGAGTTCCCACAGATTTCTGAAGAAGCCTTGGGACGCTAGGTGACCTAGCGATTTAAAGCATTTGCCGAAGATGTTTCCTCCCAGTCCTACCTCCATTTGAAAGGTTTGGTAGGCGTGAGTCAGCATATTCCCCATCGTTGTGTCTAGCTCCCAATGTTCTCGTATAAGGATCAATTTTGCAGCCAGAACCCATATGTTGGGATTTGGAAGAGCTAGTCCTTGATATTTCTCTGGTAGCATCCTATACGGCTTGGTAATACACCTGTTTACACCCATGGAAGGTAGCAGCTTGTAGTATATGCTCTGGAAGGCTTTCTCAAGTTTTGCCGGGGGATGACTTAGAGTCACAGCCCCGTACAATATCTTTGGAACTAGGACAAGGTCGATTGACATTCGAGCCTCGCGGGGGGGGATCGGATGGATCTTGAGGCACGATGAGTGGTGCAGTCCTGACTTTACTATATAATCCACGTGTGCTGAGAAGTCTCCATTTGGAGCAAAGTAGATACCTAGCTTCCTTTCTGCCATGCTTGGGTCCTTCAATGTTATTGGAACCCTCGTCCCGTCTGGCTGAGGGATGGTGACGGGAGTCGACGGTAACTGAGCTAACGTTTTCAGCTGTGGTACTCCTTTATTCCAGATTGGTGCTATCATGTACCAGAAGCATTTTGGAGGTTTCAGTGACCCACCCGTAGCATTGACTATCCCTGCCCAGTCATCGGTGGCGAGTTGTACTTTAAGTATGAATTCTTCTTCAGTCATGAACTTTTCGGCCATGTGAAGAAGGTCTGTATCGTCGACAAATATTACCGCGGAGAGTATGAATAGTAGTCCTGACCATGCACTTGCTAGTTCGACTCCATGGCCAAGCGAGTTGTACCCGTTAATCATCAGAGTATTCATTGAGGTAAAGCCTGGCGGAGCCATCCCGTTACCTTGCCCGAGTCCCATTGACGGATCTTCTTTTGTTCCTCCGAATGATCTATTACTCTCTCCGAATGAGGTCCTCAGATGCCAGGCAGTTATCTGAAGTAGCATAAGAGTCATTGCAACCACCTTCTTGTTCACTTTGAAGCTTTGAAGAGCTATACTCACTACTGGGTGAGCCACCTGGTCAAAGCAGTTTTGCAAGTCAACGCTTTCAATTGCTGCTACTCTATTCGAGGCACGGATGACATCGCAAAACAGACCTGAGACAATTACCCCATGGTTTGCTTGTGACCCACTTTTTGCAAATTGTTCGGCAGGAATTATCCCAGCATTGTGTGCATTTCTCATCATTTGTTTTGCATAGATGAATTTGTTGAGGTAGTTGCCATCAGCTTCAAATAGGCATATGGCTCGGAAGGATGATATATTGGTGCTACCTGGGGCTTTTTCGATTAGGATTGTTATTCCTCTGCTCCACCTCGCTAGTGGTACTCCGGTTGCAATGGCTAGATTTAGTTTTGCTGCATGTAAGGTGCACAGATCTTTGTCATAGGAGGCGGCTTTGTAGTGGCCGTTATGGACTCGAGAAGCTGAGGATTGTGTCTTTTCTTTTACTATGTAGCCCCAGAACCTTTGGAATTCTCTAGCTGATATGAAGGTTTCAACCTCGTCGGCTGGAAGTCTTTTGTATATCTCATGGGCTTGCTGGAGGAGAACACGGGTGTACTTTTCTGTAGACTCTGGGTATTCGTAGGTGCCATGAAGAACTTGGGTTGTAGCTTCTGTATCAGCAAGGAAGCCAAAGTCTTCGTGGAGTTCTTGATTCTGAATAATGGGAGCCCTCATAGCTGTCTTGTATCTCTGAGCGATGGCAGCGGACGCTTGCACTTCAACTCCATCTCTTGTGGAGTATGTTCTCTCGCCTATGTTGTCAGGTACTGTCACCCGACTTATCGCACTGCCCCGTCTTGGGCGAATGCACTTACTGATCCTCTTCCAGCGTTTCCGGCTTGCTTCCTTTCGGATAATTTTCATGATAGCTTTTATTGCTGATTTCTTTTTGCTCGTCCTTGCCTTCGACAAGCTCGCTGATAGATGCTCTTCTCTGAGTTTTGGTCCCGTCTCCTTCAGGCTCTTCAATTTCAACTTGTATTCTTTTATCTTCTCAGATACTTCTTCCTCTGTCATCGATGATGGTCGTGCTAACTTCATACGCTTACATGTCCTCCTCAGGTTCTTCTTGTTTACTCTAGCTCCTGATTTGTATTTCTGGATCCATTTGTAGACCCTGATCATTCGGATGCACATGCCTACTATCGGGCTAAACTCAATTGTGCCATTGTAAAATTGATTGCATACTTTCTCGGCATTTAGACTCAATTGTACAACTTCAGTATCAAATTTGTTAAACAGCTTTCCGAAGGTTTCTCTTGGTAGGCTGTGTTTGTTGTTATTGAGGAATTCCAGCTTATCATAAACCCGATGTGCCTTCAGACTCTGCTTGAGTTTCTTGATATATTTCTTCCGCGCTTTGACATTCTCGCAGCGGAGTGACCGTCCTGTTGGTTTGACAGTCTTGTGATATTCGATGCCAAGCACACTCATTGCGTCGAAGTCGTGGATGTGTACCCTGTGATCTCCCACACCTCCTCCATGGGGTGAGAGGTATGAGTTGACACACATTATTCCAGGAGTGGCGAAAGTGCCTACAATCGGATTCGTTCCCATTTGGTGGCTTTTTGGCGCCTGTTGGCCTGTGGATTTGAGAGTCTGTTCATCCATCAGAAGAGGTTGTTGTTGTAATATTGCAGAGAAGGGGCCTGTATAAATGTTCTCATTCAGGTCTGCGAACAGTATTATCTCATAGCCTTTGGCTTTCCATGCTTTCAGTTGGGTAACTAGTTGGGAGGTGAATATTGCGCGTGGATTGTTACAATTGCCCCTGATCTCGAAGTACCGGCGATGCTGAGATGAGACCTTCCCTCCCCCCGACATCTTGCCGTCTGTTGTAATCCGTTGTCGCTTGTTGGATGATTTCTGCGGTTGATATGCTGATACTATAATCGTTCTGTGATCCCCTGATCCAACGAGAATCCATGACCACCGTCCAAGCCCTGTTTTATCTACACCTTGTGAGATGACGAAGCTTGACAGCCGTGAGAAGGTTGATACCATCGTACCTCCATATGTATACCTGTTGAAGTTCTCATGAATGTTATATCCCGCAGAATTGCGACTGTCATGTATTGAAGAAAAGAGCTCATTGATTCGTTTATCGCCTGTTGCTTCATGATGTCCAAAATTCATTCCATGCTCCACCATACACATTCCGTCTGACTGATATCTACTAATAAGGTTAGATAGTTTGAACATTTTTTGATTGATTCTATTGTATAGACCAAGATTATTAACATTCTCGCCCACTAGCCGGATGATATTCTCGTCTTTCTTCTCTGGGACGAACCCATGGGCTCCCCCCGCCCATTGTTCTAGCAGTTCATTGATCGTGTTGTCTTCATTGGTTTGTGCTCTATGAGTATCCTGCGCATCCACGTTACAACTATTTCCTTCAGTTGCTGCTTCGTTATTATGAAACTGATTCCTTTTCATGCCCTCGACTATCTGCTCATGTGAGAGGTGAAGTTCCTTCCGAAGTTGGTCTGCACCAGCCTTGAACATTCTTTTGTTCTTAATTACTTGTGCAGATGAATTGTTCAGTCTCCACCTTGCTGCTCGTCTCTGGCTTCGTGTGGAATCATTAACCCGCTCCCTTATTTGGTTAATAGGTCTCACTACCCTCGGTATGTCCTCATATTCTGTGCGATAGTTCCCATTACTATCGTGCTCCTCCCTCCTTGCTGTTTCTACTATTGTGTGTTGTCTGTTGAAGTTTAAGTTTCTCTGATTATTACCTCTCGTTACCGCTATCCTAGTTGAGACTACATTTCCTTCATTATCCCTTTCATCAAACCAGGGATCATCTCTTACTCGGCTCTGATCGATACCCTCTAGTTCTAAATTGATTCTAAGCATCCTAGGTGGGCTTAAACCTAACCCTAAGGTGCCTTCATTATCCCTTCGTTCATACCACGATTCATTTCTATTCGAGCTACTCCCCCTATTGTTGTTGTTGCTATTACTTAAGTTTTTCGAAGCATTTCTATTTCCATATTGCCCTCCCATGCTCCTTCCCGAGGACCCTCCACCAGTACTAGATTCCACTCTCACATTAGTACCATTGTTGTGAGAGCTGCTGGTCGTGCCTAGATCACGTCCTCTGCCGACACCCGAAGCAGAGGACTCAGTTATACTTACGATCCCTGCACCACCCCGTCTGGGTTGTCCGTCTTGCTACCGAGAGCTACAGATCCAGGGGGGTTGGCGCTTGCCCTTGTCGGAGGGCGGGTACCGATTGTTGCCTCGTCAGAGGCTGTGGAGGCGTTAGCCCCCACCCTGCTGCCGATGTATTCCTCACCCATCTCTTCGTTGGCTTCGGCATTATAATTGACAGCATGACTATCTACCAACAATGAGGCTGTCTCAGTGTTAGATGTGAAGACGTTAGCATCCTGGGTGCTGTTATTGTATTCTTCACGACTACCCTCAGTAGTCCGTTGGCCTGACTCTTCCTCCTCCTGACTTGCTCCTCTCGGTGGCTCCGCATTGTTGTTAGGTAATAACTCATCGAACCTCGGTCGGAGCCTGCCCCAACCATCTCCTCCCTGAACTGTTCCTTCGTTTGGGTGTATTCGCACAGCGTTAATACCCCGCACAAATACTGTCACTCCTCCACTTGTCGACCAATCGCTCGACTCGTCGCTCGACTCCTCATCCTCTATGCTTAGGTTCTCTTCAGCTTCCTTCTCTTCGCCACTGTCCTCCTCTTCCCCTTGGTGGGGGGCGGGACCGGACAAGACTTGTTCGATAAAATGATTAGTCACCCTCGAAGGATGCACTACCAGCCGGTTATTTAATGGTTCATTAATGGTGGTGGGACTGGTCCTACCGACTTCGAGTCCATTTATGAAGAACGTGCCTCTCGTATCTGCTAATTCCTCTTCTTGCGCGGCTAGGTATTGCTCCCATAGTCTCTCACGGTAACTTAGCTCGTTTTGGAAACTTGCCTCCCGTTCTTCCTCAGTCTCGGTATCGTCCATCGTGTCTGCCTCATTCTCTTGATCATAGGCTCTGCACTCTCGTCGAAACCTTGCGTCCCATTCTCTCTCCTCCTCGGTTTCTGCCATCTTGTCTGCCTCATTGTCGTCGCTGTCACCGTACCAGTTGTTCCCCCAATCTTTGTTCTCCTCCCCTCCTAGATCATCGCCGTCTTCTGCTCCTCCTCTTGGTTGCGCCGATCCGTCATCGTCTTGGTTATTTACTGTTGGTGTCCCGTCGTTCATGGCGGTTTCCTCCTCTTGAAGGTTGTGATCAGTTAACCCTAACCCTAACCCTGTACTAGCTGATTCCTCTGTAATTGACTCATTGTCATTGACTTGGTGTCTTTTTCCTTCCTCGCTATTCCCGACCTCGTTCCCTTGGTTGTCGCCACTCTCTCCGTCCCAGCTGTCTTCTGGATCACCATCACCTCCTCCTCTTAGTAGAATGGCTTGATCTGCGCTGCTAATTACCGAGGAGACATCTGCTACTACCAGGGCTTCCGCCTCCAAGTTGACAACACTTCCTTCGGCATCTGACATGTGATCACCTGTGGTAGGCAACTGCTCCACTTCCCTGATGTTCTTCTCACCCGTCTCTTCCGTACCTGTAATGCTAATTGCAGAGGAATCATCTACTACTACCAGGCTTTCACTCGCCGATTGGCTTATCAGCACCTTTAGCTGTGATATGTGTCTGCGGGTTTCTCTGTAGAGGACTACTTGATTGGCGTCGTTGAGCGAATCTTCAGCATCAGATAAGTAGTCCATATCATCATCGAATTCGGAAGTACTAAAGATTGGATGTTCTGGATTCATTTCACGTAGTCTCGACATTAGTTGGCACCGTTCCTCCCTCATTGCGTCCAGATGGCGGTGTATTAGCTTGGAAGTAACTGATCGAATACTTGATTTGCCGTCTGTGGTGTGTGAGGTAGTTGTGAGTGCGGAGGCTGTGGAGTTGATACAGCTGAAATCAGGGGCTGCTCTATCTGTGATCCCAAAAATGTCCGATAGACGTTCCATGGCCGTCTCTTGTTCGCGGACTTTACTGCTCATTGCCATTTCCTCTCGTATGTGGTCGGGAATGTTGATACAGTCTGCCTTTTCCATATCTCTCTGATAGATGGTGTGGGAGGATTGAGCTCTGGTTGACATCACATTGGTTGTTGTGTTCAAACTGGAGTCAGCAGTCCTATTCGGGCTTATATACCACATACTTATGCCCTTCCTGACACATCTTTCTGAGTAATGGCATTTTTTTCGCAAATATAGATAGATGTATGCGACTGGATTACGTAGAAGGTTAAGGATCATCTGAACAACTTGAGGCTTGTAAGAGTGCATAAGAAGAATTTTCCCTCCCGTTGTGCTGTTGCCGGACGTAACGTACTGTGCACCACATATATACTTCTCTCCCTCTGTCCCATCTTCCTTTGCTCCCAGCCTTAGATCTAGCAACTCGCGCTTCAGGGTAGTTGTCTTTTTTGACAGGATATAGCCTTCCTCCATCTCCACCTTGACCGCAGCATTCATAGAAGCGACGTCGGTGATTTGGCTTATCATATGGGTTAGGGATAATATCATATGATTTCTGACCGATTTAGCAAAATGGTCAGGGTCGGGAATACCGAAGCCAGGGAGATCGATTATTGTGCACTGTTTGCTGACCAGGATCTTCAGCAGGCCCTCTTTCCTGTATAGATCGAACACTGTCTGTAGCCATCTTTCATCTTGTTCTGGGCAGTCAATCACTAGCAGGCTTCTGTGATTTTGGTACCCTTCCTCGAATTGGCGTTCCTCATCTGTCGTTCCAGCAATCGGAGTCTTGGATACCTGTACCCTTTGGTATCTTACATGAAAGAGAGGAGGGGCACGATTGTAGAATTCAGGAAACTTCGCCCAGAAACCCTCCTGTTGATTACGCTCCACTAACTCCCCAATTTCCGCCGTAAGATCGTTGTTCATGCTCTGGGCGTGCCACCCTGAGATTGTACCAATAATTGCTATCGGAGTGATAGTTGACAAGATGGAGAGAGGCTTGATGTTTATCCTCATATTCAGTTTACTGATGTCAGGCTGCATCAAGTTCAGCATATAGTGTGGGTCAACCGATGTTGATATTCGTAGGGTGGTATATGTAGAGCTTTGTGATTTCCTCACTCCGTCCTTCTCATACGGCGGGTTAACCGTGCGAGGGTTGTTGACGTAGAGGTATTTTTGTAGGGGGATCCACTGAATCGGGAGATTGCTTACCTTCGTTATTGTAGGGGGAAGATTTTGTGGATCCGCTTCGCTCCAAGCAGGGTTTATTTTCGTATCTGGATCTACCTCCAGCATCATACCGAAGGCCGATCTAAACCGAGCTGTAATGGACTCCACCGGGTCGTAGTCTTCATCCGCTGAGTGGTTGAAGGCTATTTGGAGAAATGTCTCTGACTCAGTCTTACTTGGGGGCCTGGTGTTGTAGCTAGGGGCAGAGGCCATCGAGTTCCGACTAAGGTCAAGTCCAATTTCATTGATGGGTATTGGATTTGTATTCGTCGACTTGATGGATGACCTTAGTACTGCTGGAGCTGTCAGAGCCAGAGGTTGAAAGACAAAGGGGCTGGGAGTAATTGCCGTTCCTGGGTGGAACGTGATCGGGTTCACCGTGACTGAGCTGTAAGACGGTCTTGTTGAAGTCATAGTATCCAGAAGTAACCTGGTTGGAGCTAGCGGTGTCAGATCTTGTGGTGAGAATACTGGAGGAGAGAATCCGTATTGGATAGGAGGCAATTTCTCTGGAGTTCCGCAGCTATCTGAGCTCTCTTCGAATGGGTATACTGACTCCACTGATTCCTCGAACTGCCTGCCCAGCAGCAACATTGTCTCCCGAGTGATGTTGAAGTCAAGTCTTAGGCAGAGCAGGTTGTAGTCGATGATAGGAATCTTCTTTCCTTTGCAGTATCCAATCATATTTGAGCGAGGATTATCTCCAACAACTATTAGGGCGACCATTTTGGGGGAGCACCTGTCGAGGACCTTACCACCGTGTAGTTCCACAAGATTGATGAAGTCTGCCCTCCCGCAGGTTGAACCATCAACGTCAATGTGCCTACCAGTAAATCCCACCACCATATTCTTAAACCCAGTTCCCGTCTCCTTGTATCCCTTGATTTTCACTTGAAGACGCGATCGCCTGTCCTTGAACTTGCTGTTGTGGAGGCTTCGATAGTGCTGGCTCTTGGGGTCATACTCTATTTCATAGTATTCGTCCGCAAAGTTTCGAAGTTCGTTTTCGTAGGCATCAATTATTCTTGTCTTATTGGGATCTCCATCTATATCATATACTTTAATACTATGATTGAGAACTCTTGCCATAGCTTGTAGCTCGACATGTCCTGCATACTCACCGGGTCTTGCTACTCTTGCTGCATACTGTTTTACTGTAACAGGCACCTGTTCATCCCCACTTATCATATGATCCTGTTCGTAACTTTCAGAGTTTTGGGACAATTCATTAGCTGTTGCTGCTCTCAGTGCCAGGTGATACTTTGGACTTCCAAGTGCTTGATCCGCCACTGCACAGTAGGCACAGTTTCCGTCTCCACCTACATCCACGGCTTCTGGTCGGGGATTGTCGCTCTCTTCTGAGCCGGAAGGGAAGAGAATTCCGGGAAGATCTTGGTCTTCGTCGACAGTCTTGGGCCACGAGGTTTCCTTATTTGGAGTAGTTTGATCGGTTGGAGGAGAGCTTCCGCTGCTATCATAGTCTTCTAACTGAAGGGAATCCAATTGTGAGAAATTCAGTTCTTCATTATTCTTCTCGAAGTAACGTATTTCGTTCCCTCCGAATGTTATTGCCTTCTTGTCGCCCTTGGAGGTATACGGGTTCACTACAGCCTTCCGCTGTACCTTGTCAGATGCATTCTTGTTCTTCGATATTACGGTTTTCCTCGTCACCTGATTGCGTGGGGGTCGTAGCCTTGGAGTAGTCTTTGATATTTTTTTCAACCGTCGTAGGCGTTGTGCAACAGGAGGAGTGTTCGGCATGATTCTCTTCCGGGAGTCAGTGCGGCGTTTCGGTGACTGTAGGGTCATCTTGTCGGGGGTCGAGAGATCCTCCTCATCATCGCTGCGACTGTACTGTTCGAGGGCCAACTTCGTTCTCATTAGTGATTGCTTGGACATGGTTACGAGGGGTGGCTTCGGGGTGGCCATCTTCTCGGGTTTCCCTCCCTTCGCCCTCCCGTACCTCTCGTCACTATCTTCTCCTTCGGCTGGCTTATTCTTCTTCATCTTTCTTGCTTCAGGATCCTCATCGGAAGGCTTGTCCTCTGTCTTGTTCTCGTCCTCGTTGTCGATGGTCCACTCAGAGGAATCGTCATCCAACCCGCTATACTCCGAACTGCTACTACTCTTGTCATCGGCCCTTGGCACGCGATCATTGAAGGGATCCATTCTCCAATCAGTATCTAGGATTGCGTCGAGCTCAGCATCCTTTTTCGCCTGGGCCTCACGAGCTAACTGAGCCTTCGTCGGTCTCGTAGGCTTGTCCGTCGTTTCCTTCTCCTTAACCTTCGTCGTCGCGTTCTTGATCGCCGACGATGGTTTTCCCTTTGCCAAACTCGGCATGTTGGCCTGCACGATGCGAGTAGAGTAGGTAGTTGGGTTCTCCTTGTACCGAATGGCGTTTCTATTAAACCTCTTGCTATCGATGGTGGTGAAGTGGACTTTGTCGATGAGGTTTTGATATCTTAAGGAGTTGAAGTCAAATTCGTAGTGATTCCTTCGTAGAAGCTCGGTTAGTTTTTGATGGTCGATCATGAGAACTGACGTTGTTAGGCAATTGCTTCGAGTGGCCGGAACAGTTGACGCTGATGATAAGAGAAGCAACAGAAGTGCGATCCACGTTAGCATACCCATACTGGGGTTGCGCCGTTGGGATGACTGTTCAGATTTGCTGGCCTCCCGAGATCGACGGCATACCATTTTACCCACGTTAGATCAGCTGAACTTGCTACGTAGGCGTTTCTTTTTCTTTACTTAACGGTTTATTATAGAATTGTAGTTTTACTTATTGGTCATTTTTGTATTAGATGAGTTTTTGTGTAGGGTGCTCTTTTAACCGCGTGCGATCGGGAAAATTTTTGGTTTTCGAGGGGCGAAAACGAAAATTATCTTCTTGCGA
>Ga0247838_1005456_pt1 | contig 12770 bp, 10 predicted proteins | sample LaCruzMarch2015__5_FD_189097 | JGI IMG/M metagenome (GOLD analysis project Ga0247838, IMG submission 189097) | Freshwater microbial communities from meromictic Lake La Cruz, Castile-La Mancha, Spain - LaCruzMarch2015_15m | ecosystem: Environmental > Aquatic > Freshwater > Lake | place: Spain... | reverse complement strand
CACACGATTCGTAGCAGAAGAGGCCGGTACTGTCCTGCTTCTTCGCTTCGAATAATGAATGTCTTTTATCCCGTCATTATTGCTTAATTTAGGCAGATGCGCTGTCGAAAAATAGGGGGAAGCTCATGATGCGACATTTTGAATTGCACCCACCCAAGTTATATGTTTATCCGGGGCCGCGAACAGTTGGTGATTGAGATACTGGGGGATAGCTGGTCGTACAGGAAAAAAGAAGAATATTACGGAAAAGTTATTAACAAAATAGCATACACTCGTTCAGGAAACAAAATATCAGGTATTGATCGAGAATCATATCCAGCTTTTTACTTGACTTGCAAAGGATTAGCACAAACATTTTCAACGTATATCCCTGATTTTAATTGGGATGGAGCCTGTTATTAAGCATGTATAATTTAAGAATTAAGTTCGGATTTCCAAGAAAAATTTCAATTTGTAATTTGGATACACCTCCCAATAAAGAGGACTCTTTATATTTAGCGATGGCCATCAAAAAAGGAGAATATGATGGATTATGTATAACAAATCCTTATGTGAGGTATACAAAAAATGTAAAAACATATCCAACGATTACCTTGGACTTTTTAGATCATTTTATTAGCCTAAGAGCACTATGTATCATTGGGTATTATGTTGAGGATATTAGCAGATTTGTAAAATATAAAGATTCTATAGAATTGCTTTCATTGGACGTAAGTAAATGTAAAAACCCTGAATTAATTAATATTTTTTCAAACTTAAAAGACATAAGTCTGCATTGCAAAAATGGATGGAATAGTAATTCAATTATTACTCCCAATACTGAAGAATTAGACTGCGGACAGTTCACAGATATTCGCATCTTCGACTTCAAAAATGCTGTTAAATTATTTAATGTACAGATTTCAAACAATGCAAAGCATACAGAACATTCCAACCTGGGTTCAGCGCCCAACGTCCGCGTCCTGGACTTCATGTTCATGCGCAACCTGAGCGATTTCAACTTCATCAGCAGCATGAGCACCTTATTACACATATCATTTTTTTGGGTTCCGAAATTGGAAGCGATCCCCGACATCTCCAGGCTCACCCAACTCAAAATGATTAGTGTAGATACATGTAGCCGCTTGCGCGACCTGTCGGCTATTGCCCATAACCACTCCATCGAATCGCTGTTGCTGCTCAACCGAATACCTGATGTTGACATTTTGAGACCGCTGGTTGACCATCCGAGCTTGAAATATATTTATGCCAGTTTCAAAACCCAAAAGTTGAAGCAGCAAGCCCATGCCATGTTGGGAGATCGTTTGAAAGGCAATATCCACGATTTACCTACTTATGTGATTGGCCCGGATGTGTTGGAGGTGGAGTATCCGCAGGCGCCTTAAAGAGCAAGCAAGATCGAATTCCTATCCCGGGTAGTCACAACTATCACTACACATTCGTACCAAAATCGCAATACACCACCCTGGGCCAAAACCCACCATTCACAACCCCGCAATCTCCTCCTCCGTAAGCCCGGTGTACCGCTGAATTTTTTCTACCGGTTCACCGTCTGCCTTCATTTGCCGGGCGATTTCGAGGTTTCGCTCTTGCATCCCCTCTATTTTTCCCTCAGCTTTTCCCTCCTCCCGTCCTTCCATGTACGACGCATCAATCACATTTTTCAAATCCCGGTAATACTTCAGACTCTGTTCGTAGCCCTGCCGCTCTTCCGGGGTAAATTTTGCGATTTCCGCCACCGAGAACAGTTTCTCAAACACGCGCTCTTGCAGTACCTGCGGGCGGCGCTCCAGATCGGGCAGGTGCTTGAGCACGTACATCCATTTGTCGAATGTCGTTTCCAGTTCCGCTTCCGTTTTGGTGAAATTCGGCATTTCCAGGTAGATGAAGGTGAGTTTATCGTACGTGAACAGATTGGGGGAATACTTATCTTGACTTTGGCAATATTCAAAACAGTGCTTTGCGCGAAACATGACCCCTTCCCGGACATCCGCAGAAAGCACCGCTGGTTTCCAGCTTCCAGTCCAGAAAACGAAGGCGTTCCAATTTTGTCGACGGGAAGCCTTTGTTGATTTGCTCCAGTAATTCCACTTCTTCCTGTGGCATGGGCGATATCCCACTGCGTTGAACATGCAGAATCGCAATCTTTTTGTAAAGCTTTTCAAAATCTTCAGCACCTAAGCGGGAGGCGCTATCCAGTATCTCGGATAATGTCGGTTGGCTATTCATCGATCCAAAAAATTTGGTAAAAAATACAATAAAAAATGGACTTTTTGAAATCAAAGTATATCCTCAGAAACTTTCCCCCATTGCCGACAGTGTCTTCACTGGTGAAATTTATCTTTGGGCACCACCGCAGGCGGGTGTTAAACACTTACCTTTCCCTCCTGAATGGATTTCCCTTTGCCTACAAGCCATCATGCAAACATCAACCAGTGTCGTTTTTTATGGATTTGATCAACCCCTCCAGCTGATTGATATACCCGTTCCGGCGCTGCGCACTGGAGAAATACTGGTTCGCAATGAATACGCCACGCTGTGTCGGAGCGATCTGCATACTTTCTGTGGAAACAGGACTGAAAAAACACCTACCATTCTTGGGCACGAGGTGGTGGGGCGTATAGCCGATTTTGGACCGCACGCTGTCCGAACCGACCTGCTTGGCCGACCCCTGGCAAATGGAAGCCGCTTGAGTTGGGCCATTTATGCAGCCGATCCGCAAAGCGATATGTCTCGCAAAGGCATACCCCAAAAATCGGCAGACCTGTTTAAGTACGGCCACGAGCGCCTTGCCACCGACCATGTCTTGCATGGCGGACTGAGCCAGTTCACCATACTGCGCCAACACACGCCCATCATGTGCATCGACGAGGCCGTACCTGCTCCCGTGGCGGCACTCGTCAATTGTGCGGTGGCTACCGTGGCGGGTGCCGTGCGGCTGGCGGGAACAATAGACGGTCGCCGCGTGCTGGTGTCAGGCGCCGGCATGCTGGGCATGGTGGCCTGCGCCATGTGCAAAACCATGGGCGCCAAACACATTTGCGCTATGGATGTACATCCTGCACGGTTGGCAATCGCCACAACATTCGGTGCCGGCTCGACGCGCTTGCCTGCGCCGCACCAGCCTGGCGACTTCGACGTGGTGCTGGAATGCAGCGGACAACCCGACGCGATGGAACAAACGCTGCGCCTGTTGGCTATTGGCGGCACGGCCGTGTGGGTGGGTGCTACGTACACAACCAGGGCGATGCACTTGTCGGCCGAACAAGTGGTACGCAACCTGTGGACAATAAAGGGATTGCACAATTATAACGCCAATGATTTTATGGCGGCAGTGCAATTTATGGAAGCGCATTGGAACCGTTTTCCTTTTTTATCGCTTGTGCACGACGCATTTACGCTGCCTATGGCGCAGGAAGCTTTTGAATATGCAGTACGGATGAATCCGTTAAGGGTGGGCCTCCGGATCGATTAGCCGCCAGCCTCATGCCTGCGATTTCTGCTCCAACCAGCGCAGGTCAAAACCAAAAGCTACCCCGCTGAACGCCACCACCGTAGACACCACGTAAAATAAAAAAGCGATCGCTACGGCCATTTCGGCATCCACCCCCAGGAATTGCGCCCCCCACAGGAACGTGAGCTCCCGAGCCCCCGTGCCGCCAATGGTCAGCGGCAACATGGCCGCCACCGACGACACCAAAAACAAAATGGAATACGCCAGCCATAAACTGCTCTGATCCAAAGACCAGATGATGCCCAGCGCAGCCACCAACTGGGCTCCCTGTACTGCCAGCGACTGCAAGCTGCTGCGGCCCCACAGCTCCACCACACCGCCGCCGGTCAGGCGAAACAGCCACCAGGTGACCGGCACACTCAGCACAAGCAACAACACCGATGCCCACCACCAGGGCTGCATCACAGGCAAACCCAGCGTCAGCACCAAACCCAGTTGTCCGAGGGCTGCTGCGCCACTCAGGCGCTCCAGCAGGGTAATGGCCACCAACCGTTTCACGGAAGCGCCGTCGCGGTCGTGCAACAGCTTGATCTTGTACCCGTCGCCGCTGATGCCACCCGGCAACAACAGGTTGTAGTACATGCCCAGCCAGTACAGGCGCAATTGCTGTCCGGTATCCAGCACAATGTTTTCTGTTTGCAGAAAGGCGTTGAACCGATAAGACGCCATCACCTTGGACGCCACAAACCACACCAGCGCCCACCCCAACCAGCCCGGGTGCGCGCGCTGCATGGTGTTCCACAGCATGCGCTCGTCTATGGCGGCCAACACCAGCCCAATGATGAGCACCGACAGCGCCAGCTTCAGCAGCAACTTCCAGTTCATGCCGGCACGCGCTCGTCGGCGGTGTACAAGCTGCGCACTTTGTAGGGCTTTTTGTCTTGCGACTCGTAGTACGTGCGCACCAGCATTTCCGACAAGATACCCAGGGCAATGAGCTGCAAGCCGGCCATGGTGAGCACCGTGCCCAGCATGAGCAGCGGCCGCCCCCAGATGTCGTGGCCCAGGATCTTTTCGAAGCCCAAGTACAGCATGATGATGGCACCCACGCCGAACGACAACACGCCCCAGCCACCGAACAGGTGCATGGGTTTGTGGCGGAAACGCTTGAGGTACAAAATGAGCAGCAGGTCACTGAACACCCGGATGGTGCGGTTGATGCCATATTTGGACTTGCCAGCCCCCCTTGGGTGGTGGGTTACGGGTGTTTCGTCCATGCGTGCGCCCTCCAAGTCGGCCAACACGGGTATAAACCGGTGCAGCTCGCCGTAAATGCCGAGGCTTTTGGCCAATTCGGCGCGGAATATTTTGAGGGTGCAGCCGTAGTCGTGCAGATGCACATCCGATGCTTCCCGGATCATCCAGTTGGCCACTTTGCTGGGTACTTTGCGCAGCAGCATACCATCCTGTCTTTTTTGGCGGATGCCGGCCAGCAGGTCCAACTGACCGTCTTTGGCCATCTGGAGCATGCGGGGGACGTCTACGGGGTCATTTTGCAGGTCGCCGTCCATGGTGGCGATCCATTCGCCGCGGGCGTACTCAATGCCTGCGGCCAGGGCAGCGCTTTGTCCGTAGTTGCGGCGAAAATCCACCACCCGCAGGCGCGGATGTCCGTTTTCCAATATTTCGGCGAGGGTAGCGTCGGTAGATCCGTCGTTGACGTACAGGATCTCGTAGTCCATGCCTTTCAAAGCGGCATCAATCTGTTCAATCAACGGGTGAATGTTGCCCGATTCGTTGTACACACACACTACCACCGACAAGTGGCAGGCATACGTGTTGGATTGCTGTAATTGGGAGGTCATAAGCAATAAAACGGCGAAGGTATGTCGAAGTCACTATTTAATTGGAATGTTGCACCTGCATGAGGTGCAAAAATCGGTTGTCAAAAACCCGTACGCTGTCCAGAACCTCCCCTTCAAACGCCGGGAAGCGGGATTTGTCTACCAAAAACAACTTTTGTGGTTCGGGTGCATCGCACCGAAAAACAATCTGGCGGGTTTCATTTTCGAGGTAAAAACGCGCCACATTATCGGTTTCAGATTCCCGATGGAGGCAAATTTTTTGACCGGGAAAACGCGCCGCAATGCGCTGTGCATCTCCTCTCGACCAACCGAATTTGGCTTCTTCGGTCCGAAATGGAATCACAAACAGGTTCAATCCAATGCGCACCACCAGCACTGCACCCACCGTCCATAACAACGCCCGTCTTCGGTCGGTCCACAAGGCTAAACCTGCCGCCACCGCCAGCATCAAAGTACACATCCACGCCGGAAAAAACCAGTGCAACTGGTGCAAGCGCTCCATGAAGGGCAATGCCATCAGCAAAAGCACAACCGCTGTGCCCAAAAAACCAAATACACGCCACAGCACCACCGGCCAAATGGAATGCGCTTTTTCGAGCATGCTGTACACGTACCAGCACACCACGTTGAACACCGGAACGAACATGAGCAAATACCGGGGGTACACCTCTACCGAACTCCAGTACACGGGCAGGTTGGCGCACATCATCCAGAAATTATAGCGCACAAACGGCTCGTCCTGCACCAATCTCCAAAACCGAGGGTGAAACACCAACACCAGCAACAAAGACCAGGGCAAAAAATGGTATACCTGCTCCACCGGAAAGGTCAACAGATGCCACATCGTTTGGCTCCAGCCAAAATGGGTAACGGTGCGTTGCAGCGACTGATCCAGCAAAATGCCAAATGCCTTTTCCAGAGATACTTGTCCGGCATACACGGCGTAGTAACTGCCCGCCAACAGCACGCCCAACACCCCGCCCGTAATGTGCGCCGGGGAAAACAACCTGCGCCACTGCCCAAGCAGCACCATCGCTGCAGGCACACTGATGGCCTGAAACACCACCGCAGGCAGCCCTTTCAACAAAAAACCCGCAGCCATGAGGGCGTAAGACACCGCAAACAACCGCCACCAGTACCCCTTGCGGCCCCAGGCATACAACAGCATCCAGTTGAGGTACATCAGCCATGAAAAACAAATGTCGATGAGCCCCAGCATGGAATCCCAGAACAAAATGCGTCCGCTGCTCACCAGCAGGAAGGCGGCCAACACCCCGGCTGCCGGGTCAAATGCCCTGCGTACATGTACATACACCGTGCAGGCAAACAGGCCCAGGAAAAACAGGGTGGTGTTGCGCGCTGGCCATTCACCAAAACTGCCAAACACCGCGCGGGTGCCCAGCAACACCCAGTTGTACAAAGGCGGTTTGTTGAAATACGGGTCGCCGTTGAGCGTAGGCACAATGTAGTTGCCCGACAGGTGCATCTCCAGCGCCACGGTGGAACGTATGCCCTCATCGCCGATGAACGGCATGCTGTCTAGGTTGATCCAAAACGCCGGCACGCACAGGAGAAACAGGAAGGTGTACACTGCCGCATCGGGCAAGCGTTTTACAAAAGAAAATAAGCGCATAGTGCGCAAAAGTACACAAGTCGCTTAGAACGACACATCCACCTGCCCCCGAATGCCAAATTGCGGTGCACCCGGATGATCCAGATACGTAAAACGCCGCACCAGATCGATGCGCAGCAATTTGAAAATATTGCCCACACCTACGCTGGCTTCAATGTATGGCTTGGCCCCCAAAAAATAAGAAGCCGTGGAACCATCCTCGTTGGTGGGCAGGTAATACAGACCGGAACCTTCTATCGGACGGTTTTCGGGCCTCACACTGCCGTACAGTACTTTGACGGTCGCGTACTCGCGCAGTTTCAAGCGGCGCAGCAGGGGAATTTTGTTCAGGAAAAATCCGTAAAAGCTGTGGTCGATGTTGAAGGCCACGTACCGATCGCTCATGAACTCCATGAAATTCATAAGGTTATACGAAAATTTGTCGTACACATACGACTGGTTGGCGCGGTGGATGTTCAGCAACGGATACGGCACTTTGCCGAGTATGGTGCCCGCTTCCAGATACATGGTATTGTACCCGAAAGGGGGGGTATTGCTGTATTTGCGGATGCTCAATCCGAACTGGTTGAAACTGTACTCTCCGCCGTAAATGCCATCGACGCCCAGGGTATAGCGCGCCTGCATGATCCAGCGGTAATCTATAATTTGCCGATAGGTTTTGCTTTGATAAAACTTTTCACCCGGCGCATAGCGCAGGTGGAGGAAAAACCGGGAAGTGGTCAGCGGATCGTCTTCAAGGCGACCAGATTCGGTGGGTATAAAATGCAGGGCGCCGGCAGGGCGCAATTCCTCCCGCTCGGTCCCGACCGTATACGAGAAATGGTTGGCGAACTCGCGGTCGTGCTGGATCGTAATTTTGTCGGTGTAGGTAAATTTATCGTTTACACCCCGCACAAACGAAGTCAGGAAGGTGTTGCTTCCTGTTTGGTACAACTGCAAGCCGGGAACAACGAGGTCTCTGTTATATCGAAAGCGGATGACGTTGAGTGGGAATTCGTTGTGGTAAGTACCGGGCAGCGCAAAGTCGGCCCCAAAAGAGCCCTTCCACTCCTTGTCCAGCAGGCCGTAACCAATGGTACCCGACAGGCGGATTTTACGGCTGAAGCCCGGGCTGGTGCGCATGCCGTACCGAAAACGCTGCCCTTCTACCGGGTTAAAGGAATAAAAGGTGGCCATAGGGCCTATTTCAAAGTTTTTGCCAGCGGGAACGTACCCGATGATGGCTAAGTCGAGCAGGTTGGCTCCGCGTTTGAAGAGCTTGGTGTGCGACAGGCTGTCCATGGCCGTGTATGTGGTGGCTTCTGCAAGGGTGAGTGCCTGCGGGCGGGCCCCCTGCCAGAAGGTCGTGTCGCGGCGTTTGGAGCCGGGCAGGTACACCATATCGTCAGGTGCCGCAAAAACGGAGTCGGGCAGCGGCACATTGATGGTGGGTTGACTGTGGCGCACCACCCGTTCGCCGTACAGCCCAAAGCTTTTATCGGTAAAACCGAAATCCATCTTGTAGTCCTCGTTGGTGAGGTACCATTTGCCGGAGGGGAGGCGGTCAAAATCCTGTTCCAGTACCAAATGCCGCACCCAGTTGAGGTTGATGTTCGGGTTGACGCCAAACACCGCCCGCGTTACAGCATACGAGCCATCGAGGGCAATATACAACTCCCCTTGCAGCAGCATGTCGGTTTTGTTGCGCGGATAAAACTCGAGCCGAACCACTTTGCGGCCGTACTCCTCCGTGGTGTCCCGGGGATAGTAGCGGTAAAACAGGGGTGCGCTGTTGGCGATGGGGCTCAGGAAGTGGTCGGTGAGGAGCACGACGTAGTTGTCGTACAAGTTGATGTCCTGATTCAAATACTGCAAACCCTTGTTGATGCCTGTGGGGTCGAGGCGTTCGGGAAATTCGACCGATTGGTGGGCAGTCACGTACTTGCGCTGAATACCCGGCGGATTTTTGCTGTACAAGTCGATCATGTATTCTTGCAACATGACCGGTATGACCGCCGCATCGGCCAATTTGGTGGTGTCTTTGTTGTCGAACACCACCTTCATGTCACCCAGCAACTTGTTTCGCATCAGCTTTTCAGGCACTTTGCTGAGGCCCATGAGGATTTTTTCGTATTGCTTTTCGCTGTAAAACGACAGTTTTTCCAGCCGGTTGCTGTCTCGGTGTTCCACCACCAGTTTGATGAGTTCGACCGCCGGATTGTTTTTGTTGCTGTATTTTTTAGGTTTTACCGTGACTTCCTGGAGCACATTGTCGCTTTGATCGAGCGTTATATCCAGCGACTGGCTTTCTTTTTTGCTGAGTTTTACGGTTTTTTCAGCGTACCCCAAGGCTGTTACCCGGACAGATTTGGCGTTGGCAGGCAGTACGATGGTATATTCGCCGTTTTCATCGGCCGATGTACCCTTGGAGACCTCCGGCGCACTGATGGTTGCAAATGGGATGGCAGCCTGGGTTTCCGCATCGCTGATGCGGCCCTTGATGGTCAGGTTAGGCTGCTCCTGCGCATGCAAAGCGGCCGAAGCTACGACAAGGACAAATAATATCTGAAGTAGTAATGGTGTTTTGGACTGCATACAGGTTTTTTACTCCACAAAGATAACGGGATTCGGGGAGCGATGTTTTAAACATAAAAACGGCCTTTGTTATTTTGAGGCTTCCATTAAGTTTATGCGCGCCGCACAATCGTCTAAATGCGCTTTACTCAGCGGGTCTTTGGTGCGTTTGGCTGCTTTTTCGATATGGTCTTGCAGGTCGTCCAGCGCAGCGCGCGCGGCGGAGGGAATGTCCGAGTTTTTCAGGGCGTCGTCGGCTTTTGGGTCGGTGGCCACAAGGGCCAGTTCCATCAACTTGTCGAGGTGTATTTTTTGGAGGGTTCGGCGTGTCGGAGAGACGGGGTCATGGTGCTCCAGTTCGCTCCAAATGCCTTCTTGTACGTCTTCAAACAGCGATAAGAGGTTGTAATCTTTCTGGAGTGCTACCCGTTGCAGGCGGGAAACGCTCATGAGGTTGTCAATAGTGCTCTGGTGCAAGCTGCGCAGGGCTGAGGCGCCACCATCGGGTGTCAGTTTGGACGCCAGGTCAGCGGGAAACAGCCACTGCGGGGTTTGAAAAACCTGTTTGTTCAAAAAAGCGACGGCTTCGCGTTGGCGTTCGGCGGGAGCCTGTTCGTACACGGCACCTGGCTGGTCGTAGGTTTTGGGGGTTTCCTGCACGCCCCCGACCCATTTGGTCACGTGGCCCACGTATCGGCGGTATTGGCCCACCACATCGTCGTGCAGTTCGCGGGCCATGGTGTAGTGGTCGGCCTGCTCTTTGGTCCAGGTTTCAATGTTGGGCACAATGCGTTGGAGGTTTTGGATGCCGTAGGTAGACGCCGTCACGCTGTTGTCGCCCAGGTCTTCGTTTTGTGCACGGGGGTCGGTAGCGCTGCTTTCGGTGAGGAAGCGCAGGCGGGGGTTATTGGCGGCTTTGTCGAGGTACAACGCATTGAGCGCTTTTTTATCCGCCTCTGCGTCCGGCGTGTTGTACAGGGGTTTGTAGCCCCATTCGATGGCCCACTTGTCGTAGTCGCCTACGCGGGGGAACAAGTCTTTGACGCCGTCTTCGGGTTGGGCCACGTAGTTGAAGCGGGCATAGTCCATGATGGACGAGGTATGGCCATTGGCGGCGCAGAAAGCCGGATCCCGGAGTTTTTCGACCGGGGTGGCGTTGCTGGCGCCGAAATTGTGGCGCAAGCCCAGGGTGTGGCCCACCTCGTGTGCCGACACGAATCGGATGAGTTGGCCCATGAGGGCTTCGTCGAACTCATTGGTTCGGGCGCGGGGATCAAGGGCGGCGGCCTGGGTGGTGTACCAGCGTTTGAGGAGTTTCATGACGTTGTGGTACCAGCCGATGTGGCTTTCGATGATTTCGCCGGAGCGCGGGTCGTTCACATTGGGGCCGTAGGCATTTTGTGTTTCGGAGGCAAAGTAGCGGATGACGGAGAACCGGGCGTCGTCCATGCTCATGGTGGTGTCGTTCGCGGGCCAGTCGCGGGCTACGATCGCATTTTTCCAGCCAGCCTGTTCGAAGGCGGGTTGCCAGTCTTCCACGCCCTGTTTGAGGTAATTGCGCCATTGCACAGGCGTAGCGGGGTCAATGTAATATACGATGGGTTTGGCCGGTTCGATGAGTTCGCCGCGTTGTTGGCGGGCGGCATCGGCGGCATTTTTGGCTTCGAGGCGCCAGCGCACGGCGAAAGTTTGGGGTTCGGCGCGTTGTTTATGGTCGTCAAACACCGTGTATCGGGTGGCAAAATACCCAACGCGGGGGTCGAACAGCCGCTTGCGCATGGGCGTTTTGGGCAGGAGGATAAACGAGGTATTCTGTTCGAACGTGGCGGCACCGGCGGCTAAACTACCCCGGAGGTCGACAGAAGGAGAGGGTTTTTCTTCGCCTGTGCGCAACGCAGGTGCTTTGGCGCCGTAGGTTTTGACGGTGCGCACTTCGATGTTGATGGGGTAGGCGCGCACATGCTGGATGTAGCTTCGGTCTTTTTGCAGTTCGGTGAGGTTGTAGCGTTGCCTGGTGATGGGTTGCAGGGCGACTATTTGTCCGCTGCCGTTGAGGAAGTCGGTCATGTCGATCACCACGCCGGATTTGCCCTCGCGGTAAGCCCGCACGTCGAACGCAGCGGCAATGGGGTCTACGTTGGAGTTGCGCACGGCCTCGTAGAGCGGCAGGGTAGAATCAGCGCCCACATTGGCGTATTCAATGGCGCGCAGGAACACGTTGTCGTTGGGGCCGCGTTCGAATCGGATGACCTGTCGGTTTTCTTCTTCGCCGCCGTACCCGGCTCCGGTGGGCGTTTTGGTGAGGCGCGTTACGGCCATGATGTCGCGGCCAAACACAGAGTCCGGTAATTCAAAATAGAATTTATCTTCTACTTTGTGGACGGTGAGCATGCCGATTTGCGACACGCTTTTATTGGTGATGACCTCCGCATACGGCTTGGGGGTCTTTTTTTTGACCTCTTTGGTGGAGGTGGTGTCTTTGGGGGTTTCGCCAGCCTTTTGAGCCATCAGGGCACCTGAAAAACAAATGAACAGGCAAAAGCCGGTTAATAAACGCATCATATTTTTAGAAACAGTCAGATGAACAATATTTGCGGCAAACATACTTCCGGAAACTTATTTTTTGTGCGCTATTTTTAGCAAATGCATTACGTTTGTATCCTCCTTCATACAAACGATTGCGTTTATGACCATCCAACAATTGCTCGACGCCTACGGGGAAAGCCATCAAAACCCAACCAACAAATTGGTGCACTGGATCTGTGTGCCATGCATCCTGTTCAGCCTCGCCGGGTTGTTGTATGCCATACCGTTTCCGGCAGACAAAACCATGTTTTTCAACTGGGGTGCGGTGGCGTTTGCGGCGGCGCTGGTGTATTACCTGCGCTTGTCGCTCAGCATGTTTTTGGGGTTTGTGCCCATTGCGCTGGGCATGTTGTGGGCCTGGCACGCCTTGGCTGCGTACGGCATTGGGGCATGGGCGGCGTTGGGCATTTTTGTATTGGCGTGGATTGGGCAGTTTTGGGGCCATCAGATAGAGGGTAAAAAGCCATCTTTTTTACAGGATGTGCAGTTTTTGCTTATTGGCCCGGCGTGGCTCCTGCATTTTGTGTATCGGCAAGTTGGGATTCCGTACTGATGCGGAATGCGGAATCAGGAGTGTACGAAGGATTAAGATAGCAAAAAAAACGGAGACTGTACTTTAAAAGTATGTAATTAGCGATTTTGCGACATTTTTAAGATGAAGAAGACAAAAATCATCACA
>Ga0247838_1005450_pt1 | contig 12775 bp, 8 predicted proteins | sample LaCruzMarch2015__5_FD_189097 | JGI IMG/M metagenome (GOLD analysis project Ga0247838, IMG submission 189097) | Freshwater microbial communities from meromictic Lake La Cruz, Castile-La Mancha, Spain - LaCruzMarch2015_15m | ecosystem: Environmental > Aquatic > Freshwater > Lake | place: Spain... | reverse complement strand
CGAGCCAATGCCCTGGTACGCCGCAGCAAAATCAAGTCGGAGAACGAAATCGGTGAAGAAATAGAAGAGGAAGAGGATTTGGAGGATGAAATCGACGAATTGGAGGGCGATCAATCCTATGAGGAAGAGGACGAAAACTAAAACTGTTGCCTTGAAACCATCTATTAAAGTTAGTATTCTGGTTTTTCTGGTTTTACTCATCGATCAAGCACTCAAGATCGGAGTAAAAACCCATATGGAGTACGGGGCTGAAACCCAAATCCTCGGCCTCGACTGGGCGCTTTTGCACTTTGTAGAAAACAATGGCATGGCCTTTGGCTGGGATTTGGGCGGCGAATATGGCAAACTGGCCCTGAGCCTGTTTCGCATTGCTGCTGTTTTCTTTCTGGTGTATTTCATTCGTCAACTCATCCGCGAGCGCATTCGCTTTGGTGTGTTGGCTAGTTTTGGTTTTATCCTGGCAGGAGCCATTGGCAATATCCTCGACAGTGCCTTTTATGGCCTTATTTTTTCACCTTCTTACTTCCATGGTGGGCTTGCCACCTTGTTTCCTGCTGAAGGTGGTTATGCAGGTTTTCTGCACGGCAAGGTGGTAGACATGTTGTACTTCCCGATTTGGCAAGGCATTTACCCTGCATGGATGCCTTGGTTGGGAGGAAAAGAATATTTTTTCTTCAAGCCTGTTTTCAATATCGCCGATGTATCGATTACCTGCGGGGTATTGAATATCCTGATTTTTCAAAGGGATTTTTTCCGGTATTACCAAAAAGAAGAAGAAAAAACAGTGGCCACAGTAGAGGCAACCCCTATCGAGCGCCCAGAAACACCAGAAGGAGAGATAGGGCAATCGATTTAGATCCACTGCCCTATCTCTTTTCGCTGGTTTATTTGTACCGTTTTCCGTGCTTGATCACCAAGTCTACATTTTGCAGCAAATTGATGTAGCGGAGCACATCGCCTCGCACAGCAATGATGTCGGCGTATTTTCCTTCGGTAATGGTTCCTACCTTATCCGCTACCCCATGAAATAAAGCTGGCCAGTACGTTGCCGCACGAATGGCATACATCGGATCCACGCCGAGGTGATTCACCCACACGTCCAGTTCATTCCAGGTAGATTGGCTGTGGAATTTCATAGGAATTCCGCTATCGGTTCCAATCAATAGCACTACACCTGACTCTTTGAGCTGTTGGAATTTCTTGGCCAACGTAGGCTGCCGAATAGGCGTAAGCTGGAAATAAGACAAACGATCGGGATGCTCAATGGATTCCCGAATGTCGGCAATAATGGAATCGGGTAGTCCCAAATGCCAGGAAGGATCATCCAGCTTCTCCCGATTATCGCGGTTGTAAGTGTAATTGTAGAGTCCTTCAATAGTAGGAGTCCAGTACAGCGGGCCCAAGTTCATTTGAGCCGTACGTTCTTTGATTTGATTGAGGATATCGTTGGGGTAGTCTGGAGCGGAAGACAGTCCGGTATGCTCAAAACAGTCTACACCTAGCTTTAATCCTCGGCGAATTTCTTCCGGGCGGTGGGCATGTCCTACTACTTTCAAGTTGTTTTTGTGGGCTTCATCCACTACTGCGGCAACTTCTTCCATGGTCATCTGATCATGGTCGATCAGTTTGATGCAATCTACGCCTGCTTTGGCCAGTTTGCGCACTTTGTTGCGGGCGTCTTCAGCGCCTTCAATTCCCCAACGAAACAGTTCGGTGCCGGGGTAGGGCTTCTTTTGGATAAATGGTCCGGATACATATATGGTAGGGCCATCCAGGGTTCCTTTGTTGATGGCATCACGCACGGCAATGGATTCTTCCAGCGGCGCACCCAAATCGCGGGCCGAAGTAACCCCGGCCATCAGCAACTGCTTGGCCGATGCAGGCATGATCACGCTACCAAATAGTTTTGGGTAGGTTTTGTCCCAATGGGTATAATCGCTGTGGCCATTGATCATCAAGTGAACGTGCATGTCCCACAACCCAGGCAAGAGGCTCATGCCTTCCGTAGAGATGATTTCGGCATCCTTCGGAATCTCGATTTGTCCCACTTGGCCAACTTTGACAATTTTTTCCCCTTCAATGATGATCACGCTGTTGCGCAATGGCGTACTGCCATATCCATCAATAAGCGTACCGCCAACCAGGGCTTTAAGGTTTTTTTGCTGCGCAAAAAGAAGACTCCCACCCAGCAGCAGCAAGGCAGAAAGTAAAAGTGTTTTTTTCATACTATCCGATTTATGTTGAAAAGTTCCAACCTAATCCACAATCATTTCTACCCGATTCAGTTCTTGCTGCAGGATATTGTCAGGAAGCTCCCGGAAATCGTACTGCTGGTTGCGCAATTTGGGTTCAAAACCAGCTTCTTTAATGGCGTCCTGAATGCCTTGCGCCGTAAAGCGGAAGCGCGCGCCAGCTGCCGAAACCACATTTTCTTCAATCATGATGCTACCGAAGTCATTGGCACCGGCGTGCAAACAAATTTGTGCCACTTGCTTACCCACCGTCAACCAGGAAGCCTGGATGTTGAGCACATTGGGCAGCATGATTCTACTGATGGCAATCATGCGCACATATTCATCTCCGGTAACCGTATTGCGGGCGCGTTTGAGTTTTTTGAGGATGGTATCTTCATCCTGGAATGGCCAGGGAATGAAGGCCAGAAAGCCCTTGGCATCGGCGGGTTTTTCGGATTGAACCTCCCGAATTTTCACCAAATGCTCCATGCGCTCCAGGTTGGTCTCGATGTGGCCAAACATCATGGTAGCAGAGGTGGTCAAATGCAACTGGTGCGCAGCCCGCATGATGTCGAGCCACTCTTGTGCACCGCACTTTCCTTTGGAGATCAGGCGACGTACCCGATCGTCCAGAATTTCAGCACCCGCTCCTGGCAAACTATCCAGGCCAGATTCCTTCAGCGCTTTTAGCACTTCATAATGGGTAGACTTGGCCAATTTGGTGATGTGGGCTACTTCCGGTGGCCCGAGTGCGTGCAATTTTAGGTTGGGGTACAAGGACTTTAACTCCCGAAACAAGCCTGTGTAGTATTCCAGTCCCAAATCGGGGTGGTGGCCACCTTGCAGCAGCAATTGCTCACCGCCAAAGGCAAAAGTCTCTTCGATTTTCTGCTTGTACTCTTCTATCGAGGTGATGTAAGATTCACCATGACCCGGACGGCGGTAGAAATTGCAAAATTTGCAATTCGCCAGACACACATTGGTGGTATTCGAATTGCGGTCAATGATCCAGGTGACGTGGTTGCCTGGCACTTGCTTGCGGCGCAATTGATGCGCAACGTACATCAGATCGGCAGTAGGCGCATTTTCGAATAAAAATTGACCTTCCGCAGCGGATAAGAAATCGAACTGTAACGCTCGTTGCAATAAATCTTCAGTATGCATGGACAATGGTTTGCATTGCGATGAAATGGTGTGCCCTAAGTTGGGAAACGTTTAAGCACAACTTTGAAACAAAATTACAAAACGTCGGTTTTGCAAGACAAGATTTATTTTTCATTTTTTTCTGAAAACACTGAAAAACAAAAAATAAACCAGGTCGCTACAAAAACTGTTCATAATCAAAAACATTGCTTATATTTGCACCCAAGTTGGAAAAAGCACTACAAAAGAGGGAACCGAAAACGGTTCCCTCTTTTGCGTCTTAGTAACGCAGAAAAATTAAGTTCCCGATTTTTTGCGTCATACTTATAACTTCTGGCTGATACCAATTTTTAGAAAGTTTGTGCTTGCAGAAAGTTGTGAAAAAAATACGAGCAAGAAATGAGTACCGAGAAAATTGAAGCCTTGTTGCAGGAAAAATACCAGGAACCTGAATTTGCAGACTGTTTTACCGTGGAAATCAACCTGCAACCAGAAAATCTACTGGAAGTATTCGTGGACAGTGATTCAGGAATGACCTTTGAAAAATGCCAACGCATCAGTCGTTTTTTGGAAGGACACCTGGATACGAATTTGTGGCTCGGCCCAGAGTATACCCTAGAAGTTTCTTCTCCTGGAATTACCCGGCCACTGAAATTTATCCGTCAATACGGACGCAACCTAGGTCGAACCCTGGAAGTAAGCCTAAAAGTAGGCGAGGATAAAACAGGGATTTTGAAAGAAGTGAATCCTGAATCCATTGTTCTTGAACAAGAAATAAAATGGAAAGAAGGAAAAAAGAACATGAAAGGGATTGTACAAACGGTCATTCCGTTTGAAAACATTTCCAAAGCAATTGTAAAGATTAGTTTTTCATAAAATTGTGCTTTACCTACACCGGTCACTGAGCGTAGTCGAAGTGTCGGTCACTGAGCGTAGTCGAAGTGTCGGCATCTCGATTCCATCGGTCACCGAGCGAAGCCGAGGTGCCGATGGAATCGAGGTGCCGGTGTAGCCGAAGCACATAAACTTTTTCGAGATGAATCTGGTGGACACTTTTTCGGAGTTCAAAGCCGGGAAAAACATTGACCGCCCCACAATGGCGCGGGTACTGGAGGACGTATTTCGTACCTTGATTAAAAAGAAATTTGGGTCAGACGACAACTTCAACGTTATTGTCAATACCCAAAACGGTGACTTGGAACTTTGGCGGGTACGCGAAATTGTACCCGATGGAGAAGTAACGGATGATCGGGCGCAAATTTCCATTTCGGAAGCTTTTGCAATTGATGAAGATTACGAAATCGGAGAAGAATGCTACGAGCGTTTACAACTCGAGGATTTTGGTCGCCGCGCCATCATGGCCGCCCGCCAAACCTTGATCTCCAGGATCATGGAACTGGAGAAAGACGAAGTTTACAAGAGTTACTCTGAACGCATAGGAGAAGTTATCGTTGGTGAAATTCACCAAATCCTGAAGAAGGAATTTTTGGTGGTAGATGACGCTACAGGCAATGAATTGGTATTGCCTCGCACAGAAACCATCAAAGCGGACTTTTTCCGCAAGGGAGACATGGTCAAAGGCATTATTCGCCGGGTAGAATTGCGCAACAACTCGCCCATCGTAGTGATGTCCAGAACGGACAATGCCTTCCTGGAAAAATTACTGGAAGCAGAAGTACCTGAAATTGAAGACGGTTTGATCAGCATCAAAAAAATTGTACGCCTCCCTGGAGAACGTGCCAAAGTAGCTGTAGAATCTTACGACGATCGCATCGACCCGGTTGGTGCTTGCGTTGGTATGAAGGGGTCGCGCATCCATGGTATTGTACGCGAGTTGAACAATGAGAACATCGATATTGTCAACTTCACCAACAATGCCAGCCTTTACATCCAACGTGCTTTGACTCCGGCCAAAGTAACGCGGATTGAACTGAACACCGAGACCAACCACGCCGACGTTTACCTCGAACCGGAACAGGTGTCATTGGCCATCGGCAAGAGTGGTACCAATATCAAATTGGCCAGCCAACTGACCGGATACGAAATTGACGTATACCGCAACAATACTGAAGAATACGAAATTGACGATGTTGATCTCGACGAATTCGGCGATGAAATTGAAGATTGGATCATCGATGCCCTTCAAGCCATCGGTTGTGATACCGCACGCAGCGTACTCAATTTGAGTAAAGCCGAATTGTTGCGTCGCACTGACCTGGAAGAACAAACCATCGAAGATGTGCTCCGAGTTCTGGCCGCTGAATTTGAAGAAGGAGAGAATAATTGATTTTTGTGGAACTTTTTCTGTAAACGCAGCCTTTGATCCTTGTGAGGGAGGCTCGTTTTTTTCTGGGAAAACCATTCAAAGGCGTTTTTTGTAAGATAATCTGTGAAAAAATCGGATTTGCTTTAATTTCAATGGTTTTCCCTTATCTTTGTGCCAGTTTTCTAAATCTTTCGAATGTCAAGAGTTTTAGTTAAGATTGCTAGGGACTTGAATGTCGGTACGGCAACTATTGTGGATCACCTCAATAGTAAGGGGTTTGATATTGAGAATAAGCCCAATGCCAAGATTACCGATCCGATGTATGATGAATTGCTAAAACAGTTCCAAAAGTCAATCGAAATCAAAGACGCCGCCAAAAATGTCAATATTGGCTCTGCGCGTCCCAAGCCTGAAATGGCTGAGGTAGCTGTTCCTGCCAAAGAAAAGGCTGTCCATGAAGAGGACAGCGAACCTAAAAATGACCCGGTAAGCGAAGACTTCCGTGTTAAGCTGCAAAAACCAACCGTGCTTGGGAAAATTGACTTGAGCGAACGCTTAAAGCAGCGCATTGAAAAAACCAATGAACCCGCAAATAAGCGCAAGGAAGAAACGCCCGCGCCTGTCGAGGAAAAAGCTGCTCCACGTGAGAATGTTGCTGTTCCGGTAGTGGAGATCAAAACTCCAGATCCCGTTAAAGAGAAAAATCTCGAACCACAAGCAGCAGTGATCAACACGCCTTCAAGCGAAACACCAAAGAGTACTGCTCCTGGCGTTCCGACTACCCCACCAGCGGTGGAAGGGGATCAACCACCGGTGGTTCAGGAAGGGAATTTTATTCGGGCAGAAACACCAGAATTGCGCGGTCTGAAGATTTTAGGAAAAATCGATACCAACCAGTTTGAGCGTCCTCGTAAAAAAGAAAAACCCAAAGAACAACCTCGTGGCAGAGGAGGAAATCAACCGGGCCAAAATCCAAACCGTGGCAACGCGCCTCAAGGTCAGGGTGGTCAACAAGGACAAGGTCAGGGTCAAGTTGGTGGAAACAATCCCGGTGGCAATCAAAACCGCGACAACCGGGGAGACAACCGCAACCGTCCAAACAATGGACAGGGCAATACCGGCGGCGATAACCGCAACCGACCCAATACCGGCCAACCCAATACTGGTGGCGATAACCGCAACCGACCCAATACTGGACAACCTAATCCTGCTGGTGAAGGCCAAAACCGTAGGCCTCAAACAGAAGGCGGAGCACCATTAAGTGGTTCAGCGGCTGAAGACGCCAAGAAAAAGCGCAAACGCAAACGCAAAAAGGTTTTGCCAGGTCAGGAAGGCCAACAGGGTCAAGGCCAAGGACAACAAGGCCAAGGTCAGGGCCAAGGTGGTGGAAACAACAACAACAACAACAACAATACCACCAATAACAACAACAACAACCAAGGTGGTGGACAGGGCGGTCAGCGTCCCAATAATCAACAAGGAGGTGGTGGTCACTACAATAACAACAATAACTACCACAATAACAATAACAATAACAATAACAATAACAATAACAATAACAATAACAATAACAATAACAATAACAATAACAACCGCCCACGGCCTCAAAACCAACAAGGGGGTAGCGGAACGGGCAACCGACCTGCACCTCAGGAAAGCGGTGAAGTTTCTCAACGTCAGATAGAAGAAAAGATCAAGGCAACCATGGCGCGTCTTTCCGGTGGAGGAAAGAAAAAACGCCAAAAATTGCAGCGAGATAAACGCGATCGTTTCCGTGAGCGCCAGGAAATCCTGGAGCAAGAAGCAGAAGGCGGCAAATTGCAGGTAACCGAGTTCATCTCGGTGTCTGAATTAGCCAGCGTGATGAACGTAGCGGTTACCGAGGTAATCACTACCTGTTTGAGCCTCGGTGTAATCGTTTCCATCAACCAACGTCTTGATGCTGAAATCATCGAATTGGTGGCCGGAGAATTTGGCCATGAAGTTGAATTCATCTCGGTTGAAGACCAGGTGGGTGAAGAAATTGAAGCACCAGATGCTCCTGAAAATCTGCATGATCGGTCACCAATCGTCACGGTGATGGGTCACGTCGACCACGGTAAAACTTCCTTGCTCGACTACATCCGCAAAGCCAACGTTGTATCTGGTGAAGCCGGGGGTATCACCCAGCACATCGGTGCCTACGAAGTGGAACTGGAAGATCACCGCAAAATTACCTTCCTCGATACTCCTGGTCACGAAGCCTTTACTGCGATGCGCGCACGGGGTGCCAAGGTAACGGACATTGCGATCATCATTATCGCAGCGGACGATAGCATCATGCCTCAAACGCGGGAAGCCATCAGCCACGCACAAGCTGCCGGCGTACCGATGGTTTTTGCCATCAACAAAGTGGACAAGGCAGGCTCAAGACCTGAAAAGATTAAAGAAGCATTGGCGGGTATGAACATCCTGGTGGAAGACTGGGGTGGTAAATTCCAATCTCAAGATATTTCGGCCAAAACAGGCTCAGGTATTGCTGAACTGATGGAGAAAATTTTGCTCGAAGCAGAATTGCTCGAACTCAAAGCCAATCCAAATCGCAAAGCTACGGGTACCGTACTGGAAGCAACCCTGGATAAAGGCCGGGGTTATGTAACCAAAATGCTGGTGCAAAATGGTACCCTCAAAGTGGGCGATACCTTTGTAGCTGGCGAGTTTTCTGGTAAAGTAAGGGCCATGCTCAACGAGCGTGGCAAGCGCTTGACCGCTTCAGGCCCAGCAACTCCAGTCATGGTATTGGGTTTGAGTGGTGCCCCGCAAGCGGGAGACTTGTTCAAAGTATACGAAAACGACCAGGAAGCACGCCAAATCGCAACCAAACGTTCTCAGATTGCCCGTGAGCAAGCCAACCGGGCAACCAAGCGGATTTCTTTGGACGAAATCGGACGTCGTTTGGCACTGGGAAGCTTCAAAGAATTGAACTTGATTGTGAAAGGGGACGTGGATGGTTCTGTAGAAGCCTTGGCCGACTCCTTGATCAAACTCTCGATCGAATCTGTACAGGTGAACGTGATCCACAAAGCGGTGGGTCAGATCATCGAATCCGATATCTTGTTGGCTTCCGCTTCAGACGCCATCATCATTGGCTTCCAGGTGCGCCCATCCTTGACTGCCCGCAAACTGGCAGAGCGGGAAGGTGTTGAAGTAAAAACTTACTCCATCATCTACGAAGCCATTGAAGAGGTTAAAGCGGCCATTGAAGGGATGCTTGAACCCACCAAAGAAGAAAAAATCACTGGTTTGGTGGAAATTCGCGAGGTGTACAAAATCAGCAAGATTGGTACAATTGCCGGCTGTTTGGTTGCGGAAGGAAAAATTGCCCGAAACAGCCACATCCGAGTGGTACGCGATGGTATCGTAGTGTTCCCGACCCGCGAAGGTGCTCACGGCGAAGTAGCTTCCTTGAAGCGCTTCAAAGAAGACATGCGCGAAGTGAAATCTGGCTTGGAATGCGGTATGTCCATCAAGAACTACAACGACATCAAGGAAGGTGACATGATCGAAGCATACGAAATTGTTGAGATCAAGCAGAAGTTGTAAAAACGAAGCTTAATTTTTAAATAAAAAAGGGTTGTCTTGAAAATCAAGATAACCCTTTTTTATTTTACAAAAAAGAGCTGGGTAAGTCCAAATGACTTCCCAGCCGTAATCATAATCCCAAAAACTATTTTATGCTTCTTGATCCGACTTCACCAGCAATTGAAATCCATTGCCGTGAATGTTAACGATTTCGATGTTGTCATCTCTGCGTAAGTATTTGCGCAACTTGGTCACAAATACATCCATAGAGCGGGCGGTGAAATAATTGTCTTCACCCCAAATTTTGGTTAAAGCTTCTGAGCGAGGAAGTATATCGTTGACGTTTTGAGCAAACATTTTTAACAACGAAGCCTCCTTTGGAGAGAGCTTATGTTTCTCTTCCTCACCACTTTCTGCAAATGTAAGAATTCTTAATGGAAAATTAAAGTGGTATTTACCGATGTAAAATTCTTTGACTTCATCCTTCAGTTCCAGCTTGCTTTGGCTGCGCTTTAAAATGGCGTGAATCCGAAAAAGCAGCTCTTCTGAATTAAACGGTTTGGAGATGTAATCGTCGGCACCAATGCGGAAACCTTCCAGTACATCGTCTTTCATGGTTTTTGCGGTAAGGAAAACAATGGGCATCTCCCGATCCTTTTCCCGGATCTCCCGGGCCAGGGTAAAGCCATCTTTTTTGGGCATCATTACATCAAAGATGCAAAGATCGTAACGCCCTTTTTTGTAGCTTTCCAATCCTTCTACACCGTCTTTGGCCAGGGTCACATCGTAGTCGTGCATTTCCAGGTAGGAACGCAATACATCGCCAAAATTCTGATCGTCTTCTACAAGTAAAATACTATTGTTTGCCATAAGCGTATTTTTTTGCTTAGGATTTAAGGTTTTTGAATTCGCTCGCCTAATTCGGCACTTCGGCACTTCGGCTACGCTCAGTGACCAAAGTGCCGAATTAGGCGACCGCTCAAAACCTTAAACCCTAAATTTTTCATGCTTCAACTCGAAATGGAAAAGTCAGGATGAAACTACTGCCTTTTCCAGGGTCGCTTTTAACCTCTACCGCCCCCTTGTGTGCAGTCATCATGGCTTTGACGTAGCTTAAGCCTAGTCCAAAGCCTTTGACATCGTGCAAGTTGCCCGTAGGCACGCGGTAGAATTTATCAAAAATCTGTTTTCTTGCCTCTTTGCTGATTCCGATCCCATTGTCCTGCACGGTTATCTCAATCCCGTTGGAAACATTGCGCGTACTGACGCTGATTTCGGGTTTATCGGGCGAATACTTATCTGCATTGTCCAAGAGGTTGTTGATCACATTGGCCACGTGGGTAAGGTCTCCTTCGATGATCGGCTTGCTTGCATTGAGTGCAGTTTTCACAATTCCGTCCCGTTTCTCTACCCGTAAAGTTATGTTTTCAACTGCAGCCTGAATGACTTCATGTACGTTTACCTCGGTCATTTTCAGGGAGAAATCGCGCTTGTCCAGCAAGGCCATTTGCAAAACTTTCTCCACCTGACTATTCATACGCTTATTTTCCTGTTTTATTATGTTGGCAAAGCGTTGGACTTTTTCAGGGTTGTTCAAAATGATGGGCGTAACTATAGAATCGGAAGCAAGTGAAATGGTCGCAATTGGCGTTTTGAATTCATGGGTCATGTTGTTGATAAAATCCGTTTTCATTTCCGACAATTTCTTTTGGCGGAAAATGACCGTCAAGGTATAGGCGAAGCAAGACAAAATAATGGCCGCAAACAGCGCAGTTCCCGCCGCATTTTTCCACAATGAACTCAAAATGATATTGGTACGATTGGGAAAAAAAACGCGCAATTCGCCTGGAGGTATCTTGACGCTGTGAAAAACAGGTACAGAGTAATCTGGATTGTACAAATTGGACGTTCCAAGGGTTGGTACCGGTTCTTTGTTGCCAAAGTCATCAAACACATAGTGGCCATCTACAATGACCATGCCATTTTTTTCATTGGACCAAATTCCGTAGTGAAATTTGAATTTGCTGTTTTGGGGATTGATGCCTCTTTTTCCGAATTCTTGTAAAATAGCCAAGTCCAGATCTTTTGCTTTGATCCGCTCTTCTACCGAACGCATGTTTTTTTCCTGGTTAAACAACTCCGTAAGTCCAGGGTTGGTCATGATGTGGATGTAAAACTGGCGCTCAAAGCTGGGAATTCCTTCCAATTCTGCATTGTCAATTTCTTTCAACTTATCGCCATTGGGGCGAGCAGTCGCTATCTGTTCTGCCTGATAGGCCATCATGAAGCCATTCACAGAAGAACGAAAAAAGTATTCCCGCTCAAAATCTTCCAAACGCTCAGTCACTTTCACCAATGCTTCTTGTACGTTTTTGTCAAACCGCTCCTCGTTTACAGACATGGAGGTACGAATCAGGTCGATTTGAACCAATATAACGCCCAATACTGCCGCGCTCATCAAACCAATGATTAACCAAATTGCTCTTTTATTCATCCTTGTACAAAATAGTGTAGACCTTGAGTCCCGGGTTACAAGTTACGAAGCACTCCTGTATCTTGGTGCAACGATTGCTTCAAATGTTAAAATCAACCTTTTGCAAAATTAGCCGATTTGTAACGGAGGCGCTTTACTTTAACGAAGAATTAACCTCTATAAAATGTTGCAATCATCTTAGCCCTGAACTGGATCACGGCCAACATGCGTTCTACTTCCGCTTGCCAACGCTGACCCAATGCTGAATCAATGACCCAATTGTTGTTGAGCTGTTCAAATAGCCCAGGGTTGCAATGGTAAGCCAGGGCTTTGAGCAATCGGGCATAATGCCAAATGTTCCAAAACGGATTGTCTCCCCCGGCCAAATAGCGCATCAAAGGCTGGACAACCGCCAAACTCAGTTCATCACTCCAGGCTTCGTCGGTGGCACAGAGCATAAAGGTAGCAACGTGGTCATCTTCCAGTAAATACGGGCGCTTTTGCAAATAAGGAACCAGTATTTTTTGCAAAATCGCCCCGGGCAGCTGTTGCAACAAATGCCGGCCAGTGGAAGTTTGCCAACTGCTGGCTTGCTCGTTTTGGAGCCACCAGCTTGCCAGCGCTTCTTGCCAAACAAGATCCTGGTGCAACAATGCCGCATCGGTCAAGGCTTGTACCCAACTTTCTTCTCGGTCTTGCTGCGCAAATAAACCAATTGCCTCCTGAGGCGATAAGCCCCAATGGGTTTGCCAATGCCCTGGAGGCAATCTGCGGATCAGTTGAAACAACCAGGCACTGCGCTGAATCAGTGTGTATGGCTTTTTGCCTCCAGGTTCTACTCCATCTTTGCGCCACTCTTCGGGGATTTCTTCCGGCAAACGGAGGTGTATTCTTTGGTTTTCCACCACAATACATTCCTGCAAGTATTGAAGGTATCGATCAACCAAACCCGCCCCCGGAATACAGGCCAATAACTCCGCAGCTACCTGTCGGATTTCTTTGCGGCGCTCTTGCAGGCAGGCTTCCAGGAAAACTTCATCTTCGCGGTTTAGGCCTATGCTCAAGCCCTCTAGCAATGCAGCCTTTTGGGCGGGGTCT
>Ga0247838_1005440_pt1 | contig 12801 bp, 14 predicted proteins | sample LaCruzMarch2015__5_FD_189097 | JGI IMG/M metagenome (GOLD analysis project Ga0247838, IMG submission 189097) | Freshwater microbial communities from meromictic Lake La Cruz, Castile-La Mancha, Spain - LaCruzMarch2015_15m | ecosystem: Environmental > Aquatic > Freshwater > Lake | place: Spain... | reverse complement strand
TCATGATCTATACATTGATGGCGGTGAAACCCTCGGGATTTGAATTAAGGCTGATTTATAAAATGTTTTATTGCAAGCTTTACTCTGCTGCTACTGATCTCAGTTAGCGAATTAGCTATGCCACAAGAAAAGGTTTCCCAACAAGATAAGAAATTAGGAAGTTTTCTTTTGCGGGGCCTGCGAATCGGCGCTAGCACGATTTCAATAATCGAGTTGTTGCGCAACGACTGGACAGGTGGCATTAGCGCTGCTGTTGCCTGGCTTGTGTTTTTGCAGGTGGAGCGGCGATTGGCTCCTAGCTCAGCTACTTCAGAGTTGCAGGAAGATGACCAGTCTTAACCCAAATTGTGCAACCAGCCTCACTCCATGGCCTATGCACGCTGCCAGGGGGGTTGCGCAGCCAGCTACCAGCTGGATAGGTGCCGTATTCGTCTTGAAATATGCCTTCGATAACCAGGATTTCCTCTCCAGCTGGATGGCTATGGGGTTGAAAAATAGTGCCAGGTGCCCAGCGCACTAGCGCCACGTTCTCAGAGCCAAAAGCATGCAACGGCATAACCTCTAACCCCCCAACCAGGCCTGGTAGCCAGGTTTTTTTCTCGGTATCAATTACTAGGGGCTGTTGATCTGCTGGATGCATTTGGTGCAACTTTACAAAAATGATGCAGCCCCCCAAGCTGAATGGCGCATGGCTGGAGCCAGTGGGGTTGCGCAGGTAGCAGCCAGCTGGGTAGTGGCCTTGCTCATCTGAGAAGGTGCCCTCCAGCACTAGAAGCTCCTCTCCGCCGCCATGGTCATGGCGTTCAAAGCAGCTGCCGGGGGCGTAGCGCACGATCGAAGTTGCCCGTGCAACCTCGCCGCCATTGCGATCAAGTTGCCGCCGTTCAACCCCCGCCATCGGAGAGGGCGACCAGGGAATGCAGTTCGAATTTAGTAAGGCGCGTTGGCTGAGATCAGAATGGAGTTCCATAGCGTCAATTCTTAGCCAGCCGGAGCTGTAAACTAGCTATGTTATTTAATGAAATGCAAAATTAAATGATTAATTTAACTGCGGAAGTTAATAAATTAATTGATCGCTATCAATTAATACCACATCCAGAAGGTGGCTGGTATCGGGAATTACATCGCAGTAAGTTGAATGTAATTCGTAGTGATGCTGAAAACCGATCTGCTTTTACGATGATACTTTTTTTACTGCCAAGCGGGCATTTAAGCCGCTGGCATCGGGTTGCTAATGCTGATGAATCATGGCATTACATTGCTGGTGATCCATTGGAATTATTTAGCCTTTCACCCGATGGTGGTGCACCAATTAAAGTATTATTAGGATTTTCAATTTATGATAATAAGTTATTGCCAGTATCTGTAATACCTGCCGGCTTCTGGCAAGCAGCCCAAAGTAGTGGGGCATGGAGTTTAGTTAGTTGCTGTGTGGGGCCTGGATTTTGTTTTGAGGATTTCAGTTTATTGGCTGATCACCCTATTAATGAGCATCCGCCAGGAGCAATAACAAATTTTATTTAATTAATGCCTATGGCGATGATGCCCATCACTTACATGCGAATGTGAGTGAGTCATTGGGTTGTGGTGGTGGGGGTGGGAATGCCAATAGGAGCGATCTGATTCGAATCCGTTCGCTTCCCCATTGGGATGTTCATGGGAATGGTGCAGATCATGCTCACTTGAGTTGTGGAGATGCTTGTGCTCGTGCCAAATCTCATCATGACGATGCTTGTGGGCATGGTCTTCCTTGAGCATAAATACCACCCCAGCAATCATTAAAACGCCAGATGCAATCATGTTTGTGTTGAGTGTTTCCTTGAGGTAGAGAACAGAGAAGCCAGCGCCCACAAATGGCGCCGTGGCAAAGATCACCGCTTCCCGTGCTGCACCCAATTCTCTTAGCGCTAACAGATCTAACCAAATAGAAAGACCATATCCAACCCCACCGATTAGCAGGATGAGCACAATCTCCATAGGGGCTGGAAACCTTGCCCCCGTAAATCTTGCTATCAATAACATCGGTACACATGCACCTAACGACTTAAGCAAAGCGATTTGCATCGGATCTCTGATACTTAGGCGCTGGCTGATGTTGTTATCAACACCCCAACCAAGACATGCCAAAGCGATCAAAATTGCACCATGTAGTGTGGCTCCAGATGTTGCTTGGCCACCAATTATCACTGCTCCAGCAAGGATAAATACTGCAGCAGTAATGCCCTTTCCACTGAGATGTTCCCTGCCTACCAATACGGCAATGCCCATGGTAAATATCATTTCTAGGTTCAATAGCAGTGATGCAGAGCCAGCTGGCAGTAGCGCCAAGCCACTCACCAAGGCGATGGGTGCTGCAATACCGCCAATTATGGTAAGCAACAACAGCATTCCAAGATCTTGGCGTTTAACCGAACTCTCTTGATTTCTTTTACCCCTAACTAATTTCGCTATCAACAATGACAGTGAAGCTCCTGCATAGAGCAGCCCTGCCAAGCTAAGCGGCGATCCTGTTGAGGTGAGGGTGCTAATCAGTGGAGCACTTAAACCAAAGGCGATTGCAGCAATAAAGCCAGTTAGTAATCCTTGGCGCGCATTAATCATAATTTTAGCGCTAACTCCAGTTTTATCAATTACTTTATCATTACCATCTTGGTGGTTTCTTGGAATTCCAAGGTGGCAGATCTTTCAGCTATAAAAACAGCGTCTGTTGTTAAGTCGCTTATTTTTGCTCATTCCGCAGTATCTGGTCTGTTTTCCTGCGGAATTCGCGATTATCCATTGATCTTGGTGTTCTTTGTTTTTTGAAAACCTTGCTGATCCACCATATTTGCAATCCGCCAAAAATAATCGTTACGATACCTAATTGAAAATAGCCCCAATTGAAATCTTCCAATGATAAAAAGAATCAACTATCTAATATTAGCCTAAAAACGCCGTTTTGCTCGCGCTTGCTTACCAGCAATACTATGCTATTTGGGAGATTTTATTCCTGAAATTTTTTCAATAGCGTCAGATTTCTTTATGAAATTCAATTCTCCTTTGCAATTATCGCGCCAATTTATAAACGTATTCGGCACTGAAGTTTTTGTGCATAATATTGATCGAATTCCAAATAATAAAAGAATATTACTTGTAAGTAACCATCGCAGTGTGTTAGACGCCCCACTAATAATGTCTGTTATGAATCGTTCTGTGCGTTTTATATGTCATCACTACATGAGTAGGGTACCATTACTGCGCGAACTTATTAGAGCGATGGGAGCGATCCCCCTTGATTCTCCCAAGCAAAGACAAAAGAAATTTTTTGAGCTTTCAGTTGAGCTACTTAAATCAAGGGAAATAATTGGAATTTTTCCTGAAGGCGCACAACCTATGGTTAAAAATAATCCACCTAATCAACTTAGTCGCTTTCATCGAGGATTTGCTCATTTGGCGCTTCAAGCGCCGGTTGATGATTTAGTAATTCTTCCTGTTGCGATAGAATCAATTGACGAAAAAACACATACACTTGCGCCATTAAAGCTATTTAGCTTATTAGATCCATCAGAGCCATTATTTCGTAAGGGCGGTTGGCATTCTGCGGTTGTATATAAACGTGCTCATTTGCATTTCGGTGTTCCTATTGAAATTGATGATGAACAAAAACGCGCCTATCGAGGTCATCATCGTTTTAGTTTAGCTGAGGAGTTAAGCCAGTTATGCTCAGAACAAATTAATGATTTGCTCAAACAAGGCAATTTATAAGAAACAATTTTTTTATGACAAATCTCTTGAATTTTCTAACTCCTTGCCCATTAAATCCTCTGCTTCCATTATTAGTTTATTTACCTGGAATGGATGGTTCCGGCGAGTTGATTAAATTTCAGTTGCCTGAATTATCGGTTTTATATGATATTCGCTGTCTTTCGATACCGTTGGATGATTTTACCGATTGGAATGAACTCGTAGAAATTTTAGCAAAACTTATCCACAATGAGCGAAAATTATTACCTTCACGACCCATAATACTTTGTGGCGAATCGTTTGGTGGTTGTTTAGCCCTTAAATATGCAGCGCACTATCCGGATCTATGTGATCGTTTAGTTTTAATTAATCCGGCTTCTTCTTTTAGGCGACGGCCATTCCTTGGTTGGGGAGCTTCCGTATCCCATTGGTTGCCTAACTCACTTTACCATTTGTCTACATTTGCGCTTATTCCTCTCCTTATTGAATCAAGAAGAGTTAATAGTCATAGTAGACAATCCCTGCTAAAAGCCATGCAATCTGTTAGATCTTCTAGCGCTATATGGAGAATTTTATTATTAAACAGTTTTGTTTTGGAACATTTACCATTGCATAAAATAAAGAATCCCGTTTTAGTTTTAGCGTCTGGCGCTGATCGATTGCTCCCCTCTGTAGAAGAGGCAAATAAATTAATCAACTATTTGCCTAATGCTAAAATGGTTATATTGCCAAGCAGTGGTCATGCCTGTTTATTGGAATCTGAAATAAGTTTAAATAGCATACTCGCGAATGAGAAATCATTTATGAATTTAGGTTCTTCTCCTGTAAGCTCAGCAATAGAATAATTGTAATATCGGCTAAACGGCAATTATTTTTTAAATGTTTTGTCTACTGTTCCATCAGGGTGCTCAGGGGGAGCATATAAAACATAAAGCTTGAGGGTATTATTTCCCTTGTTAATAATATTGTGCCAAAAGCCGCTAGGAATTAGTATTGCCCAATCGTCTGATACATTTTTGTCAAAAGTCATTTTATTTTTCATCGCTCCCATTACAACGCGGGCATTACCTTGCTCAACGCGGATAAACTGATCCCCCACATCATGTTTTTCTAATCCTATTTCCTCGCCTGGCTTGAGCGACATAACAGTTAACTGAAGATTTTTACCTGTCCACATTGTGCTACGAAAATTATCATTTGCTGCCGTTAATTTCTCAATATTTACTGCCCATGGTTTTTTGCCATTATCTTTGCCTAATTCAGGTTGCGCTATCGATGGGCTAGCAAAAACAGCAGAAATAAATATGCCGGCCGTGGCCGCTTTTAAAAAAGAATTTTCAAACATGGCATTTGTTGGATTTCTCTCAATCTATCAAACACTTAATTTTTTGTCAAATCAAGATGTTCCAACTCAGGATGAACAGCTGTAGTGGGATATTCCGCCGGCATTAAAGAATTCTTTGGGTTTCATTACATTATATTTTGATTCTAATTCTTTTGATTGTTCTTTGTAAGGATTGCTAAACACATCTTGCAACTCCTTGATCAGGCTGTAATCTCCTTGCGCAGCTTTTTCGTATGCTGGAGCAATAAGCCATTCTCGCCAGGTTATATTTGGGTTGCTGCTTTGCATAGCTGCAGATCTGGCGCCCAGATCATTGCAGCCCTTCAATTGAAGATGCCAATTTTGTAGCCAATTGTTCCATCGTGCATCTAGCTGCTCTGAGCTAGGCATGTAAAAGCTTTCTTTTAACATTGAGAGATCCTCAGGGATTACAGATAGCCTGCGGAAAAAGACTGTGTAATCTATTTTTGATATTATCATTAGTTCCAATAATTCATTAACAAGCAAGCTGTTGTAGCTGTTTAAACCGAGTTTTTTTACCCACATTGCCTCAATTTCTTGTTGCATTACTTCTGCAAATTCCTCTCGAATTTGATCTAGCCGGGCCAGGTTCTGAGCGTCGCCATCTAGCAGCTGCCTCAGGGATTTCCAAAACATTTCAAAATTAGCTTCTGCCGCAAAAGTTTGATTAAAAAATGCGAAATGCTCTCCGCCTCCGGTCCAGGGTTGAAAACTGGGATCAAACTGCTCGCAAAAGCCAAAGGGTCCGTAGTCGAGGGTGAAGCCCCCGGCCGCGCAGTTGTCGCTGTTGAAATTACCTTGGCAGTAGCCCACACGGATCCAATTAGCAACAAGTTTCGTGAGCCTTGAGCGGAATAAAGTTGCCAGCTCAATTACTTGATTACTGAAATCCAGGCCTGGATCAATTTCCTGCCGGTAATTGCGCTCAATTAGGTGTTCCGCAATCATCTTCAGCTCATTTTGAGCATTTGGATGAGCCTTGCTGCGGGCACGACGGGCAAATAATTCCAGTTGGCCCACGCGCAGGAAGGAAGGCGCTACACGTGTTGTAATTGCGGCGGGTGTATCTACCAAAATATCTGGATCGAGCGATTGTGAATTTTCTGAATACCATCCACGGCGCACTGTTTCAACTTGTGATACGTACAGCGTTAATGAGCGTGAGGTTGGTATTCCCAGGGCGTGCATAAATTCTTGGGCTAAAAACTCCCGCACACTGGAGCGGAGCACTGCGCGCCCATCCGCCCCGCGGCAATAGGGGGTTCTACCGCCCCCCTTTAGTTGCATCTCCCAGCGTTTGCCATTAAACAAACCCTCAAATATCGAAATAGCCCGTCCATCGCCGTAGCCGTTTCCAGTTCCAAATGGACATTGCTGCGTGTATTCACTGGCGTAGATCGATAGCGCGTAACCCGTTGCCCAGCCGTAGCCACGTATTGGTGCTTGTGCTGCTTTGATGTTTCCGGAAAATAGATTGCGGAATTGTTCGTTTTGAGCAAGGGCATCGCTGAGGCCTAACTCATTAAATAATGTTTTGCTATGTGCCACATATTTCGGCGCGGCTAGCGGTGTGGGTGTTACCGGCACGTAGTGCCCAGAAAACACTTGTCGGGGCATGTGATCATCACCATCCCATGTGGCTTGAGGGTCTGGTGTTAGTGAATCCAGAAGGGAATAGTTGGCATGTTGAGCAAATTCTTCAAATGTTGTTGTTTTTACTGATATCTCCATATTCGATCAATCCTCACGTGCGTTAAATTGTAAATGTATTGCAGCCAAAACGTTGAATATCACAACATGGCAATCCCGAGAAGCGTGCGCGCCTTTGGAGCGGCAGAAAGCTGTTCTGCATGCGCCCGCAACTGATGAACTAGTGCTTCAAGTGTTGCATTGCGGCTTATGCCATAGCGATATCTCAATGCTTGATAACCACTGGGGCATGACCAGTTTTCCCCTAATCCCAGGCCATGAGGTGGTGGGTCGCGTTGTGAGTGTTGGTGCTGGAGTTGATCCTGGAGTGATTGGTCAATTGCGAGGGCTGGGCTGGATAAGTGGCAGCTGTTCCCACTGCTGCCAATGCTTGGGCGGCACAGGCAATCTTTGTTCATCTCTGGAGGCCACAATCGTTGGCCGTTCGGGGGGCTTTGCTAGCCATGTAACTGCAAAACAAGACTGGACAATTCCCCTGCCAAAGGGAATGGATCCCGCAGATGCCGGTCCGCTTTTTTGCGCTGGAATAACTGTTTTTTCTCCATTTATTGACGAAGCTATTTCGCCCACCGCCCATGTGGCCGTAATCGGTATTGGCGGCTTGGGCCACTTAGCAGTTCAATTTGCACGGGCCTGGGGCTGCGAAGTAACAGCAATAACTACAAATTTAGCTAAGGCCAACGAGGCAATTGGTTTTGGAGCGCACCAGGTAAAAAGTATTGATCAACTTGCAGATCAGGCCGGACGGTTTGATCTTGTTATAAACACTGTTAATAAACCGCTTAATTGGTCTGCGGTGATGGCTTCCCTTGCCCCCCGCGGAAAACTGCACCAACTAGGTGCTGTGCTTGATCCAATTCATCTAAATGCTTTTGATTTGATCATGGCGAGGCGTTCAATCACCGGCAGCCCCACCTCATCGCCAGCAAGTCTTCTTAAAATGGTGGAATTCTGCGTACGTCATAACATTCGTGCGCAAGTGGAACATCTGCCTATAGATCGCGCGAATGAAGCAATTGAACGATTGCGTCGCGGCGATGTGCGATACCGTTTTGTACTCGATATGCATGAAATTAAATAGTTTGGTTAGGGCCCCCAGCGTTGCGATTTTAAAAAGGTTAGTTCAACCAGTTGGCTTGCTTGATTACTGCCTGGTTTTAAATGTAATTTAAAGCCGCCAAGATCTAAATTACCCAGTTTTCGGAAGGCCTCTGCTAACTTTTCCCGGCTCGGGTTTGGGCCCGCTTTCTCTAATGCAGCAGTGAGCCAGCGAGCAGCTAAAAAACCTTCCAAACTTGTATAGCCATAATGAGCATTAACCTTCTGACGTTGCATCATTTCCTGATATTGGGCTATCACGGGAACTCTGCGATTCCAAGGGAAAGGAAACACTTGAGAGATTCCAATCCCATCTGCCCGCCCGCCGGGTAGAGCATCTTGCAGGCCTTCAATTCCAACCGGTGAAAGGTTCATCAGCTGGGCCCTACTGCCCAGGCTTGAAAGGTTGCGGCTTAGTGAAGCCGAGGTGGCAAATGTGTTTATGCTTAGTACCGCATTGGCTTTTGCCTTAACAATTTTTTGTGCCACTTGATATGTATCAATAGAGTTTCGTGGCAAACTCGATACCAAAACGGGCTTTAAATTGTGGCGCGCAAGTGCAATCTTTGCAGAACGAAGCCCGTCAATCCCATAGGCATCGGTTACGTGAAATATAGCTATTCTATGCCGGGCATCACGAACTAAATGGTTGATAATTTTGTCGATTTCAGCTTGATAACTTGCTCTTAGGTTAAACACCATGGGCCTATATGGATTTAAAATATCTCTGGCTCCAGTAACGGGAGCCACAAATGGGATTCCAACTTTTTCAATTAGAGGTATAACTAATTTAGAATTTGGTGTACCAAAAAATCCAATAAGTGCGATAGCTTTTTCTCGGTGAATTAATTGATGGGTATTGGCTAGAGTTCGAGCTGGTTTATAATTATCATCAATACTTACCAAGCGAAGCTTGCGTTTGTGAATTCCGCCATTGCGATTAACTTCTGAAAACCAGGCAAGTATTCCATCTTGATAATCCTTAGCTGTTTGGGCAGATAAACCACTAAAAGGTGCCGACCGGCCAATAATTAGTTCTGATTCAGGAGTTTTCTCTTGTTGCAATCGAGGAGCGGAACGCCCTAGGGGCGGCGATATAAGCATTGACACTAGAAATAACGATAAAAGCCAATCTGCACCTAAAGTAAAACCAAATTTTCGCTTCATTTTGGTGGGAAGGAGCCGTCGCTGGAATTTTTTATCCATCTTTTCAATAGTAGTTGCTGCAATCCTGGCCTTAGTTGCGATCAGCCGAATCGATGTGGTTCCTTTGGAATCAAGGGATGAAGTGCGTCTTACAAGTTCATCTCGGGCTCTGAACATAGATCCAAAACAATTGCCCCCCAGCGGCTGGAGCACCTTACGCGGCGATCTACTTAATGCCAGTGAAGCGCAGGTTGATCGGATTGCTCTGGATAATGCTCCATATTGGGCCCAGGTTGGCGTTTATGCGAATACAACATCTGAGCTTGATTTGAGTATCCCCAGTTATGCCTCCGGGGGGTATATCTGGATGACATGGGGTGAATCATTACAGCGCTACCTTGAGGCAGAAGGGGTTTCAATTAATCAACGCTTTAGTTTCCTTAATACACTTACTAGTTCTACTCAGCCTCCAAGTTCAGAACTTACTCCGGTAGGTGATGGTGCAAAGAAGTTAGCTAATGGCGATTATTATCAGCTTTTTACCTACCGTGGTCAATATCTAATCGATCAGGCAAATTTCCGACGTTTTCCATTCATGAGCATCAGTTTGCCTTTATTTATTGAACCGGATGATAATGATGGCAGTTTAAATTACAAGACACTTCGCTTAGACCCCGATATTCGTAATAGCGGAATTGGTTTCAATGCTCGAATTCTTGGTTGGCTAAATCAAGGCTGGTCTATTGCTGAATATCGTCATCAATATGCAACAAATTTTGGGCAGGGTGGGGATGAAAGCGATTACAGTGTTGTACTTTTTGAAATTTCTTTTGGTACATCATCATGGGCTTCTGTATGGCGTTTATTGCTTCCATTGGTTGTATTAATGTCTATGGTGCTCTTAGTATTTAAGGTGCGTGCTGATGAGCAAGATGCCCGCGCAAGCATCCCGGTTACTGTACTGCTAACCCTTGTTTTTCTGCAACAAACTTACCGGGCTGATCTTCCCGTTTTGCCTTTTCTTACTTTCCTTGATCAGGTTTATATAGTTTCCTATATAGTAACGCTAGCTGCTTTTGTATTAGTTCTTTGGATTGGTCGTCGCTATGCTGATATTGAAGATATCGAAGATCCAATCGCCAAGGCAGCTTTACTCAAGCATCTGCACCGTTTGGATGATACTTGGCCGCTTCTTGTTACTTTAATAGGCGGATCTGCGATTGCGATATGTTGGATTACAATTCCTAATGTTGCTAGTTTTTCGATCGGATAGCTTTCAATTGCTTCATGCTTTATTATATAAACTCCTCAACTATGGCTCTAAGGATTCCAGATACATTTCCCCTCACGCTGATGTTGCTTGGCAGTGGTGAGCTGGGTAAGGAGGTTGCTATCGCGGCGCAGCGCCTTGGTTGCCGTGTAATCGCAGTAGATAGTTATGCAGATGCTCCCGCTATGCAAGTTGCTGATCTGGCTGAAGTTGTGGTGATGGGAAATCCAGATGCCCTTAAGGCGGTAGTGCGTAAATATCAGCCTGATTTGGTGATCCCAGAAATTGAGGCTCTAGCGGTGGATGCGTTAGCTGAGCTTGAAGCTGAAGGTATCACTGTTATCCCCACCGCTCGTGCCACTTCGGTAACGATGAATCGTGATCGAATTCGTAATCTTGCGGCAACAGACCTTGGGCTGCGTACAGCAGGGTTTGCTTATGCCAACAACCGCGCAGAGCTTGCTGCAGCGGCTGAAAAGCTTGGCTTTCCTGTGGTGGTGAAGCCTGTAATGAGTTCATCAGGTAAAGGGCAGAGCGTGGTAGAAACACCTGAGGCGATATCTGCTGCTTGGGACTTTGCTATGGCAGGTGCTCGCGGCGAAGGAGAACTTGTAATAGTTGAGGAATTTATTCGCTTTGAACTTGAAATTACCCTATTAACGGTGAAGCAATGGAACGGACCAACATTATTTTGTCCACCGATTGCACATATTCAAGAGCGTGGTGATTACCAATGCAGCTGGCAGCCCGCTCAGATTCCAGAGGCTTGCCTAAAGAAAGCGCAGGCAATGGCGATAGCTGTTACTAATAATTTAGGTGGAGCAGGCTTGTTTGGGGTGGAGTTTTTTTTGTGTAGATCAGTTGCTAGTAACGCTGCTGATTCGCAGTATGAGCTGATTTTTTCAGAACTTTCTCCAAGGCCTCACGATACAGGCTTAGTTACTTTGATAGGCCAGAATTTAAGTCAATTTGAACTTCATCTAAGGGCAATATTGGGTTTACCAATTCCTACAATTTATAGCCTTGGTTCTTCTGCTAGCAGAGTTATTCTCGCCCATGAGAATTCAGCATCGGTTAGCTATAGAGGCGTGGCAGCAGCACTAGCTGAGATCGATACTCAGGTGTTGTTATTTGGAAAATCCGAAGCAAGGCCCCATCGCCGCATGGGTGTGGCTCTCGCGCGAGGTGCTAATGAGGCAGATGCCAGGCGTAAGGCAGACAATGCTGCAGCGCAGATCAAGGTGCTTAGCAGTTGAAGCAATGCCAAAATCACCAGCTGTGCGGCATAATTCCTTTGAGTTTCACTACCCCAAATTCAAATGAAAGACGACGACTTTTATTTAGATGGTGATAACGACGATGATTCAGCAGCATCCATTGCTGATTTGGGCGCTGAGCACTGGCAAGAAGAAATTGAATTTCTTGAACAGCGTTTACGCGGTGATCAAGGTGAGATTGATAAAGACGATAGAGATACTTGCCTAGAAGCATTGGCAATGGCTAAGGAGAATCTTGCCGCCGCTTTAAAATATTAAATAGCTTAATATTATGGCGTGTTAGTTTGTTGTTAATTTGTTCTTAGTTTATTTTTGCATCTGCCACGTAACAAGCGTTCCGATTGGGCTCCATAACAGAAAGGGAATTAGTAAAACTGCGGAAATTATTGAAATCTGAATTACCTGTGTTAGTAAAACACCTCCCCACAGCCAACCTGCAAATGCTATTAAGGTTCCAGTTTTGATCTTTCTTTGTTTACACATAACTAATGTATAGCTTTGCACCAACAGCAACAGGATTAAATATAATAGCATTATAAATGGATTCCAGCTTTTATACCATGCCGTTAAGGCTGAAAAATAGAAGCAACCATAAATAAAAATCCAAATTAGCGGTATAAATCGTTCGAAATTAAGCCAAGCCGGTCGTTTTAAGTTCATAAACCAAGCAAACTCCTTTTTACTTGGATTTAAGATGCCCCCCACTATGATTATTACCAGCAGGATTGATATTGCAGCAATCATCTAAATTAGTGGAGATGCTTCCACTAGCAATTCATCTTCTGGAGAAGGGCTTGGTATTAATTTAAGTGTTAGATTTTGATTTGGAAATAATGATAGATGGATATTTTTAAGCAGTCCAACTGTAAGCAACCTTATTTCAAGTTCTGCAAGCGATTTGCCTAGGCATACTCTTTCGCCACCCCCAAAGGGCAACAGCGTTACTTTTGTTTCCTTTTCTAAATGTCGTTGTGGCCGAAATTTGTTTAGGTCTGTGGAATCAGTGCCACTGCGTTGGCTTGCAGCAATGCTCACCTGCACCACTCGATTTGGAGGCACCAATACCCCAGCCAAAGCGATTGCCTCTTTTGTGATCCGAAAGAAGCCGCCAACTGGAGGTGTTAACCGCATTACTTCTTTAATAACCGCGTCAAGCCTCGGTGCTCTTTGAGCGTCGTATTCAATTGCTTCATTGCCTTCAATTGGCGGCC
>Ga0247838_1005420_pt1 | contig 12836 bp, 9 predicted proteins | sample LaCruzMarch2015__5_FD_189097 | JGI IMG/M metagenome (GOLD analysis project Ga0247838, IMG submission 189097) | Freshwater microbial communities from meromictic Lake La Cruz, Castile-La Mancha, Spain - LaCruzMarch2015_15m | ecosystem: Environmental > Aquatic > Freshwater > Lake | place: Spain... | reverse complement strand
ACTGCGTCTGGATGACCTCGATGGCTGTGCCGACTTCATCGCCCGGCAAAGCGCTGACGGCGCCTATGGGGCCGCGGACAATACCGCCCTGGCCCTGGTGCTCGGGCACCTGCCGACGCAGCGGGCGACGGAATTGCTGCGCGCCGTCATCACCGCCAATGTCGGCCGACTGCCCGGCGCCTGTGCCGGGCTGCTGTTGCGCTGTACGCAGACCGACGACGCGGCCCGCCGCGCCGCCCTGCAGGCCGCGGCGCGCGCCCTGCTCGACGGGTTCCCGGACGGCCATGCGATCGTGCCGCTGCCCAATTGGGAACATCCGGAACCCCTGACCGCGGCCCAGGTCGCCGACGCCGTCAACGCCTTCCTGCGCATCGACGCCGCCATTGCCGAGCAGGCGGTGATGCGCTTCCTGTCGTTGCCGGCGGTCTACCACCTGGACGGGCTGCTGCTCCCGGCCGCGCTGCTGCTGAAGGATGGCGGAGCAGACCCGGAGCCAGCGGCGGTGCAGACGCTGCGCCGGGCCGTGCTCGCGCACCTGGACGCGCGCATCGCGCTGCCCCTCGCGCCGCCGCCGGACTGGACGCGGGACGCCGCAATCCCCTGTCCCTGTAAACATTGCCAGGGTTTGAGCCGCTTCCTCGCCGCCCCGACCGAGCGGGTCTGGCTGTTCAAGGCGGCCGAGACCGACCGGGGACATGTCGCCGACAAGATCCAGCGTGCCAACGCGGATCTCGACCTGACCACCGACAAGCGCGGCCGCCCCTACACCCTGGTCTGCACCAAGAACCAGGCGAGCTACGAGCGGCGGGTGCGCCAGCGGGCACTGGATTTGCAGCATCGTGAGCGGCTCGTGGGTTGATGCGAGAGCCGTCGAACGGGATAACGGGACGTGGGGGACGGCTTTAAAACCCGCCCCTACACCTTGAGAAACCCCGTCACCGCCGCGACAAAAGCGTCCGGCTGATCGGCATAGACCCAGTGCCCGGCGTTGGCGATGGTGCGCAGGCGCGCCAGGGGAAAGAGTGCGCGGATGCGCGGCAACCCGTATTTCGTCACATAGTCCGAGCGGCTGCCGTAGACGAAGAGCGCGGGGCCGGGAAACCCGTGGCCCTCGGCGGCCGGAAAGCTCAGCAGTTGATCGAGTGAACGGGCTAGCGCATCCAGATTGATACGCCAGCGCCAGGTACCCGCGCCATCGTTATGGGCGCGATCATGGACCAGGTTCTGAAGCAGGTAGCCGCGCACCGCGGCGGAGTGGATGGTCTCCGCCAAACGGGCATCGGCGTCGCGCCGGTGCGCGATCTCCCCCAGCGGCAGGGCCGCCAGGGCGCTCACCAGGGCGCCGTGGCGGCTCGGATAGGTCACCGGCGCAATGTCGGCCACCACCAGTGAACCCACCCGCTCCGGCGCCGACAGGGCGAGCCACATGGCGGCCTTGCCCCCCATGCTGTGTCCGACCAGATGCGCTCGCGCAATCCCCAGCCGATCGAGCAACGCGGCCAGGTCCAGGGCCATGGCCGGGTAATCCATGCGCGGGTCCCAGGGGGATGCACCGTGATTGCGCATATCCGGCACCAGCACCAGCCGTTCACCCGCCAGGCGTTGGGCGATGCCGTGCCAGTTGGCCGCGGAACCGAAGAGGCCATGACAGAGCAGCACGGGCAGCGCTGGCGCGGCCCGCTCGCCGTAGTGTCGATGATGCAGTATCAGCGCTGCCATGAAGGCGTCACCGCGTTGTCATCAAGCTGAATAAAAACAAGATTCTTCACGATACCTTCACCGGTTCTCCATCTTCCTGCAACGAAGATTGGAGAGCATAGGGAGCAAATGAAACAAACAAACGGAATGAGCAGGATGTCTGAGGTCAAGCGTATGCAGCCCCTGAAGTATCGCAGCATCTTCATCTCCGATGTGCACCTGGGTTTTCGCGGCTGCCAGGCCGGCTATCTGCTGGACTTTCTCCAGTCCACCCAGTGTAAGCACCTCTATCTGGTGGGGGATATCGTCGATCTGTGGGCGATGCAGAGTTCAGTCTACTGGCCCGAGGCGCATAACGCGGTGGTGCGCGAGGTGCTGGAGAAGGCGCGCAACGGCACCCAGGTCACCTACTGCCCCGGCAACCACGACGAACTGCTGCGCACCCATCTGGGGGTGGATTTCGGCAATGTCGCGGTCCGCGACGAGGTCATCCATGAAACAGCAGACGGCCAGCGCTTTCTGGTGCTGCACGGCGACCGCTTCGACACCGTGGTGCAGGCCGGCCCCTGGCTGGCCCGGCTGGGCGCGCGCGCCTACGACAACCTGCTGGCCCTGAACGGGCTGGTGAGCCGGGTGCGGCGCCATTTCGGGCTGCGCTACTGGTCGCTGGCCGGATATCTCAAACACAAGGTCAAGAACGCCGTGAACTACATCGGCGACTACGAGCAGGCGGTGGCCCAGGAAGCGCGCCGCCGCGGAGTGGACGGCATGATCTGCGGTCACATCCACCATGCCGAGGTACGCGAACTGGGCGGGGTGCGCTACTGCAACTGCGGCGACTGGGTGGAAAGCTGTACCGCCCTGGTGGAACACCACGACGGCCGGCTGGAACTGCTGCGCTGGACCGATGCCCTGCCCGAAACCATCGCCGACCTGGTCCCCGCGCTGGCACGGGCCGCGTAGGATGCGGTGAGGCACGGACACTGGTGGCAATCGTCGCTCCGGCCGGATCGATCGATCGATTGGAATTATCCACTTTTCGCAATGATGACCGAAAACGACCGCCAGACGGGGGAGCGCCCCGTTAGCCTGACACAACTTTCATGTTCAGGGGTGGCAGGGCGACCTTCCATGACCGTTAGCCGCACGTGGGCCACGCGGTAGTCGCGCGCTGTCGCCGAAATTTGGAATTGCTGTGCCATCGCAATGCCGTAGGTTGGGGTGACGAAGGAACCCCAACGATCCCAGGCGTTGGCCGTTGGGGTTCCTTCGTCACCCCAACCTACCAGGCTATTCGTGTAACAGCAGTTCCCGCAAGCCGTGCCCAAGCGGCGTCTTGCCGGGTCCGGCAAGCCAATCCGTCACCCAGGCGCGGATATCCGCAACCAGCGACGCGTCGGGACAGGCCAGGCTGTGTTCGATCATCCGCCGCAGCGCCGACTCGCCATGGGCGGCCAGGGCCTCGGCAGCGGCAGGATCGGCGGCCAACGCGCAGAGCAACGCCGGCACCCGCGGGTTATCCGGCAGGCCCACCAGTGCGAGCGTGTGCGGGTGCGGCAGCAGGAACAAGGCGGCGGCGCGCAATTGGTCGATCTTGATCTCCCATTCAAGCGCATCGACGCCCGCGGGCAGTGTCTCCCGCAGGGTCTTGATCCAGCCGATCAACGGATGCCCGGCCGGGTCCTCACCAGGCACCGGCAGGAGCTGTCCCCCGGCTTCGATCAGGTCAGCCGCCAGGAGCGACAAATCCAAACGGCGCAGGGCGATGTGATCCGCAAAGTGATAAAGATAGCGCAGCCCCGGCGACTCGACGGACGCTGTGCGGGCAAGCTGCATTCGCCGCGGATATCCACCGCGGTCCGCCGAGTCGATCGGTGTGCCGCGCGGACGCGACGGCTGGGCCGGGTGGCGCGACCCCGGATCGAACGGATCGGGCGGTTCGAACGCCGGGGCGGATCCGGCGTGCATCCGACTTGGCGGTCCGGCATCCAGGCATCCAGGGTCACGGTTCACCAGTGCCTGCGCCAGCACGGCACCCCGCTCCAGGAACTCCGATGCAACCTCCGGCACGGCACCGGATTGCCCGGTGACGACCAGATCCCAGTTGTGCGCCAAATCCGGCGGATCGATCAGCACGCCGGGCACCCAGGCGCTCAGCGACAGCCGCCCGGCCTGTTCCGCGGTCAGCGGCAGCAGCAGTGCCGCCAGCGCGGCCGGCGGCAGCGGCGAGGCCTGCCCGCGCAGCATCACCGGGCGCACCCCGGCCAGGAGACCGGCATAGAGTGCGGCCAGTGACGGCTGGTCCAGCGTCTCCAACAAAGCGTCGATGCCGGCCGCGACCGCCGCCTCCACGTCAGCACGCGCGATCCGCAACTGCGGGCAGACGTCCCCACCCAGCGGCAAGGCGTAGTCAGACCGCTGCCAGTCGCCCTCACCCACCCGATCCCACCAGAGCCGGTCATCGGCATGGGCCACGGCCGGCAGCAGCAGCACTGCGGCGAGTGCCGCCGGAACCTCCGCGGACGGTCGGTGCCAGTGCAGCACCTGCTTCTCCAGCACGCCGGCACGCTGCGCGGCATCCAGGGCACGACTGGCGTAGGTGCCGATCGCGAAGTAGTCCTGACCCGTCGGTTCCCAGGGCGCACGCCAGGCGGTGGCCCGGACCGCGCGGTCTTCGCTGCCGATGCGCAGCCGTCGATGCAGGTCCGGCGCTTGACCGGCGAAGCCGCTGCTGCGCGCGATCCAACGGTAATCGGAGGCCTGCCGATGCACCTTGCCCCAGATGCCGATCTCGCAGCGCAGGACCTCGCCCAGCAGGGCCGTGGCGCCCGACAGCGCCGGCCACCGGAGCGGATCGCTCATGACCGCAGCTCCCGGATCAGCCAGTCGATCGGGGCCATCAGATTGAACGGCGGGCCGCTGTTGATGCGCGGCCGCAGCGCCTCGTCATAGAAGAACACGGGCTCGATGGCCCCGTGCTGCATCCGCACCCCGGCCGCGGAGACCGGGAACAGGGCAAAGCGGGCAAAGCGGCTCTCCAGATAATTCAGCAGACGGGCATCGAGATGCGCCGCGGCAAACTCGGCCGGCTCGCGCAACGCCATCCGATAATCCTCCGGGGTCGCGATCAACTCGTCGGCCTTGGTCACGCAGACGGCCACCGGCCGGGGGTCCTGGCCGGCCGGACCACCGGACGCCGAACCCTGCCCGGCAGCCAGCAGGGTTCGCTCGAAGGTATGTGAGACCTCGTTGAAGACCCGATCGTCGCGCCGGTTCGGGTCGAGCAGGAGGATGATCCCGTCGGCTTGCAGCAGCCGCTCCAACACCTCCTGATGCAGCGCCTCATAGTCGGCACCGGCGCGGTCCTCGAGCGCCAGCGTCACCTGTTCACCCGTGTGCCGATGGCGCAAACGGCAGACCAGATTCAGTGAGGTGCCCAAGGCCGTGCCGGGCGGAAAGGCGTTTCTCGAATAGAGGGTGTCGCGCATCATCTCAAAGAAGTCCAGCCCGCTGTCGCCCGGATAGATATCCCAGTCGCCCCCGTCGGCGCCGCTCAACTGCCAGTACAGTTGGCCCAGGAACACGGTCTTGCCGGAGCCCGACGGACCCCAAAGCGTCAGCCGGGTCGGCTCCGGCGCCGACCCGCCGGACGCGCCGGACGACCGCGGCACGGTCGTCCGGGCCAAGTCACGCGGGTCGTCGCGAAAGATCGCCGCGGCCATGGCGCAGCCCTGCGCCAAAGTCCCGGCATCCGGCGCGGCACCAGTTGCCGGATCGGCCGCGGCGGGCGAAGGCGGGCTGCCGTCACTGCCGAGGATCAGATCCCAGTGTTGGCGCAGCGCCGCCGGCGCTGGACTGGTCGACGGCAGCCAGGCGATCAGTGAGACCCGATCCGCGATCACGCGCGGCAACGGCAGCAGCAGTGCGGCCAGCGCGGCGGGGCCGAGTGGTTCAAGCGGCTGCGGCGGAAAACATCCGCGCTGACCGGCCAGCAGACGGGCATAGAGAAGCCCGAGATCGGCCTCGCGAAAGCGGCGGCGCAGCTCCGCCGTGCCGGCACGGATGGTCCGCAGCAACAGGACCGGATCGACGGACGGCCGCGGTACCTGGTCGACGCCCAGGGTGACGAAGAGATGCTCCGCGAAAGGATCGCGCTCACCGCCCTGCCACACCGAGTCGTCGAGGGTGACCGCCAGCGGGAGCAGGATCAGGGCACCCAAGACCGCCGGCAAGTCATCGGGGCGCTGCCATTCCACCACCTGCTTTTCCAGAAAGGGCCGCCCCTGCGCATCCGGGGCGCGCCCCGGATAACACTGCACCGCCTGATGCAGGCTGGCATCGCTACGCCAGAGCAGGGTCGCGCGCATCACGTCCTCGCTCCCCAGCCCCAGATGCCGGGCCAGGTCCGAGGTCGGGCCGGAGAACCCGGCGCCGGCGGCGATCCAATGAAAATCCGCGGCGTCGCCCGGCGCCTTGCCGAGCACACCCAGTTCGCAGCGCAGCGCGGTGGGCAAGGTCCGCGGCAGGCCGGCCAGGGCGGGCCAACTGGAGAGCGGGTCCTGATCGCTCATCGCAGGTGCGGCTGCGCCAGTTCCGCGAGCCGTCGGCGCAGCCGCGCCGACGGCGGCTGCTCCGGGGGCAGCGCCGCGACTTCGTCGACCACCGCCTGCACCAGCCCGTCCCGGGTACGCCGGACATCCTGCTGCAGGAGCCGCAGGTGACCCGCGATCTCACGGGCCGCCAGCCGCTGGGCCTGATGCTCCAGCAGCCCGAGCAGACCTTCAGCCTCCCGGAGCTGCCACTCCTGGGCGTTTCCCGGCCAGCGCGTCCCCAGGGGCGGATGCACCAAGGCCTCGACCCGCAGATAGAGGTCCGGACAGTAACCCTGGAGTGACAGCCCGTTGAACCGGCGCAGTCGCTCCGCCAGCCGCTCGCGGCGCTCCGCCAGCCGCCGGGCGGCGGTCGCAAAGCGCTTGAGGAGATGCTCGGCGTGCTCGCTCAACTCGGCCAGCGCCGCGATCCGCTCCACTGGATCGCTCAGGCGCAACGGCTCCTGCCGCTCCAATTGGCGCAGCATCAGTTCACGCTCGCCGCGATCATTATGACCGAGGCGCTCCGCCGGGATGGCGGCCAGGGCTTGCTGCAAGGCCGCGGCAGCGGCCTGACGTTCCTGCGCTTCGGCGGCCAGCAGGACCTCGACCCGCGCACGCTGCGTGCGAACGCGTTCGAGATGTTCTGCGCACGCGTCCAAGTCAGCGGGGATCACCGGGGGCAAAGGCGCGAAGTCCAGACCGTCGGCACGGACCCGGTCCGGGTTCAGCACGGCCAGCGCCTGACGGACGCGCCGCGTGTCCGCACCAATTTCCTCGGCACAGACATCGGCGAACCGGGCCTCGGCCTCGCCGAGCCGTCCGGCCTGGTCGTCCAGTTGCAACCGCTCCTGTTCCAGGCTGGTCCGGCAGCTAACTGGATCGGCCGGCTGGCCGGCCTCCAGCTCGAATTCCAGCGGGGCCGGCATCAGCGCGGGCAGCACGATCCCGAGTCGCGCGGCAGCCGCGATGAGCCATGCAAGGCGCCGCTGCAGGGCCGCCCGGACCGCTTCCAGCGCGGCGTGATCGTCGCGGATCGCCCGTTCCAGGTCATCGAGCGTGCTGCGCAAGACGCGCATCCGCTGCACATCGGCGAGCAGCACCAACGCATCCACCCCTTGGCCGGCGCGACTCAAGGATTGAAACGTCTCCTGCAAGCCCGCGAGCTGATTGTCCTTTTCATCCAATCGGGGGATCAGGCGCAAGGCGTCGAGACGCTGCCGACAGTCGGTCAGATACTGGTTGAAGCGATCCAACAGATCCGTCTCGGAACGCTTGACGCGCGCATGGAAGGCGGCATTGGTCTCGCGCAACTGCTCGCACCAGTCCTCGAAATCGCGGGGATTGTCGGGCGCCTCCAGCCGCAGGTCGCGCAGTTGCTCCTCGATCCGCGCATCCGGACCGACCAGTTCGGTGAACAGGGCATAGCGCCCCTCCAGGTCCGTGATCCCGTCGCCACGGACGGCGGCGGCCTGCTCCAACAGCGCCTGCTCCAGGGTCCGGGCCTGATCGAACAGATCCAGGAAGGTGCGATCGTCCTCGCCGGGCCAGTCCCGGCGCTTGGCCATGAAGCGTGTCGACAAGGCGGCACAGGGCTCGGCGTCCGCGCCCAGGACCCGTGCCCAGCGCGGCAGGTCCTTGATGATTTTCTCGGTCTCCTTGATCTCGCGGGGTTGCTCGCGGCGCACCAACTGGTCCAGGGGATCAACCAGCCCTTTGAGCTCGGCGCGCCAGGAGGCGGTCGGTCCCTCACGACAGAGGCGTTCACCCAGTTCCGGCAGGGCGGCGGCCAGGGCCGCGGTGCGGGTCGAGGCGCGAACCTTCGCCAGGGCATCTTCCGCCGTCAGCCACAGGGCCAGGGCCTCGTTCAGCCGGACACTGGCGGCCTCGGCCTCCTCGCAGCGGCGCTGATCCACCATCAGGTCATCGTCGGTCCGGGCCTGCCGACCCAGGCGGCGCAGCACGGCGCCGATCCGCTCGACCAGCGCCGGAATGCAGTCCGGGGCTTGCAGTGTCCCGTCCGTGATCCGCTCCAGGGTCTGCGCGATGGCCTTGAGCCGCCCATCGATCCGCTCGATCCGGTCGAACAGCAAACGCAGCGCCTGGCCGCGTTCGGTCAGTTCATGGACCCGCGGCAACAGCCCCGCGGCACTCTGGCCGAGACCCAGGATTCCGCGCCAGGACCGCGCAGCCTCGACCTCGGCCAGCAGCGCCGCGCATTCACGATGAAACGACTCGGCGCCGAGCGGCACCTGGGTGCCCGCCTCACGCAGTCGATCCTCCAGTTCGATCAATACTATCCGGTTGCTTGCCATGTTGCCGGCTCCGTTCCAGGTTGTCACTGCCGCGCCCGTGCAACGCGTCCATTCGACGCCACACGGCGACAGCGTGGAGCGTACATCGGACCTCGTCCGGGCTCCAGTGCAGAGAGAAACGACGCGATGCGAGAGAATCCTCGCGGGTATCACGGGTATCATAAGCTCGATTACGATTACGACAACGACAACGACAACGACAACGATTGTGTTTCACTTGTTCTTGATTCGTCACTGAAGAAAATGCCAATGACCAACAGCTCCCTGCCAAAGACCGATTGCCTTACTGCCGCCATGTTGACCGTGGGGCAAAGCCGCACCGAGCGACTGCGTTTCACCCGCGACCAGGTCGACACCTACTGCGCCCTGACCGGCGATGCCAACGCGATCCACCGCGACCTGGAGGCCGCCCGTCGGCGGTTTCCGGGGGTGACGGATATTGTGGTGCCCGGCGGGCTGATTCAGAGCACCATCTCGGGGATCTTCGGCACCCGTTTTCCAGGCGACGGCGCACTCGGGCTCACCTTCGTCCCCGAGCGCTTCCGCAAGCCCGTGCTCCCGGACGAGGAAGTGGTGGTCAATTTTGAGATCACCCGCATCAAGGGTCCCATCATCGAGCTGGAGATGACCGTCACGGACACGCGGGGAACGCGTTTGACCAGCGCCACGGCCAAGGTCCTGGCGCCGGACCCGGCCTATCGGGACTGGTGGGAACAGCAAACGCAACGCTGACCGCCGGCCTCTCTGTTCAGGTGCATCGACCCAACCCGGCCATGAAAAACACCGCGACACGCCGCCTCGCCTGGGCCCTGACCGGCTCCGGTCACTACATCAGAGAGTGTCTGGCGCTGCTGGAGGGCCGCACTGACCTGGACCTGTTCCTCAGCCGCGCGGCCGCGGAGGTGCTGGCGATGTACGACATCGATCAGACCGCCCTGTGCAAGCGCTTTCCCTGTTATCGCGACAACACCGCCAGCGCCCCGGTGATCGCCCGACTCTATGAAGGCTGGTACTCGCGGTTGGTGGTGGCCCCCGCAACCTCGAACACCGTGGCCAAGATGGTCTGCGGGATCTCCGATACGCTGGTGACCAACCTCTACGCCCAGGCCGGCAAGTGCCGTATTCCAAGCATCGTCTTCGCCTGCGATACCGCCCCGGCCCTGGAGACGCAAGCGCCGGGCGGCCAGGTCATGGTCTATCCGCGCCCGATCGACTTGGACAATGTCGAGCGCCTGCGCGGCTTCGCGTATACCCGCGTGGTCGACACCTTCGATGCGCTGACCCTGGCGCTGGCGGCGGACGGCAGCGCATGAGCGGTCATATCCTCTTTCTCACCGGCCAACTCGCCGAGCCGTCATTGCGACGCCTCCTGGACGGGCTGGACCTGGGGGACACCACCTGGTCCGTGCGCCAACTCGGGGTCAAAGTGGCCGCACTGATGACCGCGGAGATGATCCGGCGCCGGCTCACCGATACTGAAGAGGCCGAGCGCATCATCATCCCCGGACGCTGCCGGGGCGACCTCGCCGCCTTAAGTCGGCATTTCGGCATCCCGGTGGAGCGCGGCCCGGACGAACTGATGGACCTGCCGCGCTACCTCGGGTGCGCCGGCCGGATGCCGGACCTGTCGGGCTATCTGGTGCGCATCTTCGCCGAGATCGTCGAGGCCCCGCGCCTGAGCATCGCACAGATCCTGGAGCGCGCGGCCGGATACCGGGCCGACGGTGCCGATGTGATCGACCTGGGCTGCCTGCCCGATACGCCGTTCGACCATTTGGAGGCCAGTGTAGCTGCGCTCAAAGCGGCCGGCCATCTGGTCAGCGTCGATTCCATGCAGCCCGCGGAACTGCTGCGCGGCGGCCGTGCCGGGGCCGATTTCCTGCTCAGTCTCACCGAGGACAGCCTCTGGATCGCCGCGGAAGTGGCGTCCTGCCCGGTGCTCATACCCCAACAGCCGGGTGACCTGTCCTCCCTGGAGCGGGCCATGGTGCGGCTGGACGCCCAAGGTCGGCCCTATCTTGCCGATCCCGTGCTGGACCCCATCCATTTCGGCTTCGCCGACTCGCTGGTGCGCTATCACCGCCTGCGGCACGCCCACCCGCGGGCCGAGATCATGATGGGCATCGGCAACCTGACCGAACTCACCGAGGCCGACACCACCGGCATCAATGCCCTGCTGATGGGGCTGATCTCCGAGTTGGCGATCGGCAACATCCTGACGACCCAGGTGAGTCCACACTGCCGCAGCGCCATCCGCGAAGCGGATCGGGCGCGCCGCATCATGCACTGGGCGCGCCGGGAGGGGAGTCTGCCCAAGGCGATCGATGGCGGCCTGACCGCGGTCCACGAGCCCAGCCCCTTCCCCTATCGCCCCGATGAAATCCAGGCACTGGCGGCCGCCGTCCGCGACCCGAACTTCCGCATCCAGGTGAGTGAAGCGGGCATTCATTGCTTCAACCGGGATGGCTTCCACACCGACACCGACCCCTTCGCCTTCTATCCGCTGCTGGGGGTCGAGCACGATGCGGGTCATGCCTTTTATCTCGGCGTCGAACTGGCGCGCGCCCAGATCGCCCTGCAACTCGGCAAGCGCTATGTCCAGGACCAGCCGCTGCAATGGGGCTGCACGGTGCCGCCGGCAGTGTCCGATCCGGTCGGCGATGCGAGGCGCGGGACGACCCGACACCGGCAAGCCCCGCGTTCGGCGGATGAAAAACCGGAGACAGCGTCCACCAATGAACGCAACTGAGGCCCTGATCCAGGAAGTCATCGTCACGACCCGACACCCGGCAGGCCGGGTCCATATCGCCCCCATGGGCATCCGTCGGCACGGGGAGACCATCGTTATTGCCCCCTTCCGGCCCTCCGTCACCCTGGACAATCTGATCGCGAGTGGATCTGCCGTCGTGAACTACACCGATGATGTCCGCGTCTTCGCCGGCTGTCTCACCGGACGGCGGGACTGGCCCCTGGCCGCGGCGGCGCGCGTCCCGGCGCCGCGCCTCGCGGAGGTCCTGGCCCATACCGAACTTGAGTTGGAGCAGATTGAAGACGACCCGGTGCGCCCGCGGCTGATCTGCCGTCCGGTCTTCGCGGCGACCCACCGCCCGTTCCAGGGCTTCAACCGCGCTCAGGCCGCGGTGGTGGAACTGGCGATCCTGGTCAGCCGCCTCGACCGCTTGCCGGCCGATAAGATCGCTGCGGAAATCGACTATCTGCGCATTGCCATCGAGAAAACCGCCGGCCCGCGCGAGCAGGCGGCCTGGAACTGGTTGATGGAACGGGTCGCGGGCGTCCGGATCAGGGCTTCAAGCGCAGCGCCTTCATCAGCATCGGCAGATCGCTGACCGGCAACCGCCCGGTAACTTCGACCCCGGCGACAAAGCGCTCCAGCTCACACACCTGGCAGCGTAGCCCCAGGTCCAGCACCCAGCGGCCGTCAACCAGCAGGGCCGCATGGGTGACGCGCAGCGGCGCACCGGCGATCAGCAGATACTCCAGCCGGGTCGGCGCATAGCCGTGCCGGCGGATCAGCCGATCCGCCTTGGCGACGGCGTACGCCTTGCAATCCCAGTAGTCCAGGCGCGGCAGATCGGCAACCGCGGGCCAATGGTCAAGGCAACTGTCGTGCGGACAGGGCTTCGCCTGACGGTTGACGGCGGCATTCACCTGGAGCAGGGTCGCGTCGGGGGTCATCGGCGGCGCAGGCCGCGTTGTGCAGGCGCTGAACAGCGGCGGGGCCAGCAGGGCGAGGACCCACGCGCCCGACACTAGGGCGCGAGCCGATGATCTGTCGATTCGGACTCATCCGTGACCTCCGGTGACCAGCGGCGCTCACGGCCGGGACGGGGAGTGATCGGCTGTCGGCTCAGCAAGCCGGTCGTGAACCGGTAATACAGCAGAAAGACACCGACAAAGGCATAGAACCGCAGCGCCTCGGACATTCCCAGCCAATCGGCGAGAACCCCCAGACCGCCGGTGGCGCAGGTCAGGCCCAGCAAGATGGCCGTCACCCGGCCATCGCTGAAACCGCGGCCGAGCAGCAGATGATGCAGATGCTGTCGATCGGCGGCGAAGGGGCTGCGGCCGGCACCGATACGGCGGATGATAACGGTGAGCGTATCCAGCAACGGCAGGGCCATGATCCACACGGCGGTGATCGGCGCCATGAGCGCCTGCTCACCCTGCGACAAATGGATCAGAAACCAGCTCAGCACAAAGCCGAGCATGGTAC
>Ga0247838_1005416_pt1 | contig 12842 bp, 11 predicted proteins | sample LaCruzMarch2015__5_FD_189097 | JGI IMG/M metagenome (GOLD analysis project Ga0247838, IMG submission 189097) | Freshwater microbial communities from meromictic Lake La Cruz, Castile-La Mancha, Spain - LaCruzMarch2015_15m | ecosystem: Environmental > Aquatic > Freshwater > Lake | place: Spain... | reverse complement strand
GATCAGGTGCGCCATGACGGCCTTCAAGGTGATGAACTGGAACGTGGAGAACCTGTTCCTTCCTGATCCGTCGAAGCCGGAGTCTCAGCAGGCTTTCCAGGACAAACTCGCCAAGCTCGCAGCCGAGATCGACAAGGAGCAGCCTGATGTGCTGGCTCTCCAGGAGATCGGTCCGAACGGCGCCCTGGCGGCTCTGCAGCAGGCCCTCACGCATTCGATGCCCCATGCGGCGGAGGGAGACCCGGAAGCAGGCGGAGAACCCAGCCGTGCCATCCGAGTGGGGATCCTCTCCACCCGCCCTCTGAGCGCCATCCGGTCCATCAGCCCCTTTCCGGACCTGATCCGTCCGGTGCAGCAAAAGGATCCGGTCTTCGACAAGCCGGGCACTCCCGCTGATGAATCGCTGCTCGCCGCCATGGGCCGCAGCGCCCTTGAGGTGGTGGTGGAGGTAGGCGGTACGGAGGTGACCGTGATCACCGCCCACTTCAAATCGAAGCTGATCAGCTATCCCCGGCCCAAGGGGAACTTCAACCCAAAGGACGAGGACGAGCGCTACCGCTATGCGGCCTACGCGCTCTACCGCCGCACCGGGGAGGCACTGACGATCCGCGACCGGATCAATGCGATCCTCTCCTCCGGTGCCGGTGAACCCGATCCCGATGACGGGCTGGGGCGGGAGAAGGCCGTGGTGTTCTGTGGGGACCTCAACGACCAGCCCGATGCCGCCACCACCCAGATCATTCAAGGTCCGACTGGCTCGGAGTTGGAGACCGCTGGGTTCCGCAGTGGCGACAAGGGAGACGGCTATCGGATGTGGAATCTGGCCCCGCGCCTCAACTTCACGCCAGATGGCCAGCCACCCGCAGAGCCTCCCTACACCCGGGTGTTCAAGGGCCGTGGCGAATTAATCGACCACATCTTTGCCAGCCACCGCCTCGTGAACCCCAAGAACATCCCAGAAGCCCGCACCGTTCTGGCGACGGACCGTCTGCCATCGGTGAATGAGGTCCCCACCGAGCGAAAATCCGACCCGGCATCCGACCATGCCGCCGTGGTGGCGACCTTCACCATCTGATCAAGGCCCTGCCCAGCTGGCAGGAGTTGGGGTGAACCTTCAGCAGGAAGCCACAGTCCCTGAGCTGTTGCGATGGGAATGGGGTTGAGAGGCTTTGCAAACGTTCGCCAGACGCTATTGCGTCCGAGGCAATGGTGTGCAAACAAGAGTCACGAGTAGTGCTTGCCGGAGTAGTGAATTTCCAGATTTTGCGACATTTCCGAACCGGTACGCGCGAGTTTCTCGTATTTGGGGGTATATCCCCCCTTTTCTGTACTTTACTTGATTTGATTGATCGTGAATTTGAGTCCCCTGCCTCGCGCTTGATTGTGTGCCGAACATTCGGTCCCTGCTATTCGGTTACGCTTGGTTGTCGATGTTGAAGGTGCGCTCCGCCCGTGTGGACAGAGCGCCATTGGATCAACGCCGGGCGCCAGCTGGTTTCTTGGCATAGCTGGCCAGGTAGAGCTCGCTGGCGCTCATGCTCTGCAGGTTGGTTGGTTGGCCGTTGCCATCGAACTCGGCGATCACCGTGGCTGGCCCGAGGCCGCCGCGCTGGTTGAACAGGAAGCTGAGCACCGGATGGGTGCGGAGCGACTCGATGTGATCGGCGGCATCGAGGTTGCCGTGATCACCGAGCAGCACTTTGCCCTTGGAGTCGATCGGCTCCAGCAGATCACGGCCGGCTCCGTCCTTGGTGAGGCGGAACTCGCCGCCGACCTGGTGCTTGAAGATCTCAAAGAAGGAGCCGCGGTTGTCACCACCGGCGCGGCCATCGGCATCGACGAACAGCCGCTCCAGCAGCCGTTCCTTGCGCAGGTTCTGCACGTCCTGGAGCGCCTCGTCCCGTTCCTTGGCGGCTGCTTTCACCTTGCGGGCAGCAGCGGCCTCGAGCTGAAGTTCACGGCTGGCGATCTCACGCTCCAGCTGCTCCTTCTGCCGCTCGGCCTCCTGGAGGCGCTCGTACTCGTCGGGGTTGATCTTGGAAAACTGGGCGAGCTGTCGCTTGATCGTGCGCAGCTCCCGCTCCAGCTGGTTGGTCTTGCGCCGCTCCGCCTTGAGCGCATCGGTCGGCTCGGGGCGAGAGGCCAGGGGCTCCTCGCCGGGTTCATCCAAGGGCTCGTCAGCATCCAGGTCGTCGTCCTCATCGATGTCGTCGTCGTCGGGCTCATCGGTGAGGGCGGGCGGCTCCTGGTTGGGCCAGTGTTGAGGCTGCGCGTAGCTGACGAGCTGCTGATGCTCGGCGGTCGGTTGCTGCAGGACGCGGAGATCCTGGGAAAGGCGTTTGGTCATCGGTCCACCCATCACGGCTGTGGTTGAAGCGAGTGCCCCATCCCGGCTGCACTCACCCCAGCTATTGCCAGCACCTGCTGGTTACGGCGTGACGGGCGGCGGATCCGGAGGCATGTCCACATCCCAGAGGTCATCGGCAGCGGAAACGCCCCGCAGGGGCGGCAGGTAGATCCAGCCGCCGGCAGGCAGCAATGTCGCCGGGCGAATCAGCGGCACCTGCAGCACCTGGCCCACGTCCAGCTCATCGGACGGGCGGATCGCTGGCACCTCAAGCAGCACGCCAACCGGGAGCGGATCACTGCGGGGCCAGCGGTCGTAGTCCGGGTTGTAGAGCCGCAGCCAATCCACCGTCGTGTCGTACTGAACGGCCAGAGCCTTGAGCGTGTCGCCAGCCGCAGTGGTGTGGCCATCGGCGCGCAGCAGCGACGGGTTGAGCTTGCGCAAGAAATCGACGGTCGTGCCATGGCGGGCGGCCAGCACGTTGAGCGTGTCACCCGTGGCGGTGGTGATCGGCCCCTGCTGGGCCAGATCCGGGTTGACCGCCCGCAGCGTCTGCACGGTGGTGCCGTAGCGCTCGGCGATCAGGTTCAAGCTGTCGCCGTCCTCCAGCACCAGCACGCGGTTGGGCTTGAGGGCAAAGCTGATCGCCTCCCCCAGCTCCGGCTGCACCTCCAGCCCGATCCCACCGGGCCCGTAGGCCTGGCCGATCATCAGCAGGCTGGCACCAGCCAACACAGCGCGGGGGCTGAGCGGAAGCACGCCCGGGGTTTGCAGCAGCGAAAGATCACCCAGCCAGCACACTCCCTCGGCGGGCACCTGCACGGCGGTGTGCCGCGGTGGCTCGGTGGCTGGCGGCACCGGAAGCGGCTGGAAGGTGGCCCGTAGGCCCGGGGTCTGCCAGTCCTGCTCGGACGCCAGCCAGTCCCATGGATTGGACTGGGGCGTGGCTGGCGGCAGCAGGGCAGCGCGGGTGAGGTGGCCCTCGCAGAGGATGTCGCCGGTGTCGATGCCGGGGCCGTTGTCGCGACTGGAGATCAGCTTGCTCTGTTGAATCGAGCAGTCGATCACCTGACGGCAGACCGTTACCGGGTTCTTGGCGCCCGGGTGTTGCTGCTGCTGGAGCATCAGCCGCACATTGGCGACCTCCTGCAGCGCCGTGACCGGTGTGGCACTCATCAGGAGCGCAGGAGAGTGCCGGAGAACGGTGTCGGCGCCGGGGGGCACCAAGAGGCCAGACCCGGCAAAATCAGCAGCAGGTTGGCCACATGGCCGCGCCGTTGGCCGCCGGAGCTGAGGCCATAGCTGTTGGCGGTGGGTTCGGCGTACTCCGTCGAGACCTCCTCCATCAGCAGCTCGGTGGCGTACTCGATCACATCGAGCTTCTTCTTGGGCAGCTCGGCTGGCACCGGACCGGCGGCCGCCTTGCGGGTGGTCTTGATCACGAACGGCTCGGCGTGCGTGCCGCCAGTTGCCAGGCCCGCATCGAGCACGGCGATGGCATCCAGCGACGCCTTGGCGCCAGGGATCGCCTCGGGGTAGCTGCGCTCCAGCTGGGCCATCGCATCATTGATGGCCCGCAGAGCAGGGGCGGTGACGGGGATCAGCAGGGCGCGGCGGATCGCTTCCAGATCCGACGGGCGCCAGGCGTTGGGGTTGGCAGGTGGGCCGCTCATCAGCTCATCTCCGGTGTGGGCACAGCGAACGATTCGGTCGCCGAGCCGCTGATCGGGTTGACCACCCCCGGAGCGGCAGCCAGCGAAAGCTGGTGGCGCAGCTCGGCGGTGCTGATCACGCTGCGCTCATGAAGCGTGAGCCACTCACCCACGCTCGGCTGGGGCCGCAGCGGCGGGGTGAGCGGCGTCACGGTGAGCGCCAGGCCGGCGCCATCCACCAGGCTGTCACCGGTGAGTGAGCACCAGTGCTCCAGCACCGTCGCGAACACCGAGGTCTTCTGGGTGGCGAGTGACTGCAGCAGGGCGTAGGCCTGGCCGGCGGTGAGCGAAATCTCGGTTTCACTGCGGCCGGCGCCCCGGTTCTGGGTTGGCACCAGCGCATCACGGCGCATGGTTTCATCCAGCAGGGTCAGGTAGGCGCGGTGCTCGGCGAGCGAGCGGGCGCGGATCTCCTTCCAGTTGAAATCCGCCCCCTCCGGCAGGTCCATGAAGGTGGAGGTGGAGAGCACCAGCTGCTCGGGGGCGCGGGCTTCGCCGTCCTCGCTGCGCTGGAAGCCGTACTGATCGACTAGGCCGCTGCGCACACCCACCGGCAAGGCGCAGCGGCTGAGCAGGTCCTCGTACTCACTTTTGAGCCGGTAGTGGGTGAGGTACTGGTTGGCGAGGCCCAGGTGAGGCAGATCCCCTTCCCCGAAGGCCGCCCCATCAGCGGCATACCAAACCACCGGCATGGTGTGTTGGCGGGGCAGCAGCAAGGGCCGGCCAAGACGCTGGGCCTCGTACCCGCTGGCGGCACCGCTGCTGGCCGCCGCGCTGTTGGGCACGGCGGCGAAGGTTTCGACGGCCAGGCCGTCATCACCGAGGGTTGCCTGGTGGTACAGCCAGTCCTCGAGCCGCGGCGCCTCAGCACCATCAGGTCCCAGACCCAAAGGGCCCAGGTGATGCACCGGGATGGCGCTGTCGTAGAGCGGCGGCTGCGGTGCCCTGCGGTCCTGCCGCCAATTGATTCGGTGCGGCGGGCTGTCGGGGCTGGGCAGGTGCCAATCCAGCAGATCCCCGCGCGGCACCAGCGAGAGGCGAGGCAGCGAGAGCCGATCACCACGGCGGATCGCATCGAGCCGATGCCCTTCCGATGGCCAGCCCCGCAGGGGCGGCAGCACCAGGATCAAGCAGCCGCCATCACGCAGCACCAGCAGATCGGCGATGAACAGGAACACACCCAGATCGGTGCCGCGCCCGTCGACATCGGAGATCACCCGCTGCAGCGAGGGCGGTAGGGCCAGGTACTCCAGGAAGGAGAGCATCCCGGCGTAGGTGCGCAGCGCATCGCGGAAGAAGCCGCTCGGGCGGGCGTTCTCCACCCGGTTGCGGTAGTTGGCGTAAGGCTCCTTGGCACCGGGCGGCAGGTAGACGCAGCGACGGCTGGTGCCGCCGGGTGAATCGAGCAGGTTCCAGCAGTCGAAGCAGAGCTGGAGCTGCTCCCGCAGGGACCGGAGGGTGGCGTGTTCCCGCCAGGGTTGTAGTGGCGGGGCGGTGTCTGCCGCCCTCCGGGCCTGCTCCTCGGGCGGAGAGAGGGGAAGCCACTTGTTGCGGGTTCGGTTGCGGCTCCTGGGGGCCAAGCGGTTGGTGCTGCTGGGGGCTATTGCCAGGAGTGGATCAGCAGGCGATCAGTAGATCAAGCAGCTGTGATGATGAAGGCCTGGAAGTTGAAGGCCAGAGCACCGAGCTGGTGCCGTCGGCGCTCCTCCTCCACTGGGCCCTGCAACCACTTGGGCTTCGGCAAGCAGAACCGGCTGGAAAGGAGAGTCAGAGGCGGAGGTACGTATACAACTTGAGGGCTGCAGGTCGGGTATGGCCGATCACGGGCAGGCTGCGCGTGAGCAACGGGAGAGACGCTCGCTCTGGCAGAGATGGCGGTAGAAATGCACCAGCCCGCTGGAGTAATTGTGTAGCAAAACGAACATGTGGTTCTCAGTCCCTGGAACCACGGCTACCACTACGACTGAAGCGCGGAAAACCTTTAAAGCAGCTTCAGTTTAGAGGTTCCGACGATTAGCCTGGCCTTGGTTCGCAAAAAGGACAGGCAACTGTGGCGTGGTTCACGGAGCCTCCCAATGACTAGTTATGTGCAAGAAGGCAATCGCGTGAATCTCAGGCACCACCATGCGGAAGACGAAAACGCCATCGTGCATCTATTCACGTCTGTGTTCGCCACCTCCGAAGGCGAAGCCGAGGGTGCGTTGATTGGCAAACTCGCAGCGGACCTTCTTCACAATACGGACGATCGTGACTTATTCAACTACGTTGCCGTCGATTCTGATTGCGTCGTTGCGTCAATCTTTTTTACGCGGCTCGAAGTCGACAACAACTGCGATGTATTCATCCTTGCTCCCGTAGCCGTGCGTAGTGACCGACAGCGTGAGGGCATTGGGCAAGCTTTGATCGGCCACGGATTGAATGACCTGACAGAACGAGGCATCGATTTCGTGCTTACATATGGAGACCCAGCCTTTTATCAGAAGGTCGGTTTTCAACAAATATCTCCCACGACAATTAGAGCTCCCTTCCGGCTTTCACAACCAGAAGGCTGGCTTGGTCAATCTCTCGGTGAAAAGCCCATTGAAACACTGACAGGGTCCTGCGCTTGTGTCAATGCATTCAACGATCCTGTGTATTGGTAACGCATCTCGCGAACGGGTAGCCCACATAACCTAGCGGTCAACCGGAGCCGCCGTTGACGCGTATTTTTGAAATCATAGTTTTTTGACGGCGGCCCGGTTACCGCCGTCGGTGAGCCGACTTTTCAGTTATCTGGCTGAAGCGCAATCACCGTGATCGAGCAGGCGTCCTGAATCTCCCGCCAGCGCTCGGCCGTGATCCCCAGCCGCTCCGGAACCGCATGGGGCGGAAGCCCTTCCCGCAGCAACTTCTGGCCACTGGCATAGAGGTCCCGCCAGGAGGGCGGCACCTTGATTGCAAAGCCGTGATCCCGCAGGTAGTGGGTGATCTCGCCGTTGGCGTAGGTGCGGGCGTAGGGGCGAAACGAACGCCCGCCCGTGCCATCGAAGCGGGCGGCAGCCTTGAGCAGGCCGATCACAGCGAGTTGCCGCAGATCATCGAAGGCGTGGGTGGTGCGGCGGGCGAAGTTGCCGGCGATTTTCTCGGCCAGGTCCAGGTGGGCCAAGGCCAAGGCATGGGCAGCGGCGTTCGGGTTGCTTGGCCGGTGTCGAAGGGGCCGCGGACGGCAGGGCCGGAGGCTGAGGGAGAGCTGCTCATCACCCTGGTGGGGCTCTGAGGCAGCACGACGGCGGCAGCGAGGGCACCGCTTGGTTGGAGGAGCAACGATCTGGATCGGCAGTGCGAGTTGATCCATCGATCACCGCGTCAGCAGCATCGGCAGCGGATCCCGCTTGATGCCCAGGCCGCGCCAGTAGCGGGTTTCCAGCCACAGCGCACCGTGGCCAAAGGCATCGACCAGATCCTTGGACCCTTTCGGGAAGCGTGGCAGCTCCTCGGTGAGCTGGCTGGCGCGGGGGTGAAAGCGCACCTGGCCGGCCTCCAGCAGCGGCGCGACGGCATGGGCGCGGAAGGTCTTGCTGCCGCGCGCCGGGATCGGCAGCAGGCCCGGCACCTTGCGGCGCAGCATCTGCAGCACCGCCGGGCCGTTGGCGGCGTCCTCGATCAGCACCGCATCGGGCTTGAGCCCCTGGTGGTGCAGGGCGGCGAGGGAGGAGAGCAGGAAGCGAATCGTTTCCGGCACCCCGAAGCGATGCCGGGCCGCCCAGAGCACTTCGATCTCCAACTCCTGGGGGCTGGCCTTGGCCTTGGGCCCGCCCCTCTGGGGTTCGCCCAGGGCGAGCTCCGGCGCCAGCAGCCCCATCAGCACGAAGCCGCAGTGGTCGGAGTCCTCCTCCCCCTTGAAGGACAGGTCACAGGAGAGCACCAGCGGCGCATAGCGGCGGGGCTTGCTGCGGGGGAAGGGAGCCCGTAGCCACTGACGCAGGAAGATCGAGCCGGTGGCCGGGGAGGGGCGCTGCTGGTAGAGCGCCTGCCACCAGTAGGAGCCGGAGCGGCAGCGGATCTTGAGCAGTTCCGAGAGCGGAAAGCGCTCAGGGCACAGCGCCTCGCCTGGCCGGCGCCAGTCGGGCTCGACGGTGCAGGTCGGAGGGAAGGTCTGCTGGTCGGCCGGGTGCTCGGCAATCGCCGGCAGGTTGAGCAGGTGCCAGCTGTGGGGAGCGTCGCCACCCTCCTGCTCCAACAGCCAGCCGATCAGGTCCTCGTGGTCCCAGCGGGTGAGCACGATCACCTGAGCCGAGAGGTTGCGTTGCAGGGCACCCTCCCCCGCGTCGATGAACTGCGGCTCAGCGCGCAGGAACCAGACGGCCTTGATCCACTCCACCAGGCGCTGCCGCACCCGGGCGGAGCCGGCATCAGCGGGGCCTTTGTAGGGGTCATCGATGATGCCGAGGCTGTAGCCCTTGCCGGTGAAAGGTCCATCCACACCGGCGGCGATGCAGCCACCACGCTCGGGCGTCAGCCAGTTGCCGACAGCAGCCGAATCCTTGGAGAGCGGATTGCCGGTGACGCGGTAGAAGTGTCGCGCCTCGCGGGAATGGGCATAGGCCAGCTCACCCGAGTAGCTGGCGATCGCGGCGAACAGGTGTGGGTGGCGGTAGATGAAGTAGGCGGGGAACAGCTTGGAAACCAGCAGTGATTTGCCCAACCGCGGCGGACAGGTGACGATCAGCCGCGAGAGCTCGCCATCGGCGATGGCCTGCAGCAAGGCGATCAGCACCCGTGCCCAGCGGTGGAAGGCGTAGCGGGGATAGGCCAGGGCGATGAACTGCTCCAACGAGAGCGGGCCAGCACCAGCGGTGAGCAGGTCGGGATCGCGATAGGCCAGCACGCCGGGATCAGCCCAGGGGTCCGGGTGGTGCGGGCCATGGAGCAGGCCGCCATCAACAGGGCGCCCAGCCCAGGTGAGCAGCGCCAGCGTCATGGCCGCTCCGCATATGGCTTAGCCGGGGCGCGCAGCATCCCGGCGATCTCAGCAATCACCCGATGGGCACCGACGGCAGCGGAGAACTGTTCGGCGTCCGCAGCACGGCGGGCGCAATCCATCAGGGCGTAGATCTGCTCGGCCTGGTGACGCTTGCGATCGGAGATCAGTTCCTCAACCATGCGTTCGCGCGCGAGGTTGAGATACCTGTTGATCGTCTGGCTGTTGTTCACCCCCCAGCTTTCACGACCTTTTTCGTAGATCAACACCAGCGGAATCCGCTGGGCGATCCACAACTGCGCCTCGGCGATGCGACGTTCGACCTCAAGCCGCGAGGGCCTCGGCGGCCGTTGTGTGGCGATGCCTCTGGGCCGGCGGGGAGGATTGGCGTGCCCGATCGGCCTGGCCGGATCCGTCGGTTCATACAGCGGTTTGCCGTCGTCATCCTCTCCGCTGGCAGCTGAGCGCAGTTCCTCGATCGGATCTGGAGTCGGTGGAGCAGACCAGGGCGGCATGGAGCTCAGGTCGGCAGGGCCGCTGCTTTCGGGGGGCGGATGGTCCAGAAGGATTTGCCGCGCTTCTCCGTCGCGCTGCCCTGCTGAATCGCTGCATCGCGAGCCGCCTTGAGCTGCTGCTCGATCTGCTGCACCGCCGGCGGGAACTCGTAGCTCAGCCGGCCGGGGTTGTGGGAGAAGGCCCAGTCGTTGTGGGAGAAGGAGGGATCCAGCTCACCGGCCTCCATCGCCACGCTGAGCGCCTCCAGCAGGGGTTCGAGCTGCTGCTCCAGCTGCTTCTGCCGTGCCTTGAGCGCGGTGACCGCATCCAGCAGGGCATCGATCGCCTCCGCTGCAGGTGCGGATGGAGAAGCAGCGACGGAGGCGGTGGTCATGACGTCCGGCACAGCAACAAACAAGCCAGGAAAACACAGCCTGGTGCTCAGATTAGTGTATTGGCTCTGCTCTGAGAGTCGCAATCACAGCGGCTGTTAATTCCTATCAGCCTCTGGTCACGGATCAGAAGGGTCTGCGGGCCAGGCAGTAGCGGCTCCAGGCGGCGGCCCAGGCCGCCAGGCACTGCTCACGGCTGTAGAAGGTGCTGGTGAACGCCTCGCCAGGCTTGCTCCAGAGCGTCTGGCCCAGGTCGTAGTGGTTTCCCTGGGCGGCCTCCAGCACCATGTAGCCCCCCAGCTGGGCGGCGGTGGAGTAGGGCCGGCCATGGGCCGAGAGGGTCTTGAGGTCGTAGAGCACCCGCACCTCGCGGCCCCAGCGCTCACTGAGCGCCGGTGACGCATAGGCCCCATCGAAGCCCCCGGCCAGGTTGCGGGTGAGGCAGCAGCTGAGCCGTTCGCTGGCGATCACCTGCACCTCATCCCAGAGCGGCAGCTGCAGCAGCGGCAGGATCCAGTCCCGGTAGCGGTGGTGCCCCGGCAGCTGCTCGACGGCCAGCAGGGCCTGCTCTGGGCTCCGGCCCACCAGGAAGCGGGCCTGGCTGTAGTGCTCCAGGGCCGCGTGCACGGTGGTGCCGCGTGGTTCCCAGACCGGCCGTTTGGCCTCAATCGCCCGCTTGGCGGTACTGCTGAGGCCATGGGCCAGCACGCCGGTGATCGACACCGGAAACAGGTGATCGCCCAGCCAGTAGCGGTGGGCGGCCTCCTCCCGCCATAGGCCGGGGATCGGATCGAGCCAGGTGCTGGTCAGCATGGCCGTTTCGGCTGCAACGGCGGGTGACGGAGGGCGTCACAACCGAGATCCCTGGCCGAAAGCAGGGTTGGAGCCCCTTGTAACGAGGTAACCATCTGTAGGGGCATAGAAGCTTTAGCAAGCAGCAGAAGATGGATCACTTGAGAGGGGGATACCTCTTGATCTCTGTAGGGGGGGCTCTGCCCCGCCGGAACCGTCACACCGTCACGGATGCCGCAAACCCAGATGCCGCAACCGTTCTCGGCGTGACTGATGCTGTTCCGGGGGCCCATGGCGTGACGCATCGGCTGTCACAGGGAGGTGAGAGGGACCGCAACGGCGCGGGTGACCATCCCCGCACCGCGGAAGCGCACGGGACCGGAGCGCACCGCTCCAGGCAACCGGGAGAGCACCACCGGCCAGCTGTTCGCCCAGGCGGTGTCAGCGAGGATCTGCTCGATCGCCTTGGCGGTGTTGCTCACCAGCAGGCTGTCCGACTCGGCCCGCAGGCCATGGCGGGCCAGGGTCTGATCGGCCAGGTCCGGTGAGATCTCGATGCAACTGTCGCGGCTGGTGGCCAGATCCACCAGCTCGCCGATCGTGCGGGTCAGCGGCTTGTCATTGCTCTCCACCCGTATCGGCCGCTGCAGGATCGTCTGGATGCAGCGCCGCTCATCGGGGATCTCGGTGCTCTGGCTATAGCTGTCCCACTCATGGGCCGCGATGCAGAGCTCGGCCTCGGCTTCTGTGGGGGCCACATCGCTGAGCAGCGACCAGGCGCCCGCCAGCAGGGTGCCGTACTGATCACCGAGGCGCTGGGAATCAAAGTGTCGGGCTGCCGCGCGGGTGAAGACCCCGGCGGCCTGGCGGATCATCGGGATCAGGCCGGCGGTGCGGGCGATCAGGCGCCGGCTCAGCTCCGTGGTGATGTGGCAGTCCAGATCACGGTCAAGGGCCGCCCAATGGGCTTCCCGTTCCTGCTTGGTGATGTCGCTTGGGCTGCGCAGGGTGAGCTGGGCGAAGCGGCTCTTATCGGCACCCTGCTTGAGGGCGGTGGCGATCGAGCTCAGCAGGAACATCGAGCGCACCCGGTAGCGGCTCACCTCACCGCTGGGTGAACCCTTGAGCATGGTGGCGCTGCTCTCGCTGCTGGCCACCCGCGCCAGCGAGAGGATCGCCTGCATGCGCTGCTGATCGCCCTTCTCGTTGCTCTCCGCCTCATCGAAGACCACCGGCACGGCGTCGCAGCAGATCGTCTGGCGCAGGCCCGCTTCCGTCGTCGCGCCGCTCACCACCAGGGCGAAGTCCCCGAGCAGTGGCACCACGAAGCGATCGAGGATCGCGCTCTTGCCCGTTCCCGCGCCGGCCGTGAGCCACAGGTGAGGCCGCCAGGGCAGGGCACCGCAGATCGGGCCCAGCACCACCCAGCCGACCAGCAGGGTGCCGGAGGCCGGCACCTCCCAGCGAAAGCGGTTGGCGATGCTCACGATCACGGCCGCGTCCTCCACCGACAGGGGCTCCACGCCGCCGGGCCCATGGAGGCGCTTGAGGCGTTGGTAGATGTGCCGCGAGGGGAAGGGTTCGGTGATCGGGTGCTCCCCGTCCGGGGTGATCAGGCGGTCACCGAGGTGCAGCACGGTGCGGCCGCTGTCCCACCAGGCGCCACGGCCGCGGATGCGCTCCGGGGCGAACATGCCGGTGGCGGCGGAGCGCTCGTGCAGGTCGCTGGCCGCCGCCGCCCAGTTCACGCCTGTGCGGCTCGGGTAAAGGGTCTCCCAGTGGCGGAGCGGAGCCAGGGCCACCAGTTGAGTGGCCGTGTGAGAGGAACGGCCCAGCCGCAGGATCTGACCGGTGCTGCTGGGCTGGTAGTAGTTCGCCTCGCTGTCGTAGCCGAGGCACTGAAACGGAGCTGCGCCGCCAGTGGGGGGCGGGGGCTCGCTGCCGGTGGCGGTGCTGTCAGCGGAGGCATGATCCGTGCTCCCTTCTGTCTCATCTGCCGGCAAGGGCATGAGCCATGCCTGCAGGCGCTCGGCCGCCTCCGCCGGCGTCCAGTCGGCATCGGCCAGATCCCAGCCCTCGGGCACCGTGGCCGGCGGCTCCACCAGCTGCACCAGGCAGCCCTGCTCTGCCAGAAGGGGGGCGAG
>Ga0247838_1005409_pt1 | contig 12856 bp, 11 predicted proteins | sample LaCruzMarch2015__5_FD_189097 | JGI IMG/M metagenome (GOLD analysis project Ga0247838, IMG submission 189097) | Freshwater microbial communities from meromictic Lake La Cruz, Castile-La Mancha, Spain - LaCruzMarch2015_15m | ecosystem: Environmental > Aquatic > Freshwater > Lake | place: Spain... | reverse complement strand
CCTCAAGCTTGAACTCCAACGTGTATTTGCCACGGGCTTGCCCGTCTTTCCTCTTGCTCATTTCGTTCTCTCCATTGCATGAATTTAACCATCAGCTATGGAGTACGTTTTTCGGGGGCAAGGTCAAGGAAGTCCCCATCAATACATTCAAAGAGTTGAAAGAGCGCAAGGATTTGTCCCTCGTCTTTGCCGTTGAAGCAGGGACGGTCGCAGAAGGGCTGGCCGTTGCAATCAACAATGAAACCGGTGGAAGGATGAATATAGTTCCCTTTGGCAGCGCCTCAGCCAGGATGATGGGAGTTTTGGGTGGACATGCGGACCTTGCAATGGTGACAGTTTCAATTGCAAACGATCATCTGCAATCAGGAAAGCTCAAGCTTATTGCCGGCGTAGCAGACAAGCGGCCAAGTCAAAAGCCGGAAGTCTCCACATTGAAAGAGCAAGGAATCAACATCGCAATGAACTCGTCCCATTGGATTGGATTGCCAAAGAATACTCCGGATGCGGTGGTGGCGAAATTCTCGACGGCGCTGGCTCAGGTCATGAAGGACCCCAGACTCGCCAAGGATTATGAAATTCTGGGAGAGACGCCTGTCTTCAGGAGCGGCAATGAAGCTTATTCTGAGTTGAAAGCCACCGAAAAAACCACCTACGAGATAAACAAGCTAATCAAGAAGTGATCAGAGCAGAAGCCTGGTAACCATGGTGATTCTCCAAACACTATAGGCAGCCACAAGAGCTGGCGACGCCTGTCCGGTGTCGCCAGCATCATCGCCACCGCCGGCGTGCGCTGGGACGACGGGCTGAAGTCCTCGGCGCCGCCCGTGCCGCGGCCGCTGCACGGACACCATTCGGTCGATGTGTTCCAGGAAATTGGCATTGGGGTGGACGAGACCGAGAAGCTCCGGCATCCAAACATCATCGCGTGACCAACGCATTTCGCAAAGGATTGAAACCATGGCCAAGAACAGCAAGGTCATCATCACCTGCGCTGTGACCGGCGCGATTCACACGCCGTCGATGTCGCAGCATCTTCCAGTGACAGCAAAGCAGATCGAGGATGCCGCGGTGGGCGCGATCGAAGCAGGGTGTGCGATTGTCCATCTGCATGCACGCGATCCCAAGGACGGCCGCCCATCGCAGGCAGTGTCGTTGTTCAAGGACTTCCTGGGCAACATCAAGCAGCGGTGCAACGGCGTCATCAACCTCACGACCGGTGGCTCACCCGCCATGACAGTCGAAGAGCGGCTGCAGCCAGCGCTGCAACTCAAGCCCGAGGTCGCTTCGCTGAACATGGGATCCATGAACTTCGGCCTGTACCCGATGCTCGGAAAGTACAAGACGTTTCAGCACGAATGGGAGCCGACTTATCTTGAAGCGACACGGGACATTGTGTTTCGCAACACGTTCAAGGACATCGAGTACATCCTGCGCTCCTGCGCCGCCAACGGCACGCGCTTCGAGTTCGAGTGCTACGACACCTCCCATCTCTACAACCTGGCACATTTCATCGATCGGGGCCTGGTCAAGACGCCGCCCTTCATTCAGACCGTGTTTGGCATCCTGGGTGGCATCGGAACGCACCCCGACGATGTTGCACACATGAAACGCACGGCGGATCGGCTGTTCGGCAATGACTATGTCTGGTCGGTGTTGGGTGCCGGCCGCTTCCAGATGCCAATTGCGTCCATGGCAGCCGCGATGGGTGGCAATGTCAGGGTCGGCCTCGAAGACTCCCTGTGGGATGGTCCAGGCAACCTGGCACAGAGCAATGCCGCGCAGGTGCGGCGGGTCCGCGCAATCCTGGAAGGCCTTTCGCTGTCGATCGCGACGCCAGACGAAGCCAGGGACCTGCTGTCGCTCAAAGGTGCTGCCAACGTCGGCTTCTGACTTGTCAACCCTCCACTCAAGGACCGCCACGCGATGTCTGGGCAGCACGACGAGCCACTGGAGGCCAGCCTGTGCGCGAGTTCATGCGCGCGCATCGCGCCCGTGCACCAGGCCGTAAGCGATCAGCCATAATGAAAGCGACCAGAGGCTGCCATGTTTGAACCAAGCGATGCAGGAGCGCGGCATCTATCTGGGGCGCCGCCTGCGACCGCGGCAAAGTTTTTTCCCGGCGAAGGACTGGTTGGTAAACCAAGCGCGTGCCGTGGACAGGCCGGTTTGGCGCTGTGCGCAGGACATTCGTGGCCATCCGAGTTCGACACCAAATCCCCGAAATGGCTGATTTTTTCGGTCCGACTCCAATGGAATCAACCACTTAGCGGCTCTCCAGAATTTTTCTTGTGTTGGCAATCCTGCTGATGTTAGGTGTTGGCAACTTGAGATGATGGCGCTACACTGCGCTCATGTTCATCAAACCCACTCGCTCAGGCGGACACACCTACCTGCAGTTGGTGGAGTCCTACCGAAACGAAGAGGGCAAGACCCGTCAGCGCACCATTGCCACCTTGGGGCGGCTTGACGAATCTGGCGGCAGCGTTGACGCACTGCTTGGTGGCATTCTTCGAGCCAAGGGCCTGCCGGCGGCAACGGGCGCGAGCCCGCAAGTGGCCTTTGAATCCGCCCTCGCGTTGGGCGACGTCTGGGCGCTCGATCAGCTTTGGAAGGAACTGGGCTTTGATCGCCTTGGCGCCGTGTTTCGCAAAGCCCGCTACACCAGTGCGGTGGAGCACGCCGTACGCGCCATGGTCTTCAACCGCCTGTGCGAGCCAGATTCCAAGTTGGGCGTACTGCGTTGGCTGGAAACCGTCAGCTTGCCGGGGGTGGACACGGCCAGCCTGACGCATCAGCACTTGCTGCGCAGCATGGATGCACTGATGAACCACCAAGATGCGGTGGACGATGCGCTCACGGCGCTGCTGCGTCCGATGGTGGATCAGGATCTCTCGTTGGTGTTTTACGACCTCACCACCATTCGCGCGGCGGGCTTGAGCGAGCAGCCCGATGACGTGCGCCAGTACGGCATGTCCAAGGAGGGCTTGATCGCCAGGCAGTTCATGCTGGGTGTCGTGCAAACGGCAGAGGGGCTGCCGATCTACCACGAGGTGTTTGACGGCAACCAGTCCGAGTCTGCCACCATGTTGCCCACGTTGAAGAAGGTGCTGGGCAGATTCCCCCATATCAAACGCCTGATTGTGGTGGCCGACCGGGGATTGCTGTCCATCGACATCATGGAAGAGCTCAGCGCGATCAAATTGCCCAACGGTCAGGGCCTGGAGTTCATCCTGGCCGTGCCAGGCAGACGTTACAGCGAATTTGCCGATGTGCTGCAAGCGTTTAGCGCCAAGGCCAAGCTGGCGACAGACGAGATCATTGAAGAGGTACGCTGGCGTGATCGGCGCCTGGTGGTGGCGCATCACTCGCACCAAGCCAAGGAGCAAACGGAATTGCGTAACCAACGCATTACGCAGTTGCAGTTCAAGGCGCAGCAGTGGGCGGGCAAGCTCGACGGACAAGATGCTGGTACCGTGAGCCGGGGGCGCAAGCTCTCGGACAGTGGCGCCAAGGCGCGGCTGTACCACGAGGTGTGCGAAGCGCATCTTGCCACCGAAATCGTGAAGGTGGACCTCAAGAGCGAGTTGTTCAGTTACTCCATCGATGAGGCCGCCAAGGCGCAGGCAGAACTCATGGATGGCAAATTGCTGCTGGTGACCAATGTGCCGGAACTCACCCCCCAGCAGGTGGTGCAGCGATACAAGTCATTGGCTGACATCGAGCGCGGCTTCAGGGTGCTGAAGTCCGAGATCGAAATTGCGCCGGTGTACCACCGGCTGCCCGAGCGCATCCGAGCGCACGCGATGCTGTGCTTCATGGCGCTGATCATCTACCGCGTCATGCGCCAGCGACTGAAGATGGCAAACAGCGAACTCACGCCGGAGCGCGCGTTGGCGCAGTTGCGCAGGATTCAGAGCCATCGGGTGAGCATCAACGCCGCCAAACCGATTGCCGGCATCTCTGTCATCAACGACCAGCAGGCGTCGGTCTACGCATCATTGAAGGTCAGAAAACCAGCCCAAGACAACCAAATGACGCTTCTGTAGTGGCAATCTGAAAGGCCTGCCCTATATGAATCAATAACTTACGCTGTTTGGTGTCGAACCCGGGGGCGCACGATGCATAGCAAAGCAGTTGATCGTTTCCTGTGGCGCAAACGTCGCTATCACCGCATTCTGCGTGAACTCAAGGTAAGCGGGGCCAAGTCCCACGCCTCCTTGCAAGCTGAGCCGGATTTGGCAAAGGGCCAAATCCGCAATCTGCAAAGCCGCCTTTTCACCGTAAGCGCTCCTTGAACCCGTCCTTCCCCCGGAACGTTGAACCCTGTAAACCCATGCGTTGAACCACGAGGACCCAATGGGAATGGAACAGGGTAAGTGGCAGGCGCATCTGGAGGCCGCCGAGACATCGGGCATGAGCCCGATCGCGTACGCGGCGCAGCACGGCATCAACGTGCGCCGGCTGTATGAACCTAAATCCGGCAGTTACCCGGTAGCCGGCAGGGCATCCGGGGGTCTGAACGGCCCGAGCGTGGTCGCGAGCTTGTCGCTCACGTAGCGGATCAGCACGGCCCATGGGTCTTTCGTTTTGAACTGCTCCGCAGTGAGCCTGACATGCTGCTAAGCCGCGCGGATATTGGCGAGCAGCGATTTGAGGATGCTCGCCTTGCCATGGATGGGCTTCAGGTACAGCTTGGTCTGCCCGGCGTGGTTCGCCGCCTTGCCCACCGCCGCCAGCAGCAATGGGCGACTCGTGATGGCTTCCACGCGTGCGCTGCGATTGGCGGCGCGACAGTACCAACTCCATCAGTTGTAGACCAGCGCGCAGGCCCGCGCCGTGGTCTGGCAGCGGTTGATGTCTTGCGTGGTGCAGCCGCTCATCCCCCACTGGTTCTTCAACTCTTCAAAGCCGTTCTCGCAATCAGCCCGGTCCCGGTAGAGCTGCCCGATGGCCTCGATGGGGTAGGCCACGTCGGTGACCATCACCGCGTACTCCCACAGCCGCTCTCCCTCATGCACGCTGGGGCCCGCCAGCTCCAGCCTGAGATGCTTGCCATCCACCCAGCGCTCGCGGGCGATCCCGCCGCGGATGGGCTGGCGCACAATGACCGCCCGGCGCTTCTTGCTCCAGCCGTGCCACTGCAACTGGTCTTCGACCATCTGGCAACCCTGGTTGTCCGCCCGGCTCCAGTCCTGGCGGACAAACTGCCTCGCCACCAGGCGCTGCAAATTGGCCGTCTGGCGCAGCCGCAGCAGGTAGGACTGACCTCGGCACTCCAACTCCAGCAGCATGCCCTCGTTGTCGTAACCCGAGTCGCCCCTGACCATCGCCGGGCGTTTGTCGCCCAACTCATCAAGCAGTCGCCCCAGCGCCGCCTTGACATGCACGCTGGTGTGCCGCTTGCCCGAGCTGACCTGCACGTCCAGCACCAGGCGCAGATTACCCACCCAGAAGGTGTGCAGCCCGTGGCTTGGTCGCTTGGGCTTGGCCGGGTTGTAGCCCAGTTCGGCCCCTTCCTGGCGCCCATACGGCGGCTTGATCGTCGCATCGATATCCAGCACCCAAGGTTTGTCCAGCGCTTCGCGCACGGAATGCATCAGCGCAGCTCGCATCCATGCCGTGCTGTCAGCCTCGTCAGCCCGCTCCAGGGCCCGGCGCAGCGCATATTCACTAACCAACTTGTTCATGCCCAGCGCCCGCGCGGCCACCGCGTCTGCACGCAATGCGGTGATGTGTGCATAGCGCCGGTGTCCGGCCAGCACACCCATCATCAACGTGCCCAGCACGTCGCGTTTGTCCGGGGCATTGCCGCTTCGGTACTCCAGCGGACAGGCCGACACCCAGCGCTCGAACACGCCGGTGGCGGCCAAGAACTCGGCGAAGAACACCAAATGGCCGTGCGGCGTGGCCGCCGCACCTTCGTCCCAGCGCATGTGCATTCGCCCGCCCAGCGGCCCAGCACCTGCGGCTCGTCGCCGCCCTCTTCGACCCTGGCCAGGGCCGGCATTCGCCTGCGTTTGCTTTCACCCATAGGGTGAGTTTGCCAAATCAGCGCAAGCCCGCGCCAGCGCTCGAATAATCACGAACTACAGGGCCTGAACTGCGTTTTCTAGGCTTACGGGACATCACCTACGTCGCAACCGACGAGAGGTGGCCTTACCTGGCGGCGGTCATCGACCTGTTCAGCCGTCAGGTGGTGGGCTGGATCATGCAGCCGCATATGCAGACCAGTCTGGTCAAGGACGCGTTGACCATGGCGTGGTTCCGCCGCCGCCCTGCGGCCGGGCGCATCTTCCACAGCGATCGTGGCAGCCAATATTGCAGCAACGACATCCAGGACGCAATGCGCAAATGCCAAATGCGCTCATCCATGGGCAGGAAGGGCAACTGCTGGGACAACGCCCCGACTGAGAGTTTCTGGGGCAGATTGAAGACGGCCAGCCTGTACTGCCGGAAGTTCGCCATCCGGCGTGAGGCCATGGACGCGGTGCCGGACTGGATGCCTTTCTACAATCACCGACGCCTGTATTCGACGCTGGGCTACCTCAGCCCGATGCAACATGAGCAACGCCGGTACGAGGCACAGCTCAAAAGGCCGGGTAAACCGTGGGCCAAGAACTCCACGAAACAGGGGCAATGTCAAGCCTGCGACAAGTGACGAAACATAGCCGCACGCGAAACGATATCCGTGCACTTGCCCAACGCGCCACCAATCCGCTATCCTCTAAGCTGGTCAACAACGGTGTCCTGAGCCCCTCTGTTTGTGTCTGATACCCAACCCGCGCGTTTGTCCGAAAAGGACGACAGGCGCACATTTCTGCAGAAGCTGGCGGAATTCATCCATCCTGGACCTGATTCCACAGCAGAACTCATCGAAACATTGGCGGACGCCGAAGACAACAACGTGATCGGAGCGGAATCACGGTTCATGCTCGAAGGCGTGTTGCGGATGGCGGAAATGTCCGCTGGCGACGTCATGGTCCCTGCCACCCGCATGGACCTTGTCGATATCAACGCCTCGCCCGACGAGTTGCTGAGGGTCGTCATCGATACCGCCCATTCGCGGTTCCCCGTGTTTGAAGGTGAGCGCGAGAACATCATCGGCATCCTCTTGGCCAAGGATCTGCTGAAACTTCGCCGCTCCCCGGAGCTGCACATCCGCGCACTTCTGAGACCAGCCGTGTTTGTTCCGGAAAGCAAGGGTTTGAACGACTTGTTGCGGGAGTTTCGTGGCAACCGCAACCACTTGGCGATCGTCATCGATGAGTTTGGCCGTGTTGCCGGGTTGATCACCATCGAGGATGTGCTGGAGCAGATCGTTGGCGAAATCGAAGATGAGTTCGATATCGCAGAGGACGAGGGCGATATCTTTGGCCTTGCGGATCGTACCTATCGAGTCAGCGGCGATACAGCGATCGGGCGTGTCGAGTCTGCCTTTGGCGTCAAGATCATCGTGTCCGAACAAGATGAGGAATTCGACACCATCGGTGGCTTGATCGCCCACGAAATGGGACATGTTCCAAAACGTGGTGAGCAATACAACCGTTCGGGCCTGAATTTCGTCGTACTGCACACCAAGGGCGGCGCAGTGAAGTGGTTCAAGGTTTCGCCAACGGCGCCCTGACGCTTTGCAGCTTGCAATCTCGCTCGCGCTACTGATTGTTGCCGGGGCGTCCCAGGCAGCAGCAATTGCGGCGCCCTGGGACGGTCAGCCGGCTGGCTGGCTGCAGCTGCTTTCCATGGTGGTTTTTGCCTGGCAACTGGACGCTACCGAACGGGCCTCACGCGCAGCGCTGATCGGCTGGGTGTTTGCGACATCGTGGCTTGCGGGTACCTTTTGGTGGCTTTTTGTTGCGATGCATACCTATGCCGGCCTTGACGCCTGGATGGCTGCGCTGGCGGTCTTGGTACTTGCAAGCCTGTTGGCCTTGTACTACGCAGCGGCTGCCGCGCTTTTCGCACTGTGCGCACCGGCAAGCAGAGTCGGCGCCGCAGCAGTGTTCGCCTCACTCTGGATGCTTGCGGAACTTGCGCGAGGTGTCTGGTTCACAGGCTTTGGTTGGGGCGCCATCGGTTACGCGCATATTGAACATCTTGCCCGGTCAGCCTCCTATGTCGGAGCCTATGGCGTTGCAGCGCTCGTTGCGGGTATCGCCTTTCTGACCATGGCAGCCGTGCGGCAGCAGCACCGCACCCACAGGGCTGGGTATCTTGCGCTGGCGGTGGGGCTGGCTGCCATGATGGTTTGGTCCCCCGGTGGGTTCACCACGTCGACCGGGTCCATCAAGGTGGCACTGCTGCAGGGCAACATTGCGCAAGATGAAAAATTCCAGGCCGGAAGTGGTGTGCCGGACGCACTGCGGTGGTACGGCGAGCAATTGGCCATTCCCCACGCGCCCCTGATGGTCGCCCCAGAGACTGCGATCCCTCTGCTGCCGCGACAACTTCCTGCGGGCTACTGGGATGCCCTGTTGGGACGGATACGGCAAGACGGGCGCGCCGTACTGCTGGGCTTGCCACTTGGCTCGGAAGCTGCCGGCTATACCAATTCGGTCTTGGGGATCCAGTCGGCGGGCCCCGACGCTCCGACAGCACACGACTACCGCTATGACAAGCACCATTTGGTGCCGTTTGGCGAGTTCATTCCCCCGATGTTTCGCTGGTTCACAGAGATGATGGCCATACCCCTCGGAGACTTCAGCCGTGGCGGTGTGGGGCAGTCGTCATTTGCCTGGCAAGGGCAGAGGTTGGCCCCCAACATCTGTTACGAGGACCTGTTCGGAGAGGAGTTGGGCGCCCGGTTCATCGACCGGGCCGCTGCCCCCACCATTTTCGTCAATGTCAGCAATATAGGATGGTTTGGCAACACGGTCGCGATCGACCAGCACCTGAACATCTCGCGCATGCGTTCACTGGAGTTTGACCGCCCCTTCATCCGGGCCACCAACACTGGCGATACGGCGATCATCGATCACACCGGGCAAGTGACACATTCGCTGGCCCGTCTGACACGGGGCGTGCTTGTCGGCGAAGTGGAGGGCCGTGAAGGAACTACCCCATTCGCCTGGTGGGTGGCCCGGCTGGGACTTTGGCCATTGTGGCTGATGGGGGCCGGTGTTGTAGCGGCAGCCTACCTGATTCGAAAGCGCGGCGTCTGATGCTCGGTGTTCATGTGCGCAGATTTTCTTCTTGGTGCCTGCGCCCGGCAGTGCACGGCGGCCCCCTAAAATCAGCGGGCTGGTCCTGCCGTCCCGCGCATGTTGAACGACCGACATGCCATAGGCGCCCCGTGCTGAGATGGCGGGGTTCCAACGGTAGGCCACCAGACGAATCAAGTGAGAATCCATGCTTTCTTTTCAACAGATCATCCTGACACTCCAGTCTTACTGGGATGCGCAAGGCTGCGTCCTGCTGCAGCCCTATGACATGGAGGTCGGTGCTGGCACTTCCCACACAGCCACCTTCCTGCGCGCCATCGGGCCTGAGCCCTGGAGGGCCGCGTATGTGCAGCCGAGTCGACGCCCCAAGGACGGACGTTACGGCGAGAACCCCAACCGACTACAGCACTATTACCAGTATCAGGTGGTGATGAAGCCTGCGCCCTCCGACATCCTGGAGTTGTACCTGGGCTCGCTGCGTGCCCTGGGTCTGGATACTCAGAAAAACGACATTCGTTTCGTTGAGGATGATTGGGAAAACCCGACTCTGGGTGCCTGGGGACTGGGCTGGGAGGTCTGGCTGAACGGCATGGAGGTCACCCAGTTCACCTATTTTCAGCAGGTCGGCGGCATTGATTGCCGACCGGTCACAGGCGAGATCACCTATGGTTTGGAGCGCCTGGCAATGTACTTGCAGGAAGTGGACAACGTCTACAAGCTGAACTGGACCGATGGCATGACCTATGGTGACGTCTACCTGCAGAACGAGAAGGAACAGTCTGCGTTCAATTTTGAACACAGCGACGTCGAGTTTCTTTTGTCGGCGTTTGCCGCCCATGAGAGGCAGGCAGCAAGTCTGGTGCAGAAGCAGCTGGCCCTTCCGGCTTACGAGCAGGTTCTCAAGGCCGCGCACAGCTTCAATTTGCTGGATGCAAGGGGAGCCATCAGCGTGACGGAGCGCGCTGCCTACATGGGGCGGATCCGCCACCTGGCCCGCTCAGTGGCGCAGAGCTACTACGAAAGTCGGGAGCGCCTCGGTTTTCCTTTGGCTCCGCGGGCATGGGTCGAACAGATGGGCAAGAAGGCTGCCTGAATCGGCAAGTCCTTGTCCAGACCGATCCCGCCCCACGATCTAACCGAAGAGCTATGAACAATTTACTTGTCGAAATGCTGGTGGAAGAGCTTCCCCCGAAGGCATTGGAGAGCCTCGGCGATGCTTTTGCCCGGGTCCTGACGCGCAGCCTGGCCGAACAAGGGTTGTTGGCGGAAGCTGCCGACAGCACCGTCTACGCATCACCACGGCGGCTTGCCGTGCACATCCGTGATGTCGCCGAGCGCGCGGCCGACAAGGCGCAGTCGCAGAAACTCATGCCCGTCAGTGTGGGCCTCGACGGCAGCGGCAAGGCCACGGCAGCCTTGCTGAAGAAACTGCAGGCGCTCGGTTCGCCGAATGCCAATGTCGCAGAACTGCGCCGGGCCATGGATGGCAAAGCCGAGTCCCTGTTTCTGGACAGCACATCGAAAGGTGTAGATCTGGCAGATGGTTTGCAGGAAGCCTTGCGGGAGTCCATTGCCCGATTGCCGATTCCCAAGGTCATGACTTATCAGCTTGAATCCGACTGTGAGTTGCCAGGCTGGAGCAGTGTGAGTTTTGTCCGGCCCGCCCACGGCCTGGTCGCCTTGCACGGAAGCGCGGTGGTTCCCGTTCAGGCGCTGGGCTTGCGCTCGGGCCGAACGACGCGGGGGCATCGGTTCGAGTCAAGCGTGGACGTGGTGGAGTTCCGGCACGCCGACGAATACGCCGAAAGACTGGAACGCGAAGGGGCAGTGGTTGCGAGTTTTTCGCAACGCCGCGCCGAGATCGAACGACAAATCGCCCAGGCCTGCGCCAGCCTTGGTGGCGGTGTGCAAGTCGTGCCGGACAATGCCTTGCTGGATGAAGTCACTGCACTGGTCGAGCGCCCCAACGTTCTGGTCTGCAGCTTTGACTCCCAGTTTCTGGAGGTTCCCCAAGAGTGCCTGATCCTCACGATGAAGGCCAACCAGAAGTACTTTCCCCTGCTCGACGCAGCGGGAAAGCTGACCAACCGTTTCCTGGTTGTCAGCAACATTTCGCCAGCGGACCCCAGTGCGGTAAGGGGGGGCAATGAGCGCGTAGTGCGTCCACGACTTGCGGACGCGAAGTTCTTCTTTGACCAGGATCGTCGCAAATCACTTGAGGACCGGGTACCGGGCCTGGACAGGGTCGTCTACCACAACAAGCTCGGCTCCCAGGGTGAACGCATGCAACGCGTGCGTGCGATCGCACGGAGCATTGCGCTGGCGCTGGGGGATACAACGATCTGCGCGGAAGTCGACCGGGCGGCACGCTTGGCCAAAGCAGACCTCGTCACGGACATGGTGGGTGAATTCCCCGAACTGCAGGGCATCATGGCGGCTACTATGCGCGCCACGATGGTCTTGGGGACAACGTTGCACTCGCCATCGAGGACCACTACAGGCCTCGTTTCGCTGGCGACACCTTGCCGCGCAACATGGCAGGCACCATCGTTGCGCTGGCAGACAAACTCGAGACCTTGGTCGGCATGTTCGGCATTGGCAACCTGCCCACGGGAGACAAGGATCCGTTTGCGCTTCGACGGCATGGTCTTGGGGTCACGCGGTTGTTGATCGAGCGGGAATTGACCATCTCCCATGAAACCCTGATCGGGACCGCGCTGAATGCTTTTGCGCCTGGCCTGCTGCAGGATCCGACCCGGGCGCTCGGTGATTTCCTCGTCGATCGTCTCAAGGGGTACCTGAGGGAGGGTGGGGCATCCCCCGCCGAGGTCGACGCCGTCATACACACACCGGGGTTGGCCGAGTGGGCCAGCATTCCCAAGCGCTTGGCTGCAATACGTGCCTTCCTGGTCTTGCCCGAAGCGCCGGCGTTGGCTGCCGCCAACAAGCGCATTGGCAACATTCTCAAGAAGGCCCAGGAGGTGGACCCGCATGTCAGTGAGGTGCTTCTCCAGGAGCCGGCCGAGATCGCCTTGCATGCAGCGATGCAGCGGGTGGTGCCACGGGCCGACACGGAGTTCGCAGCAGGCGACTATGCCGCATCCCTGCAGAGCCTTGCGGCATTGCGCGCCCCGGTAGACGCCTTCTTCGACAGTGTCATGGTCAACGCGGACGCCCTGGACCTTCGCCTGAACCGCCAGGGCCTGTTGCAAAGCCTGCACAACGCGATGAACCGTGTTGCCGACCTTTCGAGGCTCGCCACTTGAACCGCGAAGCGCTTCGGCTGGTCATCCTTGATCGCGACGGGACGATCAACGAGGAAAACCCTGCCTTCGTCGATACGCCCGATGCCTGGCGGCCTCTGCCAGGTGCGCTGGAGGCGATCGCCAAACTCAACCATGCCGGCTGGCATGTGGTCGTGGCATCCAACCAGTCCGGCCTGGGACGGGGCTTGTACGAGGTATCGGCACTCAATGCCATCCAGGCCAAGATGCACAAATTGCTTGGCGCTGTGGGTGGCCGGGTGGATGCTGTCTTCTACTGCCCCCACGGGCGCGACGAGGGCTGTCACTGCCGCAAACCAGCGCCGGGCATGTTCGAACAGGTCAAGGAGCGTTTCGGTATCGACCTTGCAGGCATGCCCACGGTCGGGGATCGCCTGGAAGACCTGCAGGCCGGCGTGGCTGCCGGGTGCGAAC